>VFSW01001555.1_pt1 | contig 35004 bp, 36 predicted proteins | sample 5358111 | NCBI WGS metagenome assembly VFSW01 (sample SAMN11554181, study PRJNA540505) | mine drainage metagenome | isolation source: sediment from site ElyBrook_90M | place: USA: Ely Copper Mine, Vershire, VT | collected 2017
TCGCGGCGACCGCGGCGGTGCTGCCAGCAGAGCGGCCGCGTTATCTGATGGGCGTCGGCACGCCTGCCGACTTGCTCGAAGCCATCGCCCGCGGCGTCGACATGTTCGATTGCGTGCTGCCGACCCGAAACGGCCGCCATGGCCTTGCCTTCACCCGCTTCGGCCCGATCAACATCAAGAATGCACATCACGCGGACGATCCGCGGCCGCTCGACGAGGAAAACCGCTGCGGCGCGGCGCGTGAATTCTCGCGCGCATACCTGCATCACCTGTTCCGCAGCGGCGAGGCGCTCGGCGGCACGCTCCTTTCGCTGGTCAATCTGTTTTACTACCAGGATCTGATGGCGGGCGCCCGCGCCGCGATCAGCGCCGGCCGCTTTGCCGATTACGCAGCGGCGACCGGCGAGCAATGGCTGGCCAAGCGCGACATTCGCGCAACTGCCGGGCCGCAGGATCTGGAGTGACAAAAAGAACCCGCCGGTCGCGAAATACGCCGGACCGGCGGGTCACTTCATTTGGCGCCCGCACTCAAACGCAACCAGCGGGCACTGGTACAACTTTTTGAGCCGACACTGTGGACACACGCAAGCAGCACGATCGTCCCGATTGTTCTTGGCTTCCTGGCCACCTGACGGCGGCGCGTTTCCTCCGATGCGGGGCGACTGCGACGCAACAACCGGAAAGCGGCCTAAAACCCGATGAAATACGGATCTAACGCGGCCATAACGTAATCGACGTGACGAACTCGTGGGCGCAATCGTCGCACGACCAGGTGTTGCGAATGCGGCCTTTAACGTTGAATTCCGCTTCTTCGGCGATCAACAGCATGCTGCCGCAGCGCGGGCATCTGGGTCGGCCGAAGTTTTGGTTGGCAGTCAATTCGTTGGAGGCGCACTGCAAGTTCATCGTCGATCTCCTCGACGTTCACCTCACCGCACCCCAATCTGTCCCTGTGAGTGGAATGTTGCACAGCGTCTGTGGCGCCGCTGCGACGCCTTTATGAAACTCTCGTGGCCGCTGCAGTGCAACAACTGCGACAAATAAACATCGATTGCGGTTTATTCCGCCGCCTGCGCGTGAACGTGCTGATGGAACTTCGGCATGACTTCTTCCGCCATCAGCTGCATTGACTGGCGCTCCCACGCGCCGTTAGGTCCGGTCCAGTCGAGGCCGGTCATCAACAGCGTGCCGAACGGCCCGACCTCCTCGCGGAATGCGACCAGCTTATCGAGCATGGATTTGGGCGAACCATAGAGCGTACAGCCCTCGGTGATGACGCTGACGGTTGCTTCCTCGTCCGACATTTCGGGCCGCGGTTTAAGCACCGACAAGATCCCGGCTCCGACGAGCGCGGTGCGAATGTAAGTGAAGAAATAATTGTTGGACGCGGCATCGCCATAGACCCGATCGAAGGCTTCCGCGTTGCTCGGCGCGACCACGATATTGCGCGACACGCGCCAGTTCTCACCGGACGGCTTTTTGCCCATTTCCGCGCACGCTTTGCTGTAGACCGCCCAGTGCGAGGCTACCGAGTAGGTCGGCACGATGTTGGCCGAAATCATGCCCCAGTTCTGCTGCGCGGCAGTGCGCGCCGACGGCGAATTCGGGCTGGCGATCGACAGCGTGATCGGCGGCCCGCCGTTTTGATAGGGCTTCGGCATGTAGCCGATGCCGAGCTCGGCATTGACGGTGTCTTTCAGGCGAAACGTGCGGAACTCGCCGTTGAATTCGTACGGCGGATCCTGCGACCAAATCATCCGCATGATCTTGACCGCTTCAACGACCTTGCGATTGCGCACGCCGACGTCGTTGTGACCAAACAGCTCAAAGTCCGATAAGAGACCGCCGGGTCCGATGCCGAGCTCGAAGCGTCCGCGGCTCATATGGTCGAACTGCGCCACCTCGGCGGCGACGACGATCGGATCGTGATTGGGAATGCAGATCACGCCGGTGCCGAAGCGCAGATTTTTGGTCTGCGGCACCAGGCCGGCCATGAACATCAGCGGCGACGGGATCGGCTCGCTGGTCGCCGAAAAATGCTCGCCGAGCCACAACTCCTCGAAGCCGAGCCGGTCGGCCAACAGCGATTTCTCGGTGTCTTCCGCAAGTGTCTCGGTAAACGTGCGGGCCGGAGGGTGCACCGGCATCATGAAAAATCCGAGACGCATATTTCCCCCTCTTGCTGAATGCGCAGTCGATTTTTTCTGGACGATCAGCGCTGGATCAGTCGTGAACATGATGACACCGGAACGCGGACCTGATCAAGGACGGCGGATTAAGGGACATCGGGGCGGGCGCTTGATTCCCTCCCGGTGCTGACGCAATGTCGCCGCCAAACGGAGGAAACCCAATGAGCGTTGCCGAATTGCGGAGCAGTGCCGCGCCCGCCAAGATTCCGACGGCCGACGAACTGATCGGCCGCGCCCGCGGGTTGGCCCCGAAGCTGCGCGAGCGCGCTATCAAGGCGGAACGCGACCGCGAGGTCCCGCGTGAGTCGGTCGAGGAATACCTCGACACCGGCCTGATCCACGTGCTGCAACCGAAGCGGTGGGGCGGCTACGAACACGACCACGAGGTTGCGTTCGACATCTCTATCGAGCTCGGCAAGTCGACCTGTGCATCGTCGGCCTGGGTGCTGAACTATCTGGCCGACCACGCCTGCATCATGGCGCACTTTCCGGAAGAAGCGCAACACGACGTCTGGAGCGAGAACAACGCTGCCTGCATCGCCACGTCGGCGGCGCCGACTGGCAAGGTGACGGTGGTGCCGGGCGGTTATCGCCTCGAGGGGCGCTGGTCATGGTGCAGCGGGCTCCGGCACTCGCACTGGATACTGATCGGCGGGCTCGCTTTCCGCGAGGGCGAGGATCATCCCGACATGCGGCTTTATCTGGTGCCGGTGTCGCAGGTGCAACAGGACGACACCTGGTATTGCTCGGGACTGCGCGGTACCGGCTCGATCACCAGCGTGCTCGACAACGTATTCGTGCCTGAGCACCGCAGCGTGTCGTTCTCGACGCTGCGCGACGCCAATTCTCCCGGATCGAAAATCAATACCAATCCGATCTATCGCACTCCGTTCATCGCTGTGCACTCGTACGCGCTGCTCGGTCCGGCGCTCGGCTCGGCGCGCGGCGCCTATACCGACTTCGTGGAATGGACGCGGCAGCGCTACCTGACCTACACCCAGCTCGCCATCGCCCAGCACGTGCCGGTGCAGATGAAGGTTGCCGAGATCGGCGCGCAGATCGATGCCGCCGAATTGCTGGCGCGCCGTGCTCTCTCGATCGCCCGCAAGGACTACAGCGGCATGAATCTGGAGACGCGCACGTTGCTGCGCCGCGATTTCAGTTACGCCATGCGGATGCTGCGCGATGCGATGGACGAACTGATCAACATCAGCGGCTCGAGCGGACTGTTGGACAACAACTCGGCGCAACGCTGCTGGCGCGACGTGCATGCCATCGCCTCGCACGTAGTGATGAACTGGGACGTGCCGGCGGAGAATTTCGGCCGCACCCAGTTCGGGCTGCCGCTCAATCCGGCCTATCCGATGTTCTGAGTATCAACCGGAAAATCAGCCGCCGGCTTGACAGAGCGGCGAGCGATAAGCGTCTTGACTTTTGACCGCCTCTTAGCCGGCCCCCTAACGTCATCACGCGCCCGGGATCGGCTCTCCGGATGCCCGCCCGGACCAACGATCTTGTCCTGTGCGGGTTGCGGGCATCCGGCGGATGTCTCTTTGAGCTGTATACGGTCGGTTCGGCCGCAGACGCGCTCGATGTGCGCGAGGTCTTGAGTTTCAATTCAGCTGGCGCCGCACCGGAGCCTGGCGCGGCGCACGCTTGGGAGAGATCACCAGCCGGGATAGCAGTCGTCGAAGCCGTAGTAGAAGGGCCCGCAGTACGGCAATAGGCCGCCGTAACCGTACAGGCCGCCCAAGCCCAGACCTAAGCCCAAGCCCAAGCCGCGATTGAACCGACCGAAGCGGCCGAAGTGGTCGTCGAAGTCGCGGCGTGCGAGGCCGTGGCCAATGCGACCAAAACCGCGGCCAGCGACGCCCCGGTCAAAGTGGCCAAAACCGCGGCCGGCGACGCCCCGGTCAATGTGGCCAAAGCCACGGCCGGCGAAGCCCCGGTCCAAGTGGCCGACGCCTCCGCGGAATCCGCCGAACCCTCCGCGGCCCATCGCAATCCCATGGCCACCGAAGCCGCCGCCAAAGTGAGCGGCGCCTCCACCGAAGTGTCCTCCGCCGCCGAAGCCGCCGTGGCCGCCACCGCCACCGCCGCCGTGCCCGAAGGCCATCGCGCCGGTCGTCATCGTCGCCGTGCCGATCGCTACCGCTGCAGCGAGCGCAAGTAGTTTCTTCCGCATCGAAGTCTCTCCTTATGTTTCAACACCTCGTTCGATCGCTGCACTGAATCTATGCCTGCGCTTGTGTGGCGCCGAATTACTTATGCGTAATGAAGTGGTACTTTGGTTGCGCGCGGAATCAGATTTTGTGCACGCGCGAACGTTTGCTGCGTCCGTTGCGCGGCCTTGGCGCACGCTGCAGTGTCTGAAAAAAGAGAACCCCGGAAGGGGTCGCTCCCGGGGTCAGTGGCAGGGCGCGGGCATGTTTTGGGGTCTGCGCCAAGCCGACCGCAAATCTACGCGCATTCTGCGGTTTGAGACGAATTACAATTCGGTAATGCGGTCCTGAAATTTGTTGTTGCGAAGTGTGCGGTAGTGAAAGTTGGTGCATAGCAGGCGCCATTGTTGTGCGACGCACACCAAGGTGCGACAAAATCACACGCGTCGCACGGGGCGCTGGCGCGGACAATGAAACTTGGCGCGGTGAAGGATTCTTTCCGAAGCTGGCGCAAATTTGAATTCCCCATTGACGCTTGGCGAAACGTCACGAGCGAATCAATCACGGGCGAACTGTTGGATGAGATTAAGTCTGATCCAGCGAGGTCTTGCACTTTGGATGTTTGCTAGCCGAATATTGGTTGGCTGCTATGCGGATCAGGGATGTGAGAAGGGCGCGCCCTTTTTTATATTTGGTCGGCGCCCCGACAAGAAACCTCGCAGGCTCGTCGGGATCTCGCGCCGGGATCGAATTTGCGCAAGGCAAAGAGGAGGTCCGCCACGCCGCGCTTATGAGTTCGCCGCCTCACATCACTCAAACCGCCGGCCGGTTGTGGCCGACGGTTTTGAGATATTGCAGCGTCTCGTCGAGCGAAACGACGTCGGCGTATTTGGCGTTGAGGTCGAACAGGCTCTGGTCGTGCGCGGCCGCCGAGCGGTCGCCGACCGCTTCGCGCACCACCATCGGACGGAAACCGTTTTGCACCGCGTCGACCGCCGTCGCCCGCACGCAGCCGGACGTGGTGCAGCCGGTGATGATCAGCGTATCGACGCGCCGACTGTTAAGCCGGGGCACGAGATCGGTGCCAAAGAAACATGAAGCGTATTTCTTGACGAGGAGAATGTCCTTGGCCTGAAGATCGAGGCGGTTATCGACTTTGACCGCTTCGGAACCGGCCGTAAGCGTCCGCGCACCCTTCTGTTTCAGCGCCCAAATGCCGGCGTCTTTGATATCGGGTTCCTCGTAGAACACGGTCGAGAAAATGACCGGGATGTCGCGCTGGTGTGCGATCTCGACCAGCGGCTGCTGTGCCTTGATCTGCGTATCGAGATTGGCGCCCAGCGGCATCGCCGCGTCGGTAAAGCCGTTGATCATGTCGATCACGATCAGCGCCGGCCGCTCGCCGAAGCCGATCTTGATGCCGAAGCCGCGCTGCCGGAAAAACTCCTCATCGTCCTTACCGCTGGTCACAATCCGCACTCCCGTTCGCAAAGCTTTGCCCGGCGCCATGGCGGTGACGGATTTGCAACCTGCCGAACCCTTCACCAGCGCGCCCTTTATATGCGAACAATCGCCCGCCGAAAACGGGAGGATGAGGAATGGCAAAAAGGCACGAAGGCAAGACCGTGGTTATTTCCGGCGCGGCTTCGGGGATCGGTCAGGCGTCAGCGATCAGGCTTGCGGGCGAGGGAGCACGAATCGTCATAGCCGACCGCGCCAACGCTCAGGACACCGTGCGGCAGATCGAAGGTGCCGGGGGACGGGCGGTCGCGATCGAATGTGATGTCAGCAATCCCGCGAGCGTCGCCTCCCTGAAGGCCGAGGTCGAGAGGGGCGGCGGCCACTGCGACATCCTCGTCAACAACGCCGGCATCTATCCCATGCAGGCCTTCGACGACATCAGCTTCGAGGATTGGCGGCGGGTTCTGTCGGTCAATCTCGATTCCATGTTCCTGATGAGCAAGGCTTTCATCGGCGGCATGCGACAGCGGCGTTGGGGCCGGATCGTCAACATCGCGTCGGATACGGTCAGCCTGCTGGTGCCGAACCTGATCCACTACATCAGCAGCAAAGCCGGCGTGATCGGCTTCACGCGTTCGGCTGCCACCGAGTTCGGCGAGCACGGCGTCACCGTCAACGCCATCGCGCCGGGGCTGACGCGCACACCCGGTACGCTGGCCGATAAAGAGATTCCCGGCGGCATGTCAAAAGATGCACTGTTCGACATGATGGCCCACATGCAATCGATCAAACGCACCGAAGTCGCCACCGATCTGGTCGGCGCGGTGTCGTTTCTGGCGAGCGAGGATGCGGCCTTCATCACCGGGCAGACGCTCTACGTCAACGGCGGTCTGACGCGCTCGACGTGATCACCCAGCGGAACGTCAACGGGTCAATGTACGTTTCCCGGACGCGACGCACTACTTCGTGCTGAGTTCCGCCCGGGAAACGCACTTTAGTTCCAGCGCCAAACGCCGTAGGCGTGGCCGTTCTGCATCTGCGGCGCGATGTAATTCGGCTTATGATTGCCGATGGCGCCCAGCATCGCGATCCAGTTGAGCACTTCGCCGCCGACGTTGCCGGCCTTGAGGAGTTGATGCTCGGTGGCCTCGCTGATCAGCTTCTCGATTTGCTGCTCTTCCATCAGTTTGATGATGCGCCAGGCCCAGTCGGGATCGGGCACGCCGTCGGTGCGGCCCGGCGCCATGCGCGGGCCGGCGACTTCAAGCGAGAAGCTGCCGCTGCCCATAATCACCACCCGCAACGGCGCCGGCCATGAGGCGATCGCGCGGCCGACGGTTTGGCCAAGCGCATAGCAGCGTTGCGCCGAAGGCAACGGCGGAACGTGTCCGCTGATGAAGAAGGGAATGACCGGTACTTGCATGTCCGGAGTGAGAAAGTGCAGCGGCACAGCGACTGAATGATCCACGGAAAAATGTTGAACGAGCGCGGCGTCAAAGCCGGCCGCGATGCTGGAGCGGCGGATATGCGCCGCGAGATCCACGGCCGACGGGATCTTATAGACCGGCATTTCCCGCGGCTCGTCGTTCGGAGCGGCAAAGCTGTTGTCGACGCCCACCGCAAAGATCGGCAGATTGTCGAGGAAGAACGTATTAAGATGATCGGTGTCGAACATCACGATCACGTCGGGACGCACCGCCGCGAGCTGCTCCTGCTGCGCCGCGAACAGCTTGGCGGTCTCACACTCGGGCCCGTCGCGCTTGACGAAGAACGGGAATACCGGGGTGTGCGGAACGCCGAACCCGGCGACGATATTTGCCATTTCGTTGAACTCCTTCGGGCGTTCGCTTCTATGCGGCGCTTGTGCGAACATTAGCCCGAGCGGTGCGGTGCCGCCAGATCAATACACCGCTCGATGATCAGGGAGGGACAGGTGGCGCGCAAAGCGGCGAAGAAAATCGTGCAACGGTCAAAACAGCAGAAGTCGCCGCCGCCTGCATCCATACCGATGGAGCACAGCCGGTTCGACTACTCGGCGATCGTTGATCGCCCGGTTCTGTCGTGGCCGAACGGCGCCCGCGTCGCCGTCTGGGTGATTCCGAACATCGAGCACTTTCTGTTCGATCGGCCCTCGACGCGGATTGCCGTCCTCCCGGTCAACCCGGACGTGCTCAATTATTCGTGGCGCGACTACGGCGTGCGCGTCGGCATCTGGCGAATGATGGAGGTGATGGAGAAATACCGCGTCAAGGGCACGGTGGCGCTCAATTCCGACGTGTGCAGCCACTATCCGCGCATCATCGAGGAGGGCAAGAAACTTGGCTGGGAATGGATGGGCCACGGCACCAACAATTCGACCTTGATCAACAACCAGACCGAGGCGGAAGAAAAGGCGCTGATCAAGCAAGTCGTTGGCACGATCACCAAAAGCGTCGGCAAGGCGCCGCGCGGCTGGCTCAGCCCCGCTCTGAGCGAGACGGTGCGCACGCTCGACATCCTGGCCGAGAACGGCATTGAGTATGTCGGCAACTGGGTCAATGACGACCAGCCCTATCCGATGCGGGTGAAGAAGGGCTCGATGATCGCCATGCCCTATTCGACCGAGATCAATGACATTCCGGCGCTGCTTGACCTGCACCAGAGCCCCGAAACCTTCGGCCAGATGATCTGCGACCAGTTCGACGTGCTCTACGAGGACGGCGCCAAGACCGGGCGGGTGATGTCGATCTGCCTGCATCCGTTTCTGGTCGGCTACCCGCACCGCAGCAAATATTTCGCCAAGGCGTTGGCCCACATCACCGCGCGCCAGGAAGTCTGGCTGACGACCGGCAGCGAAATCGTCGACTGGTACGAGCAGAATTACCTCAAGGGCTAACCGCCGAGCGGAGCTAAAATGACCGCGTCTCACGGCACCAACTGGCGCTCGGCGATGTTCGCCAGCCGCGCTCCCGGCTGGAGTATTCTGATCCGCCTGATCGTCGGTTTGGTGGTGTTATTCCCGGAAGGAATCCAGAAGCTGGTGTTTCCGGAAATCCTGGGCGCCGGACGTTTCGCCAATATCGGAATTCCGTTTCCCGAAGTGACGGGTCCGTTTGTGGGCGTGGTGGAGATGATCTGCGGCGCGCTGATTATTCTCGGCCTTTTTACGCGGCTTGCCGCCATTCCGCTGATCGTCATCATGATCGTCGCAATTGCTTCAACCAAAGTGCCGATTCTGCTCGGGCACGAGTTCTGGATTTTTCATTTGCCTAAACTGGCACGCTACGGCTTCTGGAGCATGATGCACGAAGCGCGCGATGACTTCGCTATGCTGCTTGGGTCGCTCTATTTGCTGATCGAGGGCGGCGGGAAATGGTCGCTGGATGTGCTGCTCTTGCGGGACCATCCTTCGCGCTCACCGTAAACAGAGTTCATCCATGTCCGTTGTCAAAGGTCACCAGACCGGCAAGTCGAAGCGGGCTCCGATTGGCTCACCGTTTGAAGTCCTGCGCGTCTTCCTCAAGCTCGGATTAAGCTCATTTGGCGGGCCGATCGCGCACATCGGCTATTTCCGTGAGGAATTTGTTGTTCGCAGGCGCTGGCTCGACGAACAGGCTTTTGTCGACCTGGTCGCGCTCTGTCAGTTCTTGCCGGGTCCGGCGAGCAGTCAGGTTGGGTTTTCGATCGGACTGGCGCGAGCCGGCTATCGCGGCGCGCTCGCTGCCTGGACCGGCTTTACGCTTCCGTCAGCAATTGTGCTCGTCCTCTTTGCGTACGGCGCCGGCGCGCTGAGCGGCACTGCCGGAGCGGGTCTGCTTCATGGTCTCAAGCTCGTCGCTGTCGCCATTGTCGCGCAGGCGGTCTTCGGCATGGCGCGCACCCTGTGTCCGGACCGCGAGCGCGCCTCCATCGCGGTGCTCACTGCGCTGGTCATTTTGTTCAGTACTTCTTCGATCGCCCAGGTCGGATCGATTCTGCTTGGCGGCGTTTTAGGTCTCTGGCTTTGCCGTGGTGCGCCGCCGCCGGCGGTGGGTCACATTGTCATGCCGGTGTCGCGCCGCGCGGGATTGGCGGCGCTAACGGCTTTCTTTGTTTTGCTGATCGGCTTGCCGATCTTGCAGAACTTTCAAATTTCGTCGGCCGTTGCTCTCTTCGACGCGTTCTACCGCTCGGGTGCGCTGGTGTGCGGCGGCGGCCACGTTGTCTTACCGCTGCTGCGCGAGGCGTTCGGCGGGCCCGGCTGGGTCAGCGATGATGCATTTCTCGCTGGCTATGGCGCTGCTCAGGCAGTTCCGGGTCCGCTGTTCACGTTCGCCGCTTATCTCGGTACGGTCGTCGGTCCGTCGCCGCATGGCGTCGCCGGCGCGGCGCTGGGGCTCATCGGCATTTTCCTCCCCGGCATTTTGATACTTCTGGGTACGTTGCCGTTTTGGGACACGTTTCGCCGGCGGCCGGACGCACAAGCGGCGATGCGTGGGGTGAACGCATCGGTCGTCGGCCTGCTGGGTGCTGCGCTCTACAACCCGATCTGGACGACCTCGGTCAAAACGCCCGGAGACTTCGGCGTCGCGCTTGTCGGTTTCGTTCTGCTGACTGCCTGGCGTGCACCGCCGCTGCTCGTGGTCGTTGTCGGCGCGCTCGGCGGAATCGGCCTGGCGCTGGCGAATTGGTGACGGCCGTGACTGAAGGTGCGATCCGGCGCTATTTCGGCGGCCTGTCACGGACCACGTTTCTTTTTACCTTCGCCAGTTTGTTCTCCGATATTTCTACGGAGATGCTTTATCCGGTGCTGCCGATCTTTCTCACACAAACGTTGCACGCCGGCGGCAGCATCATCGGCCTCGTCGACGGCTTTGCGCAGGCGACGCAGAATATTGTCCAGGGTTTTTCCGGAACGCTCTCGGACCGATTGCAAAGACGAAAACCAATCACGCTTGCCGGCTACTTTCTCGCGGCGATCAGCAAGCCACTGATGGGGCTTGCTCCTGTGTGGGAGGTGCTGTTCTGTGCGCGACTGCTGGACCGGCTCGGCGCCGGTGCGCGCGCGGGGCCCCGCCCCGCCCCCCTTTGGTCGGACAGGGGGGGGGCGCGACCGGGGCGCCCCGGGGGGGGGGGAGAGGGCGGGGGGCCGCCGCGCGACGCCCTGATTGCCTCGTCCGTGGGCGCGGCGAACCGGGGCCGCGCCTTCGGGCTTGAAGGCGCGGGGGATAACGCTGGCGCGTTTCTCGGGCCCTTGCTGGCGGTACTTCTTCTTTACTCACTGCACGTCGGCATCCGTTCCGTCTTCTATTTGGCCATTATCCCGGGGTTGCTTGCCTTCTGCATGGTGCTGTTCGTCAACGAACGGCGCGCTGTCGTCGCGGCAAAGGCGAAGACCGACATCAGCCCGCGACAATTTCCAGCAGCGTATTGGAAGTATCTGCTGGTGACGGCGCTGTTCGGGCTGGGCAATTCCAGCAATGCATTCCTGATTTTGCGAACCCAGGATGTCGGCGCCCCGCTGGAGCGCACTATTCTGGTCTATGCGGCGTTCAATCTCGTGGCGGCGCTGATTTCCTATCCGTCGGGGTGGCTGACCGACAAGTGGGGAGGCAAGAATGTCCTGCTCGCCTCCTTCATTATTTTTCTGATCACATATCTGGGTTTTGCGTTGGCGCGAAATAGCGTTTTGATTGCCGCGTTCTTTGTTTTCTATGGCCTGTACCAGGGCATATTCCGCACCGTGGGCAAGTCGCTTGCGTCGCACCTGGTACCTGAAAGCATGCGCGCCGGCGGTATCGGCTGGTACAATACGACGCTGGGCCTGTTACAGCTCGTCGCCAGCATTATCGCCGGCGTGCTGTGGGACCGGATCGGTCATGTGGCCGTGTTCTATTACGGTGCTGCATTCGCGATTACGGGAATTATTGCGTTGACTTTGATGATTTCAGGCACGAGAGCGGCAGCAGCGCCAGAGCTTACCTAGACGGGCGCTCCGACCTCGTCGACCTTCACTGTGCGCATGCGCTGGTTGTAGATTTCGACGTTGAGCCCGCAGACCTCGAAGCGGGCGAGATAACCCATCAGGAAGCCATTGACGCCCATGCGGTAGAGCGCACCGACGTCGCCGGCGATCAGCGCGCGGCGCTCCTCATCGGCGAGGTCCAACGGCGCCAGAGCTTTGGCCGGATCGGCCTTCATGGCCGCGCGGAAGGCATGGTCGCGAAGAACTTCACGGCACAGATAGTTCACGGCAAAGATCGACATAACGGCTCCCGATGCCGCCCACACAGGTTTGACGCATGTTGCACAAACGTCCGCGCATTGCCAAGCGCGCGCCAGCGGAAGCCGTCGCGTGAAGTTCGGCCTATTGCCAAAATGATCGCGAAGTCGGAGCATTCCGCCGACGTCATCGCCCATGGAGCAAGCCATGTTCCTGCGCAATTTTTGGTACGTCGCTGCGGCGGAAGATGAAATCGGCCGCAAGCCGCTCGGCCGCATGATTCTCGGCGAGCCGATCGTATTGTTTCGCACCGTGGACGGGCGTCCGGTTGCGTTTGAAGACCGCTGTCCGCACCGGCATCTACCGTTGTCGATGGGAAAGCTCGTCGGCGACACGTTGCAATGCCACTACCACGGGCTGCGCTTCGGCGCCGACGGCCGCTGTGTCCATATTCCCGGCCAGGATCACATTCCAAAGGCCGCGAAAGCAAAAACCTATCCGGTGGCAGAGCGCTACCGCTGGATCTGGATCTGGATTGGCGATCCGGCGCTTGCCGATCCCGCTGCAATCCCGGATTTCCACTGGCTCGACGATCCGGACTGGGGCGCCAAGAGCTCCTATCTGCACGTTGACGCAAACTGGCAGTTGATCGTCGACAATCTTCTCGATTTGACGCACCTCGCCTTTGTGCACGAAACCACAATCGGCAATGCGGCGATTGCGGAACATGCGCAGGTGAAGGTCTAGCTGGCGCCGAAAAACGTGGTCGTCACCCGCTGGGTGATCGATCAGGACCCGCCGCCGACCTACAAAAAGGTCGGCAATTTCCCCGGCAACGTCGATCGTTGGCAGATCATCGACTTCGCGCCGCCGGCGTTCCTGCGCCTTGACGTTGGGGCGACGCCGACCGGCACCGGCGCGCCGCAAGGCAAGCGGGTTGGCGGCATCGGCATGCGTAACCTCAACGCCATCACGCCCGAGACCGAAACCACCACGCATTATTTCTGGGGGCAGGCGCACAGCTTCGATGTTGAAAATCCGGCGACGACCAACAAGATATTCGAGCAGGTCCGGACCGCGTTCCTTGAGGATGTCGCCGTGTTCACGGCCCAACAGCGGATTTTGAATCTGATGCCAAATCCGCCGCAGGTCGACATCGCGGCCGATGCCGGCGCTATTGCGGCCCGCCGCATCATCGACCGGTTAGCCGTCGCGGAGCGCAGCACCCCGCAGGCTGCGGCCGAATGAAGCCGTCAGAACCGGCAGTCTAACGTCCGGCGACCGTCAGCGCGTGTTGGTCAACGCGGCCGGCGACACCGTCGGCTGGCTTGGCCGTGTCATGACAGCCTGGCACGCCGGCGAGATGCGGCTGCGGTTGACGAACAGGCAACTTGCGATGCGATCGCGGTCGGGGATGAATTGTGAGCAGACCGTCAAGGCGTCGTTCATGCAGGCTTGCCGGTCTTCCTGTTCGCCGCCTGAGGCGGTGACGGGAGCGAGAGCAAGACTGAAAAGTGCAAGCGCAAACGTGGACCTGATTTTCATAGCCGGGCTCCTTGTGTGCCTCAGCAAGCGGCGACAACCCCTCCTCTGAAAATCACGTAGCAGGCTGCAATTTCGGCTTGGCTAACGCTGGGCGCGAGTTTTTATGGAATTTGTCCGAAATCTGCACCGCGTCGCACCGCAGGGTTTCGGACTAATGGACTCGGCGCCGATGCTCCCCGCTGATCGGCATGCCGTGAGCCTGTGCAGTGCAAAGCAGGACCCCAAGCGCGCGACCGGGTAGGGCGCAACACTTGGGGCCCGAGGCGCGCGCCAGATACGCGGAACTAAAGACGCCGCCTCGGACAAAGGCCGAAGCACGCCGCTTCCCAACATTCCACCGAACCTTGAGATTAAGGTTTATAGCGAGGCCGCGCTTGCCGGCCGCTTCGGAATGGAACGCGGCACAAGTAGCGGCAGCGGAATGAAATCGCTAGTTTGATGCCGGTTTTCCGCGTTCGCGTTGGACGCCATTTCAGGAAGCAGCTGATGCAAAGTGCCGCCGTGCTGATTTTGAGTGCGTTACTCGTTGCCGGATTTATCAACCCCGCCTCGGCCCAGATATCTGATGGCGTCATCAAGATCGGCGTCTTGAGCAATCAGTCTACGGTCGGCTCTGACGCCAGCGGTGTCGCCGCTGCGACCGCGGCGCGGCTTGCCGTCGAGGATTTCGGCGGCGCCATCAACGGCGTGCCGGTTCAAGTTATCGACGAAGATTTTGCCGAAAAACCGGATACGGCGGCTCTGATCGCGCGGCGCTGGTTCGATACCGAAAAAGTCGATGCCATTGCCGACATGCCGGTCTCATCTGCGGCACTCGCGGTGCAGGAGATCGCCCGCAAAGCGAAGAAGACCCTGTTGATCGGCGGTGCGGCCACGGCGGATTTGACCGGCAAGGCGTGCTCGCCGTTCACCACTCATTGGACCGACAATTCGCGGGCTCTGACATCGGCCGTGGTTCAAGGCGTGACTGAAAAGCCGGGCGAAACCTGGTTCTTCGTGGCGGTGGACTACGCCTTGGGCGCATCGTTACAGCGCGACGCTTCAGCCGAAATCGAGCGCCAGGGCGGAAAGGTCGTGGGCGGCGTGCGTTATCCGCTGGGGTCGCCGGATCTGGCTTCGTTTCTGCTCCAAGCCCAGGCGTCGAAGGCGCATTTCATCGGGCTTGCCAGCGTCGGCAAGGACACCATCAACGCCATCAAGCAAGCGCAGGAATTTCGCCTTCAGGAATCGGGACAGGTACTGGCGGCTTTCCTGGTTTTCATCACCGACATCCATGGTCTTGGTCTTGCGTCAGCCCAAGGCCTCAATGCTGCGTCGGGCTTTTACTGGGATCGGAACGAGCAAACCAGAAAGTTTGCCGGGCGGATGTTTGCCCGTCATCAAAAAATGCCGACCAAGGAACAGGCGGCGGTCTACGCGTCGGTGCGTCACTACCTAAAAGCCGTTCAAGCAACCGGCAGCGACGACGGGCGCACCGTCAACCGCAAGATGCGCGAAATGCCGGCCGATTATTTCGGTCAGGAGGCCACGATCAGGCCCGACGGCCGGGTCCTTTACGACTTGACGCTCTATAAGGTGAAAGAGCCGTCGGTGAGCAAATATCCCTGGGACTACTATCAGCCGGTTCGCGTTATTGCAAAGGAGAGGGCATTCGGAGCCGCGGAGGGGAGCGGCTGCAAACCGGAGAATCTTGAGCCTTAGAGGATGATCAGGAAAAGTGGGTGGGTGCCGGTTTTCCCGAAACGATCATGCTCCAGCAAGAATAATAGAGCGCCAATCGCTTCAATCTGAAGCGATTGCGCTCTAAGCGCGCCGGTGCGGGGCGACGGCGGTGAACGCTGCCGGCCGCGACGCAGTTGCCGGTTCGATCATCGCACCGGGCAGCCGACGATTAGTTCACGACCTGCAAGGACGTCACATCGCGCGCCGTGACGCGAGATAGGCTTTGCATGACCTCGACAATTGTGGACGGTGTGCCTTCAGGCATTTGACCCTGCCGCCGCCGCCCGACGGAACGCCGGCGCAGAATTGCAGCAAGTCGGCGTGGCAAGCCTCGCGCATTGGCTTCGCTGCCGGGCCCATGGCACCTGGAGGCGGCGGACCACCACCCGGCGGGGGCGGGTATGCAGCCTGCCGCGGCGGACCGCCAGGCGGAGGTGGCGGGTATTCCGCACCTGGAGGCGGCGGCCCGCCAGGAGGTGGTGGTGGCGGATACTCGGCGACCGGCGGCGGTGGAGGAGGAGTGGTCTCCGGGGCTGGAGCCCAAAATGGCTGGCTTGCACACGCCGCCAGCAAGAACGCGGTTGCCCCGACAACAATGAAGGGCCTGAAAGCTCTCAGGTTCATCGAAACCCCCGCATGATGAAATCGGCTCTCGTTTTGCGAGTGTGTAAATGAGTCGGTCAACTGGGACAAATACGGACCGAAACTTTGGCGGCACCGGTGTTGGTAGTTTATCGGGCGGCATCGAAAACCGCCACACTATTCTAATTTGTGATCAACCGCGCTTAATTATTTGATTTCATGGGTGAGCGCGCGGCCGCTTGGCAGCAATGTTGCGTTGCTATTTCGGTCCGACCGAGGCGGTGCTGCCGTGCCGCCGGTGTGGGTGGCCGATGCGGATTTCCCGCGCCTGTCGGAATGCGTTTCCGAGGACCAGTTATGGTAATGTTCGACGAAGGCGCCAACACTTCCACACGCACGCCGCTGCGTCGCCCATCTGCGCCCAAGCGATGCGGCTCGTCCGAAATACACTGCGTATCCACGGACTGCCGGAACCGTACACCTTCGAATGCCGAACTCGCGACGTGTCGCTGACCGAGGAAAAAACGTGGCGCGGTGCTGATTTACGCAACGTACTGCCGCACGTCGAAGTCAGTTGCCAATCCCCGAGAGCACTTCGCCAAATGGCTGCCAGGTCGTGCCGTCGAACTTCTCGAGCTGCATCTGTTTCATCGGGGCGAAATCGTCCGCGCTGGTGGAGAGCGTGATGCCCGGCAGCAGCATCGGCTCGACAAGATCGTGGATGCTGGCCGCCTGCTTCATCACATGTTCGCGGGTGAGAGTGTCGCCGCTGGCTTTGAGAACGGCGACCATCGTCTGCGCCAGCGAATAACCGTAGACGTTGTAGCTGTCGGCGATATTGCCGGCGGTATTATATTTCTTCATCCAGGCCAGCCAATCGTTGTATTCGGGCGTATCCAGCCACTGCCGGTCTGTCGGGTCTTTGAGGTAACCGGCGGTGATGATGCCGATGGATTTCTCGAGTCCCGCGGGCTGCATCACCGCTCCGACCGAAATCGAGACGGAGGTGAGGAAGTGCGTCGGCTTCCAGCCGATGTCGTAGACCTTGCGGATCGCTTGCGCGGCGGATTTCGGGATAGCCGCGGTCACCAGCACGTTTGCGCCGCTCGCCTGTAGCGCCACGATTTGTGAGTCGATAGTCGGGTCGGTGGTTTCATAGCTCTGGGTGGCGACGATCAATTTGTCCGCCCGGTCGCCCAGCGCTTCGCGCAGGCCGACAAGATAATCCTCGCCGAAATCATCGTTCTGATAGAGCACGCCGATCTTGGCGTCACGCAGGTTGTTGAGGATGTAGCGTCCATAGATGCGCGCCTCGACGCGATAGCTGGGCCGCCAGCCCATAGTCCACGGATGGTTCCTGGGATCGTTCCACTTGTCGGCACCCGAGACGGCGAACAGCTGCGGCACCTGGTTGTCGTTAAGATAACCCTGGATCGCGGTGTTGGGCGGCGTGCCGAGCACGCTGAACATCAGCAGCACCTCGTCTTGCTCGACCAGCTTGCGCACCACTTCGACGGTCTTCGGCGGGCTGTAGCTGTCGTCGCGGCTGATGAATTTGATCTTGCGGCCGTTGATGCCGCCCTGGTCATTGATCATGTTGAAGTAGGCCGCTTCAGCCTTTCCGGTTGCGCCCAAGGCCGAAGCCGGACCGCTATAGGGCATCGCGTTGCCGATCTTTATCTCGGCGTCGCTGACACCGGGTCCGTACTGGCCCGCTGCGCCGACCAATCCGCTTGCGAGCACTAGGCTGGCTACCGGCAAAACCGTCGCGACGATCTGCTTCATCGTCATGACCACTCCCGCGTGACTTTCTTCAAATGCCGCTTGAAGCGGTTGAATACCGCGTCGACCAGACGCGTTAAGACGCGATTGGCCGGCCGGCGCCAGCCGCCATCGTGCCGCGCTTCTCGGCTTTGGGATCTCTACACATTGTCGTTAGCACTCTCGGCTTTCCACGGCAGTTGATCAAATGGCGGCTGGTAGCCGCGGGCGCGGTAGCGATCTTCCGGTACGTCGAGCTCTTGATGTTCGTCGTATTTGACGTGCGCGCTGTCCTGATCGCCCCAACCCTTCCGTTCTCTATAAATGCCGCGCGGCGGTTCCACGGGCACAGAGTATACGGAGTGTCTTTTCTCCGCTACCTCGTCGAGAGGCACGGCAGCGGCGCGGGAAGAGCATGGAGCGGATGCTGTTCACGGTGCGGCGCGTCTGGTATGTACAGTCTCAGCCGGGTGGCAACAGCTACTCCGAATTGAGAGGATGCGACCTATGAAAAAGCTCGTCGTTCTCGCGGCTCTGGCCCTCGCACTAGGCACTGTCCATCAAGCGGTAGCCTGCGAGTACGGCGCTCACGCCGCTAACGCCACACCGATCGTTGTGGCCACGACTCAAGAGCAGACTGCCCAGCAGTCCGCCGCCGCGCCTGCGCCCGCCGCGCCGAAGGCCGACGAATCGCCGGCCAAGGCCGCCAACTGACGGGCGTTGTGGCCTAAAGCGGCTGCGCCGGCAGGATCGGCAGCCGCCAAAATGTGAAGAAGTTGGCGTGCCCGCCGATCGCGCTGGCAGCTCGGAGCCGAGCGCCACGCCTTATGCGGTTGTGAACGCTTATTGAGTGAGCGGTGGCGGAGCCGGCGATGCTTCCGGCGGCGCCGCCATCGGCGTCGAGGCCGGCCAGTAGTGTTTAACGGCCGGCGGGGGCTCCTGCCTCGCGACCGGCTTCGGCGGTGGCACAGGTTCGGGCGGGACCGCCTTGAGCGCTGCGCCAACAGGGTTGGGCATCAAGGTCGGCGGCTTGCTCTTCGTGAAGAAGGAATGCTCGGCCGGTGCGCTGACACTGATCTGAACGGTCTGCGGGACGAAGCCGTTCTTTGTAAATGTCACCGACTGGTTTTCCGCGACCACTGCAAGAGAACAGGGTGTTTGACACGTCTGGCCCTGGGCGGTGCGCACGTCAGCACCGGTCGGTTCGGATTGGAACTGCAAGGTCTGCAGCTGCGGGGCCGGTTTCGACTTTAGCCAGTCGGACGCGGCAAACGACATGCCCGAGCATCCCGCAAGCGCAACTGCCATCGCGGCCGCGGCAGCAGTGACGACAAATCCGGCGCGCGACATCGGCCGTCTCCTTTACGCAAGCGGCAACGGTGTTGAAAACTGACTGGCGCTGGCTCGACGCGGTGTTTCTGCGAATTTGCCGAACGGTGCGCAGCCAAAGGACGCCATACGCCGAGGCGCGCAAACTTGTCGGACATTCCTCGCCGAGTCGGCAAGATGCCGTCAAGCTTGGCTTTCACAGCATGATCCGGAAAAGTGGGAGCCGGTTTTTCGAAAAGATCGTGCTTCACCAAAACGATAGAGCCCCAATCGATTCAATCCGAAGCGATTGGGGCTCTAGCCACCACGAGACGTTCGCTCACCGCCTTCGGCAATCGCTCACGGTTTTTCAGGTGGCAGCACTTCCTGAAACAGACCTGATCAATCAGGTGCGCGCGCCGCAGGTCCGTCAAATGCGCTCGTTTTTCATCATTGGTCAGGTCTTTGCCGATGCCATTGACCATCACCATCACCAGCGTGCGATCGTTCATATCCAGCCAATAGGAGCGGCGGACGAGCTTGTCGCTGCCGTCTCGTGCAAATGGGCTGTCGAGATCTCGGCTCGAGTCTGGCTGGTAAAATCGTGTCATGGCGGGCGGCAGCTCTTCAGTCCTCGGCTTTCAGAGGTAGGGATGGCTGTTGACTCAAATCAATAAAAGGCGCGGGAATTGCATACAAATGTCGCCATGGGGTGACCGCTGTGTCCTCTAACGCTGCGACTTCACGCGCGCTCTACCCAGCTGTTTCCCAGGAGGATACCACAGTGGCAAACGCGAAAATCACGGATTGGAACATAACGCTGGACCAGCTCTTGGAACAGATCGGAGAGGAAGTTCGCGGGTCGATGGATAAATACTTCGATTTTCTTCAGAAGCAGGTTTCAACCCACCCGTTGAGCGGAACGGAGTTAGGTGAAAAAGCAAAGGACACTGCCAAAAAGCACATAATTATCGTTCGCGACTACGCACATAAAATGAGCCGGGCAAAGGATTTGCTGGAGGCAGTGCCAATTCAGACCGAATTCATGCAGTCTCTGCTGACTTCATTTGGCGAGCAAATTAAAACTCTGGGCGAAACTTATACCAAGGCAGCACACGAAGTCCTCAACGCGCCGCTAAGAAAGGTCGCTGATTGAACGACGCTGTTGGCGCTTTGCGTTTTTGCGGCTCATGACCGCCGTTTGCAGCAAAAAGCCCCGGCGAATCGTAAAAAAATGCCCCGGCGAACGGATTGTGCCGGGGCTTTCAGTTGGCCTGTTGCTGGCGGCTGACATTCGCCAGAAGGTGTTCTCAGCTACCATCGAATTTCTTTGCGAGTGACTACGTGAACGCGCGCGATTTGATGAAAATCCGACGCGTCGATTGCGGTGAGTTACTGCGCCGTGGGCGTGCCCGAGCGCCACCCATCAAAGGGCTTGTCGAGCCCCACAGAGTTAGGGCTTTGTTCTGGACCCGGGCATCCTCTGTTTGCGGCAAGCCTTCATTATTGAACAGCAAAACAGCTCCAAGTTGAGTCAAAGAGGCAGTCGAGCCTGATGCACCGCTGCGGCAGTTTGAACCGGCACGAAGGCGTCGGCTGACGATCCGACGCGGTAGCGGTGCTGTCTTCGATTGGGCTTCAGATATTTGGGACAGCTGAAATCAGACTCCACTAAATTACGTTTTCGATGATTCTCAGAAGCTCGTACCCAAGAAACGTCGTCCATGCCAAAGTGACCATCAACGCCAGAAGCAGAAACGCCGGTGGCGAAACGCGTCCGGCAAATGAGGACAGTACCCGGTGAACGCGAGCGAGCATGTGGCCGAAACGGCGTTTCGAAGCCCCCTTGGTGAAAGTTAGAAAGGCAAATCCGGCCAAAATTCGGCGCCCGACGTCCCGGCACGTGATCTAACCGCACCGGATACTCCGCGGTCCATGATTTAAAGAACGAGCGCGAGACGATTGCGAGCAGCGGGAACGCAACGGGAAAATGGCACATAGTACAGAAATACCATCTCGGAACGCGTCGGCAACGCATCACGAACAGCGTCGCGCAGCGAGGAGGCGAGGCGGCTTCTTGGTGAGCGCGGTGGGGATCGAACCCACGACCCCGTGATTAAAAGTCACGTGCTCTACCGACTGAGCTACGCGCTCGTGCGCGCACTGCATACGCAAAAGCCTCGCCGGTTACCAGTGCCGGCTTTGCCCGCCCTCGATTTGGCCGGAACTAGGCCGCAATGGCTTGCGGCAGGATTGGCGAGTCCGCATCGAAGCGCTTGCCGGCGCGGAGGCAAAAGGCCGGCCGAATAAGCCGCTCGGCGATCACCTCGGTGTTGTCGTTATCGCGCAGAACGAAGCGGCCACGGTCGTCCGCCAGCACCGATATGTCGGCTGTGAAACCGGGCGTGAGCGCGCCGAGCCGGTCGGCCAGTCCGAGCATCTGCGCCGGATGCAGCGTGACCATCGGGACCACGGTTTCGAGCGGCAGGCCGAGTGCAATCATCGAACTCATCGCCTGGGTGAGGCTAAAGCGCGCCTGGCCGCGGAACGGATGGTTCTCGTCGTCGTAGTGCTGGTTCGGGGTGCCGGAAGGCGCCGGGACTTCGGTGTTGTAGCCGTGCATGTCGGCGCCGAGCGTGTGCGGCACGATGCCGGCGTCGAGCGCCTTGCGGGCGAGGCGATAGGAGAAATGGCTGCCGTGGCCGACATCGATCTTGAGCCCGCGGTCGAGGGCGGCGCGGATGACCTTGTGAACCTCGCCCTGCCGATTGACGAAACCGCCGGGATGACGCGTGAACGGATGGGCAAGAATATCGCCTGCGCGCAGCCGCGGGATAACGCGCTCCAGGATGGTGTCGGCGTCCTCGCCATTGGCGCCGCGTTCCGGCAGCCCCCACAGCGTGCCGAAGTGCACATAGAGCGGCAGGTCGGAGCGGCGGCCGATCTCGGCTGCCATTTCCAGGACCTTGATGCCCCAGCGCGCGAAGCCGCCGATCTCGGCGTGGCCCTTGATGCCGCGTACGATGTCTTTGTTCGCATTCGCGGCCGTCACGGTGGCGTCAACGTCGACGCAGTCGGGGCTGTAGAGATTGGGGTAGTAATGGCCCTCAAGGCCGCCGACCAGATAGGCCGACAGGAACGCGTAAATCTGCGTCTCCGCCGGCTCGGCGATGAAGCGGCGGAAGCCGGGCAGCGTCATGCATGAGGGACCGCCTTGATCGACCACGGTGGTCACGCCGGAGCGCACGCCGACCAGGTCGGGGTTCAATCCGAAACGTCCGGTGACGTATTGGTAGACGTGGCCGTGGGTGTCGATCAGGCCCGGCAGCACGAGCTTGCCGGAAACGTCGATTATTTCCGTCGCGCTCGACGGCAGGACGGTTTGTTCGATCGCCGCGATGCGGCCATCGCGGATTGATACGTCGCAGATGCCGTCAATGTTGGACGCCGGGCATATGACGCGTCCGCCGCGGAGAAGGAGGTCGTATTTCGGGCTCTCGGCCATTGCATTTCCTTTTGGCTCCCCGGTATCGCGTTAACAGAAAGCATACTGCGCCGGCGGAATTCGTGAAATGATCGAGTGTCGCTTCCCGCCTGCCATTTGCTACATTGTGCGCCCGGCCGGGTAGCGCCGAACGAGGATCATGCGATGCCAATCGTGAACCGCGTTGCCGACCTGCACCCGGAAATCACTGCGTGGCGGCGGGACTTCCACGCCCATCCGGAACTTCAATACGACGTGCACCGCACGGCGGCGGCGGTTGCAGAAAAGCTCAAGAGCTTCGGCTGCGACGAAGTGGCCACCGGCATCGGCCGAACCGGCGTCGTCGGCGTCATCCGCGGACGGAAAGCGGGCGGCAAGGTCGTCGGGCTGCGCGCCGACATGGACGCGCTGCCGATCGAAGAAGCGACCAACCTGCCATACAAGTCGACGGTATCCGGCAAGATGCACGCCTGCGGCCATGACGGTCACACCGCCATGCTGCTCGGCGCGGCGAAGTATCTCGCCGACACGCGCAACTTTGCCGGCACCGCGGTGGTGATCTTCCAGCCGGCGGAGGAGGGCGGCGCCGGCGCGCTCGCCATGATCAAGGACGGCCTGTTGGATCGCTTCGGCATTCAGCAGGTGTACGGCATGCATAACGGTCCGGGCCTGCCGGTCGGGCAATTCGCCATCCGCTCCGGGCCGCTCATGGCATCGACCGACACCATTGTTATCGATCTCGAAGGCATCGGCGCGCATGCCGGGTGGCCGCATCGCGGCGTCGATACGGTCCTGGTCGGTGCCCAGATCGTCACCCAATTGCAGTCGATCGTGGCGCGCAATGTCGATCCGCTTGAGGCCGCGGTGATTTCGGTCTGCGTGTTCCGTGCCGGCGAGACTGAAAACGTCATCCCGCAGCACGCGCAGCTGCGCGGCACGGTGCGCAGCCTTTCCGCGGACGTGCGCAAGCTTCTGGAGAAGCGCATACGGCAGGTCGTGGAAGGCACCGCGCAGGCTTATGGCGCCAAAGCCGAACTCACTTACACCCCTGGATATCCGGTGTTGGTGAACGAGGAGCGGCAGACCGCGTTCGCGGCAGAGGTTGCGGCCGAGATCGCCGGCAAGGACAAGGTCAACACCGATAGTACCCCGATCATGGGCGCAGAAGACTTCGCCTTTATGCTGCAAGAGCGCCCCGGCGCTTTTATCTGGATCGGCAACGGCGATAGCGCCGGGCTGCATCATCCGGCCTATGACTTCAACGACGAGGCGATCCCAGCGGGGACGTCTTACTGGGTGCGGCTTGCAGAAGCGGCGCTCGCCGGCTGACGATTATTGCGCCGCTTCGATCCGGTTTTCCGCCGGCAGCTTCGCCGGCTCGGAGATGCTCTTGGACCGCGGTAGCAACTCAAGCGCCCGGGCCTCAATCGTTCGCCAATAAGCCAACGAGTTAAGCCGCGTGCCCTCGATGGCGGCCATGGCAACCGCCGCGAGGAACGGCAAACTCTGCACCACAAGAACCACCGCGAAGATATTGATCTCGCGGACTTGTTTGTAATTGCTGACGACCAGCGTAAGCGCCCCGATCAGGAGCAGCGCGGCAATCACGCCTTCCCAGAACGCCGGGAAGTCGCCCTTGCGCGTCGCGCCGCCCTTGGCGGTGCGCAGGAACGGCAACCGCTCCTTGAACGCACCAGCGCCGACCGCATACGCCACCGTCCATTGCATGGACATGGCCGCAAAGACGGCGCCAAACATCTGGCCGACCGATATGCGCACCCGTAGCCGGTAGAGGGCCGCGAAATGGGCGACCGAGACGATGAACGAAGCGAGGATCGGCACCGTCAGAATCCGGTCCGGAACGGCGATATTGGCGAACGCCACCACCGGCACCCAGACGATATTGAGAAGCGCGACAACGACGCCGACACTCTCCGCGCCGAGCCAGTTGAGCCAACCGAGGCCATATTCGCGTTTTTGCTCCCGCGACAGGGTCTCCGCCCACGGCAGCAAATGCCGCCAGTGCTTGCGCACAAGCTGGATGCCGCCGAACGCCCAGCGCTGGCGTTGCCGTTTGTAAGCTTCGAAGGTATCGGGCAGCAGCCCGTAGCCGTAGCGGCGGTTGGTGTAGTGCGCGAGCCAGCCGCGCTCGAGCAGCGCAAGGCCGAGATCGCTGTCCTCGACGATGGTATCGCTCGACCAGCCGCCGGCGTCTTCGATCGCGGCGCGCCTGATCAGGCACATCGTGCCGGGCCCGATGATGGCGTTGGCGTCGTTACGCTGCACCATGCCGATATCGAAGAAGCCCGCATATTAGGCGGTGATGGCCCGATGGAGAACGGAGCGGTCGCCGTCGCGGTGGTCCTGGGGCGATTGGACGAGGCCAACGCGCGGATCGGCGAACAGCGGCACTAGGGCTTTGAGCCAGTCCGCATCAACCATATAATCGGCATCGATCACGCCGATGATTTCGGCGTCGCTCGCGGTGTGCGCCAGCGCCAGCCGCAGCGCGCCCGCCTTGTAACCGGTGAGATTTTCAACCCTGACGCATTTGAACCGGTCGCCCAGCGTACTGCAATGTTCCTCGACCGGCCGCCACAGCGCCGGATCGGGCGTATTGTTGATGACCAGCACGCATTCCAGGTTGGGGTAGTCGAGCCGGGCGATGGCATCGAGCGTCGCCTTCAACATTTCCGGCGGTTCGCGGCAGGCCGGAATATGGATCGACACCTTCGGCGCGAAGGCGTCGGGGACCAGCGGCGGCGAATGGGCGAGCCGCCGCGGCGCGCGCCCCAAGGCGATGGCGGCGATCTCCTCGATGCGAGCAAGCGCGATGGCGACCAGCGGTATCAGCAGCACCACGCCAAGCCCGAGCGCAAAGGCGGCACCGGGGACAAAATAATGGCCGTTCCAGAACGCCGCGATTGCCGCAACCCAGGCACCGACCAGATTGGCTGATCCGGCGAGCATTAACGCCTGCGCCGTGGTTACGCCGCTGATAGCGAGGATCGGCAACGACAGCAGGAGTCCGAACAGGACGGCGAGGCCGGCCTGCTTGATGTAGTCCGGATCGGTGATCGGACCGGTCCAGGAGAATTTCGGCTGATGCGACGAATCGAGCAGGCCCCAATACGGACCGACGCCGCCTTCGGCTGTCTTCCAGGGCTGATCGATCGCCTCGATGACGTTGTAGTCGATACCATACGCCTCGGCGCGCGCCACGAAGTCCCGCAGGACGGTGGCCTGCTCCATCCGCCCGGGGTTGGCATTGCGAAAGTTGTAGCCGGCACTCGGCCAGCCGAACTCGGCAATTACGACGCGCTTGCCCGGATGCAGACGCCGCAGCTTGTCGTAGATCTCGATCGTATGATCGACCGCTTTGGAGGCTTCGATTCCCGACCAATACGGCAAGATATGCGCGGCGATGAAGTCTACCGCCGAGGCCAGTTCCGGGTGGTCGACCCACGCCGACCAATTTTCGCCCGTCGTTACAGGAACCGGGCTCGATTTTTTCACCCGCTGAATGAGCTTTATAAGATCTTCGGCACTGGTCTCATTACGCAGCATCGTCTCGTTGCCGACGACGATGGCGTTAACATTGCTGTTGTGGCGGGCGAGATCGAGCGCCGAGCGGATTTCGCGCTCGTTGCGTTCCTGGTTCTTGTCGATCCAGGCTCCGACCGTGACTTTGAGGCCGAACTCGGCGGCGATCGGCGGCACCAGCTCCGCACCGCCAGTAGACGAATAGGTGCGGATGGCGCGGGTATAGGGCGCTATGGCTTTGAGGTCGGCGCGGATCTGCTCGACGGTCGGGCGTTCGCCCCAATCCGGGTGCACGGAGGCGACAAAGGGCGCGTAGGAAACGCTGGCAAGCTGTCCAGTGAAATCCGGAGCCGCCTCTTTGGTTCGTAGCGAGGCCCACAAGCCGGCATGCACGCACGCTACAAGCGCGAGCACGGCAGCGACGGTGCGCATTTAATTCTTAACCACGGGGCGTGAGGTAGAACGCACCGAACCGTCCCCAAAAAAGGTTCGGCAGTGGGGGATAGGCAATCTGCAACCGGCTAACAAAAATTAGGCAGGGGTAATGGCAAATTCAAGACAACGCGTTTGCGTCTTGAACTTTTTTTGTCAGCTCGTAGCGAGGGCGCGTCGCCGACGACGTTAACGGCTCGTGGTTGGGCTTGAGGCAGCCGCCGCCGGGGCCGGAATGGCGGGTGTTGACGGGTTGATCCAGCATGATTGAACCCGGGCGTTCAGGCTGTCGGCGGCCTTCGGGTCGATGTTGTTTCCGTGCAGGATCAGGCAGCGGAACGACGCCTGGATGTGGGCACTTGGGCAGCCAAAGCGGTCGTAGAGATCGAGGTGGCGAAAAGCAGTGTCAAGGTCGTCGCGCCACAGCAAGCTGACGACGCGACGGCCGAGCCAGACACATTCGGGGTTGCCGGCGGGTCCGGTGAGCGCATGCTGCGCTTCGGCGAATTCATCGACTTTCTGAGGTTCCTTTGCCGGTTCTTGCCCCGGCGCCGGCGCCTTCTCGGCTGGCTTAGGATCGCTGGTTTGGGCGAACGCCCCCTGGCTCAGAGGGCCGATTGCGACCGCAGTGAAGAACAAGGCGGCGTAAAGTCCGCCCGCGAGGCTCAACAAACGATGATACATGGTCTTCTTAAGGGTTTAGAATCGAGAAGGGGACGTTTCCCTGGCCACCTGATTGCACCGCCCGTGCGGCATGTTTTAGGCGGACCCCGTCTGACAACACCCCAACTAGGCCGGTTTGTCCAGCGCGTATCGCGATGCAGCCGTCGATCTTGCCGCCGATCTTGGCATGAGGCGATTGCAAGGTTAATGGCTGTCCATGTCCGACACCCGAGGACGCTCCACGATCGGCTTAGCGCTCGCGTGGTTTGTGCTCACCGCGCTTGCGGTTTGCGGAGTTTGGTGGTGGCTGGGCGCGCCGACGCGGATCGTGTTGCCAACGGCATCCGTCGGCAAGCCTTATTGCCTGTCTTACGCGCCGTTTCGCGACGCTCAGAATCCGCTGATCGAGGGAACCCGCGTTGCGGCGGCGCAGATCGAAGAGGATCTGGCGTTACTATCGAAGTACACCGACTGTATTCGTACCTATTCGGTGGACGATGGCCGCGCCGATGTGTTGGAAAGCGCGAGACGGCACGGGCTGAAGGTCCTGCACGGCATCTGGGTCTCGAGCGATCCGGCCAAGACCCGCCGGCAAATCGAAGCCACCGTCGCGCTGGTCAAAGCGTATCCGGATGTGATTGCCGCCGTGGTCGTCGGTAACGAGGTCCTGCTGCGCGGCGAAATGTCATCCAGCGATCTCATCGGCTACATCCGCCAGGTCAAGGCGCAGGTGCCGATGCCGGTTACCTACGCCGATGTTTGGGAGTTCTGGCTGCGGTATCCCGACGTCCAGAGCGCCGTCGATTTTATCACCATCCACGTCCTGCCATATTGGGAGGACTTTCCGATCCCGGCAACGCGCGCCGCCGCCCATGTGGCGGCCATCCGTGAGCGTTTAGCTGCCGCCTTCCCGGCCAAAGAGATTGTGATCGGTGAGTTCGGTTGGCCGAGCGCCGGCCGGATGCGCGAAGACGCGCGGCCATCGCCGTCGAACCAGGCGCGCGCTATTCTGGAAACGATGGCGCTGGCAAAGCGCGAAAATTTCCGGATGAACGTCATCGAGGCGTTCGATCAGCCGTGGAAACGGGCGCTCGAGGGCGCGGTCGGCGGCTATTGGGGCATCATCGACCGCTCGACCGGCGCACTGAAGTTCGGTCTTGACGGCTCGGTCTCGGATCATCCGCACTGGGTCGTCCAGGCACTGGCTGGCGTGCTGTTAGCCGCCCTGACCTTCGGCGCCGCGGTTTTTGCCGGCTGCAACAAAGGCGTGTCGGCATCTCAATGGCTGAGGATCGCCGCATTGGCGCTTGTTCCTACCATTTTGTTCGGTTGGACGATCGAAGCGGTCGCAATTGACAGCTTCAGTCCTGGAAGCTGGCTGCGCTCACTCGCCTTCGCCGCAATTGCGGCCGCTGCCCCGATTGTCTGCGCCGCCGCCTGCGCTGCCCGCCGTTCCGCTCCGTCGTTCGCTTCGTTCCTTGGCAATCGGGGACGCCGCGACGGCCTGGATTGGGCGCTCGGCGGCACTCTGATCGCGCTGATGCTTGTCAGCGTAGAGGCGGCGCTTGGGCTGGTATTCGATCCGCGCTACCGCGACATCCCGTTCGCGCCGCTGACCGGAGCCGTGGTGCCTTTCCTGGTGTTGCTGGCCTCGATGCCGCGTCCGGAGGGACAGCGAGCCGTCGCCGAGATGGCCGCCGCCGCTGTTCTCGCGGCCTCGGCCGTCTACATCGTGTTCAACGAAAGCTTCGCCAATTGGCAGGCGGTCTGGTTCTGCGGCGGCTTGATCGGACTTGCCGTTATTCTGGCGTTGGCACGGGACGCGCCAAGCTCAGAATGAGCACGCCGGCCGCAAGTGCCGAAAGGTCGGCATTGTGCATGACCACCCCGAAAGCCGCTGCCGCGAGCGCGACCGCGAAGAGGATGAGCGATGGACGTATTAAATTGAGCAATGCGACGGCTAGCGCGATCCCGCCAAACACCTGATAGTTGTAAAGCGCAATCGCCAGTCGAAACGTGGCGCATAACCAGCTGCCGAGCCCGCCTTGGCAGGCGATCGACACCACGCTGTTCTCCATCCCCTGGTAACGCAGATAGAGCGCCTCACCCAGCGACAGGAAGGCGATGACGATGAGCCAATTGGTCTGGCGGGCCGTCGGCAGAAACAGGCGGCGGGGCACGGTCAATTTGGGCATGCGCCGCGACTATAATGCGATGATCACTCCAGCGCGAGGTTATGACTGTCGAACATGGTCGGAAAGCAGGACAGCTGGGCAGCCAGCAGCGACGCGCACAATTGCGCCGCCGCGGCCGCGGTGGCAAACGGTCCGACCACCAGCCGCAACTCGGTCTTGTGGGATCGCGGATTTTCCCGCAGCGCCACGACGGGGGTTAAGCCGTCGAGAACTTGCCGGTGGACGGAGCGAATTCCGGCCCAACGCGCGTGCAGGGCTTTAATTGAAGAAGCGCTGGCGATTTCGGCGCCGTAGGCGGCATCGCCCGGAGCTGCAGTCGTGGCGGGTTGTGGCTGTGGCTCGGCGGGCGCCGTTGAACTCGGCTGTCGCGTCGATGCCCAGCCGGCTGGCGGCGATGTTTCCGGAGCAGCAATTGGCGCCATGGACGCACTGTTAAGCCACGGCACAGCGGGGGGAGTGCTTGCAGCTTTGACCGCTTCGATCTGCTGGCTGATCGAGCCGGTCATATCGTCGAGATTGCGCTCAAGTGCGGCAAGCCGCTTCATCATGCGGTCGCGGTCATCGGCAAGACCGCGAACCGTCTGCGCCAATTGCCGAACGACGTAATCGGCGTCTAGCGAACGCGACGGCGCCGGGGCTGTTGCCGGTCCAATAGCTTGACTGGTTTGCGCAGTTTGCGGATGCGGGGTTGGTGCGGCGTTTGAAGCAGCAAAGACGAGCGCCGCCCGCTGTGAGCCGATGTCCGTGAAGGCCGCGAGGACCGCGAGCAGCAGGGCGGTCGCAGCGAGGCAGGCCCATACTGCCTGGCGCCAAAGCCGCCGCATGGTGAAAGCGGCCTGCGAGCCAGCCCTCGTTTTTGAGGTCGCGTTTACAAATCGCGCTCCCTCCAACATGCATCCGCTCCGGGTATCTTTCGCCGAATCAATCGTAAAATAGCAGATTCCGGTTCTTGAACCGCCGCCGGCGGTCGCGTTGGAACTCTTAAATTGTCATTCGGGGCGCAAAGCACGTAGTGCGGACGCTCGTCATGGCGAGCTTGCTCGGCTATGAGAGCGCCGCGGAGACATCCTTCATGACGGCACGAACCTGTCTTGCAATCGTGCTTGCGGCCGGCGAGGGCACGCGCATGCGCTCGGCGTTGCCGAAAGTCTTGCACGCGCTCGCCGGACGCTCACTGCTTGCGCATGTGCTGGCGGCGATCGCCAAAGCGCGCGTCACGGCGACAGCGGTCGTCGTTGGCCCTGGACAGGAGGCGGTCCAGGCGGAAGCGCGGCGCGTTCTGCCGGACGCCGAAGGCTTTGTGCAGCAAGAGCGGCGCGGAACGGCGCACGCGGTGTTGGCGGCTAAAGCGGCGATCGAGCGGGGTTGCGACGATGTGTTGATCGTCTACGGCGACACGCCGCTCATTCGAGCGACAACGCTCGAGCGTCTGCGTGCGCCACTGGCCGCGGGCGCGGCCATTGCCGTGCTTGGATTTCGGCCCGCCGATCCGGCCGGCTACGGCAGGCTCATCGTGGAGGGGGACAAGCTCATCGCTATCCGCGAAGAGGCCGAGGCCAGCGCGAGCGAGCGGGCGATCGATCTTTGCAACGGCGGCATCATGGCGCTTGCCGGCGTGCATGCGCTTGCAATCCTGGAGCCGATCGGCAACCGCAATCACAAGGGCGAATTTTATTTGACCGATGCAGTCGAGATCGCGCGCAGCATGAAGCTCGACGCGGTTGCGATCGAAGTCGAGGAGGACGAAGTGCGTGGCATCAACACCAAAAGCCAGCTTGCTGAAGCGGAAGCGGTTGCGCAGCGGCGCCTGCGCGACGCGGCGCTCGATTCAGGCGTCACACTGATTGCGCCGGAAACCGTGTTTCTCTGCGCCGACACTAAATTCGGCAAGGATGTCGTGGTCGAACCCTACGTCGTATTCGGCGAGAAAGTGACGGTGGAGGATGGGGCCGTAATCCATTCGTTTTCGCACCTTGCCGGCGCTCATGTCGGCAAGGGTGTTTCGGTCGGACCATTCGCGCGGCTACGACCCGGAACCCGGCTCGGCGACGGCGCGCGCGTCGGCAATTTCGTCGAGGTCAAGGAAGCTTCGATCGAGGCCGGCGCCAAGGCTAATCATTTGAGCTACATCGGCGACGCGGTCGTTGGCGCCGGCGCAAATATCGGGGCCGGCGCCATCACCTGCAATTACGATGGCAGCGATAAACACCGCACCAAGATCGGCGACGGCGCCTTTATCGGCTCCAACTCGGCCCTGGTGGCGCCAATCGAGATTGGGGCCGGCGCCTATATCGGTTCCGGGTCGGTCATCACCAAGGATGTGCCGGCGGGCGCGCTGGCTCTCGGGCGCGGGCGTCAAGTTGTTAAGGAAAACGGTGCAGCGCGCTTGCGCGATTTGAAGGCGCTCGGCAAAAAGCGAGGGCGTTCACGCGATTAGGCCGCATTTGCATCTGATGGCTGCGCTTGCTTGATTGTTACTCAGCGAAACTTTTTTTTATTTGGTCTTGGCTAGGATTGCGCCCAAACGGTTAACCGCCGCGCGGGTTCCGCCGCGACAACGGCCGAGGAGGCCATCACAGGGATGTGCGGAATTGTCGGGATCGTCGGCGGCGAGCCGGTCGCACCGCTACTCATCGATGCGCTCAAGCGCCTCGAATACCGCGGCTACGATTCAGCGGGCGTAGCGACCCTCGAACACGGCGTGCTGACGCGGTTACGCGCCGAAGGCAAGCTCAAGAATCTGGAAGGAAAGCTCGCGCGCGAACCATTGTCGGGAACGATCGGCATCGGCCACACCCGCTGGGCGACCCACGGCCGGCCAACCGAGAACAATGCGCATCCGCATGCCACCGAGCGCCTTGCCGTTGTGCACAACGGCATCATCGAGAATTTCAGCGAATTGCGCCGTGAGCTGGAAGGTAAGGGCGCCAACTTTGCAACCGAAACTGACACCGAAGTCGTGGCGCATCTCGTCAGCGATGAGTTAAAGCGCGGCCGCTCGCCGGTCGATGCGGTCGCGGCGGCGCTGCCGCGGCTGCGCGGCGCATTCGCGCTGGCGTTTCTATTTGCCGGCGAGGAGAACCTGTTGAGCGGCGCGCGCCGCGGCTCGCCGCTGGCGATCGGTTTCGGTGAGGACGCGATGTTCGTCGGCTCCGACGCGATCGCGCTGGCGCCGTTCACCGATACGGTGAGCTATCTGGAGGACGGTGACTGCGCCGTGCTGAACCGCGCCGGCGCTGAAATCCGTGATGCCGGCGGCAAGCTCGTCCACCGCACCGTGCTCAAGTCGCAAGCGTCGACCCTGCTCCTCGACAAGGGCAATCATCGCCATTTCATGGCGAAGGAAATCCACGAGCAGCCGGAGGTCGTTGGCCACACCTTGGCGCATTATCTCGACATGGTGGCCGAGCGCGTCGAACTGCCGACGGCGCTGCCGTTCGATTTCCGCGCGCTCAAGCGCATTTCGATCGCGGCGTGCGGTACTGCGTATTACGCCGGCATGGTCGCGCGCTATTGGTTCGAGCGGTTTGCACATTTGCCGGTCGAAGTGGATATCGCGTCGGAGTTTCGCTACCGCGACGTTCCGCTCGATCCTGGCGCGCTTGCGATTTTCGTTTCGCAGTCGGGTGAGACTGCCGACACGCTGGCGTCGCTCCGCTACGCGCGCGAGCACGGTCAGCACGTCCTCTCTATCGTCAACGTGCCGACCTCGACGATCGCTCGCGAAAGCGACATCGTAATGCCGACGCTGGCCGGGCCGGAAATCGGCGTCGCTTCGACCAAGGCCTTCACCTGCCAGCTGGCGGCATTGGCGACGCTGGCGATTGCTGCGGGCCGCGCCCGCGGCGTGCTCACGGAGAGCGACGAGCGAGAACTCGTCCGTGCGCTGATCGAGGTACCGCGCCATCTGACCGAAGCGCTCGCCCTCGAACCGCAGATCGAGCAACTCGCCCGCGAGCTCTCAAAATCCCGCGACGTCCTCTACCTTGGCCGCGGCACCAGCTATCCGATTGCGCTTGAGGGCGCTTTGAAGCTTAAGGAAATCTCCTACATCCACGCTGAGGGCTATGCGGCCGGCGAACTCAAGCACGGTCCGATCGCGCTCATTGACGAGACTATGCCCGTGGTGGTGATTGCGCCGCACGATCGGGTGTTCGACAAGACCGTGTCCAACATGCAGGAAGTTGCGGCGCGCGGCGGCCGTTTGATCCTGGTAACCGACGCCGAAGGCGCCGCTGCCGTTCCCGGTCAATCGCTGGTGACGCTGACCATGCCGGCCATGCCGGCTACGGTCACGCCGCTGGTCTATGCCGTGCCGGTGCAACTCATCGCCTATTATACGGCCGTCAGCTTGGGCACCGACGTGGATCAGCCGCGCAACCTGGCCAAGTCGGTAACGGTGGAATAGCCCAGCGGCGCGTGACCGCCGCAACCCTGTGCGAGCGGGCTACATCGGTATATAAATACAGCCGCAGAGTTGGCGCCGGCGACGCAAGCCATAATGGATGACATTGAACAACGCGCGGAAACGCCTGTAGACGCAAACAAATCTGCGTCAGGGATGGTCAGCCGCATCCGCAACTACTTTTTGACCGGTTTGGTCGTGGCCGGACCGGTGGCGGTGACGGCATGGCTAATCTGGTGGTTCGTCACCTGGGTCGACAATGTGGTGCGGCCGGTCATCCCGGTGGCCTATCGCCCGGAGACCTATCTGCCGGTCAACGTTCCAGGCCTTGGTCTGATCATCGCGTTCGTGGCGCTGACGCTGCTCGGTTTTCTGACGGCGAATCTGGTCGGCAGCCGGCTCGTCAGCTTCGGCGAGAGCCTGTTAAGCCGCATGCCTATCGTGCGGCCGATCTACCGCACCACAAAGCAGATTTTCCAAACCTTGTTTTCCAGCTCGGAGTCGAGCTTCCGGAACGTTGGTCTGGTCGAGTTCCCGGCGCCGGGCATGTGGTCGCTGGTGTTTTTGACACAACCGCCGAGCCCGCAGATTTCCGCACATCTGCCGGCAAGCGAGCATGTATCGGCGTTCCTGCCGTGTACGCCAAACCCGACCACCGGGTTCTTCTTTTATGTGCCGCGGCGCGACGTCATTGACCTCGACATCTCGGTCGAACAGGCCATGACGCTCTTGATCTCCGCCGGCATTATTCAGCCGGGCGTTGACCCGCAGAACCGGCTGGCGGCGTTGGCCGAAACGGCCCGTGCCGCCCGGGCGGCGCGTAAAGCGGAGCCGAGCCCCGCGGCCTGAGTCTGGAGTTAGAATCGTCGGAGCGACTTGGCGCCGCAGCGGTGCTATCCTTGGGCGCAGGCGCAAAGGGGAAACAAGGGGGGACGCATGAACTTCGGCCAAGCCATTTCGTCGGGATTTTCGAACTATGTGCAGTTCTCCGGCCGCGCCATCCGTTCGGAGTATTGGTACTGGGTGTTGTTCACGGTTGTCGGTTCGATCGTCGCCGGCATTATTGATGCGGTGCTCGGCATAACCGTCATTGATCCGCTGTTCGGTCTCGCAACCATTCTGCCAAGCATTGCAGTGGCTATTCGGCGGTTGCACGATTTGGATCGCACCGGCTGGTGGATCTTTCTCAGTCTTATCCCGCTGATCGGCTGGATCATTCTGATCATCTGGTACTGCACGCGGGGCACAATCGGCCCGAACCGGTTCGGTCCAGACCCCCTGGGCGGTTAAATCGCCCGGCGCCTAAGAGCCTGATAGCCTCGCCGCGCGAACAGATAGAGCAGCGGGCGCCGCGCGCGCAATCACGAGCTT
>VFSW01001556.1_pt1 | contig 35001 bp, 29 predicted proteins | sample 5358111 | NCBI WGS metagenome assembly VFSW01 (sample SAMN11554181, study PRJNA540505) | mine drainage metagenome | isolation source: sediment from site ElyBrook_90M | place: USA: Ely Copper Mine, Vershire, VT | collected 2017
CCTCGACGCCCGCGCCCGTGACACCCGCGACCCGCCGCCCCCAGCGGCCCATCCGGCTGCCGGACCCCACGGCCGTTGAGCGGCTCGTGGCCCTGGCCCTGGCGGAGGACCTCGCCCTCGGCGACCCAACCTCGGAGGGGCTCCTGGAGCCCGAAGCCACCGCCCGGGCGGCCCTGCTCGTCAAGGAGCCCGGCGTGGTCTGCGGCCTGCCGATAGTCAGAGCCGTCTTTGCCGCCCTAGATCCGGCGGTCTCGATCGCGGTGCGGGTCGAGGACGGCCAACGCGTCGACGACGCGCCGGCGGAGATAGCCCGCATTACCGGCCCGGCGCGAGCCATTCTCTCGGGCGAGCGGACGGCGTTGAACCTTCTCGGACGCCTCTCCGGTATCGCGACGATGACGGCCCGCTGCGTCGAGGAGCTCGAGGGCACCGGCGCCACGCTGCTCGACACTCGCAAGACCACTCCCGGGCTCCGCGAGGTCGAGAAGTACGCGGTGCGATGCGGCGGTGGCACCAACCACCGGATGAATCTCGGCGACGCCCTGCTTGCCAAGGACAACCACATCCGCCTGGCTGGCGGCATCACCGAGGCCGTGTCGCGTCTTCGCAAGTCGGCCCCGCGCCTCCACCTCGAGGTTGAGGCCGAAACGCTCGACGAGGTTCGCGAGGCTCTGGAAGCGGGCGTCAACCGGATCCTGCTCGACAACATGAGCGTGGACATGCTCCGTGCCGCCGTCGCCGTGACGGGAGGCCGGGTCGAAACCGAAGCGTCGGGCGGCATCACTCTGGCCAACCTGCGCGCAGTCGGCGAGACGGGCGTCGACTTCGTCTCGCTCGGGGCGCTCACTCATTCGGTCAAGGCTCTCGACGTCTCGCTCGAGATAGTCGAATGACGGTCGAAACGTCGGCCTCGGCGTCTCCCGCCGCGGCGTCCTCCGGCGGCGTCTCGGACGGCCAGCTCGCGCGCGCGACGGCCGCCCGCTCGACGGTCGTCCCACCCGCCGGCGATCCTTCGGCCTTCCCCGCCCTCCAGGCCGAGGTCCGCCGCCTTGCGGCCGAGCACGACGCTGTAATCCTGGCCCATTCGTACGAGCGGCCCGAAATCCAGGACGTGGCGGACTACGTGGGCGACTCCCTGATGCTCTCCCGCGTCGCCGCGGCCGCCCGCCAGTCCACGATCGTCTTCTGCGGCGTCGCGTTCATGGCGGAGACCGCCAAGATCCTCTCGCCGGCCAAGCGCGTTCTCCTGCCGGATCTCGCCGCCGGCTGCTCGCTCGCCGACTCCATCACCGTCGACCAGCTCCGGGCATGGAAGGCGCAGCACCCGGGCGCGGTCGTGGTTTCGTACGTGAACACCAGCGCCGCGGTCAAAGCCGAGAGCGACTACTGCTGCACCTCCGGCAACGCCCGTGGCGTCATCGAGGCAATACCCGCAGACCGCGAAATCCTCTTCCTGCCGGACATGTTCCTGGGCATGTGGCTGCAGCGCGTGACCGGCCGCAAGATGCACATCTGGCTCGGCGAATGTCACGTCCACGCCGGCATCAGGCCCGCCGACGTCGCGGAGTGGCATCGTGCCGAGCCCGACGCCGAGCTCCTGATCCACCCGGAGTGCGGCTGCACCAGCCAGGTCATCGACGCCGCATCCGCGGCCGGCGAGCAGGTCCAGATCCTTTCCACGGAGGGCATGGTTTCCTACGCGGAGAAATCGGCCGCGCCGGCTTTCCTCGTCGCGACCGAGATCGGCATCCTGCACCGGCTCGGCCTGAAGGCTCCCGGGAAGCGTTTCGTGCCGGTGAATCGCGAGGCCGTCTGCCAGTACATGAAGCTGACCACGCTCGAGAAGCTGCGCGACTCGCTGGCGCTCGGCCAGTTCGAGATAGAAGTGGCCGAGGACATCGCGGACCGCGCCCGCCTCGCCCTGGAGCGGATGATCGCGATCTCGTAGCGGACCGCGTCGGGGCGCGTGGCCCCGCGGCGTGGCCCCACGGCGCGGCCCGGCGACCCTACCGGCCGATCTCGAGCTGGACGGCGGGCAGATCCTCCGCCTGGGCGAGCCGGGCGAAGAGGTTGCCGGCGGCCCGGTAGTGCTCGACGAGACGCTCGTATTCGGTCGAGACCCAGGCGTAGTCCGGGTGGCGCGCTTCCCAGTCGCGACGGAAGACCACGCCGCGGATCCGCGTCTGCATGATCTCCTTGAGGCAGTTGAAGCAGGGTTGGACGGTCGTATAGACCACGGCGCCGTCTATCGCGGTGCCGAACCGGGCGGCCGTCAGCATCGCGTTCTGCTCCGCGTGGACGCACAGGCAGATGTCGTAGAGCTTGCCCGCCAGCCCGGCGTCGGGGGCTTCCAGACGCAGGGCGCACCGCCGGCAGCCCCGCTCGGACTCGGTGCAGTTGGGGTATCCGGCAGGAGTGCCGTTGTACCCGCTGCCCAGGACGCGGTTGTCCCGGACGATCACCGCCCCGACGCGGGATCCCAGGCACTTCGCCCCGGATTCCACCACCAGGGCCAGGCGCATGTAGAAGTCGTGGCGCTGCCAGCCCGGATCCACCAGCTCGATCACGTTCGCGGCCATCTGACCCTCGCTCGACCTTGATCGCCTTGACCGGCCTGCGCGTCGCCGTCATCGGCCATCGCCGTCGCGCCGCCGACGATCGCCCCGCGGGATGCCGCGAAGGTACACGACCGGCAGTAGCGCTGCATGGGACGCCGGCGTCCTGATGCCTTCGCTGCGAAACCGATTTGGGAACCTACCCGTCGAAACCCCCGATGTCAGATCGCGGCATCCAGGAGGTAAGCTGGGAGATGGTCGCTCTCCCTATAGCGTCGGCAGTGCTCAGGGTCCATAGCGGAGGGGCAGCATGAGCTCCCGGAGTTCCCGGGCCCTCGACCGGTTGGCCTTGCCAGTCCGGTTCCTGATGGCCCTGTACTCGGCAGCCCCGGCACTCTTCCTGGCAGCCTGCGCTATCGCGTCACTGGCCTACGCCCTGGGGTTGTTCACGAACGTCAGCGATTCACTCGACTCGATCCTTCCCTTCGATCCCAACAACGCCACTCCGCTCCTGGCCATTCTCTCGGCGATCGGCCTCGGTGCGCTCACGGTTGGACTGATCCGGAACAAGGCGATCGCCTGGGTTCTGACTCTGGTCACGCTGTGCGTCTCGCTGCTGGCCCAGTCGGACCTGCTGGCGCACCCGATCGTGGTCGGGGCGTCGGTCGTGGCGTTCTCCGTGCTGCTGGCCGACCGTCGCCGCTACGAGGTCCAAACGGGCATCGGCTGGCGGCGGCTGATCGCCTGGCTGCTGATCGTCAGCCTTATCGCCCTGGGGATCGAGACTTCGATCATCATCGTTGCCACGGGCGACTGGCCGCAGCCGCTGGCCTGGGCCGGCGACTTCACCTACGCGATCGCCAACGCCCTGGGCCTCAGCGACGACGCGGGCCAGCGAGTCCTCAACGCGACGGGCCGCGACGCCCTGTTCGGTTTGCTGATCCTGCTCGCTCGACTGCCCGTCGTCCTAGCGGCGCTCGGAGTGCTCAGCCGGGTCGGCGAGCCTCTGCCGGATCCGTCGACTCGAACACGTGCCCGGGCTATCGCCGACAAGTACGGCTCCGGGGCGCTCCTGCCGTTCCAGCTCGGCGAGGACAAGTACGTCTTCGACCCGGCCGGCTCGGATGGTCTGGTCGTATACGGCATGGCCGGCCGGACGGCCGTGGTCCTGGGCGACCTGATCGGGCCGGGAGAAGAGGCCACGCCGCTCCTGGCCGAGTTCATCGACCGCTGCCGCAAGCTCGACCGAATCCCGGTGGTGTATCAGGCTAGCGCGGCCGGGCGCCGGTACCTCGCCGAAGCCGGCTTCCGAACCTTCAAGGTCGGCGAGGAGGCGATCGTCGATCTCACGACCTTCGATCTCGCCGGCTCGCGTCGCGCCAACCTGCGCCACACGATCACCCGATGCAAGCGCGACGGCGTGCAGGTCCGCTGGTTCCCCGATGGCCTGCCTCTGGAAGAGGCTCGCCTCGCCGACGAGCTGACGGCCATCGACACGGCCTGGCGCCGGCAGGCGGGCCCGCAGATGGGCTTCACGATCAGCCAGTTCGAGCGCCCGGCTCTGGCGTGGCTGCCGGTCTCGATCGCCGTGGACCCCGCCGGACATGCTCTTGGCTTCACGACCTACCGCCGGACCGGCGCCGATCGGGGCTGGGTCCTCGACCTCATGCGCCGCGTCCCGGACAGCCCTCCGGGTGTAGTCGAGGCCTGCATCGCCGAGGCGGCCGCGGGCTTCAAGGCGGCCGGCGCCACCTCGCTGTCGCTCGGCCTCGCCCCGCTGGCGGGTCTGGACCGGAACGGCCCGCTCGAGGAACGGCTGCTCGAAAGGGGCGGCCGCTTCGTGCAGCGCTGGTACGACGTGAAGGGCCTGGCCTTCTTCAAGAACAAGTTCGATCCAACCTGGGTTCCCAGATACGGAGCCATCCGGCACCGCCGCGATCTCATCGCCTTCGTCGTCGGGCTTCTCTGGGTCCACCTCTCCGGGGCCTTGAGACTGCCCGGACGGCGGCCGCTCAGACACGCGGCAGCCACGTGAACTTCCGACCCCGCGACGGCAATCCACCTTCAGAAACGACCACCAGCCACACGACTGCCAGGGACATGACTACGCGCGACTTCGCTTCGTCCAGATCCGCCCGGCGCGGAAACGACATCCTTCTTGCCGCGGGTGACCTCGGCAGTTCACGGGCGCGGCTCGTCGCCGTGGCGCTCGCCGCCATCGTGGTTGTCGGGGCCGTGGTGTCCGGGACCGTCGAGTCTACCGACATCACCCTCGTGATCATGGGCTTCGACCCGGATCGGGCCCAGCTGATCACGTCGCTCGTCATCGGCGGGGTCGCCGCGGCCGCCGCCGTCCTGGCAGTGCCCGACCTCCGGTTCGGGGCCTTGCTGGGCTGGCTCGGTGTGACGGCCCTGTATCTGCAAACCTTCGTCACCGAGACGCAGAACGCGATCGGGGCGTCCGGCGCGCTGGGCTCGTTCTCGCCGGGTGGCTGGCTCCTCACTTTGCTGACCCTCGTGGTCATCGCGGCCATGTCCGCCGCCGCCGGCGCCGCCCTGGCGATGGCGGTCAGGCCCGCCCTCGTCGCCACCGTCGACGACCTTCGGCGTCTGGCAGTCGGCCGTCAGAAGGCCGGAGCGCTGCGGCGCCCGGTCATCGCGGCGCTGATCCTGGTATTGCTCGTCGCGACCGTGCCGGCATTCGGAGACATGGTCAACCTGTCGCCCGACGTGCTGATGCTCGGGGGCGTGGAACGCATCTCGCTCACAGGCGGCGGGGCCGGGGCCAGCGGCGGCGTTGCCGGTGCAACGAGCGGCGCCTCCGGTACTGCGGGTTCCAGCGCGAGCGCCGGAGCCAGCGTTGGAGCGAGCCCGAGTGACGGCTCGTCTCCGGGATCGGGGGTCTCGCCGACGCCGGATGCGACGGGGACTCCGCGCGCCACCAATGCCCCCGGCGCCAGGCCGTGGCTAGCCTGGCGGCCCACGGGTTCGGGCAAGACGGTCAACGTGAACCTGCCCGCTCCCTGGAACGGTGGGACTCGTCCCGTGGCCGATATCACCATCTACACCCCGCCCGGCTACAGCCCGACCGGCAGCCGCACGTACCCGGTCCTCTACGAGGCGCCCACCGGCTTCACGCTCTGGAACAGGGGCACCGGCGCGACGTCCGCGCTCGACTCGCTCATCGATTCGGGAGCCATGCCGCCCTCGATCGTCGTCTTCATCGACGAGTGGGGCGCGCCGTTCCCGGATTCGGAGTGCGCCGACTCGACCAACGGTCAGATGTGGATGGAGACCTTCATCTCCAAGACCGTGCCGCAATACGTGGACTCTCACTTCAAGACGATCGCCCGGCCGGCCGCTCGGGCGCTGATGGGCATGTCTGCTGGCGGGTTCTGCGCCGCCATGGTCGTGCTGCGCCACCCGGACGTCTTCGGCACGTCGATTTCGTTCTCGGGCTACTACCACGCCGGAGCCGCCAGCGCGAACTCGGCTCGACCCTTCGGTACCCAGGCGGCTCTCCTCGCGCACTCTCCCGCCGATCTGATTTCCACCTTGAGTCAGGCCCAGCGGCGTGAGCTGTACATCGTGGTCATCGCCGATCCCGGCCAGGCCTTCTACGGGCCCGAGGCGGCCAACTTCGACCAGCTTCTCACGGCCGAGGGGTACGATCACAAGGCCGTCGCCTCGCCGTACACGCACGGCTGGCCGCAGGTCAGGTACGAGTTCCCCGGGGCGATGTCTGATTGGGCCGCCCGTCTCGTGGTAAACAGAGTCTTCTAGACCGGAAACCCTGGGACCATTTCCTGCCCCGCCGCCTACTCCTAGGCCACACCGACGAAGCGTTCGTGTCCTAAGCTAGCGGGCACATCGTTCGACCGGGGATGTGCCCTCGGTGGGGTTGGACTCATCGTGTCCACCTCGTCGTGCACGACCCCGCGAACGAACGGCTATCGAACTTTGAGGGCACCAGCCACGGACGCAGAGGGCGCCGACCGGCGCAGCCACCAACGCTTCACGCTCGCGATTCCGGCCTACCTGCAGATGCCCGGCGATGGCTCGCTGCTCGCCGTGCGGACCACGAACATCAGCAAAGGCGGGCTGGTCTGCCTTACGTCGGCCCGGCTCGAATTGGGCATCGTCGTGCGCGTCAGCGTCCAGCTGACTCCCCACGAGGCTCTCGATTGCCGGGCCGAGGTGGTTCGCATGGACGAACTGGGCACGCCCCGCCACTCCCAGAACCTCGTCGCCTTTCGTTTCGTGGATCTGCGCGAGGCGGATGAGGGTCAGATCGCCGAGGCGCTGCTTGCCCTCGGCGAAGACACGGACCCCTCAACCGGCCCTCAGCCTTCTGCCAGCGGTGAGGGGGCTTCGGCGAGGTAGGGGACTGGCCGGGCCCGCGCCAGACGAACGGCCCGCGCGAGACGACCGCAGCCGCCGCTTCGGGCGGACCGCCGAACCCGGCCCTCCTCGCCGGAGAGCGTACGATCCGCGTCGTGAACGGATCGACTCCAGCCGCTCCCGCAACCGCCCTCATCCGCCTGATCCGCCGCTCGGTCATCGGCAACGACGAGGCCGTCGCCGGCCCGTACGGCGTTCGGCGCGTTACGTACGCCGACTACACCGCGTCCGGCCGTTCCCTGTCGTTCATCGAGGATTACATCCGCGACTCTGTGCTCCCGCTGTATGGGAACACGCACACGGAATCCTCCGGGACAGGCCTCCAGACGACGCGCTACCGCGAAGAAGCGCGAGGGATTATCGCCCGGGCGGTCGGTGCCACGAAGGCCGACCATGCCGTCGTCTTCGCCGGCTCGGGATCGACCGCCGCGATCAACAGGCTCGTGGACGTGCTGGGTCTCCGCCTGCCGGCCGAGCTGGACGAGCGCTACGCGTTGCGCGATCGAATCCCGGCGGCTGAGCGGCCGGTCGTCTTCATCGGTCCGTACGAGCACCACTCCAACGAACTGCCGTGGCGCGAGTCCGTAGCCGACCTGGTCGTCATCGGCGAGGACCACGACGGTCGGATCGATCTCCAGCAGCTCGAGCGCGCGCTCGACGCGTACCAGGATCGGCCGCTGAAGATCGGCAGCTTCTCGGCGGCCTCGAACGTGACCGGGATCCTGAGCGACCACCGCTCGATCTCGATCCTGCTGCACCGGCACGGAGCGCTCTCATGCTGGGACTACGCGGCCGCCGCGCCGTATGTCCGGATGGAGATGGGCGGCGACGACGGCCCCGACGGCCATCTCGCGTACAAGGACGCGATCGCCATATCGCCTCACAAGTTCATCGGCGGGCCGGGCACTCCCGGGGTCCTCGTCGCCCGGCGCGAGCTCTTCCGGAACCGCGTGCCCTCGATGCCGGGCGGCGGGACGGTCCTCTACGTCAACCCGTTCGAGCACGTCTATCTGTCGGATATCGAGCACCGCGAAGAGGGCGGGACGCCCGCGATCGTCGAGTCGATCCGCGCCGGACTCGTCTTCCAGCTCAAGGAGGCCGTCGGGGTCGAGGCGATCCGGGACCGCGAGGAACGGTTCATCCGGCGCGCGATCGGGCGCTGGGCCGCGAACCCGAGCATCGAGATTCTCGGCTCGCACACGGCCGAGCGACTCTCGATCGTTTCCTTCGTCGTCCGTCACGAGGGACGCTACCTGCACCACAACTTCGTGGTGGCGCTGCTCAACGACCTCTTCGGGATCCAGGCCCGCGGCGGCTGCTCGTGTGCCGGCCCGTACGGGCATCGACTGCTCGGCATCGACATCGAGCGCTCGCATGAGTTCGAACGCGAGATCGCCCGAGGCTGCGAAGGGATCAAGCCCGGCTGGGTTCGGGTGAACTTCAACTACTTCATCAGCGAGGCCGTCTTCGAGTTCATACTCGACGCGGTCGATCTCGTCGCCACGGAGGGCTGGCGGCTGCTGGCCGACTATCGGTTCGATCCGGCGAGCGCGTTGTGGCGGCATCGGCTCGGCTCACCCGAGCCTCCGCTCAGCCTTCACGACATCGGCTACGACGAGGGCCGGATGGAGTACCACGCCCACCGGCATCATGAACCCGAGACGCGCCTGGCCGGCTACCTCTCCGAAGCGCGCGAGCGGATGGCGGCCGCGGCGAGGCGAGAACCTTCGACGGAGCCGGCCGAGCCGCTGCTCGTCGGTCCCGACTTCGAGGCCCTCCGCTGGTTCTGGCTGCCGGGCGAACTCGGCCGCCTCGCGGGCTGAACGAGCGCCGCCCGCCGCCGCTCGGAGCGCCGGCTCATCGCCGTTACGAAGCCGTCCCCTCCAGCCCCCGATCCGCCGGCTCGCGGCTCGTTTCTTCGGGTCGCGTCGCCAGGTCGAAGACCCCGGCGATCTGGCTTGCGTAGATTTCGATGTCGAAATCCGGATCGAGGAGATGACGTGGTACGACGTCGATGGCAGCACGAATCGCTATCGCCATGACGTAAGGGTCGAAATCCATGCGCAGATGGCCGTCTGCCTGGAGGCTCGAGAGCGAGCCCGCGAGTTCCCGGACGAATCCGTCCATGTCGGCGACACCGTAGAACCGCTGCCGGCCGTCCGCGGTGAGACCGTTCCGCTTGATCTCGGCGATCGCCAGCATGTAGCTGGGGTGCTCTCGCATGAAACCGAGATTCGACTGGATGTACGCGCGCAACATGCCCGGGCCGGGCGGCTCGGCGAGGATCCGGGGGATCATGTAGGCCTTCCCCTGCTCGAGGATCTCGGACACCGCTTGCCTGATGAGCTCATCTTTGCCCGCGAAGTGGTAGCCGATCAGGCCCTTGCTGATCCCGATGCGTTCACCGATGCGAGCAAGGGATGCCCGCGCGAAGCCAACCTCCGCGATGGTATCGATCGCGGCCTGGACGATCTGAGCGCGCCGGCCGGCTTCCGTGAAGGTCCGTTCGAGCTGCGGCGTGTCGGTCCCTGAACGCATGTCCAGACATTAGCACGCTCGTTCAGCCCTGGTGCTATCCTCGCGGCGTGCTCGAGATCGACGGCATCTCCAAGCGGTACGGAACCACAGTCGCGGTACAGGACCTGAGCTTCGACGTCCGTGCCGGGGAGCTGTTCGGCTTCGTCGGGCGCAACGGCGCCGGCAAAACCACCACGATGCGGATCGTGCTCGGCGTCCTCGCTGCGGATGCCGGCGACGTGCGATGGGCTGGAAGGCCGCTCGACCTTGCGGCGCGCAGGCGGATCGGGTACATGCCCGAGGAACGCGGGCTATACCCGAAGATGCGACTGGTCGAGCAGCTGGCATACCTCGGCGAGCTCCACGGCATGACCGGCTCGGAGGCGCGGGCATCGGCCGTGCGCTGGCTCGAGCGCTTCGGTCTCAAGGACAGGGCGAGCGACGATGTCCAGGCGCTGAGCCTCGGCAACCAGCAACGCGTCCAGCTCGCCGCCGCGCTAGTCTTCGGGCCGGATGTCCTGGTGCTCGACGAGCCGTTCGCCGGGCTCGATCCGGTCGCGGTCGACGTGATGGCGGAAGTGCTTCGCGAACGAGCGGACGCGGGAGTCCCCGTCATCTTCTCGAGTCACGAGCTTGAGCTCGTCGAGAGGCTGTGCGACCGCGTCGGCATCGTCGATCGTGGTCGGATGGTCGCCTGCGGCACCGTGGGCGAGCTCCGGGCCGGGGGCCAGGAGCGCCGCTGGATCGATATCCCCGAGGCCCCGGACGACTGGGACGCCGGAGTGGCGGGCATCCGCCTCGTGCAGACCGACGGCACGCGGCGCCTGTTCGAGCTGGATCCGGGCGTCGACGATCAGGCGCTGCTGCAGGCAGGTCTGACCACCGGACCCGTGCGCGCTTTCGAGCGCGTCGAGCCCACCCTCGGCGAGATCTTCCGGACGGTCATCGAAGGGGCGGCGGCATGAACGCGAGATTCTCCGGTCTGGGTGGAACGCGGGGCCTGCCGACAGTATTCCTGGTCGCCCGGCGCGAGGTCCGCATGCGTCTGCGCTCGCGTGTCTTCGTCGGCGGCACCGTAGTGATGGCCGGCCTCGTGGTCATCGGCATCGTGGCCGCGTCCTTTCTCGCCGGCAGAACTAACCCGGTGCGAGTGGGCTTCAGCGGCGGATCGCAGGCGCTCGAGCCGACATTCACCGCGTCGGCCGCGGCCCTCGGTGCCAGCGTGACGGTCAGCGAGATCGCCGACGTCAACGCCGGTAAGGCGCAGATAACCGCGGGCACGCTCGACGTGCTCGTGATCGGGACCTCGACCGCGCCGACGGCCGTGGCGAAGGATTCGGTCCCATCGAACGTCCAGTCCGCGCTATCCCTGGCCGCGGAGGCCGCCCGCCTTTCCAGCGCCGGCCTCTCGCCCGCGGAGGTCCGATCGGCCATGTCGCTGGTCCCGATCCAGCTTCTGGCGCCGACGACTCCCAAAGACACCCAGAACCTGCTCGCGAGTCTGGCCCTCGGGATCCTCCTCTGGATCGCGCTGGGCCAGTACGGGAACCTGGTGGCCCAGGGCGTGGTCGAGGAGAAGGCGACGCGGATCATGGAGATCCTGCTCGCCACGATCCCGCCGAGCCGCCTGCTGGCAGGCAAGATAATCGGCATCGGCCTCGTCGGTCTCCTGCAGCTCGGGATCGTCGGCGCGGCCGCGCTCATCTCGGTTCACGTGACCAATGTCGCGGCGATCCCGGCCCTCGGCGTCGCCTCGATCCTGGGCGACATTGTCTGGTTCCTGCTCGGCTTCCTCTTGTACGCCACCGCCTACGCCGCAGTCGCCTCCCTCGTCTCGCGTCACGAGGAGGTGCAGAGCGCCGTCGGGCCGATCTCGATCCTCCAGATCGCCGGCTACCTGCTCATGTACGTCTCGCTCCCGAATCCAGACGGGCCCCTGGCGACGATCTGCTCGATGCTGCCGCCGTTCGCTCCCATCCTGATGCCGGTCAGGATGGCGGCCACCGACGTGCCGCCGTGGGAGATCGGCCTGGCCGCGGCGCTGACCATCGCATCCATCGGCGGCCTGACCTGGCTAGCCGGCCGCATGTACTCCAACGCAGCCATGCGCATCGGAGCCCGGGTGCGCTTCATGGATGCGTTCCATGGCTAACCCTCGCAGACTGGTCCAGCACGTTGCCGCCCCATCGGGCCGACAGATCGGAGGAACAAGGTGCCTTCTCGCGTCCAGTCTCATCCGCTGGCCGCCCTGCTGGCGGTCGTCTCCGCGATCCTCATCGTGGTCGGCCGGGTCAACAAGGACAGGTGGTGGGGCAACTGGGTCGCGATCGCCGGGTGGGCGGTGCTGGTTGTCGCCGCCCTTGTCTTCCTCGTTAGTTAGAGTGATCGGAAACGACCCAGGCCCGGCCCCATCCGGCCGACAGATCGGAGGAACAACGTGCCGCCTCGTGTTAAGGCTCATCCATTCCTGACCCTGCTGGCGGTCGTCTCCGCGATCCTCATCGTGGTCGGCCGGATCAACAAGGACATGTGGTGGGGCAACTGGGTCTTTGCCGCCGGAATCGCGGTGCTCGTGGTCGCGGGCGCCCTCTTCGTGCTCAGGACACAGAGGTGATCGAATCCTCATCGTCAGAAGGGGACAAGCGGGAGGGATGGACCCGGCCATCTCGGTCGCGGCGGATCCGGGTGCAAGCCGAGACGAGTCTCAGCGACGATTGAAGCGCCATCCTCCGAAGAGGAACATCAGGATGAGGACGACGATCACGAGTTCCAGCATGGGACACCTTCTTTCCTCCTCAGCCTGCTCGATACGGCAATCGGAGGCGAGGATGAAAACCCTGCCTCTCCCGGGGACGCCTTCGTAGCCGACGATGGTGGTGACGCGCGGCACGATGAGGAGATGGGGCAGCGGCGCCGGTGCCGGCCTGCGATCGAGCCCGGCGACTAGTTGGGGCCGCGCGCCTCGTACGCTCGCTGCTCCTCCACGGTCCGCTCGGCGAGTGGCTCCGCCTCGAGCCGCTCGTCCGGGATCGGCTTGCCGCTCTCGATCGACTTGCCGTACTGACCCAGCGCAAGGCGCTCCTCGGCGCGTCCAACGGCGGCGAGCTGCTCGCTGAGGTCGGCCATGAGCGCGACGTCCAGCGACTCGGTAAGGAGAGCGCTGCCGGCGTCACCGCTGTCGCCGGGCTGCTGGCGCTGGAGGGAGCCTTCGGCGTGGATCTCGCCGCCCAGATCGGCCAGCGCTTGCTCGATGCGCGCCCGTTCACGGGCGACGAGTTCGCGAGCCCGCCGTTCGTCCACGATTACCTCCTTGCCGGATCGACCCGGTTGTCCGCCCGACCCGGAGCGTCATTGTCCGTCAACTCGGGGTACTCACGTAAGCCGGCAGGGCGGTCAGATCGCCACTCGCACGGCCTCGCCGTGATTGCCGGCTACTGGTCCGCGATCAGGATCTCTATCGTGCCGCGTCCATCGTGGTCCTGTGAGCGACCCGGATGGCGATTCGCCTCGGGTTCGCGTCGGATCTCCGTGCGCTCGGTGCGAGGGTTTTCATCCTCGCGCTCTGGCGTGAGACCGGACCAGACTGGACCCAGCCCCGCGATGGCGCGCTGCGGCAGGTAGCCCGATGGGCACGACCTCCCGGCAGCCCCAGACCGAAGGCAGGCGCATGGAGCAAGAGATGGCGTCACCGACGCAGAACCAGGCCCGAATGGGCCCACCAGTCAACGTGCTCAGCGAGCAGAACCGACCGAACACGCTCGGCGGGATCGGTCCCCCGGCGCTGGTCGGAGTCCGCTTTCCAATGGGCGCGTTGGCGGTAGCAGTAATCCTGATCCTTGCGGCGGCTGCGCTGCTGGTCATCCGTTGAGCTTGGACTGCGGCGGGCAAAGCGGCCCTGGCCGAGCCGCCTCACTGGTTTCTTGAGTCCAGCCACACGCGCGCTAGAATCGGGTGTGCACTCGATTTGAGTGCGCTCGCCGGAGCCACTCGTGACGGACAGCAGTCAGATCCCACCGGATGTCGGCGCCCATCGGGCACTCCTCCTGCACGATCGAAAGCTCATCGTCGACCTGATCGAGCTGACACTCAACCACGGCCTCTTCGTTGTCAGGGCTGCGTCCAACCTGGCGGAGGCCGAGGCGATACTCGGCGAGTGGCACCCCCATATGGCCGTCGTCGACATGGACCACGACGACAGCACGGCACTGCTCGCTAGAGTCCGGGCAGACAACGCCCTGCGGCGGGGAGTGACGCCGATCCTGGGTCTCACGCGCCGCGGCGATCTGCAGACGAAGCTCAAGGCCTTCGATCTGGGCGTCGACGACATCCTGACCGTGCCCTTCTCGCCTGAGGAGCTGCTCGCGCGATCGATCGTGATCACGCGCCGGGCGACCGGGGGCAACCCACAGATCGTTCCAGTCATCAAGCTCGGCGAGATCGAGGTGGACATCGTCCATCGACAGGTAAGCGCCGGAGGCTCGGTCATTCACCTGAGCGGCATCGAACAGAGCCTGCTGTATCTGCTCGCCAGTCGCGGCGGTCAGGTCGTAACCCGCGAAGAAGCCCTCGATGCGATCTGGGGCACGGACTTCGTGACTGAGAGCAACCTCGTGGACCGCCACATCCGGAGCCTGCGGATCAAGCTCCAGAACGGCTATCGGAACCCGCGCTTCATCGCCACGGTACCGGGCAAGGGGTACCGATTCATCCCCACCTTCTCGAACCAGGGCTGGAGCGGCGGTCAGGACTAGCGAGCCACGCGGGCGCCGCGCTGCTACCCGAACGGCAGCTCAGTCGGCTCCTTCAGGCCCGCCCGCCTCTTCGGCGATGGAAATTGCGCGGACGTTGTGTGCCGTGTAGTCGGGCACCGTCCGTTCGTAGGACCCGGTCATGAGTGGCGAGGAAATCATGAAGTCGGCCGAAGCGCGGTCGCACGCCACCGGGATGTTCCAGACCACGGCAATCCGCAGAAGCGACTTGACGTCGGTGTCGTGAGGCTGGGGCTCGAGCGGGTCCCAGAAGAAGACGAGAAAGTCGATGCTGCCGTCGGCGATCATGGCTCCGATCTGCAGATCGCCGCCGAGCGGGCCCGACTGGAGACAGGTTATCGGAAGATCGAGCTCTCGTCCCAGAATCGTTCCGGTGGTACCGGTGGCGACCAGATCGTGAGCGGCGAGCACGCTCCTGTTGTATCGCGCCCAGTCGATGAGGTCTTGCTTCTTGTTGTCGTGAGCCACGAGCCCGATGCGTTTGCGCGGTTTGAGGACCAGAGCCATGAGTCATCCTTGTCCAGCGGGGATCCGGCTTCGCCCCGTTCTGCAGGACCATGGTAGGAAGTGGTCCGGCCGCGCTCCTGTCCTGGCCGCCGAACCACGCGTTGGCACGCAAGATGGTACGCCGCGAACCGCGCGGGCCTGCGTCCGGAGGCACCGGATCGAGCTCGCGTCACCTGGGAGAAACGGGACTCAGGCACTGGAATTCCGCTCGCCGCGCTGACTGGCGTAGATGGCCTCTGCTTGATCAGCCGCTTCGGCCAGTACTTCTTCCGGCGTCGCCTCCGGGTAGGCCGCTCGTATCGCGGCGGTGACAGTGCCGAGATCTACGCCCTCGACTTCCTGAACGGCCTGCACATTGATCACGTAATTGGCCAGGAGCGAGATGACTGCCGCGACAGGCAGCCCGAAGATGGCGCCCCAGATGCCGGCCAGTTGTGCTCCTACGAGAACGGAGACGATGGTCACGATCGGATGCACGCCGGAAGTTCTCTTCATCAGTCGCGGCGTGACCAGATGCATGATCAGCGCCTGCCCCACAAAGAGCACGAGGGCAACCGGGACGACAGCCCCGGGAGCGAAAGCCGCGGCGATGAAGATCGGCGGAGCCAGAGCCAAGCCGGGGCCCACGAACGGGATCGGCATGAACAAGGCGGCCACCAGACACATGAGGAACAGATACGGCAGGCCGAAGGCGACACCGACGACGACCGTCAACGCCACCTGGATGGCGATGAGAATGGCCTGCATCCACAGGAGGCCGCGGAAGGCTCGACCGACGGAGCGGTCGAAGAGATCGAGCTGAGTCTCGAAACGATTGGGAATCACCCTGCGCCACTTGGCCTGCAAGCCCGAAGCGTCCGAGACGATGAAGACGGACAACGCCAGAGTGATCGAGAGTGCGCCGACAATCGAGACCACCGTCCCGGCGATGGCCCCCGACTGGTCGGCGACGGTGGCCTTGATCTCGGGCAGGATCCTTCCCTCGCCCTGGCGGAAGAGGGCTGCCAGATCGATCGTGTTCGTGCTTATTCCGAACTGCCGCTGGAGCGAGATCAGGCTCGCGCTGATCGTCGCGGTGGCTTCATCGGTTCGACCGAGGAGGTTCGTCGCCTCACTCATGCCGATCGAGGCGGCGACCAGGGCAAAGCCGACCAGGGCGAGGGCCACTGTCCCGTAAACCAGACCGACCGCCTTGCTCCGTCCGATGTGGAAACGGATCGCGGCCCCGTCGACGAGCGGACTCACAACGAATGCCAGGAGCCAGGCCAGGAAGCAGATCATGAAGATCTCGCTGTAGGCGCCCACTGCCGCCATGACCCGCTCGAGGATCAGCAGAATGAAGACCGCCGACCCGGTCGCGAAGAAGATCGTCGCCGAGCGGCGAAGACCGTGAGCCGGTCGGAGACTGGTCGATCGAAGACTGGCAAATCGAAGCTTTGGAACCGCGGTGGCCATTCGGCCCTCCACCAATTGGCGCGCGCCGCGCCAGGCGTGCTCCCGCATGCCTCCCGCAATCTGCTCCGAATCGACCGTCGCCGCGAGGATGAGAACCCTCTACGCAAGCGTGTCTGGATTACGACCCGTAATGACAGCCGTGCCGCCCCCGGACACACTCCTGCGTATAAGGGAGTTCCCTAATGTTCCGACAACCCAGAGCAGGATCGGCCCAGACGGGGGCCGATCCTGCTGTTTATTGGCCCAGTTTTCACAGATCGGCAAGACCACGACGTGATCGATCTCTTTTCTCCCGGTATACGGAGCATCGCCGAAGCGGCGGCGCATAAGGGCGTGAAGCTCGACTTACGGCTCGTGCCGCTCTCCGGTTTCTCGGACGAGGAGGCCGCAACTGCGGTGGGGGTCGAGATCGGCCAGATCGTCAGGACCGTCGTGTGCGTGGTGCCACGACCCGGAGGCAGGGTGAGCCCGGTCGTGTGCCTCATCTCGGGCCGGAATCGGCTCGACCTCGATCTGCTCCGAGCGGTCACCGGCGAGCCGGACGTGCGAGAGCTGACCGACTGGGGAGCGGAGGCCCTGTTCGGACATTTCGCAGGCCGCATGCCGCCGTTCGGCCACGGCCACGACGTCCGCACCGTCATGGATCAGAGCCTGGGCCGATACGAGTGGCTGTGGGCGGCCGCAGGCGCTGATTCGACGTTCATTCGAATTGCGCCCGGGACGCTGCGGATGTTGTCCAACGCGGTCGTCGCGCCGGTCGCCCAACCCTCCTGGATGCGACCGCCCGGCATCGCAGCGACCGGCGTGCCTGCGCTTCACGTCCGATTTGGCCGCGCTGACCGTCTGCGAGGGCCCAGAGCCGAGGAGGAGGGACCGTGATGGCGCCCAGAGCGGATGGCAGAAAGACTGAGCTGACGGATGACTCGCACTAGATCCCGCCCGCTCGCCTCCCGGATCGGCCGGAGAGAAAACAGTCGAGCCATCGACGCCGACCGGTTGGCCGCCGATGCCGACCAGACCGCGTCGGATGCCGACCAGACCGCGTCGGACGCGGACCAGACGGCGGCGGAGCGGGACCAGGCCGACGCAGCCAGCGATCAGCGGGCTTCCGACGAAGACCAGGCCAGCGCGGATCGGCAGCGTGGCGATGCCGACCGGGCCGCGCTCGTGATATATGAAGCCTCTCGTGCGGCTCGGGAGGCGACCATGATCCGTCGTCTGTTTACCAAGGTCACCCGATCTGGGACTTCTCGATCACGGTCTGCCTCGGCCGCCGACCGCGACACCGTTGCCGCCCAGCGCGACGAAAACGCCCGTCGCCGGGATCTTCGCGCCGCGGCTCTGGATCACGCGATCGCCGCATCGAACGCACCTTTGTCCGAGCAACTCGAGCACGTGCTCGCACGTGCCGCAGCCGCCCGAGACCGCGCCGCGGCGGATCGCGCCAGGGCTGCCCAGGATCGTGCCGACGCCGCCGCCGAACGAGCGCGCCTCGAGGGGGAGCTCAACCATGCGCATCTCGACGACCTGACGGGCGCGTTCCGCCGCGAGACGGGACGGCTCGCGCTGAGCCACGAAATCGATCGTGCGCTCCGGGCCGATGGGCGTTTCGTCATCGCCTTCGTCGACGTGGATTGGATGAAAGCCATCAATGACCGGGATGGCCATGCTGCCGGCGATCACGTCTTGAAGACCGTCGTCTGGACGATGCGGTCGAAGCTACGCTCATTCGACCCGGTGGTCCGCTACGGCGGTGACGAGTTCGTGTGCGGGATCGGCGGGGTCGATCTCGATGAGGTAGGCCGCCGCTTCGAAGCGATCGGCCAGTCCGTGCAACGTGACGTGGGCGTCACGATCAGCGTGGGACTCGCGGAGCTCGAGCCCGATGAAACGCTCGACCAGGTCACCGCGAGGGCCGATGCCGCGCTTCTCGAGGCGAAGAAGAGGCGTGGTGCGTAGGTAACTGGACAATGCTCAACGGATACCCGGCCCGCCGCCAGGCACCGCGGACGGCACCGTCGCAGGCTCCGGCCGACTGACCTACCACGCAGCCATCAAGGCGGACCGCACCGGATGACGGCACGTAATGACTCCGCTGCCCAGCCCGGAGACACTCCTTATCTGGAAGGTTCCCTGTGTTCCGGTCCACCGTTCCAGCAGGGTTGGCCTGCCGATTCACGCCCCAAGTGAGGCTCACATGGAATCCCTGCAATCCTTCGAACCCGCGGTCGTCACCGTGCGACCGCGCAACCTCGAAGCGGCCCGCCGGTCTGCCGGGTCTGAGGTCCGGTCCGTGGATCGCGCGGCGTTGCTCCTGATCGCCATCGGGGACACGAACGGGGAGGTGGGAGTCACCGAGCTCAGTCGGCGTCTGGGCCTACATAAGTCGACCGCGTCGAGACTGCTGGCCACCCTCGAGAAACGCGGACTGGTGGAGCGCAGTGATTCCGGTCGGTATCGATTGGGGCTTGCCCTGGTGCGGCTCGGAGGACATGCCGAGTCCTGCCGGGACCTGCGAGGCGTGGCGACCGGCCCCCTCGAAGCTCTGGCGCGATCGTTGCACGAAGCGTCCAGCCTGCAGATCCTCGATGCCGACGCGGCAACGACCATTGCCTATTCGGATCCAAGCGGAGCGAGCCGCGAGCGTTACGGTCGCAGTTCTGCCCTCCACGCGACCGCGTCGGGCAAAGTCCTGCTCGCCGTTCAGCCGGAGCGTGAGGTCGTCCGCCTTGCCAGGCTCAGGTTCACTCCCTTCACCTCGCACACGATCGTACGGGTCGATTACCTCCTGGAGGAGCTGGCCCGAGTGCGGACGCGCGGCTTCGCAACGGCCTTTGGTGAGCAAGCGATGAACGTCAATGCGATCGCCGTGCCCGTCTTCGATCAGCGTTCGGCGGTTGTCGCCGCGCTGGAAATACGGGGGCCAAGCATCAGGATCCCGCCGAGTCGAGTCCCCGAGCTCGTCGCCGGCGCCCGCGACGCCGCCGCCCTTATCAGCGATGGCATCGGCGGCGTATCGTCCTCGAGCCTTTGACCGCCACATCCAGTCTCGGCACCACGTAACCGCCCGGGACGGCTATTCGACCGCCGGCGCATCCAGGACTTCGCGGACCTTGCGGGCGAGTCGCTCCGGGGTATACGGCTTGGCGAGGAAGGCGTCATGCAGTTGGGACGCCGTGTCGAGCTCCGCAGCATCCGCGTGGCCGGACATCAGGATGGCTCGTGCTCGTGGGGCGATCGTGGCCAGCTCCCTGACCAGGGCCGGTCCTCTCATCCCCGGCATCATGACGTCGCTCACGATCAAGTCGATGGTATTGCCGGCTCGTCGGGCGAGCTCGATCGCGTCGGCGCCGTTGGCTGCCTCCAGAACCCTGTACCCGTGGCCGCGCAGGCCGAGGACCGCCAACCGGCGGACGAGGGGCTCGTCCTCGACCACGAGCACCGTCTCCTTTCCGTGGGAGGCCGGTGGCACCGACGGCGCGACGGGCGGCGGGTCGGCCGGGCCGCTGCTGCTGGGCAGGTGGATGCGGAACATCGTGCCCTGTCCCGGCTCGGAGTAGACCTCGATGTGGCCCGATAGCTGCCTGACGATGCCGTGGCACGTCGCGAGTCCGAGGCCCGTTCCCTTGCCGAGGCCCTTGGTCGTGAAGAACGGCTCGAAGAGGTGAGATCGGACCTCCTCGCTCATCCCTACGCCCGTGTCGGTGACGCTCAGCCGGACATGTGGTCCCGACACGGCGCCTGGACGAGCTGCGGCGGTCGCGGCGTCGATGGACTCGTTGTTGGTCTCGATCAGCAGCCGGCCGCCGTCCGGCATCGCGTCGCGGGCGTTGATGCTCAGGTTCACGAGCAGCTGCTCTATCTGACCCGGATCGACGACCACGGTCTGCAGGTCGGACGCAAGGGCGGTCTCGATCTCGATGTCGTCGCCGAGCAGTCGCTGCAGCATCTTGATCGAGTCGTTCACCAGAAGGTTGATATCGAGACGCACGGGCGCGAGAACCTGACGGCTGGCGAAGGTCAGCAGCTGTCGGGTCAGACCGGCCGCCCGCTGGCCGGCCCCGGAGATCTCCTGGAGGTCTTGCCGGGCTGGATGCTCCGGCGGCAGCTCCGGCGGAAGGTCGAGCTTGCACATCTCCACATAGCCGAGGATCGCCGTCAGTAGATTGTTGAAGTCGTGAGCGACGCCCCCCGCCAGCCGGCCGATTGCTTCCATCTTCTGGGCCTGGAGCAGCTGACTCTGAAGCGTCCGCTGCTCGGTGATGTCCTCGACCAGGACGTCGTAGGAGACTACTTCGCCGGCCTCGTCGAAGCGGACCACGAATGTCTCCCGGACCCACCTCACCGCGTCGTCCTTGCGTCGAACGCGATGCTCGATCGGAGGGACGCGGACTCCCTTCAAGACCCGGCGCAGGTTCTCTTCGACGAGTTCGCGGTCCTCGGGAAGCACCAGGCTTTCCCAGAGACGAGGGTCGGCGTTCAGCTCTTCCGGTGCGTAGCCGGTGACGGCGACGGAGCCCGGACCGTGCGTTGCCCCGACGGCGACCCCACGGTCGATCTGGACGCTGACCATGTAATTGGTGATCGACTCGATGATGTGGCGGTAGCGCTCCTCACTCTCGCGTCGGCCCTGCTCGGCGGTCTTGCGAGCAGTGATGTCCTCGGAGATCCCGAGCACGTAACGAGGTTTGCCGTCGTCGCCGAAGATGGGGACCTTGATCGTGTGCATGACGATCGTCCCTGCCGTCGGATTGGTGATGGTCTCCTCAGGGATCTCGACGACCTGACCCGCCGTCGCAACCAGCCGATCGATCGCGTTGAAGTGCTCTTCCTCGTGGGGCGGCACCAGGGCGGAGGTGTCCTGTCCAACCAGCCGCTCGCGTGGGTACCCAAGGATCCGCTCGCCGGCCCTGTTCAATCTGACAAAGCGGAAGGTCCGTGCGTCTTTGACGAACACCATGACCGGGATGTTCTCGACGATGCTGTTGAGAAACTCCTCGCTCTCACGCAGCGCCTCCGCCGCCCGCTTCTGGTCGGTGATGTCCTGATAGGACCCCAAAAGCCCGATGACCCGGCCGTTCTTGTCGCGGATGGGCACCTTGCTCGTTCTGGCCCAGCCTTCCGTGCCGTCCGGCCGGGTCATCGGCTCTTCGTACTCGATCCTGGCCTTGCCGCTCCGCATGATCTCCCGGTCGTCGGCTCGGTACCTCTCCGCGTCCGCCTGCTTGTGGATGTCGAAGTCGGTCTTGCCGACAAGTTGCATCGGATCGGCGAGACCGAGATTGCGAGCGAAGGAGGCGTTGCAGCCGAGGAAGACGGACTCGAGGTCCTTCCAGAAGACACGCGCGGGGAAGGTGTCCAGGACGGACCGCAGCAGTTCCTGCGATCGAAAGAGCTCATCCTTGGCCTGCTGGTGCACCGAGACGTCGCGCGAATGGATCGCGCAGCCGCCGCCGAGCTTGCTGATCGATACGGTCAGAGTGGCAGCGGATCGATCGCGACCCGCCCAGTCTCGGCCGCCCTGGACGGCGAGCGACTGCTGAGATTGCGGCCGGCCCGTCTCGACGACCTTCGCGCAGACGTCGAAGAGGCCCTCCGCCCATAGCGGGGACAACTCCAGCATTCGGTGTCCGACAAGCTGGTCGTACGCCCGGCCGACGATCCGGCCGAAGGCCTCGTTGGCGTACTCGACGCGGAAGTCGACGATCTGCCCGCCGTCGTCCCGGATGGCGGCCAGAAAAGCAACCCCGTCGGCCATGCCGCCCACGAAGGTGGCGTGGAGAGGATCGAGCGCGGCCCGCGGATCCGCGACGGCATCGCCGGCGGCGGGCTTGCAGCCGGGGACGGCGGCATCCACATCCTGCGGGCGTGGCTCTGGATCGTGGGACGTCATGCTTACTTCGACCGCCTGTGTCCGCGCCCAAGATGCCGATTGGCCGGCAATCCGTGACCCCTCGGCCCTCTCTGGGTTTCGGCGGCCCACCGCGCCACCTGGAATCCCGACCTGCCCAACGCCGGGCGCTGACCGGCGCGGAAATTAGTCGTCGAGTGCCGGGAGGTCGAGCGCGGCGTCAGAGGTCCACGCAGAACTCATCGTTGGCTCCATGGCTAGAGGCCGGTGCGGGCTTCGAGGGCCTCGGGGTATCGGCCGCCCTGGATCTCGATCTTCGACGCGGCCGCGTCGATCTCGCGCAGGTCGGCGTCGGTCAGCTTCAGCTCAGCCGCGCCCATGTTCTCCTCGATCCGCGAGAGCTTGGTGCTGCCGGGAATCGGCACGATCCAGGGCTTCTGCGCGAGCACCCAGGCGAGCGCGACCTGCGCCGGCGTGGCGCCCTTTCGCTCGGCCATGGACCGCACGAGATCGACCACGCCCTGGTTCGCCTTGCGCGCCTCCGGCGAGAACCGGGGCACGATGTTGCGAAAATCGTTCGGCGTGAACGTCGTCTTCTCGTCGATCGCGCCGGTGAGGAAGCCCTTGCCGAGCGGGCTGAACGGGACGAAGCCGATACCAAGCTCCTGCAACGTCGGGATCAGCTCGTCCTCCGGCCGGCGCCACCACAGCGAATACTCGCTCTGGATCGCGGTGAGCGGCTGAACCGCGTGCGCCCGCCGGATCGTCTGGACGCCGGCTTCGGACATTCCGAAATGGCGAACCTTGCCCGTCGCGATCAGGTCCTTGACTGTTCCTGCGACGTCCTCGATCGGGACGTTCGGATCCACGCGATGCTGGTAGTAGAGATCGATATGGTCCGTTCGGAGCCGGCGGAGCGAGCCGTCGACGCTTCGCCGGATCGCCTCCGGGCGGCTGTCCTGCAGCTGCTCGCCGTTCTCCATGCGCAGCCCGAACTTCGTGGCGATGACCACTTGATCGCGCACCGGGGCGAGCGCCTCGCCGACGAGTTCCTCGTTGACGAACGGCCCGTAGATCTCGGCCGTGTCGAAGAACGTCACGCCTCGATCCACCGCGGCGCGAAGGACGGGGATCATGTCGGCTTTGTCGGGGATGACGCCGTAGCTCTGGCTCATGCCCATGCATCCGAGCCCAATGGCCGAGACTTCGAGTCCCTGGCCGAGTATCCGTGTCTTCATCGTCGGTCTCCTTCGGCCGTTCAGCGGCCGGTCATGTCGAGGGCGGCCTGGGGGAGGCGAGCGCCCTGGAGATGGATCTTCGAGGCGGCTTCGGTCATGTCGCGCAATTCGTCGGGGGTGAGTTCGACATCCACCGAGCCCAGGTTCTCGTCGAGCCGGGTCAGCTTCGTCGTTCCCGGAATCGGCACGATCCAGAGCTTCTGCGCGAGCAGCCAGGCCAGGGCGACCTGGGCCGGCGTCGCGCGCTTGCGCTCGGCAACCGACCGAACCAGGTCGACGAGAGCCGTGTTCGCCGCGAGCGCTTCCGGCGAGAAGCGCGGCACGTGCGCTCGGAAATCGCTCTTGTCGAACCTGGTCGTCTGGTCGATCTTGCCGGTCAGGAAACCGGCGCCGAGCGGGCTGAACGGCACGAAGCCGATGCCCAGCTCCTCGAGCGTCGATAGCAGCTCGTTTTCGGGCTCGCGCCACCACAGGGAGTACTCGCTCTGGACGGCGGTCACGGGCTGGACGGTATGAGCGCGGCGAATGGTTGCCGGAGCGGCTTCCGACATCCCGAAATGCCGGACCTTACCCTCGGCGATCAGGTCGCGGACCGTCCCGGCGACGTCCTCGATCGGCACGTCGGGATCGACGCGATGCTGATAGAGAAGGTCGATGGCATCCACGCCAAGCCGCCGCCGCGACGCCTCGGCGGCCGCCCGAACGTGTGCCGGCTTGCTGTTCACGCCGGCACCGCGCTGACCGGTCGTCGGGTCGATGTCGAAGCCGAACTTGGTGGCGATCACCACGCGGTCGCGGACGGGCGCCAGCGCCTCGCCCACCAGTTCCTCGTTCGTCAGCGGGCCGTACGCCTCCGCCGTGTCGAAGAGCGTTACGCCGCGATCCACCGCCGCGCGGATGAGCCCGATCATGGCGCTTCGATCGACGGGTGCTCCGTACACGCCGGTCATGCCCATGCAACCCAGTCCGAGCGCCGAGACTTCGAGGCCTCGGCCGAGTAGTCGTGTCTTCATGTCGTCCTCCGTTTGGCGACCATCCAAGCACCATCCGCGGCGACGAGAGAGGCCACGCTGAGACAGGTACTAGCACTACCTCCCACGTGTTGCGTCAAGCGGCGTACCTTGAACCGGATATGAGTGAAACAGCGGAAATCCGAGAGTTCTTGACGTCGAGGCGGGCGAAAGTCGGCCCGCGGGAATCCGGTCTACCGGTCTATGGCGCCAATCGCCGAGTCTCCGGGCTGCGGCGCGAGGAAGTCGCGTTGCTCGCCGGGATCAGCGTCGAGTACTACACGCGGTTGGAGCGTGGCAACGTCCGCGGCGCTTCGGAGGAGGTCCTCAACGGGATCGTCCGGGCGCTTCGTCTCGACGAAGCCGAACGCGAGCATCTTTTCGACCTCGTCCGAACGGCGAGCGCGGGCGCGATCCGGCAGAGCAGGCGCACTCCGGCCCCCGAGCGGGTCCGTCCCAGCGTGAAGCGCCTCGTCGACGCGATGGCGACCGTCCCGGCTCTCGTTCGCAACCGGCGCAGCGACATTCTGTACGCGAACCCGATGGCGGAAGCGCTCTACTCCGAGTTGTATCGCTCGCCCATCAGACCCGTGAACTCGGCGCGCTTTGCGTTCCTGGACCCGCGGGCCAGGCAGTTCTACGGCGACTGGGAGGCGAGCGCCCACGACATCGTCGCGGCTTTGAGAGGGGAGGCAGGGCGCAGTCCGTACGACCTGGGCCTGAGCGATCTCATTGGGGAGCTTTCAACGCGCAGCGAGGAGTTCCGCCAGCTGTGGGCCGGCCACGACGTCCGGTTCCATCGGTCGGGCACGAAGGTCCTCCATCACCCGCTCGTCGGCGACCTGGCGCTCTCCTACGAGGTGCTCGAATTGCCTGCCGATCCCGGCCTGGAGCTCGTGACGTATTCGGCGGAGCCCGGAAGCCAGAGCGAGCGAGCGCTCGGGCAGCTGGCCGGCTGGAGCTCCACGCGCGAGAAATACGCGGCGGCCGAGGTCGCGGAGGACCGATAGCCTGGTCACGACATACGCCCCGAGCTCTGGCACGGCTTTTGCGTCATGATCGGCGGATGCCTACCCGACCACCGGTGCGTGGCTCCTCCTGAGGGGCGCACGAACGCGATAGTGGACGAGCAGACAGCCAGTCGGTGAGGGCTCGCTTCGGAGCAATTCGAGCCGGATCGACGGCAAGCCGTCGAGGAGTCGTCGTCCGCGGCCGACGATCATCGGCCCGATCACGAGGCTGAGTTCATCGACGACGTCGGCGGCGAGCAGCGCCTGTGCGACCGAGATGCTGGCGTGGACGCCGATATCGCCTCCGGGCCGCTGCTTGAAATCACGAACGAATTCGACCAGCCCGCCGTCGAGCACCGTCGCGTTGGCCCACTCGCGGTCGAGCGGCGTCGAAGTCGCGACATACTTCGTGACGCCGTTTATGAATGTCGCGAATGGCTCGATCTGGCTGTTCGGCCAGAATTGCGCCCACTCGTCGTAGCTGCGGCGGCCGAGAATGACCGCGTCCTGTGTCGCGATCACAGCGGCAAGGTTGGCGTCCATCGCGTCGTCCCAGCCGGCAAGGATGCGATCCGGGTACTCGGCGACCCCATCGAGGGACAGCAGCTCGTACACGACGATCTTTCGCACGCCCTACACCTCCGACTGGTCTCGATGCCACCAAAGTTGGCTGATCAAGCCGGCGGACTCATCGCTGTGACGTGCGGGACGCCCCGCTGCCGCGCTACCGTCACGCCGCGGGCGCGAAGGACCCGGTCTTGAGCGCACCCGCAGGCTCATAGGTCCCGATCACGACGCCTGTTGTTGACACCGTGCTGCTTGTGAGCTTGAGCCCGGCTGGAGCCGTCCCGTCCGCGAACAGGCGCTTGCCGGAACCGACGAGCACCGGAAAGACCCAGACGTAGAAACGGTCCACGAGCCCGTGGCGCAGCAGCGTCTGGATGAGATTCCCGCTGCCGTGGACCTGCAGCTCGGGGCCGGCCTCGCCCTTCAGCCCAGCGATACGCGCCGGCACGTCGCCCTCGACGAGGACGGCGGGGCCCCAGGTGAGCGCCGGATGGCTGGCAGACACCACGTACTTGGTGGCTGCGTTGAGCTCCTTCGCCCCCGGAGCGTCGGCGGCGTTCGGCCAGAAGGAGGCGAAGATGTCGTAGGTTCGTCGGCCCAGCAAGAGGTCGAACGGCTTGCCCATGATCGCGGCGATGGTCTCGTTCATCGTCGCGTCCCAGTAGTTGACCGACCAGCCGCCGTGGGCAAAGCCTCCGCTGTCGTCCTCTCCCGGGCCGCCCGGTGCCTGCATGACCCCGTCCAGGGTCACGAAGGTGGTGACGATGATCTCTCGCATCCGTTCTCCGTCCTTTCGCGGCGCTTCGTCAATTGAAGGACCAGCGCAGCATCATCAGTCGGAGTGGCCGAATCCGAACAGCGGCGAACCACCGCGTGAGTCGTCGGGCGAGAATGACTCGGGTACGACCGTCTCGCTATGCCGAAACCGCGGCGGCAAACCGACGCGTCCTCCTACCGAGAGCACAACATGCTCCGACGGGCCTTGACGATCCAGACCGTGGGACCAGTCCGTCTGGTCCCATCGACGGATCTCCGGACCTCGATCTCAACGGCCGTCTACGAAGCGACCACGGTGCCAACTGGCCGGCCAATCGGCCTCCCACTCACCGGAACCCGGTGGCCGCCAAAGCCGGTGTCGGCTGAATTGATGGGGAAGGCGGCTCGACGGAATCAGCAGGCCGCTCCCTCGAGGAACAGCGTGGCGGTCTCAGTTCAGGTGCTGCCTTGCCGGGAGCTCCATGGGGCAGTTCTGGCGGGAGCACCTCCACCGGCACGCGCCCCAGGACGGCGACCGGGCGTACCTCCCGGAGCAACTAGTCGCTCACGCGCTCAATGGTGGCCCGCACGCGCCCAAGCACGACGACGATGGGATTGGGTTTGGCGATCCCCGCTGTCGCGCGTTCGTACTGCCTGGCAGCCGCCTCTGCGTGGCGCTGCGCGGAGGCGCGCTCCGTCGCTCCGTCCGCCAGGCCCGCGGTCCAGTCTTGCACGAGCCGGCTCGCCTTCCTCAGCTCTCGCTGGACCTTCCGATCGCTCAGGTCGAGTTCCTGGCGAAATGCGCTTCCCAGGAGTTGGGCCGCCTCTTCGGCCGCTGCATCGTTTGAGGGCTGCTTGTCGTTCTTGCCCATGAGGTCTCCATAGTTGACGAAATGATCACCCGCCAAGCCGCCCACGGCAGGGCCTGCGGGTGCACCCACTCCTTAAAGCGTAGCCCGCGCCCGTTAACACCCATGCGGGCCGGCTAAGACGACCCACATCGGTAGCACTGCGCTCGTCGAGAAAGGTCGGCTTACTCGAGCCGGTCTCAGGTGGTCCAGCTTGACCCCGAGTCAGGCCGAACCGAACTCGCCAAGGTCCGGGGCCTGCCATCCCGGCGTCGCCACCGGCTTCGAGGCGTTTGAGTCGCCGTTGATGGCCAGACGCAAGAGAACGAAACGAACCAGGGTCGCCATGGCGTTCGCGAACACGAGGACGGCAATCTCGGCTGTGCGGCCGTGAGTTGGCCTGATGGCGCTCAGCATCAGCAGCGACGCGGTAGTCATGCCGAGTGCGGCGCCGAACGCCAGGAGTCCGGCGACATGGTGTCGAGCGAGGCCTGCCCGGCCTCGGACTCCGAACGTCAACCACCGGTTCGCCGCCGTGTTGCCCACGGCCGTTGTCACGAGCGCGACGCCATTTGCGAGGCCGGCCGGCGCGGCCTCGCGGAGCCACGCATAGAGCACGACATACGCGAGCGTGCTCGCCACGCCGATCGCCCCAAAGCTGGCCAGCTGACGAATCGCCCTGCCCTGAGATGCGAGTCGATTTGACACAGAGATCGAGGTCATCGCTCCACTCTGCTTGGGGTCTTCCGTCGCTTCTGGGCCGCCGAGGATGAGCCGCGCTCGGCGGGCTCTCCCGGATCGGGGAGGGCGACCCGCCGTCGGGATCGGTGTCTCTCGATTGCGGCCGAAGTGTCGACGAGCCACGTTAACGGCGAAGGCGCCAACTCAGGCCCGCAAGGACGCCGCCGCCTTGCGCCGGTTGCCGGAACAGTGGTTGCGTCAGGTAGTGCGGGTCGGGTCGACGGGCTGCGAACCGGCGAGCCGATGCTCGGCTCCGGCGTAGACGATAGGGAATGGGAAACGGGGGCCCAGACGCCCGTGGCGGACGCCTGAGCCCCCGACAGTCTTTCCAGCGGCTAGTACTTCGCGAGAACGGAGAGAACGGGATCGCCGGGCCCGACTTGCCAGCCCGTTGTCTGGGAACCTCCGTTGTTCCATGACCAGATCAGGAAGCCTCGTACACCGGCTGGCATCTGCGCCGCGAGTTTGACGTTGAAGGCCGAGGCCCGATCGCTGAGGGTGCCGCCGACGTCGCTGGCCTTGATCCCGGCCTCGCCGACGAAGATCGGCTTGTTGAGGGCGTTGCAGGCGGAGATGTCCGACGCCAGATGAGACGGCATCGACTCGGTCTCGTGGCCGTAGTCGTGGTACTCGCAGACGTCGACGGTAGAGATCGAATGGAGCCGCTGGTAGTCGGAACCCTGGCTGCCGCACTGGCCGGCGCCCATCGTGCCCAGAGACACGAGGTGATTCGAGTCGATCGACTTGATCAGGCCCGAGATGTCGCCGGCGAAGTTGTAGAGGTCGGTGGTGTTGCCGCAGGTTGAGGTGTTGTCCACCTTGATCTCGGCCTCGTTCATGATCTGCCACATGGCGATCGTCGGATCGTTCTTGTAGCGGGAAACCACTTCCTGGACCCACTGTCGGTAGGGGACGATGTTCTCCGGCAGGACCTGGGTCTTGTAGCCACCCTGATACCAGCTGGCCCACTTGTACTGGCTGGTCGGGCTCTCGCATGAACCCCACTGATCGGCGAGCGTGGCAATGACCTTCACGCCGTGCGCCCTGGCGACCGCGAGAGTGTGGTCGAAGGCGCTCCAGTCACGCGAGCCGTTCGTGGTGGCGAGCCGCTGGTAGAACCACGAGCGGAACACCTCGTTGTTGGAGCCGATGTTGGTCAGCGCGGTGTCCAGGGCCGTTCCCGTGCCCATCGTGTACGAGCAGTTGGAGCGGCTGTTGGCCTGGTAGATGTCGAAGCCGGTGAAGACGAAGGGCCTCCCGGCGAGCGTCAACTGCGTACCCGACCGGCCCAGGAAGGCGGTGGTGCTCGCAGTTGGTGCCGGCACGGGCGTGGCGATCGGGGCCGGGGTGGGCGGCAACGTTGGCGCGAGGCTGGGCCTGGGCGTCGTTGGCGCCGGGCTCGGCGTGGGTGCTTTGGTGGGCGCCGGGTTCGGCGTCGGCGCCCTCGTTGGCGTCGCGGTCGGTTTCGGTGTCCCGGTCGGGCTGGCCGACGGGGTTGCGCCGCCGTTGAGGACCTTGAACGACACCGTCAGCTTCGCGGTTCCCGACGACGCCGTGATCTTCACGCTGATCGAGTGGGAGCCGTTCGCCACTCTGGTCGTGTCCCATGGTTTGGCGGTTCCCGTGCTCGCCGTTCCAACGAAGTCGATTGGCGCGGAACCTTCGTGGTGCGTTGGTGTCCCACTGAAGCTCGTGTTGTCGAACCAGAAGTCCGCGGAGGAGACGCCGGCAGCGGGCGCGAGGTAGACGTAGACGCTCCCGGAGACGGTCGTCCCGGCAAGGTTGACCGACGCGCCGCGACTCGCCGACTTCGAGGATTGGAGCGTGTAGGTCGTGGCGTTGGCGCCGGTCGCGCCGAGCAGGGCCAGCGGCACGAGCAAGAGCGTCGCGAGGGCGGTCGTCAGCAGGGTGCGCGGATGACGGACCCGCGTTCGGTGGAGGTTCAAGATCGTCTCCTCTCAGCGTCGGGCACGGCCCGGGGCCTGGTCCGCGATGACGGGGCGGACGGGCCCAGCCCAGGTTCTGAAGGGTCAGCGGCGGGCGGGCTTGTGTAGCCGGCCCAGGAGGGAACCCTAGGCTTCTTCCCCCGCGAGATCGACTGGCTCGATCTGTCTTGCCTAGGTTCAATCCTTTGGGCCCACCCGAACTGGTGCAAAGGTCGCAGCGACGGCGGCGCCTACCCGTTCTCAGCCAGCGAGACGAGCCGGGTGGATGGACCTACCCCTCAGGGCAGGCTTGTTGCGGTGCGCGATGCGCATCTTGAACGGTTAATCTCCGGAACCGACATTGCGCGCGACCTCGTCGGGGCGAATCAGAGCGCGGGGTGGAGGCGCTGGGTCCGGGACGAGGGGTTGTGGGAACGATGCCTCCGGAGGTCGGGCATTTCTGTGCTCAAGTACGCCACGTTCTCCGCTTCCCTCGCGATCACGTCGTCCGGACGAGCCACCACCCTCCATCGGGGCCATCTTCCGAAGTTGGGCCTGGGCGGATTCCTCGGCCTGGCCGCGTTCGCCGCCTATCTGGTTGCCGGCACGGCCGTGATCCTCGGCACGCACAGCATCATCGGGGACGCCTGGAGCCGGGTCGCCAACGCGTACTACGTCCTGTTCAGCCGCGATCCGCATCTCGCGGCCGTCGGTTTCGTCTGGAACCCGCTGCCGTCGCTCGCGGTCCTGCCGCTCCTGCCCCTCAAGTTCGTGTGGCCGGACATCGTCGCCACCGGGTTCGCGGGCTCCATCGTCTCCGCGCTTTGCATGGGCGCGTCCGTGGCGATCCTGTACGGCATCGCGCTGGATTGGGGCGTTCGCCGCTCGCTCGCCGTCGTTGTCACCCTGTTCTACGCGCTCGATCCGATGATCGTGTACTACGGCGCGAACGGGATGAGCGAGGCGATGTTCATCCTGACGATGCTGCTCGTCGTCCGGTATCTCGGCCGCTGGTCGAAAGACCGGAGTGTTGGATCGCTTGCGCTTGCCGGCGTTGCTCTGGCGGCCGCCTACCTGACCCGGTACGAAGCGGCCGCGGCCGCGCTGGCGAGCTTCATCGGAGTCGTCCTGGTCTCCTCGATCAGGTCGAGCGGCCACTGGCGCGATCGGGCGGCGGAAGGCGTCGCGGATGCGATCGTCTTCATCGCGCCGTTCCTCGCGGCCTTCGGCGGCTGGGCGCTCGCGAGCTGGATGATCGTGGGCGACCCGTTCGAGCAGTTCACCTCGGTCTACGGCGTCGTGTCGCAGCTCAACGTCGCCCAGGGCCAGGTGGCCGCGACGACGGGGCAGGGGACCTCGGCAGCGTACATGTGGAGTCTCCACCAGCTCCTCGGCCTCGAGCCCGGATTGCTGGTGGTCGCGGCACTCGGCCTGATCGCCACGTTGCGAGGCCGATACGGGATAACCATTCCCGCGGTCGCGGTGCTCGGCTCGGTCGTCACCTGGGCCGTATTCGGTTTCCTGACGGGGCGGACGCTCGGCTGGCTTCGCTATTCGATCGCCGAGATCCCCCTGGTGTCGGTGCTCGCGATCGCCGTCCTGTCGCCTGACACCACGCTCGCCGGAGTGAGCCGCGCCGCGCTTCGGCCGGTGCCGGTTCTCGGCCGCGTCGCCGGGCTGGCCTTTCGGGTCCGGCCACGGTCCGCCCGGCCCGCCCTGTCGGCCGCGTCTGCGTCACCGGCCGATGATCGGCTCGCCCGTACTCGGCGCCTGGGCGGGGTGGCCGCCGGCGCGCTCGTCGTCGCCACGGTGGCGGCGGCTGTGCCTATCGGCCTCGTCACGATGCTCGATCCCAGCGTCAACCCGAGCTACGGCGGAGAGGCGTGGCAGCTCCAGCCCGTCCTCGCCGGTCGTATGCCCGCCGAGCCGGTCACCCCCGACGGCCAGTATCTCGTGGGCCGGCAGGCCGCGACGTACCTGGACGCGCTCCACCTCGGCAGCGGCAAGGTGCTCGTCGACGGAGCGATGGGCTTTCCGATCATCCTCGAGTCTTCCAACCCCACCCAATTCATCGTCACGGCGGATCGGGACTTCCAGGAGGCGCTCCTCGATCCCGTCTCGTTCGGCGTTGAGTACCTGCTCGTGCCCGAGGCGGTCGGCTACCAGAGCCTCGACGCCATCAATCGGGCGTACCCGGGGATCTACGACCACGGCACGTCGGTTGCGCCGACGCTCGTGGCGCAGTTCGGCGCGGGCGGCAACAACTGGCGGATCTATCGGGTCAGCTCGTGACGATCGCGAGTGCGTTCGGCCTTCGTTCCGGCGATTGGGAGGAATAGCGTGAAGGGTCCAGGCAGGTCTATCCGAGCCCTTCTGGCCGCGACGTTCGTGGCGACCAGCTGGCTGCCGGTTTCGCTCGCCATGCCGTCCGCGGCCAGGGCGGCGGGTCCGAGCGATTGGCCGGAGTACATGTTCAACCAGCAGCTGACCGGCGCGAGCGACGAGGCCATCCTGACGAGCGCCGCCGCGCCAAACGAAGCTCCGATCTGGACCTTCAAGACGGGCGGGATGATCGCCGCCTCGGCCACCGTCGTGGGCGGCGTCGCCTATGTCGGCTCGTGGGACGGCTACGAGTACGCGCTCAATGCCGCGACGGGAGCCCTGATCTGGAAGACGAACATCGGCATCACGAACGCGCCGCAGTGCTCGCCGCCGAGCATCGGCGTCTCATCGATCCCGGCGGTCGTCAGCGGTGTGGTCTACGTCGGCGGTGGTGACGGCAACTGGTACGCCCTCAACGCGTCCACCGGCGCGGTCCTCTGGTCGATCAACATCGGCAGCCCCGCGAGCGGCTACTACAACTGGGCAAGCCCGCTGATCGTCGGCAACTCCGCGTACATCGGCGTCGCGAGTCTCGGCGACTGCCCGCTCGTCCGCGGCGCGCTGCTCCGCGTCGACCTCACGACCCATGCCGTCGTGGCCAGCGCGTACTTCGTTCCTGCCGGTCAGGTCGGCGGCGGCGTGTGGACTTCGCCGGCGTACGACTCCGCCACGAACACGGTCTTCGTAACGACGGGCACGCTCAACCAGCCGACCCAGACGACGTCCGAGGCGATGGTCTCGCTCGACGCCACTTCGCTCGCGATCAACAGCTTCTGGCAGATCCCGCAGAGCAGCATGAACGCGGATTCGGACTGGGGGACTTCGCCGATCCTCTTCACCGACGAGTACGGGCGATCGCTCGTCGCCGGGATCAACAAGAACGGCTTCCTGTACGCGTTCCTGCGGTCCAACGTCGGCGCCGGCCCGGTCTGGTCCGAGCAGGTGGGCGTCAGCGGCATCTGCCCGACGTGCGGCGACGCAAGCGTCGCGTCGCTCGCCTTCGCGAACGGCACGCTCTACGTCCCGGGCGGCAACACCACGCTCAACGGCATCGGCTACCCCGGCGTCATTCGGGCGATCGACCCGGGCACGGGCGCCGTCGTCTGGGCTCGTGGGCTCGCAAGCCCCGTCATCCCGGCCATCGCATACGACAACGGCATGATCTTCGCCGGGGTGGGCAACTACCTCGAGATCCTCGACGCCGCCAGCGGCAACGTCATCGACAGCTACAAGATGGGCGGTACGACCTACGCGCCGCCGAGCATCTCGAACGGCATCGTCTACATCGGCGCGGGCGACGGCAACGAGTACGCGTATGCGCCCGGCACGCCGACGGTACCCCCGGCTGATTCCTCGTGCCCCAGCGGCTGGACCTGCCAGGACGTAGGCGGCCCATCGCCTGCCGGCAGCGAAAGTGTGGCTTCGGGCGTCTGGTCGATCTCCGCGGGCGGCGCCGGCATCGTCTCCGGCGGGTCCGATGGGCTTCGCCTCATGAGCGAGGCGACCACGGGGGACATCCAGGTCCGAGCCCGCCTCACCGCCCGATCCGCGGGCGTGGCGGGATTGATGCTGCGCCAGTCCAACGATCCCGGCGCGCCCTTCTACGCGGTGTTCCAGAGCGGCAGCCAGATCCAGGTCCAGTACCGGACCGCTTTCCACGGCCCGGTCACGACTGTCGCACAGGCATCGCCCGCGCTCCCCGTGTACCTCGAGATCCAGCGCGTTGGCGACACGCTGACGCCCGGCGTCTCCACGGACGGAACGACCTACACGCTCGTGCCCGGCGGAACCGCGACGGTGGTGATGCCCACGACCACCCTGACGGGCCTGTTCGCCGACTCCGGCACCAACGGCACGGCCGCGAGCTTCTCGATGGATTCTGTGTCGATCGGGGCGGTTGGCGTCGCGCCTGCGCCACCGGTTTCCGCTTCCGCTTGCCCGTCGGGATGGGCGTGCACGGACGTCGGCAATCCGGCCGTGATCGGCGACCAGTCGGTGAGCGGCAGCACCTGGACGATCGTCGGCGCCGGCACCGGCAACGCGAGCTACGCGGACCAGTTCCACTTCGTCTATCAGGCCTTCTCCGGCGATGCCACGCTGATGGCCCGAGTGGCGACGCAGCAGAACACGTCGACTTCGGCGCAGGCCGGCCTCGAGTTCCGCGGCGATACCACCGCCGGCGCCTTCTACTACGGGGCCTTCGTGACGCCCGGCACGGGCCTCCAGATCCTCTATAGGCCGTCGGAGGGGGCGAGGACCGCCGTCCTCGCGACCGTGAGCGGCGCGGCCCCGCAATACCTCGAGGTCACTCGCTCGCAGACGACCTACACGGCCTTCACCTCCACCGACGGCACGACCTGGTCGCCCATCGTTGGTTCGAGCATCACATTCGGCCCGACGACGGGCGTAGCGGGCGGCCTGGCCGTCAGCTCCAACTCGTCGACCACGGCCGCGACGGACACGTTCGAC
>VFSW01001557.1_pt1 | contig 35001 bp, 29 predicted proteins | sample 5358111 | NCBI WGS metagenome assembly VFSW01 (sample SAMN11554181, study PRJNA540505) | mine drainage metagenome | isolation source: sediment from site ElyBrook_90M | place: USA: Ely Copper Mine, Vershire, VT | collected 2017
TCGCCGCAAAGAGTCGCCAAAACCAGTCTACACTATTTAAGAAAATGCTCTAAAGGGCGCTCTCTGGTGATCGATAAATGAGTTACGTCGAATCATTGTAGATGGATTCTGCTGTATCGACTCTAGTTATTCGCCTTGTTCGCGTATGCGGCTGGCCTCAAAACTCACAATTTTCCAGACACCCTTTGAATCCCGTACGTACACCCTTGTGTAGCGGTAACGGCCGGAGACGTCGCCGTCAGTGGTAGTGCCTCGGACCTCAGCCAGGGAAGTGACTACGGCGGTAGTTCCATAAAAGCGCACCTTGCGGTCAGAGATGGCGAGGGAGGTTAGGTGAGTACGACCGCTACGGAGACTGGCCAGGGTCTGGTCTCTGGTTTGCAGGGTTCCATTGGGAGTAATGGCCATGTAATCGTCTGCCAGGAGCGCGTTCATGGCGGTCGAGTTCGCCTTGAGGATCGCATTGCGCCAGGCTTCCTCAAGCTGGTCGATTTCGCGACGGCTCTCGTGCTTCTCCGCATGGCCCATGGCCACAAGAAGGGGAGCGGAGAAAACAGCCAGAGCAAGCAGAAGAGCAAGAGCAGCCCTGCGGCAGACATGCATAGAGGAGTTGGCGGCGGCACCCAGCATAAGCGAATTGGATGGTAGCCCCGCGAGGGTGCGCCGGTCAATGCATAGCTGTCCGGCGTGCCGTAGAAGCAAATCAATTTTGTGCAAAAGCGTCACAGGAGGCCCCACTGGGATTCCCGCCGATTGGACGCAAACCGGATATCAAACGAGAGCAACCAGATCTTCGCGGTTGCGCTCTTTCATTTTCTGGTAGAGGCCGCCCACGGCGTACTGCTTGAAGTGCGCGGACTGGCTGTGTGCCTCAAGCGCGGCTGCATCCCGATACTGCTCATAGATGAGCACGGTATCCGGGTCGTCCTGGACCTGATGGGGAACGTAGCTGACGCATCCCGGTTCCTGGCGCGAGGCCAAGGTCAACTGGCGCAGAATCTCCGCAATTTCGTCCCGGTCTTCTGGCGCAAACTTTAGCCGAACGGCAAAACTAACCATGAGCCTCTTCCTTCTTTCCCCGGCGCGAGCGGCCGTGACGGTGTCACAAGTTTAAGCGTGAATGCTGTCCAATGCCTGAGCGAACTCCGGCAGAATCATCGTTTGGTCCCGGTCCGGTCCGGTGGAGACCATGCCGATTTTTGCTCCGCTCTCCCGCTCCTGGAACCGCAAATACTCCTGCGCGGCGATAGGCAGCTTCACGAAGTCAGTAATACCCTCAGTGGACTGACGCCAGCCTTTCAGCATGGTGTATACGGGTTTGATGCGTTCTAACCCCTGCACGTCGGCGGGAATCTCGTCGGTTATCTTGCCGCCGATATCGTATGCCGTGCATATGGGAATCTCGTCCAGTTCATCCAGCACGTCCATCTTTGTAATTACCAGCCATTCCGCGCCGTTGACCTGGTTGGAGTAGCGCAGCAGCGGGATATCCAGCCAGCCGCAGCGGCGGGGACGTCCGGTGACCGCGCCGTACTCGTTGCCGCGGGCCCGCAGGTGGTCACCCACCGCCTCGTGGATCTCTGTGGGGAAAGGCCCCTCGCCTACGCGGGTGACATAAGCCTTGGTTACGGAGATGACGGTGCCGATGGCCGTCGGACCTACGCCGGTTCCAGTGGCCGCGCCGCCCGCCGTGGCAGACGACGAGGTGACAAACGGGTAGGTGCCGTGGTCAATGTCAAGCATGGTGCCCTGCGCGCCCTCAAACATCACACTGCCGCCCTGGGCCAGAATCTTGTGGAGCAGGCGTCCCGTATCAGTGACGAATGGGCGCACCTGCTCGGCTGCCGCCGCGTAGTCGTCGTACATTTTGGCCGGGTCAAGCGGGTCGGTGCCGAAGAGGGCGTGGGCAATGGCGTTCTTTTCGCCGCAAGCGGCTTCGATGTGGGTCTTGAGCAGCTCGGGGCGCAGCAGATCGACGATGCGCAGGCCGCTGCGGGCCATCTTGTCCTCATAGGCCGGCCCAATGCCGCGGCTAGTGGTGCCAATCTTCTTGCGTCCGGGAGCGCTCTCGGCGGCCAACTCGATCATGCGGTGATAAGGCAGGATGACCTGGGCGCGGTTGGAGACAAAAAGCTGCCCATCGACGTCCACGCCTAACTCACGCAGCCGAGCCACTTCCTTGAGGAAGGCAATGGGATCCAGGACCACGCCGTTGCCGATGATGCCGCTGCAACCGGGCCGCAGCACGCCGCAGGGGATGAGTTGCAGTACGAATCGCTGCCCGCCTATGACGACTGTGTGCCCGGCGTTGTGTCCGCCCGCATAGCGTGCAACGGCGCTGAACCGCTCGCTCAGCACGTCCACGATCTTTCCCTTGCCTTCGTCGCCCCATTGGGCGCCCAGCACTACCGCCGTTTTAGCTCGCATGTGGTCCGCTTCCCTTGAAACTCGTTTTTGAGAGAGATACCCCGGCGCGGCGGCCCATTTTGAGGGTACGCACAACGCCAAGGCTGCAAAACGATGGCGCAGCCACCCCGGCATGCACCATTTTTGATGATAAACCCTGGGCGGGTCTGAGGGGCGGAAAGGGTGCTCATTCATCAGCCTGGAAGCGGCTCTGCAGCAAGCAGTTTGAGGACTCCATCAAATGGAAAAAGTGAATCAGTACTGTAAAACGTAGTAGGATAGAATCCTATTGAGCCGGAGGAAGGTCTATGCGCACCACCCAGCAGTTCAGCATTACTCTGACCCATGAAATGGCGGAATTGGTCCATTCCAAGGTCCAGTCCGGCGAATATGCCTCGGAAAGCGAGGTCATTCGCGATGGATTGCGCGCACTCCAGATGCACGAGCGCGCTTTGGAAGCCTGGCTGCGGGAGCAGGTAGCGCCAGCCTACGATGCGATCAAGGCCAACCCATCGCGCGCAGTATCGGCGCAGAAGGTGCGCGCGTCACTTGCGGCAGCACATAAATCTTCATCCAGGGCAAGCTGATGCCCCAGGTCGTGTACGCCCCGGAAGCGGAAGCCCAACTGGTCGCACTATACTTCCATGTTGCCGTTGTCGCGTCTCCTGATATCGCAGCCCGCTACACCGAAGCTATCGTTAAGCAGTGCGAGAGTCTGACGACATTCCCACTCAGGGGTGCGCGGCGGGACGACATTCGACCTGGACTGCGCGTCTTCGGCTTTCGGAGGAGGGTTTCCATCGCATTTGAGGTCACAGGCGACGTGGTTACCATCCTCGGTGTATTTTATGGCGGTCAAAACATCGATGCCGTATTCGACGAATAGCGGCAATTTATTCTCCGCCTAATCCGCCACTACCGCCTCTTCAGCGCGGGCAAAGGTGTACGGCCCTTCCGGCACCAGCACAATCCGCGCATCCGGCGGCAAACCATTGAGCACGGCGGCGATGGCCTGCTCCAGAGTGTCATAGGCGCGAGCGCCCAGACTGCCGAGCTGAGACTTGGAAACTCCTGGCGTGTAGAAGTAGAGCTCATGGTGAAGGCCGCAGAGGGCCATCTTTTCCAGCTGCCACTGGTCTACCTCGACGGCGGAGGAGCGAATCTGGTCGAGAAAGCTCTGATGGCCGGTGAACGATGCAAGCATCTGAGTAAACTCCGGCGAGCCGACACCCTCTGCGCACTCGGCAACGATAAGGATTTTGCCCCCCGGCTTGACGATATGCTGGGCCGCAGTGATTCCTTTGACGATCTGGTAGAAGGTCAAGTCCAGCGGATAGCCGGCCGCGCTGGTGATGACGGCATCCGCGGGCACGGGGAGGGTTTCAAGAGAGGTGCTCTCAAGAAATGCCACTCCGGCGGCGTGAGCCTTGACGGGGTCGCCGGCGAAGACCGCAGAGATTTGCCGGTCCTGGGTGAGGGTCACATCGAGCATGAAGTCATGGCGAGCCATGCGGGCAATCTCAAGCAACTCCGCATGTAGAGGATTGCCGGCGATGGAGCCCTCGGTGGCAAGAGGCTCGCGCATGAAGCGTGGCGCGTGGATAGCTTTGATGGTTTGCTGCGCGGCCAGGCCGGGAGCGATGAGCTTGCGCCCTCCGCTGAAGCCCAGCATCAGGTGCTGCTCGATAAAGCCGAGCGTGATGTGCAGATCTGCGGCGATAAAGCGCTCGTCGATAAAGACAGGCGTTCCGCGGCTGGTGTTGCCGAGGCTGCGATGCTGCTCAAGGGCGCGCGCATCGTGGCTAACGACGCGATAGGTTGCGGCGATCTCCGGCCCCAGGATGGTTTGGATCTCGCTGGGAGTTGCCGCGCGGTGCAGGCCGGTGGCGATGAGAATGGTGATGCCTTCGGTGGGAATTCCAGCCTCGTGGAGGCGGGCGAGCACAGGCGGCAGCGTGATGCAGTTGGGCGCGGGGCGGGTGATGTCGCAGACGGAGATGGCGACGGTCTTTTTGCCGACGGCCAGGGTTGCGAGCGGCTCGCAGCCAATAGGGTGGTCGAGGGCATCGTCAAGCGCATTGCCCAGAGCCCATCTTGGCCCGGCGGCCAGCGCCGTGGCGGAGCGGCTGGTGATGACCTGGCAGGCGAAGCCGACAGGAACTGAAACCTCGATGCCGTTTTTACCGAAGGAGAAGTGTGTTTTCATTTTGGTGACCGGCCGCGCAACATGCACTCGGCTTCATCCTTGCAGCCAGTTTAACCTGTTTCCGGAATTGCAGCCGCCCAGCGTCTTGAGTGATAGCCTTGCCGAATGAATGAGAGCCTAACAACAGAGAGGCTGGTGCTGCGGCGCTGGCTAGACTGCGACCGCCAGCCCTTTCAGCGGTTAAACGCTGATCCGCAGGTGATGGAGTTCATGCCTGGCCTTCTTGCGCCTGAGGAGTCGGACGAGCTTATCGACCGATCAGAGCAGCACTTTGAACGCCACGGTTTTGGCCCGTTCGCGGTGGAACTTATTGAGAATCGGATTTTTCTGGGTTTCATTGGACTCTCCATGCCAGCCTTTGATGCGCCTTTTATGCCAGCTGTCGAAATCGGCTGGCGGCTGGCCGCCGAATACTGGGGCCGGGGGCTGGCCACAGAGGGAGCACGCGCCGTGCTTCGTCTCGGGTTCGAGGAGATTGGGCTAGGCAGTATCGTCTCATTTACAGTTCATCAAAACTTACGATCGCGCAGGGTGATGGAAAAGCTCGGCATGACACACAATGCGTCTGATGACTTTGACCACCCGCGATTGCATGAGGGCCACGCCCTGCGCCGCCATGTACTCTACCGGCTTGAAGGCGCAACGTGGAGAGCATTGAACCGGGACATTGGCATCTCTCGGGATGCCGGTGTCTGCTGATATATTCTCCACGACGCGAAGTTGGCAGATATTTATGTGCCGAGTTCGAGAAGCACAGGGGGAGAGAACCATGGATTGGAACGAGAGTTCGAGACGGACATTTTTGAAGGGACTGGGCGCGGCGGGGGCAATGGCCGTGACTGCGGCGCATTCTGAGGCGCTGAGCGCGCCGGGTACTGTGGCTGCCGATGACGAGGCGCAGAAAGCGCCCTGGCAAGTGAAGCAGGAGGCCACGCGGGCGCAGCGGATGGCGTGGTGGCATGAGGCAAAGTTCGGCATGTTCATCCACTGGGGGCTCTACAGCGTGATTGGGCAGCACGAGTGGGCCAAGGAGGTGGAAGGAGTGCCGCTGGCGCAGTATGAGCTGCTGGCCAAGCACTTTACACCCAAACCCAATGCGGCACGCGAGTGGGCCCGGCTGGCAAAAAAAGCCGGCCAGAAATACATGGTCATGACGACCAAGCACCATGAGGGCTTTTGCCAGTGGGACACCAAGCTAACTGACTACAATGCTGTGCAGCAGGGGCCGGGGCGCGACCTGGTGCGGGAGTTTGTGGAGGCGGCGCGCGCAGAAGGGCTGCGCGTGGGCTTCTACTACTCGCTGATGGACTGGCACCATCCGGACGGGGCCAAGTGCAAGACGGACCAGGCGGCTCGCAAGCGGTTTGTGGAGTACACGCATGGGCTGATCCGCGAGCTGCTGACCAACTACGGCAAGATCGATGTGCTGTGGTACGACGTGGACTGGCCTTTGACCGCGAAGGAGTGGGAGTCCGAGCGGATGAACCAGATGGTCTTTGAACTGCAGCCGGAGATTATTGTGAACAATCGCAACGGGCTGGAGGGCGACTTTTCAACGCCGGAGCAGAATATCGAGGCCTCGCCAGAGGGGCGCGCCTGGGAGAGCTGCATGACGCTGAACGATAGCTGGGGCTTCAACCGCGGCGACGACTCATGGAAGACTCCCAAGACGATTGTGGGCAACCTGACGAACTGCGCGCGCGGCGGCGGCAATTACCTGCTAAATATTGGCCCCAAGCCGGATGGATCAGTGCCGGAAGAGACAGTGGCCGTGCTGGAAACGGTAGGCAAATGGCTGGAGACCAACGGCAAGGCGATTTATGGCACGGAGCGCGGATCGTTTGGCTGGAATACCAACGCCAACTACACGCGGCGCGGCAATACGCTCTATATCCACCAGCAGTACTGGCCGGGAAAGACTCCGGCGGCAGAGTGGCTGAGCTTCTACCAGCCAGAGGCGGTGATTGCCATCGGCGGGCTGAAGCCGAAGGCCGTTTCGGCGCGGCTGTTGAAGACCGGGAAAAAGGTCGAGTTCACGCAAGACGAGTTCACCTTCAGGCTGACCGGCCTGCCGCTGGATGCGCCCGATCAACCGGCAACGGTGATCGAGGTGGAGTGCGATGGAGCACCGGTGATCGACCACGACGCAATGCGTCCGCTTTGGCCGCGGCTGAAGGTAGGCGTCAGCTAGGGCGGGAGGTTGTGCGTTCCCACCCTAACCGCAACGACGCGGTTAGGATGGGGCACTTGGCCGTTTGCGGCACGACTAAACAGGTTGCGGAAAACCCTTAAGTTCTGGAAAATAGCCCGAATAGCATCCCTCAGGGGCTAAAGCCCAGGGTTTATTTTGTTGTCTTTGCGGCCCGGCTAAAGCCGTGCCCTTTTACAAAGCATGAGTTTTTCCGCAGCCTGTAAAGCCGTGCCCATTCAAAACGTCAAAGACAACTCGTGTGGCGGACACCACTAGCAAGTGTCAGTGAGTTGGCGGCGGGTTGAGGGTAGTGCATTCCTAGCAGAGAAGGTCAGCCCCAGGTGAATTCGATGGGCTTCTCGATGTCGGGATGCAGGCTGCGGTGCACGGGGCAGGTGTGGGCAGCCCGATCCAGCTTCAACCGATTCTCGGAGCTGACGGGGTGGGGCACATGAATCTTCACGGCCAGGCGCTGAATCATCCTCGGCGGCGTCGAAGACATCTCCTTTTCGACGATGGCGGTGGTTCCGGCTAGATCGAGGTTGAGAGTGCGCGCCATGATTCCCAACACTGTCAGGATGCAACTGCCCAGCGCGGTCGCCACTAGGTCCGTGGGTGAAAAACTCTCTCCGCGCCCCTGATTGTCAAGAGGAGCGTCGGTGGTCAGGACGGTTCCGGATGGTCCATGCACCGCTTTACAGTGCAGATCGCCCTCATATTCCAGTTGAATCGAAACCATAGTTCACCTTTTTCCCAGTCTAGAGCCTGTTATTAACTTTCGCAGACCGCGGGAAAGTAAATAACAGGCTCTAGCGCATGGCGGCGCGGAGGGAATCCGCAACCCGCGCCGCCTCGATTGCAGGGCGCACGGAGTGAACGCGGATGATGGAGGCTCCGTGCAGAATGGCTGCGACGAGTGCTGCCAGACTGGCTGCTTCGCGGGCTTCGGGCGCAGCGTCTTCACCACCGTGGAGCGGAGCAAGCGTGCGGCCCAGGAAAGATTTGCGGCTGAGACCGGCCAGGAGGGGACGGCCGAGCTGAAGCAGCTCTGCCTGCCGGGCCAGCAGGGTGTAGTTTTCGCCGAAGCGCTTGCCGAATCCGTAGCCTGGGTCGAGGACAATAGCTTGGGGCGGAATGCCGGCTTGAGTCGCAGCGGCAAGGCTGGCCTCAAGCCCCGTGCGCAGATGGGCCAGCAGCTCGTTGGGGACGAGTTGCGGCAGATTGCGCCACTCTTCCGGACGGCCGCGCGTGTGCATGAGCACCACGCCGCAGCGGAACTCCGCGCAGAGAGCGGGCATAGCCCGGTCCCAGGCAAATCCGCTGACGTCGTTCACAATCTCCGCTCCGGCTGCCAGGGCTGCGCGCGCGGTGGCTGCTTTGTAAGTATCCACGGAGACGATTGCACTGGGCCGGGCGGCAAGAATTCCCTTGAGCACAGGCAGAAGCCGCGCCTGCTCTTCGGCCGCGGAGACGGCGGGAGACGCGCCACCTGCGCACGAACCGGGCCGCGTGCTCTCCGCGCCCAGGTCCAGCAGGTCGGCGCCTTCGTCAAGCAGCGCAAGCGCGTGGGCGATGGCCGTTTGCGGATCGAGGAAAGAGCCGCCGTCACTGAAGGAGTCGGGAGTAATGTTGACGATGCCCATGACGAGCGTGCGCGGGCCGAGTTCCAACGTACGCGTGCGCAGGCGCCAGGGAGTTGACTGGTGTGTTTTTATGGTCATTCCCGCGTTAGCTCCTCGATTGGCAGTTTCATTCGACTACCGCAAAGGAGAACCCCGATCTTGAAAACAAGGATTCACATCTCGATGGTACGCCGCAGTATGATGGCTGCTGCTAAACTCCAGCCATGAAATTGATTCGGCAAATTCTGTCGCTGTCGCTAGTAGCGTTTCTTGTTTCAACTACCGGACGGTTGGCGCTGGCGCAAACTCATGCGCGGCAGAGTCCCAAGACAGAGAAGCACGCCGCTGCGGCCAAAGGGCCGCTGGGCGACCGCATCGATGCAATTTTGGCCGAGCCAGAACTGAGCCATGCGCAGTTTGGCATCAGCATAACGACGCTGGACGGGCAGCAGCTCTATGCGCTGAATGAAGGGCGGCTTTTTATTCCGGCCTCGAATGTGAAGCTGACGACGACGGCCGCGGCTTATGCCTTGCTGCCGGTGGAGAAGCTGACCTGGACCACCAATGTGGTGACTGGTGGGTCGATCGACAGCCAGGGGGTTTTGCATGGCGACCTGACGATTCTGGGCGCGGGCGATCCGACGCTGAGCGCGCGGCGCTATCCCTACCAAGAGCCGGAGACAAAGTCCGCAGAGGCCGTTGCGCCAGAGGGAGAGGCTGAGAAGAAGCCCGAAGCCATGCACGCGCTGAAGCTGATGGCCGAGCAGGTGGAGCAGACCGGAGTGCGCACCGTGGATGGCAGCGTGGTGGGCGACGACAGCTTTTTTTTGAACGAGCCGTATGGGAAGGGCTGGGGCTGGGACGACTTGCAATGGAGCTATGGCGCTCCGGTCTCCGCGCTGACCTTTAACGACAATACGGCGGAGCTGACAATTGGGCCGGACGAGGATAACCCCGACGTGACCGCGGCTGAGTGGATACCTAAGGTGGAGTACTACACCGTGGACAATAGGATGACTATGGCGGTCAGGGGCGAGATGGCGCATCCAGGCCTGGAGCGTGCACCAGGCAGCATGATGGTGCGGGCCTGGGGCACAGCGCCGACCGAGGGATTCCATGCAGGCCTGGCGGTCGAGGATCCGGCGCAGTTTATGGCGGAGGCATTCATTGTGGCGCTTCGCAGCCGTGGGGTGACCGTCACTGGCGGCGCTTCTTCCCTGCACAAATACACGAATGGAACGGGCGACTTTGCCGGCGAACGCGAGGAGACGCTGAAGCTGACACGCTCCGAGGTGACTCGCGTAGTGGCGCCCTTGGGCGACCGCAGAACCCTGGCCCGGTACACCTCAGTGCCTGTTGCCGAGGACATTACATTGACCAACAAGGTGAGCCAGAACCTTCATGCCGAGCTGCTGCTGCGGCTGCTTGGCAAGGTGCATGGAACCGATGGCAGCTTTGAGCAGGGCACGCGAGTTGTGCGGCAGTTCCTTGTGGATGCAGGCATCAGCGACGGAGATTTCTTTCTTTATGACGGCTCTGGCATGAGCCTGGACGATCGCATTGCGCCGCGCGCGCTGACCGAACTGCTGGTCTATGCGGCGCGGCAGCCATGGGGCGCGGCCTGGCGCGAAACTTTGCCGGTGGGCGGCGTGGACGGCTCGCTGACCGGGCGGTTCAAGAACTCGCCGCTCAAGGGCCGCGTGTGGGCCAAGACCGGCACGCACGATGAGGCGAACGCCCTCACCGGCTATGTGACTGCTAATAGTGGCAAGACGATTGTGTTTTCGATTCTGGAGAACGGCCGCCGTCCGGGGAGCGCCGCGGAGGTGCAAGGCATCGACCGCATTGTGGAGGCGATTGCGGCGGCGGAGTGAGGCGGGAGTTGTCTGTGCCGGGTAGGCAGCGGGCCTTGGTGGCGTCGGCATCCGCTAGTATGATCGGAGTCAAATGCGGAATCATTCTTTCGTTGCTTCTTTTGCCGCTCTCGCTCCGGCGCTGGTTTTGGCCGGACTGGTGGCGGGGTCGCTGGGCGGCTGCCGTTCGCTGCCTCCCTCCAAGCCATCTTCGCAATGGACTCCGACGGAGGCGCGAGGCGCGCAGGTCTATCAGCAGAAGTGCGCCAAGTGCCACCACCCCACCACCACGCACCCTCTGAACGGTCCGGGCTTGCAGGCGCTGACCAAGGTAAAGTCCATGCCCTCCGGCGCGCCGCCTACCGATGAGCGGCTGACCGCCGTGATTCTGCAAGGACGAAATATGATGCCTGCCACGCAACTGACCGACGACCAACTGAGCGACCTGTTGGCGTACCTGCATACGCTATGAGCAACGACTCCACTAAGGAAAAGATTAGCGGCGCACGCCGCGATCTGCTGCCGCTGCCGGGCCTGGCGGCGATTGGGCTCTACTTGCTGGCGCTGGCCGGGGTTATCGTTCTGGGCGTGGTGGGTGGACGCCATTATCCGCCGCTCTTTCTGCTGCTGGCTGCCGCGTTTATTACCGCCAGCGCGGGGCTGCTGATGCTCTTCCGCTGGGCCTGGGCGCTGGCCCTGGCCGCGGTGTTTCTGCTGGCCATTTATAACCTGTGGATTTTTACCAGCCAGCACCAGATGCCCGCCCTGATTCAGGGGCTTCTGAACCTGGTCTTCTTTCTTTACATGGTGCGGACCGAGGTGCGGTCAAAGCTGCGGTAGAGGACCGGCAAATGTGGCAGGTGGTATATTGCTTCGTAGCTGAGAGGCGTAACGCACCCCCTGGATTGCCGGGCGACCGGTTTCAATCGAAGAGAGCCTGGACTGCCCCGCCGATTCTCCGTTTTGCCTTGCCAGCAGGAGGTATGCCATGGCTGTGCAATCGCATCCGCTTCTCTCGGATGAGCAGTTGGCGGAGTACCGCAGAGAAGGCTTCATTGTTTACCCAGAACCGGTGTTTCCACAAGCAAAGTTCAACGCTCTGAAGAATCATTTTGAGGAGCTGCTTGACGCCTTGCCCGGCGATGCGCGCCCTGAGGCGATGGACGTGCCCCACTTTACCGATCCCAAGCTCTTCGAGTGGCTCTTCAGCGACGAAGTGCTGGATCTGGTGGAGCCGATCATTGGTCCTGATATCGCCCTGTTCTCAAGCCACTTTATCTGCAAGCCCAAGGGAGACGGGCGGCGCGTTCCCTGGCACGAAGACAGCTTCTACTGGAACGCGATGATCGCGCCGATGCAGGTGGTGACGGTGTGGCTGGCCATTGACGCGAGTACACGCGAGAATGGCGCCATGCTGGTGATTCCCCGCACGCTGGACGGAACGAGCGAACATGAGCAGGTGGACGCGAACCAGAATGTGCTGCCGTGGGAAGTGAAGAAGCGACCGGTAGACGGCAGCAAGGCTGTGACCATTGAGTTGCAGCCCAACCATGCCAGCCTGCACGACGGACGTTTGCTGCACGGCAGTCCGCCCAACACCAGCAATCTGCGCCGCTGCGGCTACACCATGCGCTATATGCCCAGCACGGTAAAGTTCAGCCAGGAAGCTGAAGCCGCCCACACGATCTACCTGGCGCGGGGGCGCGACCGGGCCGGGAACCGTTACGGCGATCCGACCAAGACGTATGGCGATTTGCTCAAGCTGAGGCGCAGCCGGAACGGGCATTGAAACAGTCCGCGGGCAAGGCGAATAACGCTGTGCCTTGCCCGCGATAGGCTGTTACTCCACAACGCGACATAAGATCAGGCAAGGTCAAATCTCCATGACGAATCCACTGCTCGATACGCCGGCGGGACGCTATCGCTGGCATGAAAACTGGATTACCGTGCCCGGCGCGGCAAGACACGAAAACGGCCGCACGCACGGCGCGGCTGTAGACCGCTCTGGACGGGTCTATGTATTTCATCAGGCGGTTCCATCCGTGCTGGCCTATGACGCCGAGGGCTGTTTGCTGGCGAGCTGGGGAAGTTATCCGGGAGCCCATGGGCTCACGCTGGTTGAGGAAGAAGGGGAAGAGTATTTCTGGCTGACGGACCAGGAGCGCGCGGTGGTGGAGAAGACAACCCTTGGCGGCAAGGTTGTGGCCCGCATTGCGGCTCCGGCCTACGCAGCCCATGAACCTTACGTGCCAACCTGGGCAGTGGTAAATGAACTGCGCCACGGTGGCGACGGCGACGTGTGGGTTGCGGACGGCTATGGAAGCAGCCGGGTGAACCGCTACGACGCGGCGGGGAATTGGCTGGCGACGCTGGATGGAACCGAAGGTGCAGGACGCTTCAACTGTCCGCACGGAATCTGGTTCGACAGCCGTAAACGGCCCATGGAACTCTACATTGCCGACCGCGGCAACCATCGCGTCCAGGTCTATGACGGCGAGGGAAGATTTCTGCGGAGTTTCGGCGAAGATTTTCTCACCAGTCCAGATGGATTCGCGCCCGACGGGGACCGGGTGATTATTCCCGAACTCGAAGGCCGGGTGACGATTCTGGATGCGCATGACCGGCTGGTCTGCTCGTTGGGCGTAAACGAAGAAGTATGTAAAGAGCCTTCTTGGCCGGACAAGACAGCGCTCGTGACGGGCAAGTTCAACAGCCCTCACGGAGCTACGGCGGATGAGGCAGGCAATCTCTACGTAGTGGAGTGGCGCATAGGTGGACGGGTGATCAAGCTGGAAAGGCTGAGGCTGTAAGCGCGCCGCTCTCTCAAAAGCGCAGCGAGGCGGTGAGCCCTGCCTTCAGCAGCATATCGTTGGGATAGATTTTGTCCACATTCAGCGGCGTGACTAGCTCATGATCGGTAAAGACCGCTTGGGGAACGCGGCGGCCATTCAAAATGTCCAGCGCCAGGCGGACGACGCAGGGTCCATAGGTCTCAGGGAAGTAGGCCACCGAGCAGATGAACCGCGTCTCGCGCCGGCGCATTTCCTCGCGCGCCTCCAGTACCGCTCCCTGACCGGCCACGGCGCAATTTTCTTCGCTGCCGAACTCGCGAAAGGCCTGCAATGCGCCCAGTGCTGAAGGGTCGTTGACCGCGCCCACCAGAATTCTGCGTGCGGCATGGAGCCGGATATGCCTTCTGAAGGTGTCCAGAGTGTTTTCAAAGTGGCCCTTGGTGCCGTAGTGAAAGACCGGCACATGACGGCACTCGGGCAAAATTTTGAGGATGCCGTCGTACATTCCGGTGAGGCGCGCGTCGAGCGCATGGCCCGATGCGTCGTACTCAGAAAATACGATCTGATCGACGGTTCCATCCCAATGCTTGCTTGCCCACTGTCCCAGGCAGTGGCCCGCAATTCTACCGGCCTTGTAGTTGTCTGCGCCAAAGTAAGTGGCGCCGGGATGCGGAACGTCGAGTGCGATATAGGGAACGCCTGCGTTGGCGAATTTGTTGGCAAGCTGCGTGGCAACCTTGGTTGATATCTGCGATTCGATGACCAGGTTCACACCCTCGGATACAAATCGGTCGGCATTTCTGAGGGCCACGGTGGGGCTGTAACTGTTGTTGAGGACAAGCAGATCGACATTCGATGCGTAGGCCGCTTCAACCATGCTGTCGGTTACCACAGAAGTAAAGGGGACGATGGAGCTTTGCGAGGCATAGCCGATGCGGTAGCGCTTTTCCAAGATAGGTTGCAGCCGCGAACGATAACCGCGCGGACCGACGCGATCAACGAGGTTCTTTTCCACCAGGGTGCGGAGAATGCGAAAGGCTGTGACCTTGTTCAGTTGCGACCGCTCGGTAATGACTTTCAGGTCAAGCACTTCAGAGGCGGATTTGAACGCGGCCAGAATGTCGCATGCGCGCGCCACGGCTTCGACCCTGTAAGAGCGCGGGGCATCTTTTTCTCGCGCAACCTTCTTGGCGATAGTTTTCACTGTACGAAATAGTCTAGCTATATGATCGGACGGCTGTCAAAACGTATACAGAGCATGAATTCCATAAACATCATGGCTTGATGCGGTAGAGAACTTCTAATAATTTCATTCTACGGAACGAGTGCGAGTGATAAATATTCCCTGTGCAAGGGCACTTCGAGCGCCTATTCTTCTGGTCGATTGGTTGGCGTCCGCTGATGTTGTGGTGAACCGGACGAAACCGATGGAATGAAGAATTTGCAAGGAGAACATAAATGCTGGCAGCAGCCATGAAGTTGACGATCTCCCACCTGGACCGGCCAGAAGCGCGGCTTGACCAGAGCAGCCCACTCCGTGGGCTTTTTTACCGCTATCTGACCATTCTTAGTGTTGCTTTATTGGCCGTATTCGCTGGGTTGAGCATTCCGGTCTCGTTGAACGCGCAAGCGCAGCAGAGCGTTTCCGCTTCGCGCCAGGAGCAGACGCTGGACGGCGGCAACTGGCTGCTCGGGTCTTATGCGATGGATGCCGGCATCAAAGCCGGCGCGCAAGCGGAGAACTTTGAGGAGAGCAGTTTTCGCCGCGTCACGGTTCCGGGAGACGTGCAACTTCAAGTAGGTCTGAAGGGCCAGGATCTTTTCCGCGAGACCAAGGAACTGATCGGCATCAACCACAAGGAGTGGTGGTATCGCAAGCACTTCAAGGCCGCTCCGCAGGTTGCGGGCAAGCGCACGCTGCTGGAGTTCGATGGCGCGGATTACTTTGCCAGCGTTTGGCTCAACGGCAAGTTGTTGGGCGAGCATGAAGGAACGTATGTGCCTTTCTCGTTCGATGTGACCTCGCTGCTGCGCTACGGCGGAGAGAATGTTCTGGCTGTGCGGCTGACGCACCCCTGGATTCTGAAAGACCGGGGCCTGAGCGAGTACATGAACGGCGACTTCAGCATGTCTGTCTATCCAGATACTGTGAACCTGAGTCATCCCCCGTACACCATTGCAGTGGGCTGGGATGGCCTGACGGCGCATGGCAATGCCGCTTTTGTGATGGGGCTGTGGCGCAGCGTCCACCTGACGACCATGGACGCGGTCACTCTTACTGATCTATATGCGCGCACGGTTTCTATCGATCCGGATGGGAGCGCGCTGCTGGCGATCAGCGGCGCGGTAGAAAATGCGGGCAAGGATGCTGCCGCGGTGACAGTGAATTTGAGCATCAGCCCGGCAAACTTTACCGGCGAAATGCTGAAGCCGGGAGCGATTACGGTGCAAGCTGCACCGGGCAAGACCGCTTTCAGCAAGGAAGTGCGCGTCAAGAAGGCCCGCCTGTGGTGGACCTGGGATACGGGAGCGCAGAATATGTACCGGCTTACGGCGGAGATTGCGCCTGCCGCAGGAGCTGCGAAGACAGGCAAGACGGGCGATGCGCAGAGCGTGCGCTTTGGCATCCGCACATTTACGCGCGGCGCCGACATGACCTCGCGTCTTAATGGCAAGCGCATCTTCGTGAAGGCATCCTGGTTTCCCATTGAGGCCTACTACCGGTCCCTGCCTACGCACGACGACTATGACCGCGACCTGCGCCTCTTCCGCGACGCGAATCTAAACCAGCTTGTGAACTTCACGGTGGTGGAGAAGCCGGCATTTTACGAGCTGTGCGATGAGTTGGGAATCATGGTTGCCGAGGAGATGCCTTTCCAGCAATTTGGGCCGGGTCCGTCTCTAGCGGCGAGCAGTCCACGGCGCGCGCTGTTCTTGAAAGAGGCTAACAAAGAGGTAAGACAGATTTTGATCGAGAATCGCAATCACCCCTCGATCATTGAATGGGTTCCCTTGGCGGAAGCGCACGAAAAGAATAACGGCGTATGGGGTTTTGGCGGATATGTCTTCGATCAGTCTGGTTACGAGACCTTTATCGGAAATATGCGAAAGCTGGTTGAGGAGCTGGCGCCGGGCAGTGTATTCCACCCCAGCATGTGCGATTTGGGAGAAGAACACTTCTGGATGGCCACGGCCGGTTACCGCGGAGACTCTGGAGTCTATCAGCAGCACTTCGACGCGCAAGCAGGATTCATCTCAGAGTATGGCGGCATCTCGATGTCGTCGTATGAGAAGCTGGGCGAGTATCTGACCCCCAAGCAGCAGTGGGATCCGAGCAACCACGCAGAGCCGAGGTGGTATGGGCTGCCCATCGACATCTCCGCTTACTCTTACCTGACCAGTTCGGAATACGACGCGCTCTACAGCATGTTGTATCGCTCCGAGCACTATATCGACCGCGATATTCAATCGCCGCGGCAGTTGGTGGACGATACCCAGGAGTATCAAGGCTTCCTGCTGAAATATGCAACGGAGGCTTACCGGCGCAAGAAATACGACCCGATCAAGGGCATCCGCTTCTGGGATTTTCTTGAGCTGTCACCCGGTTTCCGGTTTGGCATTGTCGACTACGACCATATACCCAAGGTCGGATATTGGTGGATCAAGCGCGCCGAGGCCCCGCTGACGGTGAACTTCGCCTACAAAGACGCGCTGGAAGCCCAGGTGGCCGGCAGCAAGCTCTCAATCCCGGTATGGGCCATCAACGACCTTGACCATGCAGTGGACGCCAAGGTGGATTGCGTCATGTACGACCTGCAGGGCAATAAGGTATTCAGCCAGGTGTTTACCAAAGAAATACCCATCGATGGAAAAGCGGCGGTGGGTACGCTCGACCTGACCCTGCCGGAGAAGCCGGGCGTCTATTTTGTGCGCGCGTCGCTGACCTCATCCAACCCGCAGGACCGGGCCGAGGACAACACGTTCATCAAGGTGGTGCCGCGCGCCTTTGCGCATCCTGTCAAGGTGTTGCTCATTGGGCAATCGTCCTCCGCCTCGCCCATTGCCGGAATGCTGCGCGGAGCCGGCATCGACGTGGATGTTCGCGACCAGGAATCCGTGGGGCGCTTCGATGAGCTAGCGGATGGCGCGGCGCTTCATGCCAAGTATGACGTAATCTGGCTTGCGACCTTTGAAAACTTTGAAAAAGTCTTCGATCCTGCGGCGGCAGACGGAGTGAAACAGGCCGTAGCGGCCGGCACCGGGTTCATTCACACCGGCGGAGAAGCCAGCTACCATGGCGGCCAGGCGCGACAGGCGCTGCTGGAACTCACGCCGCTGGCCGAGCTGCTGCCAGTCACAATCCAGGACAGCAACGACCTGGTATTTGGCGTGCACACCCTCGACGACACTCTGCAAACTGAAGCGGGCTTCAAAGACATTACGGGAACGGAGTTGACGAGCCTGCCTCTGCTTGACCACTATGGTCTGCGCGCATTCAACCGGGTTACCGCCAAGTCGGGTAGCCAAACGCTGCTGAGCATTCACAATGAACCGCTGCTGGTTGCGGGCGAATTCGGCAAGGGGCATACGGTGAGCTTTACCGGTTTCACCCCCGTGCAAGGCAAGGAAGAGGACTTTATGCTAGGCCAGCAACTGATTCGCGACCCCGCGAACCGTGCCTACTTTGAAACCTTCATTGACCTGGTGGCGCTGGCTACCGGTGAAAAGACCGCCGAGCCGGTGACTGCTCTGCTGGATGCAACAGAGAAGCCGCTCTTCCAAACGCTGAAGGAGCAGCCCACGACGAAGATTGATGTCAGCCTTGAGCCCGGCGAACCGGCGAAGTCTCCGTCTGGCGCTGCCCGCCTGGTGCGGCTCAAGAATGGCTCATCGTATGCGCACCTGGTGCGGATGCGTATGGAGTGGGATTCCAGGACTGCGGCGCCGTACCTGACCGAGTATAGCGACAACGCCTTTGAGATGCTGCCGGGTGAAGAAAAGACGGTGAAGCTCAGTTGGCGGCTGCCTGACGGGGCCTCTACGCCTTCCGGAACGCTGATTGTGGACGGCGCAAATGCAGCGCAATCGAAGCTGAATTTCTGAGTCTCCTTGAAGACTGTAAGATGTAGCAGGATAGGGGCTGGCAATCAAATCCGGCCCCGCTTCTTTTGTAGAGCATACAGCGCAGTCGGCAACGAGTTTTAGAAATGGGAAAAGTCCCAAATATGGAAGGGAGATCCGGGCGCTTATCCATATATATGGATAGAGTCAGCCAGGGGAGGATGAATGGCAGGCAGGTTTTGAGGCGAAGTGGCTGGACAAGGTCAGCGGGGAGCGTCCCGCTCTCCCTCAATCTGCCAGTCAGATTCCAGTTTGCTTTTTCATGAGATGCCGCGGGCAGGCACGCTCCGCTCTGATCTTCAATACCGTTTCATGTGTGCTACATCACAGAGTGAAGGTTCCAGCCTGAATGCTGAATCTTGACAGCGATGTATTCCCTGGCGTAAAGATAATTTGGCCATGAATGACAGCGGGTAGAGGTGTGTTCCTCGTACCGTTGGCGCATGGCCAGTGAAGGGACGCCGAAAGAAGCAGCGAGGCGTTCGTTTGTTGCGCCTGTACACCGCGTACCACTGAGGAGTCAGCCTGCAACGCATTCGCAGCCGATTTAGCCTGATTGTGACAGCTTCAAGCCCAGGCGAGCGGTCGGAATGGAACGCAATACATACTGAATTTGTGAATATCCTGCCCTACATGCATGCATGTGCGGCAGACTTGGATTCACGCATGGCAGTTTTGGGCAGGGTTTTTCCTTGCCAACTCCGGGCCAATGACGGTGCTAAGGCCAGGTAACCAGATCCGAACAGGGGGGGAGTTCCCTCTTGACAGCGATTGTGCAACTGAACTACATTCCGTCAGTACTTCGATTGGAGGATTCGTTCGTCTTCAATCCGTGAGGCCAGCTCTATCTGAGAGCGGCGTCAGAACCTGCGGGCTAGGTGCGTTTACGCATTTGCCCCCCAAAACGGGGTTTTAAGCAGACAGGATCAGCGTCGTTAACAGTCGTTGGCACTCTGTACATCATGCAATACGAACCGCCTTTAGGAGGCACGATGAATTTGAACATGTTCCAAAACAGCAAGCGGAGCATGAATTGGCTGGCAAGTTTCAGCCTGTTCTGCTTTGTCTTTGCAATCGCGATGCTGCTGTCGACGGCGCATCCTGCTGTGGCTCAGACCACGCAGGGTACCATCGTCGGCACGCTGACAGACGCGTCGGGCGGCGTGGTACCTCAAACGCCAGTTACATTGACCAATGTTGACACCCAATCCAAGTACGCCGGCGAAACCGACGGCTCGGGCTACTACCAGTTTCATAACGTACCGCCCGGAAACTACAAGGTTACAGTCAGCAAGACTGGCTTCAAATCCCTGTCCCGCGGACCGTTCAAACTGCAGGTTGAAGGCTCTCTCCGCATCAACCTCGCGTTGGAAGTCGGCAGCGAAAGCCAGACGGTTACTGTTACCGCTTCATCACCCCTGATCCAGGCCGAGACCACCTCGCTTGGTACCGTGGTCGATGAGCGCCAGGCGACTGAAATTCCGTTGAATGGCCGCAACCCGATGAACTTGACGGCACTTGTTCCTTCCGTCGTTCCTCAGGGCGGAGCAACAGGCAACACCAATGGACAAAACCCGTTCGCCTGGGGCAACTACCAGATCGGCGGCGGCATGGCCAACCAGAGCGCGACCTTCATCGATGGCGCCCCGGTCAACACCACATACATCAACCTCACCGCCCTGGTTCCCACGCAAGATTCTCTTGCTGAGTTCAAGGTGGACACCAACAACCTGACTGCCGATTACGGCCATCTGGCTGGCGGCGCCATCCAGTTCAGCACCAAGTCCGGCACCAACAAACTCCACGGAGCTATGTGGGAGTATTTCCGCAATAAGGTACTCAATTCCAATACCTTCACGAACCGGTGGATTACCGCAGGTCACCCTGAGGTCACGCCCAAAGGCGCGTTCTCCCAGAACCAATTCGGCTTCAACATCGGCGGCCCGGTTGTGATTCCCCATGTGTACGACGGACACAACAAGACCTTCTTCTTCTTTAACTATGAGGGCTTCTACCTCCGCCAGGGACAGAGTGTCACCAATACGGTTCCCACGCCTAGCCAGGTTGCCGGTAATCTGTCTGACTTGCAGGCGGTATCGGGCGGCACCATCAACGCGTCAAATGGCAACGGCGTGCCGCAACTGTACGATCCAACTTCCACTTGTATGCAAGCCGGTGGTTGCGTGGGTGTAGTGAATGGCTATAACTACGGCGCGGGCGTTGCACAATACAAGCGTCTTCCGATCGCCAACAACGACCTCGTCAATGGTTTGCCCACTGGCAGCACAGCGCACATCAGCGCAGTTGCGCAAGCCTACGTCAACACCTTCTATCCGACCGCTAAAGTTCCGGCCGCGTTTTCTCCGTACAACTACATCGCCAACATGAGCGTTGGCGGTCAGAACTTCGAGTATGTGGCCCACATCGACCACAGTGTCTCGGAGAAGCAGCACATCAGCTCGCGCTACACCTTCTGGAATAACACCAACCTGCCCCAGGATCCGTTGGGAACCGGTATGTGCCAGGACCGTTGCGCTGAGACCTTCAAGGTCAACAACTGGGTCTTTGACGATACATATGCCTTCAACGCTACAACCATCCTGGATGTGCGCCTCAGCTATCAGCGCTTCCAGTATGCCCGCGTAGCGTTGCTGACTTCCTATACTCCGGCGTCCATCGGACAAAGCCTGGGCAACGGCACCTCGCCTGAGTTCCCAGGGCCGATGATGATCTCCATCAACGGCTATGACACCAACAATACCTTCGGCAGCGCCGGCGGCGACAGCACCATCGGCAACGCCTCGGATAACGACCGCATCGCCGGCACGCTGACCAAGATCGTTGGGAAGCACACCTTCAAGTTCGGCGGCGAATTTCTACGCGCCACCTTCAACTACTTCCAGAGCAATAACTCGGGTGGTCAAGGCACCGCGGGCACCGCCTTTACGCAGGATAACGTCGTCAGCCCGACTACGGGAACCGGCGCTGGCCTGGGCGACTTCCTGCTCGGCTATCCAGACAACAACGTCGGCTACAATACAGTCGCTCCCAACACCTCCCAGATGTTGTATCCGGCTATCTTTGTCACGGACGATTGGCGCGTCACCCCCAAACTGACGCTGCATCTTGGCGCCCGTTGGGAAGATGGCCTGCCTTTCACAGACCGGTATAACAACATCAGCTACTGGGATTCGACTATCGTCAACCCCATCCTTCTCCAAAACATGTCACTGCTTGCAGCCAATCCGAATGGCGCTGCCCCGTTTGCGCCATCAGGTGGAACCGCTGAGGTTGTAGCTTCGGCGACGCGCCCACAGCGTAGTGGTATGAACACCAAAGGCAAGCAGTACTCGCCCCGCTTAGGTCTCACCTATGCGATTCGTCCCAATACCGTCCTCAGCATGGGCTATGGCGTACTCTGGATTCCACTCGACGTGGGCTTCAGCGCCTCGCCGAACAACGATCCCATCAATGCGTATACCACCAACACCACTACCTCCGTCAACGGGAACAAGACTCCAGCCGCAACCTGGAACTTCGCAACCCCGCTGCCGGGCGGCATCATTCAGCCCCCCAAGCGGAGCACCGATCCCGTCACCGGCTACCAGTATGTTCTGCTGGGATCCGGAATCAATCTGAACTATCCCAACAACCCCTATCCCTATGCGCAGCAGTGGAACTTTGGCGTACAGCAGCAGTTTGGCGGCAGCATGGTGCTGGACGTAGCTTATGCGGGCGCAAAGGGAACTCACCTGCCCTTTTACAACCTCAACCGCAGTGCGTTGCCGGATAAGTATGTAAATAACGATCCCACATCGCCTGTTGCTGGTATGACAAACGTGCAGTACCTTGCACAAAATATTCCCAACCCGTTCCAAGGGGTAATTAACCCCAACTACGCGTTGGGTGCGGCAACCGTTGGACAAGGCCATATGGTCTCGCCCAACCCGGCCTACAACGGCGCAGGACAGGCATCCGCGGATTATGCGGACTCGACCTACCACTCCTTGCAGGTCAAGTTCCAGAAGCGCTTCAGCGGCGGCGCGTCCATCGGCGCAGGATACACCTACGCCAAGCTCATCAGCAGCACGGACACGTTGACTGGTTGGCTGGAATCGTCCACTTCTGATAACTGGGGTGTGGTTGATCCTAACAACACCAAACTGGAAAAGTCTCTCTCCAGCAACGACGTCAGGAATCGTCTCGTAGTCAGCTACATCTACGACCTTCCTATCGGCCGCGGCAAGGCTATTCTGCCCAACCTCTCAAGGTTTGCGGATAGCGTAATCGGCGGCTGGGGTATTGAGGGCATTACGACCTACCAGTCCGGTTACCCAGTTCCAATGGGTGAAGCTACCAACACCAACAGCCCCTTCGGCATGGGCCAGAGACCGAACTTCATCCCTGGTTGCGACAGAAAAGCACGTCCGGCTGGCGTTCTTGAGGTACAAGAATGGTTCAATACCTCTTGCTATAGCCAGGCAACCATTGCTACCTTCGGCAACGATGGCAGAAATGACTCCGTGGTGAAGGAGCCTGGTATCGCCAACTACGATTCTTCAGTCTACAAGAACGTCGCCGTAGACAAGGATGGAAAAGTTTCCGTCCAATTCCGCGCCGAGTTCTTTAACCTGTTTAACCACACCCAGTTGGGAGCTGTGAGCTCCGGCTTCGGCTCAGCTCAGTTCGGCCAAATCAGTTCGCAAGCCAACAACCCAAGGCTCGTGCAGTTTGCACTGCGCATCAAGTACTAAGAGCCTATAACCTGTATCAAACTTCGGCCGCCGGCATTCTATATGTCGGCGGTCGTTGTCTTTCAAGTGAGAATAGGCAGTAAGTCTCTCCGCGACATTCGATTACAGATGTACTCCGCCATGTAACAAGGCACGGCTGAAGCTGCGCCGAAGCCGCAAATAGAATTGCCCAGGCTTTCGTGTCTGTGGCGGCTTGTTTGCTTCGGCATTCTCCGGACTACCAGACGTTGGCTTGCCAAGACCAATTCTGGACTATTAAACTTACAGAGTCGACACTAATTCCCGGTTAAATATAGAATGCTTTGCAAGTTGCTCATCTCGGCGCTACTGTTGAGTCCCGCCCTTGGACCACCGACCTTCGATGTCTCGCAGCCCAAGGGAATTGACTTTGTTCTGCAGAACTCGCCGACAAAGCAAAAGTATCTTATTGAGACGATGGGTGGCGGGGTTGCTCTATTTGACTACAACAACGATGGCTTACTCGATGTATTCCTGGTAAATGGCGGCCACTTGTCTGACCCCATGCCAATGCCGGAGTCGTTTGACCGATCTAATCCAAAATACTGGAACCGTCTTTACCGCCAAAACAAGGACGGTACGTTTACCGACGTGACCGAGGCTGCCGGCCTGTCCAATGCGGGAGACGGCAATTACGGCATGGGCGTAGCCATCGGGGACTATGACAATGACGGCTATCCGGATATCTATGTTACTAACTACGGGCATAATGTTCTCTACCATAACAACGGCAATGGAACCTTTACCGATGTAACTCAAAAAGCAGGCGTGGCGGCGGGCGGATGGTCCGTGTCTGCGGGATTTTTCGATTACGATAACGACGGGCATCTCGACCTATTTGTTACTCGCTATATGGAGTGGGATACAGCCCATAACAAACAATGCGGAGGAGATTACCATACCTACTGTCCTCCGGCCGAATACCCGAAGACTACTGATATCCTGTACCACAACAACGGAGATGGTACGTTTACCGATGTCAGCAAGAAGTCGGGTATTGCGGCGCTGAAGACGCGTTCTCTAGGAGTGGCTTTCAATGACTACGACAACGACGGTTATACGGATATATTTGTATCCAACGACGCTCTACAGCAATACCTGCTTCACAACAACCACGATGGAACCTTTACCGAGGTAGGACTGGATGCCGGTGTAGGATTCACTGATACCGGAAATCCAGTTTCGGGCATGGGCGTCGATTTTAGAGATTACGACAACGATGGCCGGCCGGACATCGTTGTTACTGACCTTGCCAAACAGGTGTATGCTTTGTTTCGGAACGAAGGGAATGGCCTGTTCAGCTATCACAGTATGGAGTCCGGGCTGGGGGTGCTTACGGCAGGCAGTTCAGGCTGGAGCATGCGGCTGGAGGATTTTAATAACGACGGCTGGAAGGATTTGTTCGTAGTACAAAGCCACGTAATGGACAACGTGGAGGCGATCAACCCTTCGCTTCATTACAAGCAGCCTGCTATGCTCGCCATCAATCATGACGGCCGGTTCGAGCTGGGTAATTGCGGAACAACCACGCCAGTTGCGGGCAGAGGAGCCGCGTTCGGCGACATCGACAACGACGGCTGGGTCGATGTGGTCGAGAGCGTCTTGGGCGGCCCCCCCATCTTGTTCAAGAACCGTGGGGGCACCGCACATTGGCTTACCCTTTCATTACGCGGGACCAAGAGCAATCGCGACGGCTACGGGGCTATAGTTGATGTGAATGGCCAGACACAATACGTGAACTCCGCAGGAGGCTATCTCTCGGCAAGCGACAAGCGGACCCATTTCGGGCTTGGAGACGCAAAGACAGCCGATGTTAAAATCACCTGGCCTTCGGGAATACATCAGGTTCTTAAACACGTAAATGTCGACCAGATTTTAGAAGTTCGTGAACCGGAGAAACCATGATTCATGCGATACTGTTGTATTTTGCAATGCAAGCTGCGGTACCGAGCGCAGCGCAACACGAAGCGGCAGGAGTAACAGCTCTCAAGGCTGGGCATCGGGATGTTGCAATAGCAGAATTCAAAAAAGCTACGGAACTGGAACCGAAGAACGCGGAAAATCATTTCGACCTTGGAGCCGCTTATTTCGAGAATGGAGACTTTGGCCTTGCGATTGTCTCGCTAAAGAAGGCTCTTCAATTAGATCCTGGGCTATCTGCCGCGCATAGTCCCTTGGCTTATGCCTTGTTGACACAGGGTTACTCAGCCGAAGCGGTAAAGGAGTTTGAGAAGACCAAGGACAAGGGAGGCTTGGGTATCGCGCAACTGGAGACTGGAGATTTGACAAATGCAGTGCATAATCTACAGGCTGCCGTTGCGGCCCGGCCCAAGGATCCCGACCTTCTTTACTATCTAGCACGCGCCAGTGGTTTACTCTCCCAACAACTCTATACTCTTCTGATCTCAGATTATCCGAATACTCCAAGATCGAACCAGGCATTAGCCGAAAACTATGCCGCGCTAAGGCAGACTAAGGAAGCCGTGGATCATTACCTTGCCGCTTTGCGACAAAGGCCAGGCTTGCCGGGAGCGCAATTGGCATTGGGTCAGGTGTATGCAGGCGCAAGCCAGTGGAAGGAGGCTGAAGATGCGTTTCGTGCCGAGGCGGCATTGGAACCCGGAAATGCCGAAGTAGCGTACCGGCTCGGAAACGCATTACTGCAGGATGGAAACTCGCATGATGCCCTGCCAGAGCTCGAACGCGCGAATCGTTTGGAAGCCGACATGCCGGAGACGCTCTATGCGCTGGGAAAGGCCGAGTCTCTGGAAGGGAACTATGAGCCTGCCATAAAAGCCTGGAATCGCGTGGTGGAACTGGAAAAGACAGGCGAACTGGCTTCGCAGGCGCACTTTGGCTTGGCCGGGATTTACCGCAAGCAAGGAAAAGCCGCCGACGCATCGCGCGAGATGAAAGCCTTTCAGGAAGCACGACAGCAAGGGAAGCAATAGCTCTTCTATCTTGCATAAGACTCCGAGGGCAGGCTGGAGGTCGTGATAAAGACTGGCCTACTGCCTGACGGTTGCTAGGCCAGTCTGCCCTCGATAGACATGATAGCGGCGCGCATGAAGCCCAGCGTGTGGGCCATTCCCGCATGCCACGGGGCAGCACAGCTCATCTGCGGGCTGTGGTCGGGGATAAGAACACCATCAAATGCATTTTTGTGGAGAATCCTGAGAATCCGCAACATGTCGATCTCGCCATCGTCGATAAATGTCTCGTGGTAATGCGGCACTTTGCCGCGTACATTGCGGAAGTGAACATAAGCAACGCGATTCTGCGCGCTATATTGTTCGACCGTATCGTACAAGTTTCCCTCGGTCATCTCAGCGAGGGTTCCCAGGCAGAACTCAAGCATATTGCCAGGACTGGGAGAGATGTCGATCAGACGCTGATACATATGCGGCTGATAGACCAAGCGCGGTTGCTGGCGCATCGTCGGCATCGGGGGATCGTCAGGATGGGCGGCCAGTCGTACGCCTGCCTGTTCGGCCACGGGCAGCACTTCTTCCAGAAAGCGCTGCAGGCGGCTCCATAGCTCGTCGTGCGAAATTTGAGGCAAGTATCCCTCTGGCGCGTACTGGTCAAAGACCATGTTCCAGACAGTACCATTGGGAATCGGCGTATTGACCGGCCCGTCCATTGCAACGGAGAGTGCTCCGCCACGGGCAAACGGGCCGCGTATGCGTCCGCAAACGCCGGCTAGGCTGAAGTTGTAGCCTAGCGTCCCAATCCCGGCTTCACCCATGTTTCTCAAGATCGTTTGAACATTGCGAATGTGCAAAGCACGCAGAGGCCCGTCGAGGAGGATGTCATGCCAGTGAGCTGGGTCGAGATTCTCTATGCCTTCGAGCTTGAGGCCAGCGCCTTCAATTTGCTTGCGCAGTTCGACTAATTCCTTCACCGTCCACAACCGATTTGGATCGCCGGCCACGCCCCATGGTTTGTCTTTGTCTCCAGTGGGCTGGTTGTTACTGGGGTTAGTGTCACCTTGCTTGAAGTAGTCAACCAAGTGAACTATGACATGCGTGCAGCCAGCCTGAACGGCGAAAGAGTAATACTCGTCATTCAACATATGTCGATAGAGACCCAATCCAAGCTTCATATATTCCCCTACCCAATCTTTGGAATACTTACGCCCATGTCTACGCCGATCACCTGTCCTGTCATCTCCTCCGCCATCGGCGAGCAACCAGAAAAACACCAAATCCAGTGGCCACCCCTTTGCCGCCGCGAAAGCGCAGCCGCACCGGGAACATGTGCCCCAACACCGCGCAGATCGCACCCAGCGCTCCGGTAATCAATATGGTCTTTTCGGAGAGGTTGATCTCAGTCATTGATATCCTCGCTCGACGAATCGCCAGAAAGAACATCAAAGCCGACTGCCGTGACTGCGACATTGTCTTCCAGGCGAGCCCCGCAAAGTAGAGTGGGTACGTAAGCACCCGGCTCGATGGTGACAATCATGCCTTCTTGCAGAGGGATGTTAGAGTCAGGCGAAATCGCGAAACCCGGATCGTGATAGCGGAAGCCGACGTGATGGCCAGTGGCATGAGTAAAGAAAGCGCCAAATCCAGCGTGCTCCAATACGCCTCGTGCGGCCGCATCCACATCGTGGGCGGTAACACCTGGGGCGACTAGTCTCAATGCGGCTTGCTGTGCGCTGGCTACGGCGGAAAGTACATCGCCTGCTTCCGCTGAAACTCTGCCCACCGTCGCAGTCCGCGTGAGGTCGCTCCAGTAGCCATTGACGCAGGTAGCCATTTCGATGAGTACCAGGTCGCCCTCTTCAAAGCGGCGGCCAGTTGAACGGTTAAAGCGCCCGGCATCCACGGTGTTGGGTCCGGACTGCACCATAGCCCAGGCTCGCGCTATATGAATGCCGTTGACTCCGGTGAGCCTGTGGACCGCACCTTCAGCCAAGGCCGCGGCGTGCGCTTCAGTGATTCCTGGTTTCAGGGCTGACTTCCAGGCATCCAGCCCTATCCGTGCGACAGAGTTGGCCAGCCGGATACGCTCGATTTCTGCAGGTGTCTTGCGTAGATAGAGATCGACAAATGCCTCGCTGGCTTCGGCGTAATGCGCTGTTCCAGCAATGAGAGCTTCGATCTTCTCCTGGGGAAATACCGGCTGCTCTGCTGCCATCACAGGCAAGGAAGAGCGGCACTGTTGGCGGAGTGTTCCTATCTGTGACTTATTGAGTTTTCTGCGCCATAACTCTTCGTCGATTCGCTCTGCCAGTACCGCGAAAGGATCCGCACAGTCCATGCGGCCCCATGGGTACCGAACAACGTGAACGCCGTCAGGGACGGTATCCACTGGATCCAGCTCCGGTGTAAAGAGAATGCGCTCTCCATCAGCAAGAAACAACAGAACTGAAAGGCCCCAGTAAGGAAGGTGGGCAATCTGGAGGACTAACTCGTCCGGACGCCACGACAACCATCCGGCTAGCCGATGCGAAGCGAGAAATGCGCGGACCAATTCGACTCTATCGGTCATAACTTTCTCCTACATGATTCCGTGACGCGCGAAAGCTTCAACAGCGGAGACTCCACGCTCCAAATCTTTCTTTACCTGCTTCTCTCCTCGGGCCTTTTCCAGCGCCATGGTGAATACTTCAGTCTCTACTTTAGCCGGAATCACGCAAACTCCATCGATATCCCCAAAGAGAATGTCGCCCGGCTCGATGCGGGCGTGGCCGATCTCGATAGGGACGCGGTAATCATAGACCTTATAACGCGGTCCTGAGTCCTGGCCGTAGGAACCGAAAGCAAAGATAGGAAGGCCCATGGCCAATACACCTCGTGTATCGCGCGTATAACCATTCACAATGGCCCCGGCCGCGCCCAGCATGCGAGCGCGAGTGGCCATCATCTCACCCCAAAGTGCATTGCGCGGGCTGGAGCCGGTGTTGACGTAAATCTCATTCGCCTTCAGATCGTCGAGAGCCTCGAGCATCAGTCCGAAAGACTTCTCCATCAACTTGTTGGCCGTACCGGTCACTCTCTCCTCGAATACATCGCCGGAAAGTACTGGCATGGCGCGCCCTATAAGAACGTAACTAGGCTCCAGTGGCCGGATCTGGGGCGGGAGAAACTGATGATAGAGCTTGAGCTTATCCATCACATCGCCCACCACGCAGGTAAACAGTTCCCGCCTGGATAAAGCAAAGAGTTCATCGTCATTTTGCCAAAGAGGCATGAGGTTCTCCGAACTGAAAGTTGTATGCGCGTTGCTAGCAATCGAGTCTATTTAGTTTTCGCGAACCCTGGCCAATACGTTGAGGTAGGCGCTTGCGGCTTCCGTAATAACTTCCGGCGCGCCAGCATCAATAGCGGCCAGGTTTACCAGATCGCTGCCAACTCCCAGGGCGCGAGCGCCGGCACGCAGAAAGCCCTCGGCAGTTTGCAGCGTAACGCCGCCGGTGGGAATCAGCTTGAGGTGAGGGAAGGGTGCCAGCAGGGACTTCAGATAGCTTGCTCCGCCCATCGCCGAACAGGGAAAGATCTTTACGTAGTCCGCGCCCGCGCGCCAGGCAGTGATGACCTCCGTTGGAGTAAGTGCGCCAGGAATGGAGACCTTGCCAAGGGCGCGGGTTGCGGCTACTACCTCAGGATGAAAACTCGGACTTACGACAAACTCCGCTCCTGCCTCGATGGTGGCCTGAGCTTCTTCGGCAGTAGTTACAGTGCCTGAGCCGAGCAAGAGCTTCGCTCCGTACTCTTTCTTGATCTCCTTTAGAATCTCTACGGCTCCGGGGACAGTCATGGTGACCTCGACCACGGTGATGCCGCCTGCAATCATTGCGCGAACGACGGCATGAGCCTGTGCGGCGTTGCGGGCGCGGAGGACCGGAATGAGTCCGGCGCGCTCAATGGCCTGCTGAATTATTTCCGACATATTCTCCCTTATTGTTTTTAGGGCTATCGGGCGATGCGAGCCGATCCGCCCTTGATGATGCGTTCCACTTCTGCCAGCGTGGCCATGCTGGTGTCGCCGGCAGTAGTCATGGCCAACGCGCCATGAGCAACGCCACAGTGCACGGCCCAGTCAATAGGCTTGCCTGCAATCAACCCGTAGATCAGTCCTGAGGCAAAGCTGTCGCCGCCCCCAACGCGGTCGTAGATGTCGAGATCGCGCTGCGGCACGTGGATAATTTGATCCTGGTAGAGCGCGATGGCTCCCCAGGCGTTGCGGCTGGCAGAATGAACGGTGCGCAGGGTGCTGGCAATCAACTTCAGGTTCGGATAGGCAGTCGCCACCTCGTGCAGCATGGCTTCATAACTCTCGATCGGCAGTTCATCAAAGTCTTCGTTCACGCCTTTGATCTGTACACCCAGCATGGCAGCGAAGTCCTCTTCGTTGCCTAGCAGCAGGTCCACCTTGCGAACCAACTCGCGGTTCACCTCCTGGGCCTTGGCCTTGCCGCCAATGCTCTTCCAGAGCGAATCGCGATAGTTCAGGTCATAGGAGACCGGGGTGCCGCCGCGACGGGCGGCGTCCATCGCTTCAGCGGCCACCTGGGCTGTGGAGGTGGAGAGCGCGGCAAAGATGCCGCCAGTGTGGAACCAGCGGGCTCCCGAAGCAGCGGAGAAAATTGCCTCCCAGTCGAAGTCTCCGGGTTTGACCTGGCTGATGGCGGTGTTGCCGCGGTCTGAGCAGCCGGCTGCGGCGCGCACCCCAAAGCCGCGCTCAGTAAAGTTGAGGCCGTTGCGCACGGAGCGGCCAACGCCGTCGTAAGGAATCCACTTCAGCAGCTCTGTGTCCACGCCGCCCTGCAGAATCAGGTCTTCAACCAGGCGGCCAACTGGATTCTCAGCCAGCGCAGTGGCGATGGCGGTGCGCTGGCCAAAACAGCGGCGCAGGCCGCGAGCTACGTTGTACTCGCCTCCGCCCTCCCACACCTGAAACTTGCGCGCGGTGTGGATGCGGCTCTCGCCTGGGTCCAGGCGGAGCATGACTTCGCCGAGACTGAGGCAGTCCCATCGGCGGTGGGTATCGGGAACCAGGATTGGCTTCATCAAGAGAAGGCTTTCTGCAAACTCGGTCAGTCTATACCGAAAATGAAGAAACAAACCAACGACAAATAGAATGTATGACAATCATATTTTACTGTCAAGTTGAATCGATGCACCAGACCTGCGATTTATCATGAATCTGTGACCTCCCCTTACAAGTTGGGCGATATTCTGGCCAACGCCATTACCCATGGCATTGGAGCTGTGCTTGCAATCGCGGGCGCAGTCTACCTGATTGCCGCCTCCACGCAAGGGTCGCTGACGCTGGTGCTGAGCTGCACCGTCTTCTCGGTCACCCTGGTACTCGTCTATCTGTGTTCCACGCTCTACCACTCGCTTGTGCGGACACGAGCGAGGCATGTCTTTCATGTTCTGGACCACTCCTCGATCTATCTGCTGATCGCAGGCACTTACACCCCGTTTACGCTGATTTCGCTGCATGGGACTTTGGGCTGGTGGATCTTCGGCGTGGAGTGGTCGCTGGCTATTGCCGGGGTCATCTTCAAGAGCTTTGCCGTGGGCCGGTTTGAGGTGGCATCGGCGCTGGTTTACCTCTTCCAGGGCTGGTTCATTGTCTTCGCGGTCAGCCCCCTGTACCATGCCCTCGGCTTGCATGGAATGCTGTGGATGGGCGCCGGCGGCCTGGCGTACACCCTGGGCATCTTCTTCTTCGCCCTGGACCGGCTGAAGTACTTCCACGCCACCTGGCACATCTTCGTGCTTGCAGGCAGCGTTGCGCACTACTTTGCAATTCTGTTTTACGTTGTTTCGCCGCGGCCGTGAGGCACTGGAAAGCGCCCATATTGGCGCTACTCATAGCGTAGCGCCTCAACCGGTTGCACGCGCATGGCGGCCCGCGCCGGAACGAGTGTCGCCGCCAGCGCCACCAGAGCAAGCAGCAGCGCCACGGCCACATATGTCGCCGGATCGCGCGGCCCCACGTTATAGAGCAGGCTCTTCAGCAGCCGTCCGGCAGCCAGCGCCGCCACTAACCCGATAACCCCGCCCAGCGCAATCAGCCGTACTCCCTCCCCCGCAATCAACCGCAGAATGTTCATCCGGGTAGCGCCCAGCGCCATGCGTACGCCGATCTCCTGCGTCCGCTGCGCCGCCACAAACGAAATCACTCCGTAAAGCCCCACCACCGCCATCAGCAATCCGCACAGTGCAAAGAAGCCCAGTAGAGCGGTTTCAAAGCGCGGCCGGTCCGCCAGCTTGCTCACGTCCTGCTGCAGCGACTCTATCTCCACCGGAACCGTGGGATCGATCCCTGCAATCTGCGACCGTACCCACGGCTCCACCACCGAAGCTGGCAACGTGGTTTCAAGAACCATCACCGAATGACCATTCCAGGCCTCGGGGCGGTTGCTTCGCAATGTGTAGTATTCGGGATCGTCCTGGCCGGCGAGTCCTGCGTTCTTCACGTTTCCCGCCACGCCAACCACGGTGTAGACTGGCCCGTTCAAGGCAAAATAGGGCATGTAAGTTGGAAGCTGTATATGTTGTCCTACGGCGTCTCCCTGAGGAAACAGGCGCTCAGCAAGCAGCTTGCTAAGAATCATCAAATTGCCGCTGGAATTCCGGTCTTGCTCTGCAAAGCCCCGCCCCTGGGGGATAGGAATCTGCAGAACACGAAAGTAGCCGGGCGTCACAGAGCGGGCCACCACAGTTCCACCTATTCCCGCCGGTGTGGGCGGCCTGCCCGCAACAAACAATTCCGCGTAGCGTTTACCGTCGTGCCACACATTCGAATCTGGAGGCAGAGAATCGCTTATTCCTACCGCAGTCACGCCGGGCAATCGCTTCAACGCAGCTTCGGCATGAAGATAGAAATCCATGAACGCCTGGATTGTCGGGTAACGCTGCGTGGTCAACGGAATTCGCACAGCCAGCACGCCCCGCGATTGCATTCCTAGATTTTGCCTTTCAAGATTCCAAAAGCTCTTCACCAGTAGGCTTGCGCCGCAAAGCAGAACCACGCAGATGGCGATTTGCGCTACCACCAGGGCGCGCCGCAGCCGCGCATGCGCGCTTGAACTCGTTGATCGCGCAGCCAGCGCTGTTGCACGCGGTTTCTCGGTTGCGGGAAGAATTCCGAAGAGGCCTGCGCAGAGCAGCGAGGTAGCTACTGTAAACAAAATGATGCGCAGGTCCAGGCTAGCTTTGGCGAGAAACGGTATGCCTGTGGGAGCGATGGCGACAAAAATACGCAGCAGAATCTCTGCCAGTGCGCATCCGCCGACCGCCCCTGCAATTGCCAGCAGAACTGCTTCTGTAAGCGTCTGGCGGATAAGCCGTCCGCGGCTGGCGCCCAGAGCGGAGCGCACCGCCAGCTCCCGCTGCCTGGCAGCCCCGCGCGCTGAGAACAGGCTGGCGACGTTGGCGCAGGCAATCAGCAGCACGGCAAGCACCGAAGCCAATAGTACCCATGCGGCCGTATACGCGCTCTGCATTTGGCGGTCGCGGATGGAGCGCACCTGGAGATGAAACTCCTGGCGAAACTGTGCCGGAATCCACTGCTGGGTGTGCAGGAACAAAGGCTGCATTTCATCCTGAGCCTCTTTGACGCTGACGCCAGGCTTGAGCCGCGCAAAGGCCCACATCGGGTAGCCGATGCCGCCATTGACCGTGTGCTGCGCGGCCACGTTTACGGCAGCCGGACGCACAATGTCCGTTTCCTGCAAACGAGGCATCTCAAAATCCTTTGGCAGCACGCCCACAATGCGCACCGCGTGCTCGTCGATGGAGATGGTCTTGTTCAAGACGCCTGGATCGCGGTTGTAGCGGCTGAGCCACAGTCCATCGGAGATCAGCGCAACCTTAGGTCCATTCGGCATGTCTTCTTCAGGAAGGAAGTTGCGCCCCAATTCAGGTGAGATACCGAGCGTGGGTAGGAAATTCGCAGCTACATCAGCGCAATACAAATGCACTGGGTTAGCATCTGTTAGGTTGCACTCGCTTACGCCGCGCTCAAAAGTAACGGCCTCGAAGGGCCTTTGATTGTCACGCCATTCGTAATAGAAACCACCCAGTGTGAACTCCTGCTTCTCCAGCGATTGCACTAGCCCGAATGAGACCAGCCGGTCGTCGTGCGCGTAGGGAAGCGCGCGGAAAAGGATGCGGTCCACCACGCTGAAGACCGCTGTGGTGGCCCCGATGCCAAGCGCCAATGTGATGATCACAGTGATGGTAAAGGCGCGATTACGACGGAATCCGCGTAGCGCGTAGCGCACATCCTGCGCCACCGTTCCCATCCACCAGCCGGGCCGTTGCTCATGGCACTGCTCCCGCGCCCGCTCCACGCCGCCGAACTCGACCAGCGCCTGCCGCCGAGCCTCATCCGCCGTCATGCCTGCGCGTATCTTCGCCTCGGTTGCCTGTTCAAGATGAAACTGGAGCTCGTCGTCCAGTTCACGCTGTCTTCTGCGCTTCAAAACGGTTTGGCGAAGAAGAAAGCGCAGCCGGGGCAGACATTCTTTCATCATGATTGCGCCTCCGGAATCCTGCCCAGGACCAGAGCAATGGCGGAGGAAAGCCGCTCCCAGCTCTCCAACTCGGTCTCCAACTGTTTTCTGCCCGTATCGGTGAGGGAGTAGAATTTGGCCCGCCTGTTGTTCTCCGAACTGCCCCAATTGGCCTGAATCCACCCTTTGTATTCCAGGCGGTGGAGCGCGGGGTAGAGCGACCCTTGCCCAATCTGCAAAACATCGGCGGAAACCTGTTGAATCCGCTGTGCGACGCCCCAGCCATGCATCGGCCCGAGGGCGAGTGTCTGCAAAATGAGCAAATCCAGCGTTCCTTGCAACAAATCAGTAGATGGCGGCATCTCTTCCCCTCGGTATTCGACAGAAGTTTGGCGCATACATCTGTCGAATGTCAAGGGGAAAGAAGGATTTGTTTCCTCGCAGGCGGAAATATTTTGGACAGAGGAAACAAAGGAGGTTGATGGCCAAAGAGCGAGCTACGAGTCTTTTCCAATCCAAAGATGAGCCTGAAGGAAGCGAAGGGTAGGCGAAGCGG
>VFSW01001558.1_pt1 | contig 35000 bp, 33 predicted proteins | sample 5358111 | NCBI WGS metagenome assembly VFSW01 (sample SAMN11554181, study PRJNA540505) | mine drainage metagenome | isolation source: sediment from site ElyBrook_90M | place: USA: Ely Copper Mine, Vershire, VT | collected 2017
AATCATTCGTGAGCCATCCGTTCATTTCACCGACATTTATTCGTGAGTCAACACGGGCAGCCGCGCGCTCGCCGGACTCAGTCTCGTCGCGTAAAGCGTCAGGTGCACGCCGTCGCTGAAATCGCGCTGCGCGGACGGATGCAGCGATTGGTTGAGCCAGTCGCGTGTCGGATCGGACAGCGCGCCGGTCGAATCGTCGTACGCGAACCAGATGCGCGTGTATTGCTGCGCCAAGCGCGTGAGCAACGCGCGTGTCGCGGCGTCCCACTGCTTGGGATCGCGGCTCAAACCGTACCACCGGATCGACGCGCGGTCTTCGTTCAGGAAATAGGGCATCCACACGTCGTTGTCGAGGACCATCACATCGCCGGGCTGCGCGTCGCGTCGCACCGTTTGCAGCGCGGCATGGTAGCCATCGTTCCCGCCGAAGCGAAAATCGTCGCGGTAGCGGTAAAGCGAAAAGAGCGACAGCGCGGCGAGCATCGCCGTCATTGCGAGGAGCGCACGACGCGATGAAGCAATACTTGAGACGAAGGACGAACGACGAACGACGGATGAAGAATGTGCGTCTTTCGTCTTTCGGCTTCCGTTGCCACTCAGGTTAAGCCACAGAGCCACGCCACACAGCACGATAAACGCCGCCGTCAGCGCGATCACAAGCCAATCGATACTGACGGCATCGCCCAGCGCGCGAATCCAGCCGAAATCGAGCACGCTGGGTCTCAGCATGTTCCACGCGCCGACGAGCGGCGAGAATTTCGGAATAAAGATCGAGTCCATATCCGCGTTCGCCGAAAGGTGAAGCATGTGTGCGCGGTACGCCAGCGATGGGACACTGACGCCGAGAATTTCAAAGCCGACGCCGGAAAAGCACAGCGCGAGAAAAATCGCCGAGAACGCGACGTGCGCCTTATTGCGGAAATCGGTGTTCGCCGCAAGCTCGACCGCCGGCGCGATGAGCAAGACCAAGAACGGCAGGAGCGGCACCAAAAAGCGCGGACCCCAATTCGTTCCGCCCCACCAATAATACCAGGTCGAAAAGGTAACGATGTAGAACGCGCTGATGACAAAAAACAGAAACACTTGGCGCGACGCGCGGCGAAAGAAAACGATGCCCGCCCACGGCAGCGCGGCGAGGAACGGCGTGTAGACGAACAGTCCCTTGCCTGGGCTGAAGAGCAAGCCGTATAGACCGAACAACAGTGGATTGTCGAAAGTTTCATCGGCGCGATAGCCGGTGGCGAGCGGGCTGCCGTAGCGCGTCCAATCGTACCACACAATCGAAAGCGCAAAGAACGCGAGCGGCGCGGCGAACCAGAAGAGGCCGCGCAGATTGACACGATTTTCAACTGCATCGACCAATGCGCCAAGTCTGCCTGCGCCGGTTGAAGGTTGGCTTGGCGCAGTCGCCGCAGCGACTTGGGTCGCCCCGTTCACAAATCCGTACCACGCGAAGAACGGGACCAGCGCGGCGTTCGGCACGCGCGTTGCTACACCCAGCCCCAGCGCGACGCCGGCGATCAGCGCGTCGCGCGCGCGTGTGTGCTGCCGAAAGCAGAGCAGAAAATAGAACGCGGCGAACAGCGTAAAGAGCGCGAAGGATTCGCTCCAGAATTGTTTGGCGTAAACCCACGCCGGCGTCGCCAAGCCGAACAACAGCGCGGTGAAGAGACTGACGCCCCGCGCGTACTTCAATCGGCGCGCGGCAAGGAAGACGAGCGCGCCGGTGAGCGCGATGAGGACCGAACTCGTCAGCAGCGTCGTCTGCGTCAAGCCCACATCGCCGGGCAGCGCGAGCGCCAGCGCGTACAGCGGCGCGGCGAGCAGCGACGTGCCATAGCCCGTTTTGGAATACGCCTCGCCGTCGGGTCCCAATTCGTCGCGCGCTTTGTAGATGGTCCACATCTGATCCGCGCCGAACTCGCCCCGCTTGACGAAACTCTCGGTGACCGAAAACATCAGCATGCTGTCCTGCGAATAAAAGCGTCCGCTGAACGAGAGCAGATAGACGCCGAAGAGCAGCAGCGCGAGCCACGCGGCGATAGTTTTATCGGTGCGTTCAAGCATTGGATTTGTTCCCGATGTTTACAGCCAGAACCGCGCCAAGCAATTCGCCGGCGGTCGCCCACAGCCGTGTCACGAGCGACAGCGCGACGGCGACCGGCGCGGGAAAGAAACTTGCCAGCATCCACGCGAGCGCGCCCTCGCGGAACCCCAAACCGCTGGGCGTGACGAACGACACGTAGCCGATCCAGTACGCGCCGGCGTTCATCGCGATAAACGCCGGCAGCTGCGCAAGCGAAATCGGCGTGATGGAATCGACAAAGAGATAGAACGCGACGCCGTTCGTCAGCCACATCGCCAGCGAAAAGAGCGGCGGGACGAGACCGCGCGCGAATGTCGGCGTGGGCGCGGCGATCTCGCGGCGTGTGATCCGCGCGGTGATCGTCACGAAGAGGCGATTGATCGGCGGCAGCGCGAGGAAAATGATCAGCGCGAGAAACGCGAGCGCGGCGATCAACGGCGCGTACGCGGCAATCGAAACCGGCAGCACGCCGTTCAGAATTTCCGGGCGCACAAAAATGAACATCAGCCCGAGCACCCCGGCGTTCCCCAGCGCGATCGCAGTGTAGATGACCTGGCTCAGCAGCGCGTTCGTCTTGCTCACGCCCTTGTCGTTCACCAGCGCCATCATCGTGGCGACCTGCCAGATGTTGCCGGGCACATAGCGCGTCAGATTCGAGAGAAACCACACGCGCGCGCCGAACGCAAAGCCAAAGCGCTCGCCGAGCGAAATCAGGATGCGCCGCCACGCTTCCACCGCGAACGCGCGCGCGACCACGAGCAACGCGAGCGAGACCGCGAGGCGCGGCAGATCGAATTGAAACTGAAAGCCAGATTTGGCGAGGTCGCCCCAGGTGCGGTAGAGCAAATCGCCGAGGAAGAAGAGGATGGCGACGGCGAGGATGTAGCCCGCGATGCGGCGAATCTGTTTTGAATTTTGAGAGAGCCAGTTCAACATGCGCGCGTCAACTCGCAAGCTCGGGTGCGATGTCGCGCATAAAACGTTCCATCTGCTTGAGCGTTGTCGAAGCATCGTCGGTCGGAAACCAGAGCGCGGCCTGCTGCAAGCCGGCTTGCGCGTACTCGCGCAGCGTCGCGCGGATGTCGTCGTCGGTACCGGTCAGCCGGCGGCGCGGCGCGCCGCGGTACTCGTACGTCGGCGGCACGTTCGGATTCATATCGATGTTCAGGCGCGCCGAGATCGTCAGTTGCCGCGCCGGTGGGTGCTCGCGAAAATACTGGATCGCCGCCGCGACGCCCGCCGGCGCAGCGCCGGTCGCGTGCCACGCGTCCCCGAGCGCAGCGGCGCGTTTCCACGACGGCTCGCCGTTGCCGCCGACCCAGATCGGAATTTCTTTGCGCGCCGGCAGCGGCGCAAAAACCGAGTCGGCGATCTGCGTGTACTTGCCGCGAAAGCTCGCGTCCTCGCTGGACCAGAGCGCGCGCAGCAACGCGATGTCCTCGTCGAGCCGCTTGCCGCGATTCTTGAAATTCGCGCCGAGGTTTTTGTATTCCGGCTCGTTCCAGCCGACGCCGACGCCGACGATCATTCGTCCACCGGACGCCGCGTCAATCGACGCGGCTTGCTTCGCGAAGAGCACCGGGTTGCGCATCGGCAAAACGATCACCGACGTGCCAACGCGGATGCGCTGCGTGACCGCCGCGACCATCGCGAGCGTCACGACGGATTCAAAGATGTGACCGTACGGCTCGACGTTCTCTTTGGGCACGATCACGTGATCGGTCGTCCAGACGGAATCGTACCCCAGTTCCTCTGCCGCGCGCGCGACGCGGCGGATCGCATCGAATGAAGTATGCGGTCCGTAGTTGGGCAAGCCAACGCCAAAGTTCATATTACCTCTCCTCGTGAGCTATTTGCGAGGCGACGCGATCCGATAAAAAGCCATAGCCCATCAAGACGACCCAGGGCAAGAACGCGATAAAGACCAGCGTCGACACGACTTGAATGATTACGCCGTCGCCGATCAGCGCGGCGATGCTAAGGTCGAGCGAGAGCGCCCAAACGATCGTGCTGAACCACGCGAGCCACCTGGGAAAGCCGGGCGTCTTGAACGCCAGCGCGGTGAGGATGATTCCACCCAGCGTATACAGCCCATTCGCAAGTCCCATCGAGATGACGACGTACGCGCGATCCCACAGCGCGTACGCGCCCGCCGCGAACGCATCGGCGGCAAACCGCGCGGCGAGACCGGGCGCGAGTCCGATCCAGAACATTTCGTCTGCCCAATCGATCGTCGCGCCGGCAAGCGTCAGCGCGACGGCGATCATGCCCCAGCCGCGCAACGGCATCGCGTCCGCCCATCCTGCGAAGAACAAGACGAGTGCGAGCGACGCTGGCAGCCACAACGCCCAGCCGATCCGCCACGCGGTTGCGTTCGTCGCGACGAATGCCGCGCGCGCCGCGAGGTCTCCCGGCGGGATGCCGTTTCGCAGCACGAGCAGCACTGCCAGCAGCGCGAAGACGTGGACGATGACGCAAAACCACGCGAAGACAAGGCGAGTTTTTGGTGAAAAGTAATGTGCCATCAATCAACGTTGAAACGTTTGAATGTTCAAACCGGCAGATAGAAAAACGCCAGCGCGAGAATCACGTAGACGATCATCAACTGCGCGCCTTCCAGCCAATTCGATTCGCCGTCGAGCGCGATGAGCGCGGCGATGATGACCGACGCGGCGAGCGCGGCGAGTTCGAACGGGTTGAACACCAGACTCATCGGATGCCCGGCGAAGATGCCGACGAACACGAGCAGCGGCGCGACGAACAGTGCGATCTGCATGCTCGATCCGAGTGCGATGTTGAGCGCGAGGTCCATCTTGTTCTTCAGCGCCATCTCGACCGCGACGAAATGCTCCGCCGCGTTGCCGATGATCGGCACGATAATCACGCCGACGAATAACTCGGTCAAACCATACTCGCGGATCACCGGCTCGATCGCGCCGACCAGAAGTTCGCTGAGGATGGCGATGAAGATGACGCTGACGGCGAGGACGGTCAGTGCGCGCGGCATACTCCAAGTTTCGTGTTCCGGAGAAGTCGCTCCGCTATCCGCCTGCCTCTTTGATTCTCTCTTGCTGGGCGAAGCAGCGGCGGGCGAGGCAGATTGCGTGAACGTAAACACTAGACTGAGCGCGTACCCAACCATCAACGCAATCGCGACGCCGATGCTGAGGTCTTCCACGCCGACAAGACTGCGCGACGCAATCGCTTGCGCGAAGATCGCCGGGATCGCCAGACCGATCACCGCCAGCGCCATCATCGTCACGCTGACCGACGCGCTGCGCCGCCCGAAGTGTTGAAAGCCGTGCCTAAGTCCGCCGGCGAACACGCTCAATCCCAGCACGAAAAGAATGTTGCCGATGATCGAGCCGGTGATGGACGCCTTGACGACCTCGAGCAAGCCAGCGCGAATGGCGGTGATCGTGATAATCAATTCCGCCGCGTTGCCGAACGTCGCGTTCAGCAACGCGCCGACGTGCGCGCCGGCACGCTGCGCGAGCGCGTCGGTCGCTTCGCCCAGGATGCCGGCGAGCGGGATGATGCCGAGCGCGGACGTGATAAAAATCGCCGCGGGGTTCGCGCCGATCAGCGCGAGGACGAGCGCGGCAGGCACAAAGACGACGAGCGCGTCGACGAGGCGGGAGGGATCGGAGAAGAAATCGCGCAGCGCGCGCGAATCGGCTTTCATCTTTTCGATCTCTTCCGCGCGTCTCTCTCTTGATCGGATCGCATCTTGACCAGAACGCCGGCGAGCGTGCCGATCAATCCGATGAGCGCGACGACGATCGCGCCTGTGTTGTTGGCAATCGATTGACTCAGCTGGTCCGCTAGCGGCACCGGCGTCGGCGTGGGCGCTTGCACCACGATTTCGATCGGCAGGTCTTGCAACGTGGTCAGTTCGGAATCGACGCCGTTGATGACCGCCGGGATCGAAATTTCGATGGCAAGTTCCTGGCGACCGGTCGAGCGCGGGCTGACGATCCAATCCCAGGTGACTGGAATGTTCGGCGAGATCGTCCGTCGGATCGGACCGGGTTTATCGACATCAAATGAGAGCGTTCGCAATTCCGCGATCATGATCGGATACAAGTCGATGTTGCCGCCGAATTTGTAGACGAAGCTGGGCAGGTCGGGCGTCTTGCCCGGCGCGGCAATCGGCGTGGAAGAAGCGAGCTGCGCGGCGGGCGATACACGCAGACTGATCGTCCGCGTCTCACCCATCAACATCGTATCCGGCGACGCCACTTCCATTTGCCCCAGCCCCAGGTTATCCGCCGTCGTCACATTCGCCGTCGTTTTGATGCTGCCGTTCGGCTGCCGGGATTGCTGGACATCAACGACCGTGATGGGCGAGCGGGTCGGTCCGGTGGGGGGCTGCGTCTGCGTCGGCGCCGGCACGGGGCTTTTGATCGCTGGCGCAGACGTAGGCGCTGAGACGGGCGTCGCCGCGGCAGGCGCGCACGCGGACAGCCAGACCGCGAGCAGGAGGATCGGAATAGTTTGTCTCATCATTGTAACGTCACCAACTCCTTGATCTGAGCGAACAGCGCATCGCCGATGCCGCGCACTTTTTTCAAATCGTCGATTTGCTTGAATGCGCCGTTCTGGTTGCGATAATCGATGATGCGCTGCGCGATCGCGGGTCCGATGCCGGGCAGCGCGTCCAGTTCTTCCAGAGTTGCCGTGTTGACGTTGATTTTTCCAAGCGGGGTTTTCGTCGCCGCGCTCGCCGGCGCGCTCTTGCCGGGCGCAGGCAGCGGAGTTGCCGTCGCTTCGCCGATGGTTGGCACGTAGAGTTGTTCGCCGTCGTTCAGTCGGCGCGCCAGATTCAGGTTACGCGTCTCGGCGTTTGGCAGCGCCGCGCCGGCTTGCGCGAGCGCGTCCTGCACGCGGCTACCGGCGATCAGCGTATACACGCCCGGCTTCGCCACCGCGCCGCGCACATCGACGATGATGGATGCCGGCGTCGCCGTGGGGCGCGGCGTCGGCGTGATGATCGTCAGCGCGGCGGGCGCGGGTTGGCGCAGCGCGAGGATGGTTGCGCCGAGGACGATCACGAAGAGGATCAGCATGGCGATGTACGGGCGATAGCGTGCAAGCGAATCGATCATCTGACATCTCCGTTGATGCAGCGTTTCCCAGGGTCAGTCGAATTATACCATAAAAACGTGTAGGAGCGACCTGGCAGTCGCTCCTACGATTTTCTCGCCGCCTCAAACAGTAGCACTGTTGCTGCCATCGCCGCGTTCAGCGATTCCGCGCCGCCGTGCATCGGGATCGAAACGCGCGCCGTGGCGATTTGTCGCGCCGCATCGCTCGCGCCTTCCGCCTCGCCGCCGACGATGAGCGCGAGCGGACGCGTCCAGTCCGCGCGCGTGTACACCACGTCGCCGCGCGCGTCCGCCAGATAAACGCGCGGGACGCCGCGCGCCGCGTCCGCGATTTGCTCCCACGATGCCACGCGCAGCGGCACGCGAAAATGCGCGCCCATCGCCGCGCGCACAACCTTGTCGTTGTACGGGTCGGCAGTGCCGGGCGCGAAAAAGACCGCATCGACGCCAGCGGCACGCGCCGAGCGCAAGATCGTACCGACGTTGCCGGGATCGCGTACCGCGTCCAGAATCAAGGCGAACGGCGGCGGCGCGGGCATCGGCAGCGCGACGAACGGCGCAACCGCGACGATGCCCTGCGGCGTCTCGGTGCTCGAGGCGGCTTGCATCACCTCGTCGCTTGCCGCGAAGACTTCTGGCGTCGCCGCGCGCAGGCGTTCCAGCAGCGCATGCGCGCGCGGGTCGTTTTCCGCGCGCGCGGCGTACAAGACAAGAGCGGGGGCAATCCCCGCTCCGATAACTTCTTCGATGAGCCGCACGCCTTCCACGACGAACTGTTGCGCGGCATACCGCGCGCGTCGCCGCGCCAGCGAACGAATCAATTTGATCTTAGGATTTGAAAGACTGGTGATCATTGCGTCGGCTAGTCCAGTAGTCGTATGGTCTCGTGGTCAAGATGGTCCTCGACTATCTGACTAGGCGACCACGTGACTACGCGACTAGGCTTTTGCCGCTTCCGCCAGTTTCGCGAACGCCTTGTCGTCGTTGACCGCGAGATCGGCAAGAATCTTACGATCGACCTCGATGCCGGCGCGCTTGAGTCCCGCGATCATCTTGCTGTACGTCAGCCCCAACGGACGCGCCGCCGCGTTGATACGCACGATCCACAGCCGGCGGAAATCATCTTTGCGTTTCTTGCGCCCGACCGTCGCATAATATTTCGAGTGGAGCAGCGCTTCGTTCGCGCGGCGAAAGAGCAGGTGTCTCGAATGCACCTGACCCTTGGTCAGCTTCAGTACTTTTTTGTGGCGCGCGTGTGAAGTCACGCCGCGTTTCACTCTAGCCACGATATCCTCCAGGAGGATTTCAGATTTACGATTTATGATCTAGAATCTCAAATCAGCCGTTTCTTGAATCATAAATCCTAAATTGTAAATCCTAAATTATTTTTGCCTCAGCGTCGGAGCGAGCTGTTTGATTTTTTTGGCGCGCTCAAAACTCATCACCTGCTCGCGGCGGTCGAACGCGCGCTTGTTGCGCTTGGGTTTGCGGCGGCGCAGATGCGACTTGCCGACTTTGGTGCGCATCACCTTGCCGGTCGCCGTGATCTTGAACCGCTTGGCGGTCGATTTGTGGGTTTTCAGTTTAGGCACTGCATCCTCTCCAGTCGTTATCTCAATGTGGTCATGCTGAGCGAGGCGAAGCATCGCGCAAATTACGTGACTCTTCGCCGCTGCGCGGTTCAGGGTGACCCGTTAAACGCTTTCAAAACAAGGTCGGGGCTTTGCCCCGACCCTTCAAGCACTCGGATTGCTTACGCAGATGGCGGCGGCGCGCTAACTTCTTCCGGCGGCGGCACGTACACCCGCGTGCCCTTGATCATCGCACGCGCGGCTTCCGGTCCACCTTTCATCGCGCCGGGCGCAAGCAGCATCACGATGCTCTTGCCATCCATCAACGGCGTCTGCTCGATCGTCGCCGCGTCCGCCAATTCGACGGCGACTTTTTCCAGAATCTCTCTGCCGATGTTGATGTGCGAAATCTCGCGCGCTCGGAAGATCACGCGCACTCGGATCTTATTGCCGGCTTTTAGAAATTCGCGCACGCGCTTGAGTTTGAAACCCGTATGGTACCAATTCGTCTTGGGACGAATACGCAGCTCCTTGATCTCAATCGCCTTCTGTCCTTTTTTGGCTTCGCGCTCCTTTTTGGTGCGCTCGTACATAAATTTGCCAAAGTCGATGATTCGACAGACGGGCGGCTGCGCGTTCGGCGCGACTTCGACGAGATCCAGGTTACGCTCCTGCGCCAGGCGCAACGCTTCGTACGTCGCCATCACGCCGACCTGCTTGCCGGCATCGTCGATCACGCGGACCTCTTTTGCGCGAATAGACTGATTGATTCGGAGGTTCTTGTCGCTGATTAGTTTCGCCCCTTTGTTCGATCAAAAACTGGCTGGTTCAATTGCCGCCAATATATCACAAGAAATGCGTCTAGTCAAATCACTGGCGGCTCAATCGCTCCGCGTCACTTGCGCGCCCTTGGCGCTGACCCCCACCACGCGCGTCATCCCTTCCAAGCCGATGCGCCGGGCGGTCTGCGCCATCGCCCGGGCGACCGGTTCGCCCTGATGATTGGCGAACGCGATGATCGTCGGTCCCGCACCGCTGAGCGCCGCGCCGCGCGCGCCCGCGTCTTTCGCCGCGTTGAAGAGTTCGTACATTCCCGGCACCAGTTTCGCGCGGTACGGTTGATGCAGCCGATCCTGCGTCGCCACTTCGAGCCAATCCCAGCGCCGTTCGCGCAGCGCGGCGATCCAGAGCGCGACGCGGCTGGCGTTGTAGATCGCGTCGGCGCGCGGGATGCGTTTCGGCAAAACGCCGCGCGATTTCTTCGTCAAGAGCGTTACCTTCGGAACGAATAGCACGCAGCGCAATTCGCGCGGCACCGGAAAACGCGCGACCGTGACCTGCTTGCCATCTATCGCCGCGACCATCAAGCCGCCAAGCAGCGCCGGCGCGACGTTATCGGGATGCCCTTCGATGCGCGTCGCCAGCGTGACCAGTTCATCCCGCGAATACAAATTGCCGAGCAGGACATTCGCCGCGATCAAGCCGCCGACAATCGCCGCGGAACTCGAACCCAGTCCGCTCGCAATCGGAATGTGAGTGGTGAGGTGAATGCGGAGCGGCGGGCGTTTTTGTTTGGCGAGCCGATACACCGCGTCGATGCCATAGACGACCAGATTGTGGCGATTGAGCGGAATGTCCACGCCGTCGGGACAATCGCATTCGACTTGCAAGCCACGCGCGATCGTCTCGATCTCGATGGTATTCCACCAATCGAGCGCGAGACCGAGGCAATCAAAGCCGGGTCCAAGGTTGGCGGTGGTAGCGGGAACACGGATACGCAATTTCATTTAGGATTTAAGATTTAGGATTTAGGATTTCAGCAACGTGCGTTTTGCTTTGATCGTTTTGTGAGTTGCGGCAAATATGGCGGTCAATTCGTTCGCTTCTTGCAAGAGACTCGAAACGCGTGATTCGGGCAAGATCTTTGTTTCGATGATCAATTCCATCCAATATGCCGATTCGTCAGACTCTTCAAGAACCACTCCTATCTTGTTGATAAAATCTGGCGTAGAGCGTGCCCGAAGCGCAGCGCGATAATTGGCACCGACGGCTGTTCCTGCCCGAAGCAACTGATTTGCCAAGACTTTTCCTGCGTACGTGTTGGGCAGTGCATTTGTCAGATTGATTACTCGAAGAGCAAACTCCTTCGTCCGCTTTTTCAAATCCTCTTTCGTGATATCTGCCACGGTTACCTCCAAAGCAAGAAATCAGAAATCTTAAATCATAAATCTAATATTCCTGTCAGTGCCTCCATCGTCGCCGGCAGCGCGCGCGGCATCTCGGCTTGCGCGATGGCATTGTCTGGGTCTTTCAAGCCGTTGCCAGTCAGAATACAAACGATGCGCGCGCCGTGCGGTAGCCGCGCCGCGCGCGCGAGTTTCAGGATGCCGGCGACGCCCGCCGCCGATGCCGGCTCGCAGAACACGCCCTCGCGTTCGGCGAGGAAATGGTACGCCGCGAGAATCTCGTCGTCCGTCACCGCGTCGATCAAGCCGCCGGACTCGTCGCGCGCGGCGACCGCGCCGCGCCACGATGCCGGGTTGCCGATGCGGATCGCGGTGGCGACTGTCTGCGGCGATTCGACCGGCGCGCCGCGCACGATCGGCGCCGCGCCGGCGGCTTGAAAGCCGAACATCTTGGGTCGCCGCGTTGCTTTGCCCGCGCGCTGGTATTCGCCAAAGCCGCGCCAGTACGCGGTGATATTGCCGGCGTTGCCAACCGGCAGCGCAAGGATGTCCGGCGCGTCACCCAGTTCGTCCACGATTTCGAACGCGCCGGTCTTTTGTCCCTCGATGCGGTACGGGTTCACGGAATTGACGAGTGTGATCGATCCCTGCTCCGCGAGTTCGCACACGAGTTTGAGTGCCTGATCGAAATTGCCTTCGATGGGCAAAACGCGCGCGTGGTGGATGATCGCCTGCGACAGTTTGCCGAGCGCGATTTTGCCGGACGGAATCACGACTGCGCACGTCAGCCCGGCGCGCGCCGCGTACGCCGCCGCGCTCGCCGCGGTGTTGCCGGTCGACGCGCAGATGACCGCGCGCGCGCCTTCCTCCACGGCTTTGGCAACCGCGACGACCATCCCGCGATCTTTGAACGAGCCGGTCGGATTGCACCCTTCCAGTTTCAAAAAAACATCCGCGCCGGTTTCGCGCGACAGCGCCGGCGCGGCGACGAGGGGCGTGTCTCCTTCGCCAAGAGAGAGCGGAGGAGTGTGATTGGTAATTGGTAAGTGGGAGCGGTAGGTGGTGAGGAGACCTTTCATAATTTCAAATCAAAAGAACACATGTTTGTAATCATGTTTGGGCAGTATTCGTTGCAGACGTGGCATCAGGAGTTTACCAACTCTTGCTGGTCAGTGCTCCTTAAATGTGCTGAGTTCTGAAGAACAAGTCCAATGGCTTAATTTCGTGAAAATGGCGTACCGGCAAAGTCATGGTACCGCTCGCGGAAAGGGCTATCCGTGATATGATGTCACTCGACTTGTTGACTGTCACGTAAAACCATGCGCATCCACCAAAGACGAACATATAGATTTGCGATCCTTGAAACGAGTGACAGGTCGGTGATGCAATAAGACCATCCAGAACCTCATTCGAGTCTGGAAATAGGAGTACTATGCCAAATACTTGAAACTCTGAAGGTTGACCAGGATCTTTAAGCGTGAGCATTTGCCGTACGCGATCTTCATCCGGCCCAAGAGATACGGCGGAGAACGACGCTAGAGAAGATATGCTCGCTCGCCAGAGAATTGAGAGATGGAAGAGCTTGAATAGGGAATAGTCCAAGCCCTTTAACTTTAGGAATCTCTCAGTTGTAGTTGATGGCGGAGGGGCTTCTATGTACCATAATTTCGCAAAGTAATCTTCGTACTGATTTGCAATTAGATTTTCACACTGAGAACAAAGCAGCTTTTCGCGCAACCCTTTCTGGATGGGTGTGGGATTCAAGACGCCTTGTCGTAGCCACTCTATGCGGTGTTTCTTGTCATAACCGGGACGGTATAGAAACTCCGGTATGATATGAGACTCACTGAGAGTGCGTTCCTCGAAGCACAGTCGACATTTCATTATGAGAAACCATTGAGTATTATTTTGGTTTACGCGTCCACCGGCTTGCGCAACTCCGCTTTGCCAACCAACTCGCAAGCATTCGGCTCATTGGACAATTGGCTCATTGTTGCCACGCCACTCCGCTAGACACAACCTCGTAATCTTCCGGCGCGCGGAACACCTTCACGAAAACTTGCTCAACTTCTTCCGCGAGCGTCGCCGCGTCGCCGGAGTAGTCCTTGTGCGGATTCGATTGGTGATGCGGCGACGGAATCTCGTACCCCAGCGCGCGCAGCGCGGCGACCTGCTCCGCGTTGAGCGAGTGTGCGTTCCAGCCCTCGGAGCGATTGCTGACCTCGCACAACAGCGGCTCGCCGGCCCGCGCGTGGCTGAACTGCGCGAAGGTATCTTCGTCGTGCGCGAGGTTGATGATCACCATCGCGTCGTCGGCTTGCATCAACGCGGTGAGGTCGCGGGTGAAAATGGCGATACGTTCGTCGCGGGTCATAACACTCCAGACCGAAGACGGACGACGGAGGACGAATGACGATTGTCGTCCGTCCTCCGTCGTTGGTCGTCCGTCATTTCAACTCCAACGATTTCGCGTCCACGATTCGCCGCGCCATCGCGATGAACTGATCGAGCGGCATTGCTTTCAAGTCTTCGCCCGTCCGCAGTCGCACAGCGACGGCATTGCCTTCCGCTTCCTTGTCGCCGACGACGAGGATGTACGGAATCTTCTGCATCGTGGCATCGCGGATTTTCGCGTTCATCCGGTCGCCGCGCGAATCGATCTCGACGCGCATGCCAGCGTCTTTCAACCGCTTGGCGACGCGCTGCGCGTACTCGACGTGACGGTCGGCAATCGGCACGATCATTGCCTGCACCGGTGCGAGCCAGACCGGGAACGCGCCGGCGAACTGCTCGATCAGGACACCGAGGAAACGCTCCGTCGAGCCGGTGACGGCGCGGTGAATCAAGACCGGCGTGCGCACCTGCCCATCTTCGGCGATGTACTCGCAGCCGAGACGCGCCGGCTGAATGAAATCGACTTGAATCGTGGACAACTGCCAGTCGCGCCCCAGCACATCGCGCGCGATAAAGTCGGCTTTGGGTCCGTAGAACGCGGCTTCGCCCTCGGCGACAAAATACTCGACGCCGTTCGCGTCCAGCGCCGCCTTGAGCGCGGTCGTCGCCTTGTCCCACTTTTCGTCGTCCTTGACGTACTTGCCCTGGTCGCCGCGCAGTGAGAGGCGAACTTTGTAGTCCGTAAAGTTGTACGTGTTCAACACCTCGCGCACCAGGTTGAGCGCGAGCGTGAATTCGCTTTCGATCTGGTCTTCCGTGCAAAAGACGTGGCAGTCGTCCTGCGTCAACGCGCGCACGCGCGTCAGCCCGGTCAGCTCGCCGCGCTTTTCGTATCGATACAGCGTGGCGAATTCGGCAAAGCGCAGCGGCAGCTCGCGGTACGAGTGCGTGCCGATCTCTTTGTAGAGCGTCATGTGGCTGGGGCAGTTCATCGGCTTGAGCCGATACGTGATGTCCTCGTCCACCATCGGCGGGAACATCGAATCGATATAGTTGTCATAGTGCCCCGACTTTTTGTACAGGTCTTCTTTCACCATGTGCCCGGTCCAGACGTGCTGATAGCCATAGCGCGTCTGCGCCTCGCGCACATAGTCTTCCATCAGGTGACGCAGGATTTCGCCTTTGGGCGAAAAGAGCGGCAAGCCGGGACCGATGTCGTCGGAGAAGAAGAACAAGCCGAGTTCCTTGCCGAGTTTGCGGTGGTCGCGCTTTTTGGCTTCTTCGAGCCGCCACAGGTACTCGTCCAATTCTTTTCTCGATTGCCAGACCGTGCCGTAGACGCGCGTGAGCTGCGGATTCTTTTCGCTGCCGCGCCAGTACGCGCCGGCGATCGACAAGAGTTTGAGCGCGTCGGCGGGCACATCGCCCGTGTTCGCGACGTGCGGACCGCGGCACAGATCGGTAAAGTGATCGTGCGTGTAGATCGAGACGGACGTTTGCGGCTGCGCGCCGGCTTCGCCGTGCTCGCCCATCTCGCCGCGCGCGAGCGCTTCGACTTGATCGAGCTTGAACGGCTGGTCCGAGAATTTCTGGCGCGCCGCGTCGATGGAAAGCTCGTCGTGCAGAAACGGGTACTTGCCGGCAACAATTTCTTTCATTCGCGCCTCGATCGCCGGTAAATCTTCCGGCGTGAGCGCGCGCGGCAGTTGAAAGTCGTAATAGAAACCGTCCTCAATTGCCGGACCGAAACCGAGTTTCGTGCCGGGCAGGATTTCCATCACCGCCTGCGCCATGATATGCGCGGCAGAGTGACGTAGGGAATGTAATTGGTCGTCCATGTTAGTCTCCGTTTGACCACGCGAGGTGGTCGCGAATTATCGTCGTGCGGGTAGTGCCGGTCTCATCTTCAGTCACAGCGACCACCTCCTTTCAGTGCATCAGCGCGTTGACGAGTTTTTCCGATTTGCTGACAAGAAAGATCCATACCTGTATAACCAAATCATGATGTCCCACGAACTCAAGCACGGTAACAATCGCGGTGATAATGACACCAAGGGACATCACAAATGATTGAAAGCTATTCGCGAATACTTGAAACACGCTTGGTCCTGGTTGAGTAGCAATAGATCGGGGTTGGAAAATCGTTCGAGCGTTTCCTGCCCAAACTCTAAGCCGAAATACAAGAAACCCAATACTTGGAATGAGAGCCACTACAATCAAAAGATTGAAAATACGAGAGGGTACATTTTGAAGTGACGATTGCCCGAGAATAAAAAGGCTCCAAAATAAACCAACAAACAAAAAAGATAGGAGCGTTTTTTCAAGTCTAGAATTGATTTCACCATAAATATTCTTGCGTTCTGATTCGTGTACGAACTTTAGCCCTTTGCCTCTTGCCGTCACTGCGGGAGTGTTCACGCTTTTTCCAGATAGTAAGAAGCTAAATGTCACTTCGTCCGCTGGCTCCATCAGCGTAATCACAAAGCACCGCTGTGATGGCTTCTGTCATTCTGGCTCTTCATTGATGGGCTCAAATTCCTTTTGCGGGATACTGCTCCATGTTGTTGCCAAGATTCTGGCTTCAGGACTAAATTCCGCAAATATTCTTGCCTGCTCGACAGAGCTATTTCCTATACTCCGTACTCTCACAGTACACAAATGCATAGCATTTTGTAAGGTTTCCCTGTCGAATGCTACATTGAAACGTTGTCCGAGTTGCTTGATTTCTGATACTGTGGAAACTCGTTTGCAATCTGCCACCCAAATACAGATCCTGTGAGGACGATCGCGCACATAGTATGCAAGTTGGAGGCACGTGATGAAAGTTGTAATCAATCCAAACACAAAGTCCATGACCAACCCTCCATAAATCCTGTCAATGGAACAAAGCGTTGGCCAATCTCTCTGATTTGCTGACAATGAGTTCCAATGCTCTCATAACAATATCGTGGCGACCGTAATACTCAAGTATGACAACGATGGCTGTAATTATCACACCCACTATTCTAAGAAACGAGCTAGTGCTATTCCAAGCTACATGGGCAGCGCTCGGTCCCGGCGTAAGTGAAGCAGGTCGAGCTTGAAAAACTGTTCGGCTACTTCCTCCCCAGACTCGGAGACGAAAAACAATAAAGCCGATACTTGATGTGAGAGTCACACCAAGGATGAACCACTCGAGTTCGTTTGATAACGGTGGAAACGAAATCCAGCCGCCAAGTACCAGTGCGCCACCCGTGACTACGATCAAAAATAGAACGCGTGCCACTTGGTGATCTCCACGATGAGATACCGGGGGAAGTGCGGCATTGTGCCAGGGCTGCCCAAGCCCTGACTAGAGCGCGCCGCGCGCTTGTCATTCTGTGACTCTTGCTATATAATAGAACCGATGTTCTAGTTAGGAAGGAGCGTCAAATCGCTGACCTGCTGGAAAGTCTGGCTTATCTCGACCTCGTCGATCCGGTAGAAGGATTCATATCCACTTTTCGATATGCCGATTGGAACGGCGCGTATCGCCGCGCGGGAATCATCGACGTTGTCGCCGAATTTTTGGCTAGTCTTGCCGCGATGAACTGCTGGACGATCTGGATTCATCGTCACGCCGGCTGGAGCGGCGTTGAAGTCGAGTCGCTTTTGATGCGACACGGCGTCCGCATCTGGGGACGCGGTTTCGTCGGAGAACAGATTTACTTTCGCGTGAAAAAACGTCAAGCCCGATGGGCGGAATATCTCTTGTTGCGACGCGGCGTTCCTGTCACCAGCGGTCCATTCGATCCGCGCAACGCGGACTATGCCGAACGCTATACGCCCGGCTCCGAGCCGCCCAATCGTAGCACGCGCTCCAACTCAATTGATGATTTGCTCGACGGAATTCTTTCGCTCTTCCGTTAGATCAGTCTTCTTTTTCGACTGTGAAGAACTCGCCGGTCTCGACCAGCATGTACGTTTCCAGGTACGCGGTTGCATCGTCGTGCTTGGCGACGCGCACCGCGACGCCACGATGCTCGGCTGCCTCGGTCAGTTCGCCCAACTGCATCAGCGTGCGCTGGATCGACAAGACGCGGATCAAATGCTCCGCCCAGCGCACCGCGTAGATGCGGCGGTTTTCCTCGCCGCGCGTGCCGCTTTCCGGCGATTTGACCACCGCGATATCGTCTGCGCTGATCTCTCCATCGACCAATACTTCGGGCGCGCGGAACGTGCCCAGCGTATGCTGATCGATCGGCACGGCGGTCTTCTCGTACGCCGCCACCAGCCGCGCCGCGATCTCCTCGTTCTTAGGCTGCCCGCGTCCGATGTGAGTCGCGTTCGCGGCGACGAGTAGTTCCATCGGCGCGACCTGGCAACGCGCCGCGTCGACGCGCGCGCGCAGACACACGTACTGCGGGTTCTCGCTGTGTCCCATCACATCAAAGTCCGGTCCCAGCCACGCCGCGACCGATTTCTGGCGCAGCGCGCAATCGACCCGCAGCGTTTTGGATCCGGGTTTGAGTCCCTCCTCCGAAATCGCATCCAGATCGTCGGCTCGAACGTAAACGTATACGTCTTTAGTTGCCACTCAACTCCTTTCACTCGCTCCGCGCGCGGCGCGGGGTTGATTAGAAAAATGAAACTCTCACATCCCGATTGGGACGAGAGAGTTCTCCCGTGGTTCCACCCAGCTTTGCACACGCGCGTCGTTGAGCGCATGCACACTTTCTTTCGCCCGTAACGATGGCGACCGGGGTCATCGACCCAGCTCTCAAGTGGTTTTCGTCGGACGCTTGCCAACCCGGTTCTCAATTGCGCCAGGTCTCCCTGTGACTGCGGGTCCAACTACTCGTCTCGATCATCGCTGTTAAATGTGAGTGGGCGGTATAGGAGTCGAACCTATGACCTCTACGATGTCAACGTAGCGCTCTAACCAACTGAGCCAACCGCCCGACTGTGAAGATATTATACCACAAAAATTTGCATTGGCAAATAGAAATTCGATAAAGTCAACCCCGCATTTCCGGATATACGCTCTACTCCAGTCCGCTCTCCAGTAATGCGCCGAAATCTTCCAGCGTGCCGCGCCAATCCGCCGGCACGTCGGTCGGAAATTCCCCTACAGCGGTAATCCAGAAAGTTTTCATTCCCGCGCGATGCGCCGGCACAATGTCCATCTGTGCTTCGTTGCCGATCATCACGCAGTCGCCGGGCGCGCAGCCCAGCCGCGCGGCGATCTCGCGGTAGTACGCCGGGTTCGGCTTGCTCGCGTGCATCGTCTCGTAATCAGTGATGAGCGCGTACGGAAAATCGGCGAGACCGCCCCACTGTAATCGCTGGACGAGCGCGTGGCGCGGAAAGAGCGGCGCGGTCGCGATGACGACCGGATGCCGCCGTTCAAACGCGCGTGTGATCACGCGCCGCGCCGCGTCCACCGGCTTGACGAACGCGCGCAGGTCGGCGTATTCGCGCGCGTAAAAATCTTCCAAGAGCGGCATCAGCTGCTCGCGCGATACGCCGATCTTGGGAAAGAAATCGGCGGCGAACGCGTCTGCATTCGTACGCGCCGGGTCGTTGTTCTTCATCATCACTTCGGTGGAGGCGCGCAACTGAGCGATCAATTTGTCCGGCGCGACCACGCCGGCGAGTTTCTTGGTCAGCGCGGCAAAGTACGGCGGCAAGAAAATGTCCATCGAATCGTCGATCAGCGTCCCGTCCATGTCGAACAGCAATGTCTTCGGCATCCTGACCTCAGCTCGGCGGAAACCTGACAGGTCTTGGGAGACCTATCAGATTTCGCTCAGTCAAAAAGAATCACAGCACGCGCAACCGTGCCGGCCGCCATATCGCCAAACGCTTGCATCACATTGTCTACCGCATGATGCTTGCCGAAACTCCCCAGACCTAAAAGGACAGGGATGCTCACAATGTGCGATTCCAGCTTCGATGTAGCTTGGACCAAACGCGCTGCGAGTTGTGTTTTTGCTCCGTTTCTGTTTCTTGGGAGAAGCGACAACCACGGGTCGGTCAGCCCGTTAATTTGATGCCCATGTGCCCAAGGCAACGTTGATGAGAGCGAACGACCGGGGTGAGCCATCCGGTTGCGCGGTGGGCAATGCTAATGAAGATCGAATTCCATTTGCCGATTATCTTGGGAAAATCAATCCCGAATCAACTCAGTTTCCCTTCTTTTTCTTTACTCCTTTTGACGAGCGTTCTTTTTTCTTCGGCGAGTGGAGGCGGAACCGGCATGCCAGAAATCCTCATTACTGCACCAAATCGAGGAGGGCAAACGTCAAAGCACGTTTCGCATTTTATGCATTTGTCTTGATCGATAACGTGGACCTGGTTCTTGGCGCCGATGATCGCGTCTTCAGGGCATCTCCGCGCGCAAATCATGCATGCCTGACATTTGTCCGGATCAATATAGTACGAGACGACCTCGCCGAACAATTTGGCGATTTCGTCTTTGGTGAAAAATTGGTCATATTCTTCCGGGTTTTTGAGACGTGACGCCAATTTATCCTGATTCACCCTCTTGATGTACGGGACCAACTTGGTGGTATGAGCCAATTTGGAATTCAAAGTAACCTGGTCCATTCCTTCGGCTTTGCCGAGCGGACCCAACTCTTTCACCTGTTGAACAAAACCGTTTACCGTCTCGGCAAATACATTCCCCTCGGCGCTCGACATGAATGCGATCTTGAGTCTTTCCGGGTTCAGCCCGATGTGTTCCATGATCCTTTTTAACAAAAGCACCATGTTCAGGGCGTGGTAGTTGCCGTGCGTGGTGTAGTTACATTCGTTCAAGCGGCAACCACCAATAAATACTCCATCCATTCCCCTGGAGAATGCCTGGAGCACAAACTTCGGATCCACCCTTCCGGAACACATGACGCGCACAAGCCGCATTTCAGTCGTATACTGTATTCTGGACACGCCAGCTAGGTCAGCCGCCCCATAAGCTCACCAGTGGCAGACAAAACCCAAGACTCGTGGTGTAAATTTAGTTCCTGCGTCCACTCGCTCTCACCTCCTTACATCGCCGCAATCGCCGCGTCCATCTGCAGCAAGGTCTCTTCTTCCGGAATCACCGCATCAATTTCGCTCAAAACCTCTTCATCGGTAAAGTGCTTCAGTTGGATCGCCGCCGTTGGGCACTTGCTGTTGCAGAGACCGTCGCCCTTGCAGAGGACAGGATTGATCGTCGCCTTCTTACCCGCTTTTGTCTCCTTAAGCTCCAAAGCAGCATAGGCGCAAGCCGAGACACACGCCCCGCATCCGATGCACTTTTTCTCGTTTACCGAGCACACAGAGCCGGAAGCTACGACGATATCATGCGAGAGAAGCGTCGAAGCCCGACCTGCCGCTCCATATGCCTGATTGATCGTCTCCTGGATAAACTTGGGGTAATGTGCCAGTCCACACAGATAAACGCCATCGGCAGCAAACTCCACAGGTTTCAGTTTGACATGAGCTTCCTTGAAGAAGCCGTCCTGGCTCAACGTCACCTTGAATTGCCCGGCAACTTGCTGTGTCGACGTAGAGGGAACGATGGCAGCCGCCAGAGCCACGACGTCGGCATCCAGGACAAGCTTTTTCCCCAAGATATAGTCGGCCGTAGTAACCTTCAGAACCGGCTTGCCATCATCCGACACGCCGGGTTCCACCAGCGGCTTGTCGTCTGGCTCGTAGCGGATGAACTTGACGTCCTTGTTGGACGCCTCGCGGTAATAGTCCTCGTTGAAGCCATAGGTTCTCATATCGCGATAAAGGATATAGACTTCTGCCTGGGGATTGATCGCCTTCAGCTTCAACGCATTTTTTACCGACTCGCTACAGCATACCCGACTGCAATAATTTCGCTCCTCGCTTCGGCTGCCCACGCATTGGATCATCACGATGCTTTTTGCGTTCTTTACCTTTTCCTCGCCGTTGGCAATCCGTTCCTCCAGATCGAGGTGCGTCATGACTCTTTCATCTTTTCCATAAAGATACTTGGTCGGCGTGTATAGATCAGCACCGATGGCGATAATCACTGCACCGTGTTTGATCTCTGACAGTCCTCTTTCGGATTTCACCACAGTCACAAAGTTGCCGACATACCCTCTGGCTTCCGTAATGGTCGCATTGTGATAGACATGGATCAAGGGATGGCGATACACTTTTCCGATGAGATCGCACAGGTACTGCTGAACATCCAGACCATCGAGCGTGGAATGAATTCGCCGCGCCATTCCGCCCAGTTCCGAATTTTTTTCGACCAGGTGCACCTCATGTCCCTGGTTGGCGATGGAGAGCGCACAATTCATGCCGGCGATCCCACCGCCGACCACCAGCGCTGCCTTGTCCACGGGGAGGTCAAACTCCCGCAACGGCTCCAATCGACCAGCGCGCGCCACCGACATTCGGATGATGTCCTTCGCCTTCTGTGTGGCTTCTTCCTTTTCTTTCGAGTGAACCCAGGAGTCATGCTCCCGGATGTTCGCCATTTCGAAATAATACTGATTGATTCCCGCCTCGCGAACCGTGTCGCGGAAAAGCGGTTCAAGCGTTCTGGGGCTGCATGCGGCGACGATCACTCGGTTAAGTCCCAGTTCCTTCGTCTTGTCGGTTATTTCTTTGGCGGAATTTGTAGCACAGGAGAAAAGTTGTTCCTGCGCATACACAACATTGGGAAGCGCTTTACAGAATTCCACGGTATCGGGAACATTGACGATCCTTCCAATATTCGCCCCGCAGTGGCACACGAAGACGCCTATCCGCGGCGGCTCTTTGGAGACATCCCTTTCCGGCGGATATTCCCTCTCTCTCGAGAGTTTTCCGCGCCGATAGTTCAGAAGCTCGCCAATCTGAGAGGCGGCTCCGCTGGCGCTGAAAACCGACTCGGGAATATCCATCGGTCCCTGGAATCCTCCGCTGACAAAAATTCCGGGGCGGTTGGTTTTCATCGGATTAATGGAATGGACGTTTGCAAAATGATGATGATTGAGTTCTATGCCGAACCGCGCGGCAAGTGATTCCACATCCTTGGGCGGATTCAATCCAACGGACAGTACCACCATGTCGAACTCTTCTTCCTTTATGCCGTCCTCATTGGTGGAATACCGCACCGTGACATTTTTTGTTTTTGCGTCTTCTCGGATGATCGAGGTGTAGCTTCTGATGAAGCGAACGCCTGGAAGTTTTCCCGTCCTCTCGTAGTATCGCTCGAAATCCTTTCCATAGGACCGGATGTCGTTGTGGAAAATGGTACACTCGGCATCCGCGTCGTGATCTTTAGTCACGATCGCCTGTTTCTGCGTGTAGGTGCAGCATACGGCTGAGCAATAGCTGTTATCGCCCGGAGTGACTCGTCTCGAACCAACACATTGAATCCAAGCAATCTTGTGGGGATGCTTCCTGTCGGAAGCACGCAGTATCTCGCCTGCGTAGGGACCTGTGGAGCACAGCAGCCGCTCATAGTCCATGCTGGTGACCACGTTGGCGAAATCTCGGTAGTGGTATTCCTTCTTTACGCTTGGATCATACGGCTCAAGCCCGGCGGAAAGAAGAATCGCCCCTACCTGGATTTCCTTTTTCTCTGCCGCTTGTTTGAGATCAATGGCGTTATTTTTACACACTCCCTCGCAAATGCCGCATGTTCCGTCTTTGAGGTAAAGGCAGCTTTCATCAATATACTCGATCAGGGGAATGGCTTGGGCGAAGTAGATATGGATCGCTTTATTCTTCGATATTTCCTGGTTATATTTGTCCGGGTATTGGACAGGACAATACTCCACGCAGTTCGTGCAGCCCGTGCATTTGTCTTCGAGAATGTACCTGGGCTTTTTCGTCAGCGTGACCTTGAAATTTCCTACCTCCCCGTCTACACGATCAACTTCCGTGTAGGTGAGGACCTCTATGTTCGGATGCCGGCCGACCTCGACCAGTTTAGGTGCGAGAATTCACATCGCACAGTCGTTGGTGGGAAAGGTCTTGTCAAGCTGCGCCATGTGCCCGCCGATGCTTGGTGCTTGCTCAACAAGGTACACCTTGAACCCGGCGGTAGCCAGATCGAGCGACGCTTGAATGCCGCTGATCCCTCCGCCGACCACCATTACATCGCCGATGTTATTGTCGCGTTCTTCTTGCACTTTGTATCACCTCCTTTTAAAAGCAGTACCGCTAGGTAATAACTTCCTATTTATCTCGACTATCTTCTGTAGATTTGGGTGTTGTGATACTCGATGTACGCTTCGTTAATATTGTGCCCGTTGATCAATCGCAATTTCGTTATATCTATTCTGATTGCGCCATAATCCAATTGAGCATGATGATTTGGACAAACGCAAATGATGTTTTCAATGACATCTGGGCCCCCATGCTTGTTGCCAAGCGGTTTTATGTGGTGAGCTTCTGCATAGAATTCACCGGCGCGCAATTTAATAGTCTCGCCGCAGATTTGACACCTGTAATCATAAGCATACTTTACTCGACGAGCAATATCTGTGTCGCGAATAATTCTGTGAATCTGAGCGAAGACCTCTCTTACGTTTTGTCCTTCGGGTAAATCCTGTGCCTTGGGCGTCTCAAGCGATGCCGAAATATCATCTAGGGGAGGCAGAACCTTGTACTTATTATCTTGCTGAATCGCTTCTTTGATTCTTCGGCTAAAAGGTTGAAGCTGATTCTTTTCAGATACGCGAATGTATCCAGGTATCGCTGAAATACTTTTCGGAATGTTTACTTCTTTGCCTATACGTAGGTACGAGCACCTCCTGTATTCGCGCTCTGATTTGAAAACAATATAGCCGTTGGCATCGAAGAAGGCGCCAGGAAACTGAATCAATACATGATACCATTTGCCCTCTGCGCCATAGAGGGCATGTTTTGCACCTACTCCCCATGCTTCATTTAGGTATTTGCCTGTCAGGTCCGGCTGAATATTTGACATGATTTTCATTTCTCCCACCAATCTTATTCCTGAGACAGCTCGTAGGAGAGCAAACTAAATACTTGGAAGGTAGAACGTTTGGAAACATCCGCAACGCGCTATATTCATGTTCCTAAATCGCTTCTTGAATGATCTCCGTGATGTCCTTCACCTCAATCTTTTCGCCAACATCCATAGTCGTCCTGCTGGACTCTAGCATGGTAATGCAATAAGGGCAAGAAGTAGCCAGCACCTCGGCGCCGACCCCAAGTGCTTGGTCTATCCTGAGATCACTGAATCTCTCAGTTTTTTGGGTCTCCATCCAAACTCTGCCGCCGCCGCCTCCACAGCACAGCCCGTCCGAGCGCGACTCGGGCATTTCATTGAACTCCACGCCCGCAATTTTCTTCAGAACATCGCGCGGCTCATCATAGATGCCATTATGCCGTCCGAGGTAACATGGGTCGTGATAAGTTACCTTCTTTGCAAAATCCTTTTTGAACTGGAGCCGTCCCTCGCTCACCAACTCGAAGAGGTATTGCGAGATATGCGCCACCTCGAAATTCACTTTGAACTGGGGGTACTCGTTCTTGAACGTATGGTAGCAATGGGGTGAGGAGACTACAATCTTGCTTACCCCGTGATCGATAAAAGTCTTGATGTTTTCGCGCGCTAGCTTCTTGAATAAATCATCATCCCCTGTTTTACGGATGCTTTCGCCACAGCAATTTTGCTCAGCACCCAGGATTCCGAAGTCCACGCCTGCTTTGTTGAGAATCTTGGCGGTTGCTCGCGCCGTCTTTTTCAATCGTGGGTCATAGCTGGAATAGCAGCAGGGGAAATACAAAACCTCCATCCCCTCGGCGAACGGTTTGACGGAAAGACCTTCTGTCCATGCCGTCCTCTTTTCCCGATCCTCACCAAAGGGGTTCCCTTTCGCGACAAGCCCTGCTTTGACGCGGCGAATCGGCTGAACGGCTTGAGGGAAAACGCCGTATTCCGTGGCGACACGGCGGAGCGCCACACCCGATTCGATCTGTTTCACGTCTCTGGGGCATTGCTGGGGACATCTTCCGCACGTCGTGCAGCGCCAAATATCTTCGCTCTCGATATCGGTCAACCCGAAGGTCGCTTCGCGGACAAGCTTTCGCATGCTGAAACGTCTGACCCTGTTCCACGGGCAGACGGTATCGCACAAGCCACATTGGAAGCACCTCTTGAATGCATCTCCGCCGCTCGCTTTAATGACCTCGATGATCTCTTTATAGGGAACTGCAGTTTCCACGATCTTTATGATCCTCTTCTTTCGTTACTGCTTGGGCTGTCATTCTGAGTGGAGTGAACTTTGCGGAGCGAAGAATCTCATTCTTCCAATAACGAGATTCTTCGCCGCTTCGCGGCTCAGAATGACAAAACGCCTCGGCGCTTCAGCTTTTCTTGGTTGCGGACAACCGCGCTGCGGACATACGCGAAACGGTATCCGTGACCTTATCCCATCCATATTTATCGATCATGGATTCCAGTCCTATCTCCACGTCCTCTTGCTTCACCTCTTCCTCGACTTCCTCTTCCCTTTCTTCGTAGATGAGCGCATCGTTGATGCACCACTGAACACACAAGGGCTTTTCCTGCGGTGGATCGTCTTCACACATGTCGCACTTCAACGGCAGCAGGGAATCGGGTTCCTTGAAAGCAATCCGGGATGGGCACGAAGCCCTACAGAAGCTACATTCCCCGTATTCCTTTCCGTCAATCACATACTTGTCTCTGCCCATACATTCGGCTTTAACATACTCGCCGGCGTACACGGGAAGATATACGTCCTTGAGGGGATCATAAACCAGTCGAATACGAGATCTTGCCGGATTATTGCTGCTGTACTTCGGCGTAGCGTGGAAAGCTGAGCAGATCATCTCGCATGCTCGGCAACCGTTGCACTTGTTCACATCGACTTTGATTGTCTTTATAAGTTTCTTTTTCTTCTCGCCCATGACGGTAACTGCCTCTTCACTTATTTCTTCTATGCTGCCACCAAAGTCGGTTTGGAGGGAGTGGTTTCATTTTCTATCAAGATTCCCCGCTTCGATAAGTCTTCGGCGATGTAACCCAGATCCAACTCCTGTAAGGTCTCCTTCGTAGGAATACCTTCACTATTCCATCCTTTGAACTTGTAATACGCATCCAGGAGCTTTTGCTCCAGTTCGGGGAACCTTTTCTTCCAGTGGTCCTCAGGCGGCTTCTCATCCGCTCTCCGCAATCCTCTTTGTACATTAATGGCTCTGATCAGGTTTCGATTCCGTCTGTAAACTCGTTTCAATCCCTCTTCATCCATGTCAATCCCGGTCGCCGCTGAGATAAGAGCCGGATAGTTGTGTATATGGTATGGGGGCTTGAGCGGAAATGACGACAAGCCGGCGCAAATCCCAAGGGCATCATCGATGTAGTGCATCATCTCTTGCCAGTCAACAATGTCAACGGACATGTCGACCGTTGGGTAATAGGGATTGGAGCGTTCACCGCGCATTTCCCAGTCCAGAAGATAGTGCTTGAACTTTTCATCAGGAACCTGGATCCAATCCTTTACAAAGTTTTCTCGCTCCTCCATGGTAGGAAAAGGCGACTGGGGGAACTGCCCTTCAATCTGGGTGATGTTTGCCTTCTCGCCGGTAGCGTACATGAGGAAATAAACGGGATTGAGCATCCCTAACTTCAGGGGCAACTGTTCGTGTTTTTTGATGTTGTTGTGGGCATATGCTTCTGCGCCCCTGCCGATCTGCTGGGCTGCCCAATAGGTGCCGTTGGCTAGAATATCGCCTATCCCTTCCCGGCGAACAATTCTATCGAGTAACCAGTAGAATTTTCCCTCGTTATCGGACGGGCAACCGTGAAAGTCCTCATCCGTCAAAATACCGGCTTCTTTAAGCTCGACGGCGAATGCCATGATCTGCGGGGTTGAGAATCCGTCCACCCCATACTCCGTGGCACGCTGGGCGATTCTAAAACCAAAATCTAGGTCGGAATAGGCTGCCATGGTATAGGTCAGCTTCGAGAAGCATTTCATCATGTAGGTTGAAATTCCCGGTACGGAAATTATTGCCCCGCATTTCATCGGACAATTGTAGCAGCTGATCAGCCGCGTCCGCACGGAGTCCTGAGTCGCCTTCCACTTCTCCTCGATTTCCTTATTCCAATAGTCTCTTTTCCGTTCGCGCGCGTTCCCCCACATAAAGTTTTCAGTGTGCCACTTCTCATCAACCTCTCTCATCTCTTGCGGCGACCCAAGCCCCTGCAGGATGGTCATTACGTTCGCCACCGGGTTCTCGTTGCGGAGTTTTATATATTGCAGCACTTCGTCGCAGAGCTTCTTAAATTCAGCCGGTCGGGCAAGATTGATGTCCTTTGTTCCACGGACAGCTATCGCCTTTATTCCCTTGTCCCCCATAACAGCGCCTAGTCCGAGTCGGCTGGCACTAGACCTGCCATGCTCGATAGAAGCCGTATAGACCCTGTTCTCACCAGCCAGCCCGATCGCAGCCACCTGGACGTTCGGGTCCTTCAACTCCTGCTTGACAAGTTCTGCAGTTTCAACAGCTCCTTTACCAGCCAAATGAGCGGCATCACGTATTTCGACTTTGTCATTGTTGATCCAAATATAAACCAGATTGGAGGACTTGCCGCGAAGAATGGCTTTGTCATAGCCGGCATATTTTAATTCCGGCGCCCAAAATCCTCCCATCATCGAATATCCCAGAAACAAAGTTTGAGGCGAAATGGCAGAAACGATGGTACGATTGGCGCCGGTAGCAGGTGTGCCACATAAAAGACCAGTGCTGAATATGAGAAGATTATCAGGAGAAAAGGGTTCGGTTTCCGGGGAAACCCTATCCCATAATATCTTGGCGTTAGTACCTAGACCCCCCAGATGCAGCTCGGTCAATCTCGGGTCAGTCGCCACCCTCTCAATATTTCCGCGGGATAGATCAATTTCTAAATTATACCCTGTTTCTGCGTACCTCATTTTTAGCTCCTCGCAAGTGTCTTCGTTTCGCTCGCAGCGATCCACCCGTCGCTGCGTCTTGTAGTTGCTGTCCTGGCAGTGACAATCGCCGGCGCGAAAATCATGGCGAGCGGGTCGAGACGAGCGCGGCCATCTCCCCTTGATGAGTCGGACATGGCACGGCACTCGTTGCGCTCGCGCTGACAGTCTGGATTCTCGAGGGACCGACAAAGATGGATTCGAAAAAGGCATTGGCTTGGTCGGTGAGTCGGGCGTAATAGTCCTGGAAAAGTTTTGTCGCTTGGCAGCTATGCCAATCGTTTGGCAATAATCCCGGCGGCAAGTGAGGATCGACAAAGGGAAAGCGGCGATATTCGTGCAAGAGCATAAAACATTGAACGAAGCAATCGCTGGGCGTCAGAGCGTCGCGTTTGGCGTTGCAAGCGCTATACCGCGGTTGATATTTTTCGATGAACGCCGCGTACTGCGCGTTGATGCTTTGCAAATCCCAGCAGCGCGCCACGAGCGCGGCAGGAGCGGAAAAACCATCGTGCGACGCCGTGTAGAATTCCAGGTTGCCCTTGAGCTCAAGCTGATCCACGAGTTGCTCAACCTGGCAGCGCAAATCGTGCGCCGAAATCCAAAGGGTGTTGGTAAAAGAACCAAAGCCGAGGTAGCCCAGTTCGCGGCGTAGTCGCTCGCGTTTGCCGCGTTGCGTTTCGGGGATCGAGTACGCGACCAGACGCCATTTGCCGTCCCACTGAACCGGCTGAGGAGGATTGAAGATGCGCGCCGCGCCTTCGTCAAGAAGACGCTTGCCTGCGGGGGTAAGTGAATAGAAACTTTTGCCATTCACGCGTTCGACTTGGAGCCAGCCGCCACGCGTCATCCGCAAAAGTGTCGAACGCACCGATTGGTCGGACATTTGGAAATGCACGAGTAAGCGAATGAGACTGCCGACCCAAATGCTGCCGCCTACCCGCCGAACATAGTCCCCATAGAGCGTAAAAACTAATTGCTTGGAACGTAGAACACCCAAAGCCACACCGCCTGGGAAAAACAAAAGCCATCACTCCACTCAACTGGGCGAGTCCCCATCAACTCGCCCATCATCACCTACAACGTGGAGAAATGGCTTTCCTACGATTCAGTTTGTTTCGTTTTTATTGCGCTATGGCGAATTTTAGCAACATACCAGAAGCGATTCAAGAGCCAAGCAGGTCATTTTCTTCGGAAAACAGGTCATTTTGCTGAATGGTTTAGCCCCGCATCTCAACCAACCCTCCCGCTATTCGATGGAGCTCAGTATTGCAGCGGATCTTACGCGCAATAAAGCCAATCTCATCGCCGAGAATGCTCTACTCCGCCGACAACTCATCGTCTTTAACCGCCATGTCACCAAGCTCATCTTTTCGCAACTCGATCGCTTCTGGCTTATCCTGCTCGCCAGGCGTGTCAAGAACTGAGATGGCCCGCATCCGATGGCCAAAGATCCACTGGTCGCGGCAACCTGGGGACAAGCCGCCTGGGCGCACTACAGCAGCGTCAGTCGCACCCTGGACGCTGGCGACGCCCAAACTGTGCGTGTCGCACAAGAAGCGGTCGAGGCGTTTAGTCAACCGTTCATCGATCGCGCGGTCAGCGCCGAATTACGCTGTGGCACGCTCATCGTTTTCGATGCCGATCTGATGGGGCAACCGGTCAGCCCGACCAGCACGACGTATCCCGAAGCCGCTTTCGGTTGGATGGATGATTCTGGATGCCCAGCCGACTCTGAAAGTAGCCCTCTGTCCGGACTGTGGGCATCCCAATCTTGTGGGTATCACGGCAGTTCCCAATGGACCGGAGAATTTGTCAGGCGGGCTACCGATCTGCGGACCGTCACAGCCGTATAAGCAAAAAACCTTGCGAGCGAAAGATCCTTCGCAAGGTTTCTGATCTCACATTCGCTCTATAATAGCGTCGCTCATCTCCCGTGTGCTCAACACGCGCTCACCCGGCTGGACGATGTCTGCCGTCCGGCACCTATCGCTCAACGCGCGATCTACCGCGCGTTCGACCGCGTCTGCCTCGCGCGGCAAGTTCAGCGAATGCCGCAGCAGCATCGCCGTGCTGAGGATCGTCCCAATCGGATTCGCGATGCCCTTGCCTGCGATGTCCGGCGCGGAACCGTGAATCGGCTCGTAGACGCCGAGTACACCCTGAGCGGAGTCGAAGGACGCCGCGCCTAGCGACGCCGACGGCAGCAAGCCCATCGAGCCGACGAGTACCGCAGCTTCGTCCGTGAGAATGTCGCCAAACATATTCTCGGTGACGATCACGTCGAACGACGCGGGCGCGGCGACGAGCCGCATCGCGCACGTGTCCACGAGCAGGTGATCGAGTTTTACTCGCGGGTACGCGCTCGCGGTCTGCGCGGCGACCTCGCGCCAGAGCCGCGAACTCGCGAGCACATTCGCTTTATCAACCGAGGTGACGCGTCCGCGCCGCGCAGTCGCCAATCGGCACGCGAGATCGACGACACGGTGAATCTCGACATCGGAATATTCCAGCGTATCGACCGCGCGCGCGCGTCCGTTCTCGTCGAAGCGACCCTGCGGCTTGCCGAAATACAAGCCGCCAGTCAATTCGCGCACGACCATCACGTCGACGCCGGCAATCTTTTCTGCGCGCAACGGCGATGCGTGCGCGAGCGCAGGATGCGGCTTGACCGGACGCAGATTCGCGAAAAGTCCCAAGCCCTTGCGCAGTCCGAGCAGCCCCTGTTCCGGGCGCACCGCCGCGCGCGGGTCGTCCCACTTGGGTCCACCGACCGCGCCGAGCAGCACCGCATCCGCCGCGCGGCACGCGTCGAGCGTCGCGTCGGACAACGGCGCGCCGGTCGCGTCCATCGCGCAGCCGCCGATGAGATGCTCTTCAAATTCAAACTGGTGATTGAATTTCTTCGCGATGGCTTGCAGAACGCGGACGCCTTCCGCGATAACTTCAGGACCGATGCCGTCGCCGGGCAGTGTCACAATCTTCGCGCGCATCTACAACCTCAGAAAAATTGGACGCGGATTGCCGCGGACAAACGCGGATTTTTTTATTTTGGTTTTATCCGCGTCCGTCCGCGTTGATCCGCGTCCAAAAGTTATTTTACACCTGCAACCGAGATCCCGTACTCCACCGAATCACACAGCGCGAGCCACGATGCCTCGATTATGTTCGGCGACGCGCCGACCGTGCTCCAGCGCTGCACATGATTCGCCGTTTCGATTAGCACGCGCGTCGTCGCCGCGGTGCCCGCGCTGCCGTCGAGGATACGCACCTTGTAATCCGCGAGGTGGAACGCGTTGAGCGCGGGATAGAACGGCGTCAACGCTTTACGCAGCGCCGTGTCGAGCGCGTTGACCGGTCCGTTGCCTTCCGCCGCAACGTGGACGACCTCATCGCCGACGCGCAGTTTGACATTCGCTTCCGCCAGCAAGCCGCGTCCCTGCCGCTTTTCAACGACGACGAGAAAATCGATCATCTCGAACAGCGGACGATAATCTTTCTGGGCGCGGCGCAGCATCAGTTCAATTGACGCCTCCGCGCTTTCGAAATGGAAACCTTGCGCTTCGAGTTCTTTGATCCGCTGGAGCACCGCGCTCACATCGGTATTCGCGTTGTTCACGTCGACGCCAAACTCTTCCGCTTTGCTCAACACGTTGCCGCGCCCGGAGAGTTCGGACACGACGACGCGCGAGGCGTTGCCGACGCGCGCGGGATCGACGTGCTGATAACTCGTTTCGTTGCGGCGCATCGCGGCGACGTGAATGCCGCCCTTGTGCGCGAACGCGCTGCGCCCGACGTACGCCATATGATCGTCCGGCGCGAGGTTGGCGATCTCCGCGACCGCGTGCGCGAGCGCGGTCAAGCGCGTGAGCTGACCTTGGGGCAAGCACGTGAAACCCAGTTTGAGTTCGAGGTCGGGAATGATCGCGCACAGGTTCGCGTTGCCGCAGCGCTCGCCGTAACCGTTGACCGTGCCTTGCACGAGCGTGCAGCCCGCACGCGCCGCCGCAAGCGAATTCGCGACCGCACATTCGCTGTCGTTATGCGTGTGAATGCCGAACGGCTCAGTGGGGAACTGGGCGCGCACGGCATTGACGATCTCTTCGATTTGCCACGGCATCGCCCCGCCGTTCGTATCGCAGAGCGAAATCGAATCCGCGCCGCCGTCGAACGCGGCGCGCAGCGTGGCGAGCGCGTACGCCGGGTCAGCGCGGTAACCGTCGAAAAAGTGCTCCGCGTCGTAAATCACTTCGCGCCCGCGCGATTTCAGGTACGCCAGCGATTCGCGGATGATGCGAAGATTTTCTTCGAGCGTCGTCTGCAAGACCTCGGTGACGTGCAGCGTCCACGTTTTGCCCACGACGGTCACGACCGGCGTCTCCGCGTCGAGCAGCGCGCGGATGTTCGCGTCGTCGTCCGGCTTGCCGCCTCCGGCGCGGCACGTCGCGCCGAACGCGGCGAGCCGCGCGCGTTTCAAGCCGAGCGTCTTGGCGCGCTCAAAGAACTCGACATCTTTCGGATTCGAGCCGGGCCAGCCGCCTTCGATGTACGCGACGCCAAGATCGTCGAGCAGTTGCGCGACGCGCAATTTGTCCTGAACGGTGAGGGAAAGCCCTTCGCGCTGCGTGCCGTCACGGAGGGTCGTGTCGTAGATCATGACTTGCATCTTCGTGTGTTGTCTCCACCAAACGAAATCTGCCAAATGTGCCAAACCAGCCAAAATTGCCAAACGCTTTTTGGCATATTTGGCATGTTTGGCTAGTTTGGCACGTTTTGATTCTCATACCGCGCGATCGCGTCCTGCCGCGCCAGCAAATATCCCAACTCGTCCACACCTTCGACCAGACAGGTTTTGGAGAATGGATCGAGCGGGAAGTGCGCGACGCGTCCGCCCGGCATCGTCAGCGTTTGCGCGGCAACGTCAATAGTCAATTCAACCTCCGGGATTTCCGCGACGAGATCGAACAGATCGCGGTGCGTCGCTTGGTCGACGACGATGGGCAGCAAGCCATTCTTGAGCGCGTTGTTGCGGAAGATGTCGGCGAACGAAGTGCTGATGACCGCGCGGAATCCAAAGCCGGTCAGCGCCCAGACCGCGTGCTCGCGCGAGCTGCCGCAGCCAAAGTTGTCGCCAGCGAGCAGAATCTGCGCGCCTTGCGCGCGCGGCTGGTTCAGCACAAAATCCGGACGCGGGTTGCCGGCGGCGTCGTACCGCCAATCGGCAAAGAGATTGTTGCCCATCCCGGCTTTGTCGATGGCTTTGAGAAAGCGCGCGGGAATGATCTGATCGGTATCGATGTTATCGTTGGGCAGCGCGATGACGTGCGCGGTGAGTGTTTTAAGTGGATTCATTTTTCCATTTTTCGATTTCAGATTTCAAATTGCAGATTGCAGATTTGCTCAATCTGAAATCTGCAATCTACAATCTGCAATTTTGCCTTCAATCGCGGACGCGGCGGCGGTGAGCGGCGACGCCAGAAACGTGCGTCCGCCTTTGCCTTGCCGACCCTCAAAGTTGCGATTGCTCGTGCTGACCGCGTACTGTCCTGGCTGCAACGCATCGCCATTCATCGCGATACACATGCTGCATCCCGGCTCGCGCCATTCCGCGCCCGCGGCGCGAAAAATCTTGTCGAGTCCTTCTTGCTCCGCCTGCCGCTTGACCTGCTGCGATCCCGGCACGACGAGCACGCGCGTCTGCGGCGCAACTTTTCGATCCTTCAGCACCGACGCGGCAAGGCGCAGATCGGACAGGCGTCCGTTGGTGCAACTGCCGATGAACACGACATCCACCGGATGACCGAGCAACGGCTGCCCCGGTTTCAAATCCATATACGCCAACGCTTTTTCAAAACCGGCGGACTTGGGCACGCGCCCGCTAATCGGCACACCCATTCCCGGATTCGTGCCAAACGTGATCATCGGTTCGAGCGCGCCCGCATCGAGCGACACGGTTTCGTCGAACGTCGCGCCGTCGTCGGTCGGCAGCGTCTTCCAGCGCGCGACCGCCGCGTCCCACGCTGCGCCCTTCGGCGCGTACTCGCGCCCGGCGAGATACTCGAACGTCGCGTCGTCCGGCGCGACCATGCCGGCGCGCGCGCCGGCTTCAATCGTCATATTGCACATCGTCATCCGCGCTTCCATCGATAACGCGCGCACCGCCGAGCCGGCGTACTCGATCACGTGCCCGGTCCCGCCGCCGATTCCGATTTTCGCGATGAGCGCGAGGATGATGTCTTTCGAGGTGACGCCGCGCGACAGCACGCCGTCGATCCGCACCTGCATCGTCTTGGGCTTGGACTGCAAAAGGCACTGCGTCGCCAGCACATGCTCGACTTCGCTCGTGCCGACGCCGAACGCCAGCGCGCCGAATGCGCCGTGCGTCGCGGTGTGACTGTCGCCGCAGACAATGGTCGTGCCCGGCTGCGTCAGTCCAAGTTCCGGTCCGATGACGTGCACGATGCCGCGCCGCTCGTCGCTTAGCCCGAAGAGCGAGATACCAAAGTCGCGGCAGTTGGTTTCCATCTGCGCGATCTGCTTTGCCGCAATCGCGTCAGCAATCGGAAAGACGCCGTCGGTCGGAATGCTGTGATCGAGCGTCGCAAAAGTTTTATCGGGGCGGCGCACTTGTAAGCCGCGCTCGCGCAAGCCCTGAAACGCCTGCGGCGAAGTGACTTCGTGAACGAGATGGAGATCGACGTAGAGCACGGCGGGACTGTCCGGCTCTTGCGCGACGA
>VFSW01001559.1_pt1 | contig 34979 bp, 23 predicted proteins | sample 5358111 | NCBI WGS metagenome assembly VFSW01 (sample SAMN11554181, study PRJNA540505) | mine drainage metagenome | isolation source: sediment from site ElyBrook_90M | place: USA: Ely Copper Mine, Vershire, VT | collected 2017
TGCATTGCTCGGTGCGGCGGAAATCGTAGTTGAACAGATCCTGGAACCACATCCCGGCGATGAAGAGGAAGTTCCAGCGGTCCTTGCGGCGCAGTTCGATGTCGGCCTTGGTGCGGTCGCCCGATACCTTGCCGTAGTTGCGGCCGGTGGCCCCGAAGGTCTTGTCGAACTTCTGCATCAGATCGGACAGCTTGAAGTGAGTGGGCGCGACGAACGGGTTGTAATTGCGCAGGAGCGCCAACGCCATCCCCGCCACCGAAAGAAACCGGCCGCGCGCGGCGTCGTTGATGTGTTGGATGTCCTTCGCCAGACGCTCGGCGTTGAGGAACGCGGTCACCGGCACGAATTCCTTGGTTTCCTTGTCCACCATCACCGCCATGCCGATGCCGCAATTCGGGTGGCAGCCGCAGCTCAACTGGCCCCAGTCGGCCTTCGGTCCGTGGATGAGGTCGGCCCAATCGGAGAAGGTGCTCATGAACGAGATGGGGAACCAGTCCCGGATCGGCTCGCCCATGCCCACCTGATTTTTCACATCGTGCGCCAGGTGCGACAGCGTGTAGCGCTGCGCCGTGCGCCGTTCGTCGGTGATCGCCTCGTCGCGGCCGGTGAAGGAGACCGGCTGGAAGGAAAGGAACGAAATCTTCTTCGGATTGTCGAGCGCGAATTGGATGATCTTGCCCACCTGCTCGTTATTGATGCCGTTGATGATGGTTGTCACCGGAACGATATCGACGCCGGCCTTGTGCAGATTCTCGATGGCTTGAATCTTCACGTCGAACAGGTTGCCGACGGCGCGGTGGGAGTTGGCCGCGTTGCCGATTCCGTCGAATTGCAGATAGGCGTAGCGAAGCCCGGCCTCGGCCGCTTTCTCGGCGAATTCCAAACTCTTGGCGAACTCGATGCCGTTGGTGGCCGCCTGCACGCTGTTGTAGCCCACCTTGCGCGAGTAACGCACGGCGTCCAAGAAGTAGGGCGAAAGCGTCGGCTCGCCGCCGGAAAATTGCACCGACATCTGGCGCCGCGGCTTGATCGAAATTGCGTTATCGAGCAGCGTCTTAATGTCTTCCCACGAAAGCTCGTGGACGAAGCCCACTTGGTTGGCGTCCATGAAACACGGATCGCACATCATGTTGCAGCGGTTGGTCAGGTCGATGGTCAGCACCGAACCGCGGCCGTGGGTGATGTTGCTGGTGCCGTGCTTGTGCAGTTTCTCGTCGTTGTGCGCGCGAATGTCGCGGCCGGGAAAAACCTCTTCCAGGTGCTTGAAGAAGGCCGGGTCCATCGCCATCACGTCTTCGAAGTGGCCGTGAATGGGGCAATCCTTCACCATCAGAATCTTGCCATCGCGTTCGATGATCTGGGCCTTGATCTCGCCCACTTTCTCGTTGCGCAGAATATCCACCGGCAATTCGCCGTCCAGGATCTTGGCGCGCATCTCGGGGATGCATTTCGGGCAAAGCGAATCGGTCTCGCGCGGCCAGCCCAGCGTCGGCTTCATTTTCTCGTAGCTTTTCAGAAGCGGCTTGTCCGACCATTTGGGCGTGAACGAAGCGTTGGGGCGGATCTGGTTCAGCTTGTCGAACACCGCCCATGCCGCGCCCGCGGCCACCGTCACGGCTTTCTCGGCGTACTTGATTGGTTTACGCATATGGTTGTTTCGGGGCCGGGTCGAGCCCTGCCGATTCTCCCGATGAAAATTGATCTAGGTACTTCCCTAAGAGTATATTCCGGCCAAGAGGCAATTTGCTACGCTCGCCGGTCAAAGTGCGTGTTTTCATTATCGTATGGGGAAATCCGGGGTTGAATGGCGTCCAAACCCCGCCCAATGGAGATCCAAAAGGAAGCAAAGTCCGCTTCGTCCCCGCACCCTCTCGTAACCATGCCGTTCCTGGCGAGCTTGATACACTGAAGGCGTGCCGAAAGTTACGATCGACGGAAAGACGGTGGAATTCGAGTCCGGCAAGTTGCCCTATGACGAGCATGGGAAGCCGGAATCCATTCTCGACGTCTGCATCAATTTTGGAATTCATCTGGAGCATGCTTGCGGCGGAAGCTGCGCCTGCACCACGTGTCACGTCATCGTAAAAAGCGGCGATGCGAACCTGTCCGAAATGGACGACGACGAAGCGGACCGGCTGGAGATGGCGCCCGGCCTGACGCTGCACTCGCGCCTGGGCTGCCAGGCGGTGGTGACCGGCGACGTGGTTGTGGAAATTCCCACCTGGAACCGCAACTATGTCAGCGAAGGCGGCGGTTCCATCAACCTCGGCGGCGCCATTCCTCCACCGCGCAATGTCGTCGGCGCTCTCAAAGAATAGTTCCTTTCTGTTACTTATTTTTGACTATTGTTAGCCGGTCCTTGCTTCTTCATACTCACTGAAGACCCAAATTGGTCCGATTACTGACGATGCTCAAAAAATCGCTGCTGTTTCTTTTTCTTTGCGCGGTCTCGCGCGCCCAAGATCCCATTGGCGTTCTCGAAGGCCAAGTGGAGGATCCTGCCGGAGCTTCCGTCGGAAACGCCTCCATAACCCTTGAAAACGCCCAGACTGGCCGCAAGCTCACGCTGCTTACGCCGCCGCAAGGGACTTTTCATTTCTCGAATGTGCCCGTCGGCGAGTACTCCATGACTGTGACCGCCGGCGGATTCGCCACTTACACGGAATCGTCCATCCGCATCGACATCGGCCGTCTGATCCGCGTGCCGGTGAAGTTACAACTGGAGCGCGGCCGGACTGTCGTGGACGTCCAGGCACCCGCGGCCAGCATCGACATGGGTGTCACGCTGGGCAATGTCGTCTCATCGCGCGAGGCCACGGACCTTCCTCTGAACGGCCGCAATCTAACTCAGCTTGGCCTTCTGCAGCCGGGCGTGGCGCCGATGACCGCGGGCCTCGCCGAAGCCGGCGGCATCCTTCGCAGCGGCCAGGCCTATGGCGTCAACGGCCAGCGGCCGGAGTCCAACAACTATCTCCTCGACGGCGTGACGAATCTGGACAGCGTGAACGGCGGCTTCGCCATCCGCGTGCCCGTCGACGCGGTGAGCGAGTTCCGCATCCTGACCCTTAACGCCCCCGCCGAATACGGCGACACGAGCGGCGCGACGACCAGCGTCGTCACGAAATCCGGCGCCAACGCTTTCCACGGCGACTTATACGAATTCCTGCGTAACAACGCCTTCGACGCACGTAATTTTTTCGCCGCCACCACCGAGCCGCTTCACCAGAATCAGTTCGGAGCCACCGTCGGCGGTCCTATTCGCCGCGACAAGGATTTCTTCTTCGTTTACTACGAAGGCCAGCGCGACGTCCAAGGCGAAACCCAGGCCGCCATCGTCCCCACCGCGGCTGAGCGCATCGGCGATTTTTCGGGCTTGGTCAATCCGGCCACCGGCCAACCCGCGCCGCTCATTAACGAATTCTCCGGCGCACCGTTCCCGAACAACAAGATTCCCGCCTCTCTGCTCAGCCCCATCGCCTTGAAAGCCGCCGCCCTCTATCCGTTGGGCAACGTGTCTCCGTCGCTCTACTCCTCCACGCAAATTCTGAACGACAACTACGACCAGGGCGGATTCCGACTCGATCATTACTTCGGCGATGGCGACCAATTCTTCGCCCGTTACGCCACCTCCGCCCTCAACACCCTCGACCCGCTCCCCATCAACGGCGCCGGCGTTCCCGGTTTCCCCGTGGCCAACAGCATCACCACCAATTCCTTTACGATGTCCGAAGTCCACGCCTTCTCCCCCAATGCCGTTCAAACCATCCGCGCGGCGTTTTTCCGCAATGTTTTCTTCTATGAGGAGACGCAAAATCACACCCCCGCCAGCAGCTTGGGTTTCGATTATCAACCCACGCTGGCCGCCTCCGCCGGGCCGCCGTATTTGATCGTCAACGGCTACGCCAGCGTCGGCAATCCGATCACCGGCCCGCAAAACACCTATCAGAACGACTATCAGGGATCCTATTCGCTGGCCTGGACGCGCGGGCGGCACAATCTGAAATTCGGCGCCGATCTGGACCGGCAGCAGATCAACGCCACGCTTGGCATCGCCACCAACGGCTTTTTCGTCTTCGCTCCGTTCCCGGCCAGCGATTCCTTTGCCAGCCTGATGCTGGGCCAGCCCGTCGTTTTCTTTCAGGGGGGCGGCGACTTTAACCGTGGACTTCGCAAGTGGGTCGGCGCCGGCTACGCCCAGGATGAGTGGCGCGTGACGCCGCACCTCACCTTGAATTACGGCCTGCGCTACGAGATCAACACGCCTTACACCGACATCCGAAACCGCATGAACGCCTGGGCGCCGGGCCAACAATCCACCGTGATGCCAAGCGCTCCGAAGGGTCTTCTGTTTCCCGGCGACCCCGGGGTGCCACCGGGTATCGCCGCCGTCGATTACAAAGAATTCATGCCCCGCGTGGGCTTGGCATGGGATCCCACCGGGAGCGGGAAGACGACGATTCGCGCCGCCTACGGCATCTTCTACGACGGCTACACCAACGGCGTCGGCGGCCCGTTGCAGGCTCCGGTCAGCGCGCTTCCCTGGACCGAGGCCTATCAACTTCCAGGCCCGGGGCTGAACTTCGCCAATCCTTATAACGGCCAGACGCCGCCCTTCGTCAATCGCCAATTCGTCCAGCCGGCCACCGTGCTCACCGTGCAATCCGGCATGCTGCCGCCCTATTCGCAAAACTGGAATTTTTCGATCGAACGCGTCTTCGCCAAGGACTATCTGCTGGACGTTCGCTACGTCGGCAACAAAGGCACATACTTGCCGCGCTTCATCGAAGCGAATCCGGCGATCAACGGCCCCGGAGCCACGGCGCAGAACGCCGATCAACGCCGCGAATACGCCGGCTGTCAAGGCGCGTCGGGCCCGTGCGATTTCGCCTCCGTCGGTCTCATCGCCGACGATTCCAGCTCCACCTATCACGCCCTGGAAGTGGCCTTTTCGCGGCAATTTACCCGGAATCTGAGTTTTCTCGCCTCTTATTGGTGGTCCAAGAGCCTGGACTACATCTCCTCGCTCAACGTCTCCGGCTCGGCGCCGACGCTGGTGGCCGGGGAAAACGATCTCGCCCAGAACCCCTTCGATCTGCGCGCCGAGCACGGGCCGTCCCTGTTCGACGCCACGCAACGATTCATGTTCAGCGGAAGCTATGCGCTCCCGCATTTCCAGGAAGGCAACCGCGTAGCCGGGTTCCTATTGAACGGCTGGCAACTGAACGCCATCGCCAGCGCATCCTCCGGAACGCCGTTCACCGTGTATGACAGCGCCAACGTTTCCCTCCAAGGCTCGGCGCCGGAGATCAGCGGATTCTATTCCAGCCGCCCGGACCTCATTTCCAATCCCAACAGCGGCCCCCATACGCCGAACGATTGGGTCAGCCGGTCGGCCTTCCTGCAACTGAACCCGGTCACCCAGGCCGGACAGTTCGGCAACGAAGGCCGCAACGTCGTCCGTGGTCCTGGAATCGAGGACGTCGACCTGTCGCTGTTCAAGTATTTCAATCTGAGCGAAACCAAGCGGTTCCAATTCCGGGCTGAATGCTTCAACGCTCTCAACCACGCCAATTTGGGACTTCCCGAGAATGATCTTCAATCGCCGGCTTTCGGGCAGATCCTGCAATCCGGGCCGCCGCGGTTGTTCCAACTCGCGCTGAAGTTTTTGTTTTAAAGCGGCCGCGCCCGGCTTACCGTCGCTTCAGCCAAACGTCGAGGAACTTGTCGACCAGTTCCTGCGGCAGCTTGGCCGCGACGTGGACGGCCGTCTGTGTTTGCGTCACTTCGATGGCGTCGAACATTTTCAGCATGTCCGGTTGATTGTCCGGCGTGCTCAGGCGGCCCATCCCGATCAATCCGCGTAGCGCGTCGTGAATGTGGCGGGCGTCGTCGCTCGTCTTGCAGTTCACCCGCGCCTCCAGGTTCAACCCCGTGCGCAAGTCGAGGCCGAGCGATCCGGAATCGATACCGCGCAGCATTTGAGCCGCGTTGGCCAGGTTCGTATTCGCCGGAACGGCGCCGGCGATCCCATGCACGCCTCCGACGAAGGCCAGCCATACCTGGCTTTCCGCGGGCGCCGAGTCGAGCTGCGTGCGCAAATCCATCGGCACGCCGCGCGCGCCGTCCTGCGCGTCGATGACGTTATGCAGCGCCGCTTCCTGGCCCGCAACCGCCATCGACTGGGCCGGGAACCATACGGCCGCCGAGCCGATGACAAATAGCGATCGTCCTTTGTAGAGCGCCGCGCGCGCGCCGTTGGCCCGAAGGCGTTTTTCAAGATCGGCCTGTGCGAACCGTCCTCGCGCCAGCAGCGCCGTGTTCGTTCCGTCGGAGCAGGTCAGGATTTCATCCAGATCCTTGCGCGGGTCGATGCCTGTCTCGCCGGCGAACGTGTTCAACTGAGCCGGATTGATCGTGTTCAGGAAGCGCTGGTAGAACTTCGTTTCGCGCACCGAGACGACATCCGCGCCGGAGAGAAACACCGTGTTAGCCGGAACCAGCGCCTGCAACGATGGGTCGATATGCACCGACCCCACGCGCGAGCTTTCGCACGCCCCCAGCGCCAGCAAGACCGGAACCGCCATGAAGACGCGCAATCGGTTGCTCATCAAAAATCTCTCTTCTTGAAAATGACCACCGCGCCGGAGAGGAAAACCACTCCGAAAACCGCCGAAGTCCAGATCGGCTGGTAACCGCCGAACGAACGGTCCCGGATGGCGTTGAGAGTCATCGTTCCCATATCGTAAACCTTCGGCAGGACATAATAGAGCGCCCGCCAAAGGTTGCGTGTCCACTCCGACGACAGCAGCTTCATCATCATCTTCTCCTGCGCCAGAATGGGGCTGAGAATCATGAGCGCCACCGGGATCATCACCGCCAGCGCGGTGCTTTCCCACAGCACGCCCACCAGCACCACGACGCTCAACAGCACGGAGAAAATGAAAATCGTCGTCGGAATCGAGATCAAAAACGCCATCGGCCACAATCCGGTCTTGAAGCCGAAAATAATCCAGATCCCCAGCACCAGAAACACCACGTTGCCGCTCACCAGCAGCACGTTGCCTAGATAGCGGCCCAGAAGAAGGTGCGTGCGCGAGATGGGTTTCGACAGCAGCAGTTCGATGCGGCCCGGCTCCAGCACGCTTGGAATCAGCCCGGCGGAAGCGAAGACCGCAAGGAACATGCCCCACGTATACAGAAACGTCGCGACGCCGCCGAACACGCCGCGCACCAGTTGAGCGGCGTCCGCCGTCCCGCCGGTCTTGCCGAACAGAGAAATCGTGGCGGTAGCGCCCGCGACGATGTCGATCCGCAGCACAAACAGAAAGAAAACGATCAGCGCGGCCGAGAGCCCAAACAGTCCCCAGAATATTTTGCGCGCCATCGCCTCGCGGAATGTGTCGCGGATAATCGCGGCGGTCGCCAGCGCCTTCATCGCAGGTCCTCTTTCCCTTCGACGGTCTTGACGAATACTTCTTCCAAAGTGGAGGTGGTGGGCGTGATCGCTTCGATCTCACATTGCGCGGAACGCAGCAGATCCACCGCGGCGTTCACCTCGGCGCGCGCTCCAAACTGAAAATCGACGACGCCGTTCCGCGCGGCGCTCGCGCTGGCCCTTCCGGCGAGTTCCGCACGCAGATTGTCCGGCACCTCGGCCGCGGTGAGCCGGTAGCCCTTGCCCGCCGTCAGTTGCTTCACTTCGCCCTGAAGCGCCACCACGCCCTTGCGCAGAATGGCCACTTCGCGGCAAAACAATTCCACTTCCACCAACAAATGCGAATTGATGAAAATGGTTACCCCGCGCTGCTCCAACTCGCCCAGAATCTCGCGAATGTGCCGCCGGCCGACCGGATCGACGCCATCGGATGGTTCGTCGAGAATCAGCAGCGAAGGCTCGTGAATCAGCGCTTGCGCCAAGCCGAGCCGCTGCAACATGCCTTTGGAATACTTGCCGATCCGCATCGTGCCCCAGCCCTCCAGGCCCACGCGCTTCAGCAATTCCGGAATCCTTTTGCGCCTCTCGCCGCCCGGCACGCCCGAAAGCGCGGCGTAAAAATCCAGCATCCCTTCCCCGGTGAAATACGTCGGAAAGCGGTGATTTTCCGGCAGGTATCCGATCGGTCTGCGCGCTTCCGGTTCCCGCGCGTCGCGTCCGAAAATGCGCGCCGAACCGGCCGTCGGATGCACGGCCGACAGCAGCATCTTCACGAATGTCGTCTTCCCCGCGCCGTTCGGCCCCAGTAGCCCGAACGTCGTTCCCCGCGCCACACGCAGCGAGATCCCGTTCACCGCCGGCACCAACCGTGGCGTCCAGTTCAGCGCCGTTCGCGAGCGGAAAACCTTCGTCAGACCATCGGTCTCGATCGCGTATTCGCTCATTACATCAAGAATACGCAGCCTCGCCCGATTTCGTTCTGCCGATCTACCAGTTCGTCACCGAACCGTCCGGCCGCTCGAAAATCGGCGTCACCCGATAGCGATCCTTTAGAGTAATCTCGGCCTGCAATTGGAGCGGCTTGGTGTCGAGCGTAACGCCCAGCCCCGGCCGCCGGTTCGGATACAAATTGCCCTTCCGGAAATCGAAACATTCCGGCAAATGCGGCTGCGCCTTCGGCGTCTCCCCGGTCATCTCCATCATCACCGGCCCGGAAAACGCCCCGCAGGCATGCACCAGCGCGGCCTCCGACAACGGGCCCGTGAAGTGCGGAATCAACCCCACATAATGCGTCTCGCACAGCGCGGCGATCTTCATATATTCGGTGATGCCACCGACGTTCGGCAGCGTCATCCGCGAATAATCGATCAGATGCTGTTCGATGAGTTCATTGACGTCCCACTTCGAGCCGAACTGCTCGCCCACCGCGATCGGCACTTTCACTTTCTGGCGCAATTCCCGGTAAACGCCGGGATACTCCGAGCGGATCAAATCCTCGGCGAAGTAAGGCTCCAGCGGCTCGATCAACTCGCTCAACCGCACCGCGTCGGGCAAGTCCAATCGCGTATGATAATCGAGCGACCAATCGCCATCCTTCCCCACGCCCTCGCGAATCTCCCGGCAATTCTCATACGTCCGGCGTACAATCTCGTGCGATTGAAACGGACGCCCGGCCCCAGGGTCCACCACCGACGACCGGTACGCGCGGAAGCCGGCTTCGATGCAAGCGCGCGCCGTTTCCCGTACCGATCCTTTGCTCGGAAATCCGGTCGAATAGCACTCCACACGATCGCGCGACAATCCGCCCAGCATCTCGTACACCGGAACGCCCAGCGCCTTGCCTTTGATGTCCCACAACGCCAGGTCGATCGCGCCCAACGCGTCCAGTTTCTCGCGCCCGGCGGGATAGAAATAGCCACGATACATGATCTGCCACAAGCGGTCGATACGCGATGGATCTTCGCCGACGATCATCGCCGCGCATTGCTCCACCGTCTCCTTCGATCCTCCCTCGCCGATACCGGTAATTCCCGCGTCGGTTTCGACCGTGACGATGTGGAAGCTCTGGTTGTAAATGGGCCGCGAATCGGGGTTGCGATAAAAACGAATGCGGGCGATCTTCATCGGACCCGGCGTGGCCGCGAACGCCGTCCCCATGCGCGAAGCGCCCAGCGCCGCCGCCGCCGGTATCCCCGCGCTCTTCAAAAACGCCCTGCGCCGCATCGCGTTCATTGCGCCGCCTCCGCTTCCTGTTTCTTCAATTCGTCGCGATACGCCTGCGCCCGTTCGGCCACCATCGCCTGGTAGCCTTGCGGATCGATAAACGGATTCGCTCCGCCCGTTTTCAATTTCGCGTACTTCTCTTCCATCCCGTAATAATTGCCGTGCGCTCCAAGCGGAACGTCGCATTGCAGGCTCTTCAACACCTCGAACGTGTGCGCGTAATCGGCGGCGATTTGCGGATACAACGCGTTGCCCACCAGCCGGTAGCCGGGATTCACGTTCGGGCTGCCGGTGATGACGACGTGGTACGTCTTGCCACCCTCGACCGCCAGCATGGTCCACGTCGTGCATCCCTTCGTATGCCCCGGCGTCTTCACCGCCGTCAACACCGTGCCGCCCAGCTTCACCTGGTCGCCGTCGTGCAGGATCCGGTCCACTTTCACCGGAGGCCAATGCTGATTCCGGTATACAAAATCGCTCGCGCCGCCGTCCTCTACTTCCTTCACGTCGCCGTCCATCACCATTAGCTTCGCCCCGGTCAGCCGCTTAGCCAGCGCCGTGCCCGCGCAATGGTCGTCATGAGAATGGCTCAGCAAAATGATCTTGATGTCCTGAAAACGGAAGCCCAATTTCTCGACGCTCGCGCGAATGAGCGGCACCGATTCGGCATAGCTGGTGTTGATCAGAATGTCGCCCTGCGGCGTCGTGATCAAAAATGAGGCGAGGAACCCGGTGCCCACGTAATAAACGTTGCCAATCACGTGGTGCGGCGGAAAGGGCTGGTTCCACTTGGCGTTGATCGCCGGCGCGATCGACGCCGGGAGAACCGCGAGAAGCACGAGGGCGAAACGGAGCCGCATGGCATCCATCCTATCCGAACGCGCCCCCGCCCAGGTTTGCCACACTATGAGAGTAGAGACATGAGCGATTCTCCATCGAACACGGAACAACTTCTTTCGGACAACCCATTACTGAGGATGCAATTCCGCATCCCCTTCGACCAAATCCACGCCGCCGATGTAGAACCCGCTATTGGGCGTCTTCTCGAAGAGGCGAAAGCGAGCGTGGACTCGATCGCCGGCGCCGGCGGCCCGCGTACCTACGGCAACACCCTGGAGGCGCTGGAGAAAGCGACGGAGCCGCTTGAGTACGCCTCCGGAGTGGTGCGCCATTTGGAATCGGTGGCCACGACGCCCGAGCTGCGCGCCGCCCACAACGCGGTGGAACCGGAGATCAGCTCCTTCTTTGCGGGAATTCCGCTGAACGAAAAACTGTGGACGGCCATCCAGGCCTTCGGCGCGACCGAAGAAGCGAAAACGCTCCCGCCGGTCCGCGCGCGCTTTTTGAAGAAAACCATCGACAGTTTCCGCCGCCACGGCGCCGAACTCGACGAAGCGGGCAAAAGGCGATTGAACGAAATCGATGTCGAGCTAACCCGCAAGACGACGAAATTTTCCGAAAACGTTCTCGACGACACCAACGAGTTCGACTTGGTCGTGGAAGACGAAGCCAAGCTCGCGGGCCTTCCCGAGAGCGCCCTCGCCGCCGCCCGATCCAGCGCCCAATCGAAAGGTAAACCCGGCTGGCGCTTCACGCTGCAAGGACCCAGCTACACCGCTTTGATGACCTATCTCGACGATCGCGAAATCCGCGAACAGGTCTGGAAGGCGTATAACCGCAGAGCGACCGCCGGCGAGCGCGACAACGGCGTGTTGCTCCAGGAAATTCTCGCCCTCCGCCGCGAGAAGGCCGCTTTGCTCGGCTATGCCGACTTCGCCGACCTGGTAATCGAAGACCGCATGGCTCACCGCGGCGCGCGCGCCGAAGCTTTTCTCGCCGATCTCGCCACGAAAACACGCGACCGCTTCGAAAGCGAGAACGACGATCTGCGGCGCTTCGCCGGTTTCGCCCTCGAACCGTGGGACGTCGGCTATTGGGCCGAAAAGCTCCGCCAGAAGCTCTACGACTTCGACGAGGAAGAGTTGCGCCCGTACTTTCCCGTCGAGCGCGTCATCGCCGGACTGTTCGAGGGCGGCTCGCGCCTATATGGAATTCGCGTGGGCGATGAACCCGGTGCGCCGGTGTGGGACGCCGCCGTCCGCTACTATCGCATTGAAGATCCGGTCTCCGGCAAACAGCTCGCCGCGTTCTATTCGGACTGGTACCCGCGCGAGAACAAGCGCGGCGGAGCGTGGATGGATTCCCTCATCACCGGCAGCCCGTCCAGCCATTTGGGAACGGCGCACGCCGGGCTGATTTGCGGCAACCTCACGCCGCCGGTGGGAGACCAGCCGGCGCTGCTTACGCATCGCGAAGTGGAGACGATCTTTCACGAATTCGGCCATCTCCTGCACCATTGCTTAAGCACCGTGGAAGTGCGCAGCCTCGCCGGCACCAACGTCGCCTGGGACTTCGTCGAGTTGCCGTCGCAGATCATGGAAAACTGGACCTGGGAGCGCGAAGCGCTCGATCTGATCGCCGCCCACTGGCAAACCGGCGCCTCGATCCCGGAAGAGTTGTTCAAGAAAATGAAGCGCGCCCGGAATTTCCGTTCGGCGAACGGGCAGATGCGCCAGCTCGGTTTCGGCCTCGTGGATCTTGCCCTGCATCGTCATTACTCGCCGGAGCGCGACGGCTCGGTGGTCGAGTACTCGCGCCGCGTCCTGCAACCTTTCGCCGCCGCGACCTTGCCCAATGACTACGGCATGATCGCCGGCTTCACCCATCTGTTCGGAAGCCCGGTCGGCTACGGCGCCGGATACTATTCCTACAAATGGGCCGAAGTGCTCGACGCCGACGCCTTCTCCCGCTTTCGCCGCGAGGGAATCTTCAGCTCCGAAACCGGCGCCGCGTTCCGCGAAAATATTTTGTCCAAGGGCGACAGCGACGACCCCGCCGGACTCTATCGCAATTTCATGGGACGCGATCCCGATCCCGACGCCCTGCTCGAACGCAGCGGCCTTCTGGCTGCGCGCTAAACCGCCGCCCGCCCCTCGCGGCAGATCCCTCGCTTGCTGCTCCGTATGAAGCGCACCAAGTGCCGCGCGTGTTCGCCTTCCACCTCGCTCTCGATCCTCTGAAGCGCCTCTTCCAGCTTCAGACCCGATCGGTATAACAAGCGGTAAGCCCTCTTCAGCGCGGCGATCTCCTCCATCCGGAAACCCGCCCGCCGCAGCCCGACCAGGTTCAATCCCTTCGCCGCCACGTTGAAATCGGTGCAAAGAAAAAACGGCGGCACGTCGCTGTTCACCCGCGTGTTCCCGCCGATCATCGCCAGCCGCCCGATCTTCGAATACTGATGAATCACGACGCCGCCAGAGATAAACGCCTGGCTCTCCACCTCCACGTGGCCCGCCACCAGCGCGCAACTGGCGATCACGCAGTTGTCGCCGATCGTGCAATTGTGCGCGATATGCCCCGCGGTCATGATGTAGTTCCCGTCGCCGATCGTCGTCGCGCTCTCCGGCTGCGTTCCGCGCGAGATGGTGTAGTGCTCGCGGATTTTGTTGCCGTTCCCGATGCGCAAATAGCTGCGCTCCCCGCCGAAGGACTTGTCCAGCGGATCGGTCCCCAGCGCCGTTCCCGCCGAAATCTCATTGCGCTCCCCCATCGTCGTCCAGCGCTTCACATAGACATAAGGCTCCAGGCGGCAAAACGCGCCGATCTCGACATCCGCCTCCACGACGCAATATTCGCCGATCGCCGCTTGCGGCCCGATCCGCGCCCCGGGATGAACGCGCGCCGTCGCCGCCACCACGGCCGAGGAATCGATGGGCATAAGCTTGTATGGTACAGGAGCCTCGATTTGACCGTTAAAGACATCGCCGCGCTCGTTGGCGGAGCCTATGAAGGCGACGCCGCGCTCGTTCTGCTCCGCTGCGCTCCGCTCGAATCGGCCGGTGGAGACGAACTCGCTTTCGCCGCCCATAGAAAGTCCATCGAAGCCGCGGAACGTTCAAACGCCGCCTGCCTGATCGTCCCTCCCGATTTTCCCTCCGGCCGCACGCTCATTCGCGCCGCCGACCCCCGCGCCGCGTTCGCTCGCGCCATTGCCGCCCTCCATCCTCCCGCGCCTCCCGCTCCCGGTGTTCATCCCAGCGCAACGGTAGCGCCGGACGTGCGGATCGGCGAAGGCTCCAGCATCGGTCCCGGTTGCTCCCTGGGCGCCGGCGTCCGCATCGGCCGCGATTGCGTTCTGCATGCGAACGTCGCGCTCTACCCCGGCGTCACCCTTGCCGACCGCGTCGTGCTTCACGCAGGTTGCGTGCTCGGCGCCGACGGCTTCGGCTATGCCTTCACCAACGACCGCTATGAAAAATTCCCCCAGATCGGCCGCGTCGAAATCGCCAACGACGTCGAAATCGGCGCCAACTCCTGCGTCGATCGCGCCGCCCTCGGCGTCACCACTGTCGGCGAAGGTTCGAAGCTCGACAATCTCGTTCACATCGGACACAACTGCCAGATCGGCCGCCACGTCGTCATCGCCGCGCAAACCGGCCTCTCCGGCGGCGTCGTCGTCGAGGACTACGCCGTCATCGGAGGTCAAGTCGGCATCGGAGATAAAGCCCGCATCGAATCCGGCGTAGTGCTCGGCTCCGGCAGCGGCGTCCTCACTTCCAAAATCGTCCGCAAAGGCGAACCGCTCTGGGGTGTGCCCGCGCGCCCGCTGCGCGAGCATCTGGCGCAACTGGCCAACCTCGCCCGTTTGCCGCAACTGCGCGCGGAGATCCCCGCCCTCCGGCGCCGGATCGAAGATTTGGAGAAACCTCGCTAGCGGCCTACACTTCCGCTCGCGCGCCTTCCTTGGTTTCACTCACCGCCCGGCACAACATGCCGTTGGCCTGCGCCACCAGATCCTGAATCTTCGTCAGGAGTTGTTTCGCTTGGCCTTCGCCGGCCGGCGTGCTCATTTCCAGAAAATAGGCGATGCTCTCGATTTCGCTCAATGGCTGCCGGATCTCATGGGCCAACTCCACAACCCAATTGTCCGTTGCGCTCCATTTTGCCGGCATCGTTCGTACATCCCGGTCCACTTCCCACTGTAATGACATTGCGTATGACCTTTCGCCGTCCTATCTCGGATTTCTTGGACGGTCTATTCTAGGGGGCCTTTGAGTTATACCGCCATTCCCGGCGGCGGGTCAAGCGGATTCGGTACGGGTCTAGGATTTCTAAAGTACCCCTTCCACGAAATCCTACTCATCACCGTCTATTCTGGTGGTACGTACCTCCGGTTATGACCCTAATGCCCTCGCGCCGGCCGGCGTTCCTCGTCTTCGCAGGGCTCGCCGCCGGCACGCTCGGCGCGCAATCGCCGCCCGCGACGGCGGATGCATCGAAGAGCGTTACCGTCAGCGGTTTCGTCGTGAACTCCCGTGACGGCCGTCCATTGAAGCGCGCCTCCGTCGCCATCAAACCCGCCGATTCCGGTTCCACTCTCACCGCCTTCAGCGACACCACCGACGAAAAGGGCCGCTTCTTTTTCCCTGGCGTCGCCCTCGGCCGCTATTCGATAGAAGTGGCGCGCGACGGCTTCCTGAATTCCGATACGGGCTGGATCGACCAGTACCGATTTCCGCCCACTTTCACTCTGCGCGAGAGCCAGGATCTCACCGGCCTCACTTTCAAGCTTTTTCCCGCGGGAGTCGTCTCCGGCCGCGTCTCCTTCGACGATGCCGAACCATCGCTCGGAGCCGAAGTCGTTCTCTATCGCGACACCTGGTGGCGCGGCCGCCATGTTTACGCGATCGCCGCCCGCGCCAATACCGACGACCGCGGCGAGTATCGCATGCATAGCCTCCAGCCGGGCTCCTACCTGCTCTCGGCCTCGTGGAACAAACCGGTCCTGGTGCAAGGCGCGCAGGAGGAGCCGCGCCGCGACGACAAAGGCAAGATCGTTCCCGACGAAACCTATGCCACTACCTTCTACCCGTCCGCGCAGAAACTCGTCGAGGCCGTCCCGATCCAGCTAGGCTACGGCGCGGAGGCGCAGGGCATCGACGTTTTTCTCACGACCGCCCGCACGGTCCGCGTGAGCGGCCACGTCACCAGCGGCCTCGGCGGCCAGGCGATCGCCTCGCCCAATCTCACCCTCCGCCGCACCGGCGCCGACAACACCGCTTCCGTCACCGTTCCCGCTTCCGTCAACCTCGACAAGCGCGGCGGGTTCGAGATCTCCGGCGTCGTTCCGGGCTCCTACTACCTCACCGCCGAAGCGGATGAGGACGGCACGAAGCTCGTCGGCCGCCGCTTCCTCACCGTCGGCGAAGACAACATTTTGGATCTGTCCCTTCTCGCTTCCCCCGCGCAGAAATGGTTCGGGCGCGTTTTCGACGACAGCGACGCCACGACGGATTTCAGCGCGCTCACCGTCACGCTCGACCCGCGCGATGAAACCGCTTCCCCCGTGGACGCCCAAGTCCGCAAAGACGGCGAATTTTCCTTCGACTTCATGCCCGACGCCGTCTACGATGTCTACGTGAAAAATATCCCCTCCGGCTACTATCTGAAATCGGTCGACTCCGGCGATGCCGATCTGCTCGCCGGCGGAGTCTCCGCGCCCCCTGGCGCATCCCCGCAAGTCATGCGCATCGTTCTCGGCAAAGACGGCGGCCGGCTCGTCGGAGCGGTCCTTAACGACGACCACACCTCCGCCCCCGGCGTCAACGTCGACCTCATCCCCGACCCTCCCGCCGGCCGCTACCAGGATTACCAAAGCCTCTACTCCGACCAATACGGCAACGTGCGCATCGCCGGCATCGCTCCCGGGCATTACATCCTGCTCGCCTGGGCCGGCGAAGCCCCTTGCGATATTTACAACCCGAACGAACTCCCGGCCTGCCGCGCGGCCGGAGCCTCGGTCGACATCCACGAAAACGAGGACGCCTCCATCTCCCTCAAACTCGCCGCCGCCCAGTAGCGGCTGTTATCTTGAACCCATGGAGATTCTCCTCGATCCCCGCGAGGCGCGCGTGCTGGGTGCGCTGCTTGAGAAGGAAGCCGTCACCCCCGAAGTCTATCCCCTGTCGCTCAACTCCCTCACCGCCGCATGCAACCAGAAAACCAGCCGCGTGCCCGTCGTCGATTACGACGAGGACACCGTGCTCCGCGCCCTCGAACTCCTCCGCTCCAAACGCCTCGCCACCATGCTCACCGGCAATGGCCGTGTCACCAAATACGGCCAGCGCCTTTCGGAAACCCTCAACCTCGGCCGCCGCGAAACCGCTCTGCTCACCGTCCTTCTGCTACGCGGCCCGCAAACGGCCGCCGAATTGGCGGCCCGCTGCGAACGAATGCACCGCTTCGACGATCTCGCCGAAGCCGAAAGCTGCCTGGAACACCTCGCTCATTTCGCCGAAGGCCCGCTCGCCGTCCGCCTCCCTCGGCATCCCGGCCAAAAGGAGGCCCGCTGGGCCCATCTGCTCTGCGGCCCCGTCGACGAAGCCGCCCCTTCGGAGCCGCCCCGCTCCGATCCCGCGCCGTCCGATCTCACCCTTCGTTTCGCCGCCCTCGAATCGGAAGTCGCCTCCCTCCGCGAACAGCTCCAAACCCTCGAGCGCCGATGGGAAGAGTTCCGCCGCCAGTTCGAATAGCCTTCGCTCATACGCGGCAGATCTCCATCGCCTCCTTCAGCGATTGGATCGGATCCCGCCCCGGCGCCGGCGAGTACTCATGCGCGATCTGGCCGTCGAATCCCAAATCCGCGATCGCCTTGGCCACGAAATGGTAGTCGAGCTCCTGCGTCCCGTCGATTTCGTGCCGCCCCGGATTGCCTCCGGTATGAAAATGCGCCAGGTATTGAATGTTGTCCCGGATCGTCCGCGCGATGTCGCCTTCCATAATCTGCATGTGATAGATGTCGTAGAGCAGCTTCACCCGCGGCGAATTCACCCGCTTCATCACGCCCACTCCCCACGCCGTGTGGTCGCACATGTAATCGGGATGGTTCACTTTGCTGTTCAGCAACTCCAGGCAAATCGTCACGCCCTTGTCCTCGGCGTGCGCCTTCACTTTGTTTAGAAACTCGACGCAATGATCCGCGCCCTCGGCATCCGGAATCCCTCGCCGCGACCCCGACAGGGTGATCAGGTTCGGCACTCCGTTCGCCGCACATAGATCGATCCCTTCGTTCATCGACTTCTCGATCCGCGCATGATTGGCCCGCTCGTTGATGCCATCCGGAATCGTTCCTCCGTAAGGCGGCGGCATCATCGTCGGCACCAGCCCGTATTTCTTCAGCACCGGCCAGCGGTCGGGCCCAATCAGGTCGAAGCCGTAGAAACCCAGCTTCGCCGCCGTCGCCGCCATCTCCTCAAACGGCATCCCTCTGCCGAAAACCCCTCCCGTCACGCACTGCTTCAACCTCCCTGGGGCCTTCGCGGCCCCCTCCTGCGCCTTCAACGCCAGCGGCGCCGCCGCCAGTCCCGCCACGAATCTTCTCCGGTTCATGTGGAATATCGTATCAGCCGTTCACATTTCTTGAGAATAAATTTGAAACGCCCGCAACCGATTGCCTACATTCACATTCTCGTGTCCCCGGCGCATGCCCTTTGCGGCCCCAACCCGCGGAATCCGCCGCTCATGCCCTACAATCATGCCGTCACCGCATACTTTCGCTGAGAGGAAATCATGCCAGCTACACAACCTGCCTTCGATTCAGCCGCCGTCTGGCGGTCCGCCCCGTCCGAGCGCAGCGCCGCGTTCACGGAGGCCTTCGGCGCCGTCGCCCGCGGCCTCCAGCAGTCCCTCCGTCAACAAATTCCGTCACGCTTTTTTCTGCGCCCCGATAGCCATCTCGACCGCCGCCTCGCCCTCGCCAGGCTCGTCTTTCAGTGCAGCCGGCCCACTCCGCCGCGCCGGGGCAGGGAATTCACCTACGACATCGTCGACACCTCCATGATGGCCGGCTTCTATTGGGGCGTCCGCCAAGTCCTCCCGGCCGAGCTTTCGTGGCTCCAAGTCCGCATGCTCACCGCCGGGCGATTCGATCTGGCCCGCTCCTATGCCCCGCGCCACTCCGCCGCGATCGTCGCCGAAGTGCGCGCCCGCCCTCAACTTCTCGGACGGCTCCTCTCCGCCGAAGGCTCGCTGCTCCGCGATTTGCTGCAATTCTCCGCCGCCTTCCGGCTACAGGATTCCCCGTCGCGCGCCGCCCGCCTCCAGGACAACCTTATGCGCTCCTGGATGCGAACGCTCTCCCGCGTCTATCCAGGGCTGGACGCCTCCGATCTCGCAGCCAACCTTTTCGAGGCCGCCACCGGCGTCATGGCCGGTTTCGACGAACGAACCTTCGCCTCCGCCGCCTAATCGCGCGAATTTTGCCGCGCCAAGGCCACTACTCTCTTATGAGATTCTGGCCCTCCTTCGTCCTAGCCCTGTTTCTGACCTCCGCCGCGCTGCCCGCCGCCGGCCGCGCCCCCGCCTCCACCGCAACCCACGCCGCCTCCGATCCGCGCCCCAGCGACTCGGAGATCGAACGCACCATCCGCGCCAAGCTCGCCAAATCGAAGATCGGCAAAGACGGCTTCCAGGTTACGGTCAAAACCGGTGTCGCCACTTGGCAGGGCCACACGACCGTCATGCAACATAAAGGAGCGGCCACGAGAATGGCCAAAACCGCCGGCGCGATCCGCGTGGTAAATAACATCCGCATCGACAGTGGAACCGGAGTCGGCGGCGCGCCCCGCAAGGTAGACGTGAAGACGAACTGAAGTTGCCTTTCTTTCTCGAACGGCGGGCGCGTTGCGCCCCGCTTCCACGAGACCCTTGATGGTGCGAACGAAAACCTCGTCGCGCCATAACTATTCCTCGAGCGCGCGCGAATCATCCAATAGCCGGGGGCGCTCGCCGGTAAGTTGGTGCGCGCCGACGGCGGAATACCACATCAAGGGAGTCTTTAAGTGTTTGATACAGAATGTCACGATGAAGCGACTTCATCGAAGCCAACCCAAATCACCGCCAAGCCGGGTGTATTGAATCCGTTGCGCCCTCACGTGCGCTTAACGGCAATGTTTGCGGCCGCGCTAACTCTGGGTATCGGAGCCTCCGCGGCGGAATCAAGCCGCCTCCGCGTCCCGCGAAGGACGACTGGCGAGATCAGGGCGGGTGAATTCTCAACGTTTACCGGGGCTGCGCCAGCTAATCCGAACACCGATCAAGGACCCGGCCCAGGGCCTATCGGTCCGGGTCCGGGATGCAACCTGTTCCCGGCGCCGCCATCCGTCGGCGCCACTGTGGATCTGTCCTACTTCGGGCCATCGCCTTCAACCGTGAATCGCAGCCTCGTGGGCCCGGTCCAACTATTGAACTCGGGGCCGCTGGACACCACGAAAGGCACGATCACGATCCCTCTGTATTTAGGACACCTGCGGGACGGAAGAAACGTTTGGTACGTACTGACCGATGTTAGCGATGCCGACGTGGCGGCCGAACTCGGCCTGAACTTTTCGACGAAGCTGAAATATGCGGCAGTAGCGGCGCGGACGGCAAACTTCGACGACAACAATGACTTGGTGTTCGACAAGGGAACGGTCGATTTTGGGCCGGTAAGGGCCATCTCGCCCGGTCCCGCCGGACAGGAATTTCCGCCCGTCGCCTTCCAGCCGGGAGCCGTGGGTGACAAGGACTACAGTCCGCTGGTGCAGGTCTTAAATGCCGGAGGCGTCATCTACAATGCTCCTATCGTCGCCTTCGGCGTCACGGCCGACCAAATCAGTTTCCCGTACGGCAACGTGGATTATGCGAAGGTGCATGATCAGGTTCTGGCGATCGATCCTGTGAACATGACGGTCACCCTGAACGTGATCAACGGCTTCAGTTTTGGAAAGCCGGTCTGGTATATATCGATGGACGCGAGCATTCCCCTGGCCGCGGCCATCGAGCACAACACCTTCGCACCCCTGCAGGCGGCGCTTCCGCTGGGCAAGGACGACACCTTTGGCAGCCCGATCGAGCGGATCTTCATCGCCACGAACGGCCCGGAAGAAGGCGGCTGCGCGAACCCGCTCCGGCAGGGGTTGTCGGCGGATCTTGCCGACGGATACCGGCCCAATAATGTGGTGGGAGGAATACCGACCAATGCCTTGGATTACAGCCCCATCTGGGACGCTCAATTGTACGCGTGGACCCAGGACGCAATCAATAAGGGCTATCGGGGCCAATTGCGGGAGGAATTCCAGGTTCTAACCTTTGTTCAGGACGGCCTGCTTACCGCGCCCGGCGGAGGCCCGTTCACGACCAGCGGCTTTTCCATCAACTGCACGATCGTCCAGCGTCTCGACTGATCTCCTTTTCAGCGGCAACGCCCGCTGTTCCCGCGAATCGGAACAGCGGGCCCATTTCCGTCGGCCGTTTGGCAACACCCAATCCCAGTTTTGCGCAATTTTGCGCTTTACAAACCGGCGGATGTTTGTTAGTCTAATAAAAGCGTCTTAGAAGATAAGTCTGCTCAGTGGGAGGTTCACGCCTTCTCTCCGCAAAGAGAAACCTCGTAACCGTCTGCACCAATGAGGATTTATGGCCACCGGAAAAAAATTTGAAGCTGCCGCGAAACAAGTAGAAAACCGTCCGTACGCCCTTCCTGAAGCGGTTACGCTCATTCAGAAGATCAAGTTCGCCAAGTTCGACGAGACCGTCGAGGTCCATATGCGCCTTGGAGTCGATCCCAAACACGCCGATCAAATGGTTCGCGGCACCGTCGTTCTTCCCAACGGCCTCGGAAAATCGAAGAAAGTTCTGGTCATCGCCTCCGGCGACAAGCAGCGCGAAGCCCAGGAAGCCGGTGCCGATCTTGTCGGCGGGGAAGACATGGTGACGAAGATCCAAACGGAAAGCTGGACCGATTTCGACGCCGTCATCGCCACCCCCGACATGATGCGATCGGTCGGCAAATTGGGTAAGGTGCTCGGCCCGCGCGGCCTGATGCCGAACCCGAAGACCGGCACGGTCACCACCGATGTCGCCCAGGCGGTGAAAGAAATCAAGGCCGGCAAGGTGGAGTTTCGCGTCGACAAAACCGGCGTCATCCACGCTCCCGTGGGCAAGATCGGGTTTGAGACGGGTAAGCTTCTCGCCAACGCCGACAGCCTGATTCAGGCCGTGATCAAGGCCAAGCCTTCGGCCGCCAAGGGCAAATACGTCAAGAGCGTCACTATTTGCTCGACGATGGGACCGGGCGTGCCGCTCGATGTCGCCGTTTTTAACGCCAAGCAGATCTGAACCTTTTAGCGACTCGGAATCGAAAAATCGTATGAAGAAGAAATCGGAAAAAGAAAAAGATCTCGCCGCGTTGCGCAAGGAATTTGAAAAGGCGCAGCACATCTTTTTAACCGGCTACGAAAAGATGACCGTGCAGCAGGACTTCGATCTGCGCAAAACGGTGCGTGGCGCGGGTGGCAGCTATAAAGTGGTTAAGAATAATCTGGCGGAGAAGGCCGCCGAAGGCACCGCCGCCTCCGATCTCGTGAAGGGCGTCAAGGGCATGACTTCGATGGCCTGGACCGAACGCGATCCGGTGGCGCTGGCCAAAGCGCTCACCGCTTTTGCCAAGACCACCCCGGCTTTCACCTTTAAATCCGGGATGGTGGAAGGCCGCGTGGTGGATCTGAAATCCATCCAGGAACTGGCCACGCTTCCTTCGCGGGACGAGCTTTTGGCTAAGGTTTTATTCCTGATTCAGGCTTCGGCCCAGAGGTTGGTGGTGGCCATCAATGGCGTAGGCCGCAACCTGGCCGTGGTCGTCGATCAGGGTGTGCAGCAGAACAAGTTTTCTCAATAAGAGGGAGTAGATAACAACATGGCGGACATTAACGCGATCGCGGAACAGATTCAAGGGCTGACCCTGCTCGAAGCGGCTCAGCTTGTCAAGATGCTCGAAGAGAAGCTCGGCGTCTCGGCGGCGGCGGCTTCGGTGGCGGCAGCCCCGGCGGCCGGCGCCGCGGCCGCTCCGGCAGTGGAAGAGAAGACGGAGTTCGCCGTCGTGCTCACCGCCGCCGGCGCAAACAAGATCAACGTCATCAAGGTGGTTCGCGAAGTCACCAGCCTTGGCCTCAAAGAAGCCAAGGATCTGGTCGACGGCGCCCCCAAGACAGTCAAAGAGGGCGTCAACAAGGACGAAGCCGAAACCATCCGGAAGAAATTCGCCGACGCCGGCGCGTCGGTGGAAGTCAAGTAACTCGGGCGTTTTCGCAGTTCCGGTTGTCCGTTTAGGCTCGCCTTGGCCGCCTCGTATGCACGTACGCGGTCCCGGCGGGCCGCCCTTGGTTTGACGTATCGGCCTGGGGTCTGTTAATGTTGAGATAGTCAATAGGCCTGGATTCTTTCTTCTGTGATTTTTCCAACTTGCGGTCCTTTTTGCCGTCTCTCCGCGTCGGCAGTGGATTTCGCCGAGTATTTGGCTTTCGCGCGGACTTCCCGCGCCCGCTCCTTTTCTCGTCCCGCGCTTCCCAGGCCTCTCCCGGCCTCGTTTTCTTTCGTGTCGCACTCGATTCCGGCCCGGCGGCTGGAATCCTGAACGCACGCTTTCGTTTCCCGGCCGGCCCCGTTTGGAGCCGCTGCCTGTTTGTTGTGATGGACATGTTGGCGAACGTGAACATGTTGAATTGCGCCGCATTCGGTGATTCTCGTCGGCATCCTGGAGCGGCGCTCCCCGGTGCGCGTTAGGTATGGAGATCCGTTAATGGAAAACCTTGTCAAAGACAGCCCGCGCCAGCGGGTCGATTTCTCCCGCATTAAGACTTCGATTCCGATCCCGAATCTCATCGAGGTCCAAAAGAAGTCCTATGAGCGCTTCCTGCAAATGGATCTGCTCAAGGACGAGCGCGAAGACACCGGCCTCCAAAGCGTCTTCAGTTCCGTGTTCCCCATCTGCGATTTTCGCGGCCTGAGCCAGCTCGATTTCGTCGAGTATTCCATCGGCAATTGGGAATGCAAGTGCGGCAGCCTGAAGGGCCTCCATCACCTCCGCACCACCTGCCGCAACCCGGCCTGCGGCGCGGCCATCCGCACCGATCCATTCCACTCCGGCGACGTCATCTGCCCCAAGTGCGGCACTTTCAATAAAAATATCGTCGTGTTTTGCAACCGCTGCGGCGATCCCATCGGCCTGCAATTGAAGTACGATGTGGCCGAGTGCGAAGAGCGCGGCATGACCTACGCCGCCCCGCTCAAAGTAACCATCCGCCTCACCGTCTACGACAAGGACCCCGAAACCAGCGTCAAAACCGTCCGCGATATCAAGGAGCAAGAGGTCTTTTTCGGCGAGATTCCGTTGATGACGGAGAATGGCACGTTCATCATTAACGGCACCGAACGCGTCATCGTCAGCCAACTTCACCGCTCGCCCGGCGTTTTCTTCGAGCGCGTCCCCGCTCAAAGTTATTTCCTCGGCAAGATCATCCCCTACCGCGGAAGCTGGGTCGAGTTCGAATACGACACCAAGAACCTGCTCTACGTCCGTATCGACCGCAAGCGCAAATTCTACGGCACCGTCTTCCTCCGCGCCCTCGGCCTCAAAACCGATTCCGAGATCATCAACGCGTTCTATAAGACCAGCGACATCGTCCTCAAGGACCGCAAGCTGTACTGGAAGGTCTCCGACGGCTTGGTCGGCCTCAAGCTCTCGCACGCCATCAACGCCAAGAACGGCGACGCCGTCGTGCTCCAGGGCCGCAAGATCACTTCCACCTTGTTCAAGGAAATTCAAAAGGCCAAGATCGAACAGGTGGAAGTGGAGCCGGGCGATCTCGAAGGCGCGTTCGTCGCCACCGACGTCGTCGATATGTCTACGGGCGAAGTGATGGCCGAGGCCAATCACGAGCTCACCCCCGCCATTCTCGACAAGCTCGCCGACGCGGGCATCACCGGCGTCTCCATCTTCTTCCCCGAGCGCGACGAAGTGGGCAACGTCGTCTCCGCCACCATCAAGAAAGATCCGGTCAAAACCCAGAACGACGCGCTGCTCGAGATCTACCGCAAGCTGCGCCCCGGCGATCCTCCGACGGTTGACACGGCCACCCAGCTTTTCCGCGGCATGTTCTTCGATCACCGCAAATACGACTTCTCCCGCGTCGGCCGCATGAAGTTCAACATCAAGATTCACGACAATCTTGAATTCGCTCCCGCCGGTTGGCAGGAAGACCCCGCCAATCAGGGCAAGAATCCGCTCGACCGCCGGACGCTCGACAAGTCCGACTTCACAGACACCATCAAGTACCTGTTGAAGCTCCGCCGCGGCATCGGCATGGTCGACGATATCGACCACCTCGGCAACCGCCGCGTCCGCGCCGTCGGCGAGCTGCTCGAGAATCAGTTCCGCATCGGTCTGGTCCGCATGGAGCGCGCCATCAAGGAAAAGATGTCGGTGTACCAGGAAATGTCGACGGCCATGCCGCACGATCTGGTGAACGCCAAGCCCGTCATGGCCGCTATTCGCGAGTTCTTCGGCTCCAGCCAGCTCTCGCAGTTCATGGACCAGACGAACCCGCTGTCGGAGATCACCCACAAACGCCGCCTGTCGGCTCTTGGACCGGGAGGCCTTTCCCGCGAGCGCGCCGGCTTTGAAGTCCGCGACGTTCACCCCACCCACTACGGCCGCATCTGCCCCATCGAGACGCCGGAAGGCCCGAACATCGGCCTTATCTCCTCGCTCTCCTGTTTCGCCCGCATCAACGATTACGGCTTTATCGAAAGCCCGTACCGCCGCGTGGTGAACAGCGTCGTGATCGACGAAGTGAAGATCCTCAACCCCGGCGATCTGGACAAGCGCGTCGGCGACGTCATGCAGCGCGCCGACATCGAAAAGGCCAACGGAGCCCTTGCCGCCAAAAAGCAGATCGCCGAATATGAGGCCCACTGCGACTACCTTTCGGCTTGGGAAGAGGACAAGTACATCGTCGCTCAGGCCAATGTCGAGTTGGACAAGGACGCCCGCATCGTCAACGACCTGGTGAACGCTCGTCAGGCGGGCAACTTCGTCCTGAAGCACCGCGACGAAATCGAGTATATGGACGTCAGCCCGAAACAGCTTGTCTCGGTCGCCGCCAGCTTGATTCCGTTCCTTGAAAACGACGACGCCAACCGCGCTCTCATGGGTTCGAACATGCAGCGGCAAGCGGTCCCGCTGCTCCGCGCCGAGGCCCCTTATGTGGGAACCGGCATGGAAGGCGTCACCGCCCGCGATTCCGGCGCCGTGGTCATCTGCAAGCGCTCCGGCATCGTCGATTCCGTCGATAGCGAACGGATCATTGTCCGCGTCGACGGCGGCGTGGCCCACGAGGGCCAACTCTCGCGCGAAGTGGGCGCCGACATCTACCAGCTCACCAAATTCAAGCGCTCCAATCAAAACACCTGCATCAACCAGAAGCCCATCGTCCTGCAGGGCCAAAAAGTAAAGAAGGGCGACGTGCTCGCCGACGGCCCCTGCACCGATAAGGGCGAACTCGCGCTCGGCCGCAATGTTCTGGTCGCCTTCATGCCCTGGCGCGGTTATAACTTCGAGGACGCCATCGTCGTCAGCGAAAAACTGGTCAAGGAAGACTACTACACTTCCATCCACATCGAAGAGTTCGAAATCGAAGGGCGCGACACAAAGCTCGGCCCGGAGGAGATCACCCGCGATATTCCGAATATCGCCGAAAATTTTCTCCGCAACCTCGACGAAAGCGGCATCATCCGCATCGGCGCCACCGTCAAGCCCGGCGATATTCTCGTCGGCAAAGTGACGCCCAAGGGCGAAACGCAACTGACCCCCGAGGAAAAACTACTTCGCGCCATCTTCGGTGAAAAGGCCGGAGATGTTAAAGACGCCTCGCTCTACTGCCCGCCGGGCATTGAGGGCACCATCGTCGATTGCAAAGTATTCTCGCGCAAAGGCGCCGAACTCGACGAGCGCTCCAAGTGGATTCTCGAGTTACAGGTGGAGCGGCTACATCGCAACCTCGAAGACGAAAAACGCATCCTCAACGATGAGCGCTCCAAGCGCCTCGCCGTTCTGCTCGAAGGCAAACAGCTTCTCGCCGACCTCCACGACGAAAAAACCAATAAAAAGCTGCTCAGCAAGGGCGCCGACCTCACGCGCGACCTGATCGAAAAGCTGCGCGCGCGCGATCTGAAGCGCATGCGCCTGTCCACCCGCGACGTCCGGCTCAACGAACAGATCGACGAGATCGAAGACATGACCTCGCGTCAGATCAACGTTCTCGAAAAGATCACCGACGACAAAATCGCCAAGCTCCGCAAGGGGGACGAACTTCCTCCGGGCGTTATCAAACTCGTCAAGGTCTACATCGCCATGAAACGCAAGCTCTCGGTGGGCGATAAGATGGCCGGCCGGCACGGAAACAAGGGCGTCATCGCCCGCATCGTTCCCGAAGAGGACATGCCCCACCTTCCCGACGGCACTCCCGTCGAGATCGTTCTCAACCCGCTTGGCGTTCCTTCGCGCATGAACGTCGGCCAGATTCTCGAAACCCACTTGGGCTGGGCGGCCGAGGCGCTAGGCGTTCACTTCGCCACTCCCGTCTTCGACGGCGCCGCCGAACGCGACATCAAGGACAAACTCACCGAAGGCCACCTGCCCACCTCCGGCAAGGTCCAGCTCTTCGACGGCATCTCCGGCCAGCCCTTCGAGCAGCCGGTCACCGTCGGCTATATCTACATGCTCAAGTTGTCCCACCTTGTGGACGACAAGATCCACGCCCGGTCCATCGGGCCGTATTCGCTGATCACGCAACAGCCGCTCGGCGGCAAGGCGCAGTTCGGCGGCCAGCGCTTCGGCGAAATGGAAGTGTGGGCTCTTGAAGCCTACGGCGCCGCCTACGTCCTCCAGGAATTGCTCACCGCGAAATCGGACGACGTATACGGGCGCGCGAAAATCTACGAAGCCATTGTCAAGGGCGAAGCCGCGGCCGAACCGGGCGTCCCCGAGTCGTTTAACGTGCTCATCCGGGAATTGCAGTCTCTCTGCCTGGATGTGGAATTGATGAAGAGGCCGCAGGAAATCCTGGACACCGCGCTTGCGGCGGACTAGGGCGGCGTTCGGGATTGAACACAGGAGAAATCATGTATCGTTCCTCTCCCTACGATAGGGCCAATTTTATCGCCGATTTCGATTCCATCCGGATTAGCCTCGCTTCTCCGGAAAAGATCCGAAGCTGGTCTCATGGCGAAGTCACCAAGCCGGAAACCATCAACTACCGGACCTTCAAGCCGGAACGCGACGGCTTGTTCTGCGCCCGCATCTTCGGCCCCATCGCCGATTGGGAATGCCTCTGCGGCAAATATAAGCGCATGAAGCATCGCGGAGTGATCTGCGATAAGTGCGGCGTCGAAGTCACTCTTTCCCGCGTCCGGCGCGAGCGCCTCGGCCACATCGAACTGGCCAGCCCGTGCTCCCACGTCTGGTTCTTCAAAGGCCTGCCCAGCCGCATCGGATACCTCCTCGACATCACCCTGCGCGAGCTCGAGCGCGTTCTCTATTTCGAAGCCTTTGTCGTGGTCGATCCCGGTGAAGTCCCCGAACTCAAAGTCGCCGAAGTGATCAGCGACGAACGCAAGCGCCAATTGGACCAGGAATTCCCCGGCAAATTCACCGCCATGATGGGCGCCGAGGGGATCAAGGAACTCCTCAAGAAAATCGACGTCGAAGCGCTCAGTCTCGAGATGCGCGACAAGATGAGCACCGAGACCTCGCAGCAGAAGAAGCTCAAATTCGCCAAGCGCCTCCGCGTCGTCGAGAGCTTCCGCAAGTCCGGCAACAAACCGGAATGGATGATTCTCGACGTCGCTCCGGTCATCCCTCCCGAACTGCGTCCGCTGGTGCCGCTCGATGGCGGCCGCTTCGCCACCTCCGATCTCAACGATCTCTACCGCCGCGTCATCAACCGCAACAACCGGCTCAAGAAGCTGATCGAACTCCACGCGCCCGACGTGATCGTGCGCAACGAGAAGCGCATGCTTCAGGAAGCCGTCGACGCTTTGTTCGACAACGGCCGCCGCGGCCGCGTCCTGCGCGGAGCCAACAACCGTCCGCTGAAGTCCCTCTCCGACACGCTCAAAGGCAAACAGGGCCGGTTCCGTCAGAACCTGCTCGGCAAGCGCGTCGATTACTCCGGCCGCTCCGTCATCGTCGTCGGTCCGGAGTTGAAGCTCCACCAGTGCGGCCTTCCGAAAAAGATGGCGCTGGAACTTTTCAAGCCCTTTATTTATCACCGGCTCGAACAACGGGGCCACTGCACCACCATCAAACAGGCCAAGGAACTGGTCGAGCAGCAGGATCCGGTGGTTTGGGACATTCTCGAAGAGGTCATTAAAGACCATCCCATTCTGCTCAATCGCGCTCCCACGCTTCACCGGCTGGGCATCCAGGCCTTCGAACCGGTCCTGGTCGAGGGCAAGGCCATCAAGCTGCACCCGCTTACCTGCACCGCCTTCAACGCCGATTTCGACGGCGATCAGATGGCCGTTCATATCCCGCTTTCTCCGGAGGCGCAGATCGAAGCATCCACGCTGATGCTCGCCTCGAACAATATTCTTTCGCCCGCCCACGGCGGCCCCATCGCCGTGCCCACCCAGGACATGGTCCTTGGTCTCTACTACCTCACCAAAGCCCGCCTCGGCACCAAGGGTGAGGGCCGCACCTTCGCCTCCACCGACGACGTTCTCATCGCTCTTGAAATGGGCGAAGTGGAAACGCTGACGCCGATCAAGCTCCGCTACACCGGCCGCGTGATCGATCTGGTCAAGGCCTTCGACAATCAGAACGTCATTCACACCGAGCCGATCGAGTTCGTCAAGCAGTACATGGACACCACCGTCGGCCGCGTCATCTTCAACGACTCGCTGCCCGAGGAGATGCCCTTCATCAACGGACTCCTGAAGAAGAAAGGCCTCGCCCAGCTCGTTCAATACTGCTATCTGAAGTTCGGCCTGCAAACCACCGTCGGAATGCTCGACAAGGTGAAGAACCTCGGGTTCCTCTACGCCACGCGCGCCGGCATCTCCATCGGCATCGACGACATGGTCGTTCCCAGCTCCAAACCGGCGCTGGTACGCGACGCGGAAAAGGCCGTCATCGAAGTCCTCTCGCAATACCAGGAAGGCGCCATCACCCACGGCGAGCGCTACAACAAGATCATCGAAATCTGGTCGAAGGTCACCGAGCGCGTCTCCGACGAAATGTTCAAGTCGATGGAGGAGGACGACCGCACCGGCCGCTACCTCAACCCCATTTACATCATGGCCGACTCCGGGGCCCGCGGCTCCAAGCAACAGATCCGCCAGCTCTCCGGGATGCGCGGCCTGATGGCCAAACCGTCGGGCGAAATCATCGAGCAGCCCATCACCGCCAACTTCCGCGAAGGACTGAACGTTCTCCAGTACTTCATCTCCACGCACGGCGCGCGCAAGGGCTTGGCCGATACCGCCTTGAAAACCGCCGACTCCGGCTACCTCACCCGCCGCCTGTGCGACGTCGCTCAGGACGTCATCGTCACCGAGCTCGATTGCGGCACCTCCGACGGCATCTACGTCGAACCCATCGTTGAATCGGGCGAAATCATCGAGCCGCTGCGCGACCGCATCGTCGGACGCGTCGCTCTCGAAGACCAGCTCGATTACGAGGGCAACATCATCGTCCACGTCAATCAGGAGATTACCGAGGATCTCGCCGGCGCAATCCAGGCCGCCGGCATCGAGCGCGTCAAGATCCGCTCCGTGCTCACCTGCGAATCCAAGCGCGGCGTCTGCATTCTCTGCTACGGCCGCAATCTCGCCACCGGCCGCATGGTCGAGCGCGGCGAAGCGGTGGGCATCATCTCCGCTCAATCCATCGGCGAGCCCGGCACCCAGCTCACCATGCGCACCTTCCACGTCGGCGGCACCGCCACCGGATCGGCCGAGCAATCCAAACAGGACGCCAAGTCCGACGGCTTCGTCAAGTTCCTCAACGTCGCCACCGTCAAGAACGCCAAAGGCGAGCTGATCGCCATGAACCGCAACAGCATCCTCGCCATCGTCGACGACAAGAACCGCGAGAAAGAACGCTACCAGGTCGTCTACGGCGCCAAGGTGCTGTTCGCCGACGGTGCTCCCGTCAAGACCAACGACATTCTGCTCGAATGGGATCCCTACACGTTCTCCATCCTTACGGAGGTGAGCGGTGTGGTCCATTTCAAGGATCTCCACGACGGCATCACCCTCCAGGAGCAGGTGGACGAAATCACCGGCATGTCGCAGTGGGTCGTCACCGATTCCCCCGACGAAAAACGCGTCCCGATGCTTTTGGTGCGCCCCGAAGGCGGCACCAAGGCCGACGAGAAGCGTTACCTCATGCCCACCCACGCGCACTTGATGATCGCGGATGGAGAAGTGGTTCATGCCGGCGACGTGCTGGCCAAAATCCCCCGCGCCACCACCAAAACCAAGGACATCACGGGCGGCTTGCCCCGCGTCGTCGAATTGTTCGAGGCCCGCAAGCCGCGCGAAACGGCGGTCATCGCCGAAATCAACGGCTCCATCAAGTATGGCGAGGTCGCCAAGGGCATGCGCAAGCTCTACATCGTCGGTGACGACGGCGAGCAGAAGGAATACGCCATCCCCCGCGGCGTTCACATCAACGTCCAGGAGAGCGAGCGCGTCCATGCCGGCGATCCGCTGATGGACGGCCCGCGCAATCCGCACGACATTCTCGCCGTTCTCGGCGAGAAGGAACTGCAGAAGTATCTCGTCAACGAGATCCAGGAAGTTTACCGCCTTCAGGGCGTCAACATCAACGACAAACATCTGGAAGTCATTTCCCGCCAGATGATGCGTTGGGTGAAGGTCGACGACATCGGCGACACCGAATTCCTCCCCGAGGAAGTCGTGGACAAGTTCAAGTTCCGCGAGGAAAACGCCCGCGTCATCGAAGCCGGCGGCCGTCCCGGCACCGGCAAGCCCGTGCTGCTCGGCATCACCAAGGCCTCGCTCTCCACCGATTCGTTCATCTCCGCCGCCTCCTTCCAGGAGACCACCCGCGTCCTCACCGAAGCCGCCATTAACGGCAAGGTGGACTATCTCCGCGGCCTCAAGGAGAACGTCATCATGGGCCGTCTCATCCCGGCCGGCACCGGCATGCATTACTATCGCAGCGTCAAAATCGCCGGCGAGGATGTCGTCGAGGAGGAGGTCCTGCACGAACCCGATCTCGCCCTCGAAGGCATCCCCGGTTACGAGGACGACGCCCGTAGCATCTACGCCGGCGGCCTTTCCGAAGACCCCGGCGACGGCGGCGGCCTCGCCGAGTAGCGAGCGTCTCCCAATCGCTCTGTGTCCGATACGGTCCAAGCTCGCGCCGCCGCCCGCGGCATAGAGACGGAATACTGGGATATTTTCGGCGAACGGCACACGGCCCCCGCGCCGCTGCTCGAAGCCATCCTCGCATCGCTTGGCCCCGCGGAGGGATCCTCCAGCCTGATCCCTCCGACGCTCGTCCTCTCCGCCGCCGCGCCCGTCGTCCCCGTCTCGCTCCCTCCCGATTTCTCCGGAGGCGAGCTGATGCTCGACATCACCTTCGAAGACGGCACCCGCCGCTCCCTGCCGTTCGCCCTGGACGCCCCCGCCGCTTCCACCGGGTCGCAACTCGTTCCTCTCCCTCCGCTCCCGCTCGGCTACCACCGCGTGCAAGCCCGCGCCGCCGGACTCTCCGCCGCCGCCCACCTCATCGCCACCCCGGACCGCGCCTGGTTCCCCTCCGACGCCGGCGAGATGGGCTTCCGCGCCGGTGGTCTCGCCATCAGTGTCTACGGCCTCCGTTCGCCCCGCAACTGGGGAGCCGGCGACTTCACCGATCTCGAAACGTTCCTCGCCTGGGCCGCCCCGCTCGGCTGCTCCTTCGTCTCCCTCAACCCGCTCCATTCCATCGCCAATCGCGCGCCGTACAACACCAGCCCCTACCTGCCCAACTCCGTCTTCTTCCGCAATTTTCTCTATCTCGACATCGAACGCATTCCGGAGTTCGCCCACTCCTCCGCCGCTCAAAGGGACTTCGCCTCCCCAGGAACCCAAACGGAAATCGCCGCCCTCCGCGCCGCGCCCTTTGTCGAATACGAACGCGTCGCCGCCTTGAAGCTCCGCTTCCTCAAAACCCTCTTCGCCGATTTCTTCGACTCCGGCGGCCCACGCGATTCCGACTTCCTCCGTTACCTTGAAACCGAAGGCGAGCCGCTCCGCCGCTTCGCGATCCACGCCGCCCTCGACGAGGCGATGCGCGCCGCCAACCCGGAAGTCTGGAACTGGCGCTCCTGGCCCGAGGAATTTCGCCATCCGTTGTCCCCCGCCGTAGAAGCCTTCGCCCTCGAAAATTCCCGCGCCGTTCTTCTCCACCAGTGGATTCAATGGCGCATCGACATCCAGCTCGCCGGCGCCCAACGCCGCGCCGTCGCGCTCGGCATGAGAATCGGCCTCTATCACGATCTCGCCCTCGCCACGGACCGCTTCGGCGCCGACCTGTGGGCCAATCCCGAATTCTTCATCGACGGCTGCCGCGTCGGCGCGCCTCCCGATAGCTTTTCCCCCAACGGCCAGGACTGGGCCTTTCCTCCGCCGAATTCCGACGCCCACCTCCGCGACGGCTATCGCCTCTTCGCCGCCTCCCTCCGCCAGAACCTCCAGCACGGCGGCGCGCTGCGCATCGACCACGTCATGCGCTTCTTCCGGCTCTACTGGATTCCCGACGGCGTCGCCGCCCGCGACGGAGCCTACGTTCTCGACCGCTATGAAAACCTCGTCCGCATCCTCGCCCTTGAGAGCGTGCGCCATCGCGTGATCGTCGTCGGCGAGGATCTCGGCACCGTCCCCGAAATCGCCCGCGAAACGCTCACCCGCTTCGGCATCCTCGGCTACCGCCTTTTCTATTTCGAACGCGACACGGCCGGCCGGTTCCTCCTTCCGCGCGAATATCCCACCGGCGCGCTCGTCTCCGTCAGCACCCACGATCTGCCCACCCTCGCCGGTTTCTGGGAAGGCGCGGACATCGAAGCCCGCCGCAGCGCCGGCGTCCTGCCCGACGAGGCATCCCACGCCCACGCCTGGGAGGAACGCCAAAAAGACAAGCAAACCATGCTCGATCTTCTCCATGGCCTCGCTCTTCTCCCCCACCACTTCCCACGCAAGGCATCGACGGTCCAGGATTTTTCCGGCGATCTCCATAACGCCATCGTCGGCTTCCTCGCCATCACCCCCTCCCGCCTTTTTGTCCTCAACCAGGAGGACCTCTTCAAGGACCCGATCCAACAAAACCTCCCCGGCACCACCGCCGAATATCCTAACTGGCGCCACAAAATGAAATACGCGCTCGACGAGCTGGGCGCCGGCATCCCCGCCGGTTGCGCCGCCATGTTTCGAGATTGGCTCGCCGCCTCCCAACGCCTTCCCGCACCAACTCCGCCGCCGGATGTACGATAGTAAGGAATTCCTCAAGCCATGATCGCCACGCCCACCGCGCCCCGCGAACTTAATTTTTATAGCGGCGGAACCTGGGACCGGCCGGCCGGCCGGCCCATGCATCCCGTCACCAATCCCGCCACCGGAGCCTTCCTCGCCCACGTCCCCTTCGCGACGCAGGAAGACGTCGACCGCATCGTCGAATCCGCCCACGCCGCGTATCTGGAGTGGCGCAACGTGCCCGTCGTCGAACGCGTCCAGGTCCTCTATCGCTACAAAGCGCTGCTCGAAGCCAACCATGAGCGCCTCTCCCAGACCCTCACCTCCGAAAATGGCAAGACCATCGAGGACTCTCGCGCCGAAGTCCGCCGCGCTATTCAAATGGTGGAAGTCGCCTGCGGCATGCCCACCCTGATGATGGGCGATTCCCTCAACGACGTCGCCCGCGATATCGACTGCCACACCATCCGCCAACCCCTCGGCGTCTGCGCCGGCGTCACGCCCTTCAACTTCCCCGCGATGGTGCCCATGTGGATGTACCCGTTCTCAATCGCATGCGGTAACGCCTTCATCCTGAAGCCTTCGGAAAAAGTCCCTCTCACTCCCACCTTTGCCGCGGAGTTGCTCCATCAAGCCGGCATCCCTCCCGGCGTCTTCAACCTCGTTCACGGCGGCAAGGAAACCGTCGACGCGCTTCTCCACCACCCGCTCGTCCGTGCCGTCTCCTTCGTCGGCTCCACGCCCGTCGCCCGCTACATCTATTCGACCGCCGCTGCCGAAGGCAAGCGCGTCCAGGCCCTCGGTGGCGCCAAGAACCACCTCGTCGTCATGCCCGACGCTCACATGCCCAAGACCGTCGAAGCCATCATCGGCGCGGCCTTCGGAGCCGCCGGAGAACGATGCC
>VFSW01001560.1_pt1 | contig 34969 bp, 30 predicted proteins | sample 5358111 | NCBI WGS metagenome assembly VFSW01 (sample SAMN11554181, study PRJNA540505) | mine drainage metagenome | isolation source: sediment from site ElyBrook_90M | place: USA: Ely Copper Mine, Vershire, VT | collected 2017
CCCCCCGGGCCCCGCTCCCGCGCCCTGCTCGACGACCAGGCCCGTTGGGAGACCGACGCCGTCGGTTATCCGCACTACTTCCCGATCGCCCCCAAGGTGGCTCAGGGATCGACGATCGAGGATGTGGACGGGAACCGCTACATCGACTGGGTCGCGGGGATCTGCGTCCTCAACCTTGGTCACCGCCACCCCGCGATCGTGAAGGCCGTCGAGGAGCAGACGCGGGCGATCTGGCACGCGCTCGAGCTCCCGACCGAGACCCGCATTCGATTCCTGCGCGAGATCCAGGAGGCGCTCCCGGGCTCGATGCGCCACCACGCCCGGATCTTCTTCTCGGTCACCGGTGGCGACGCGATCGAGACGGCGGTGAGCCTCGCCGACCACGCCCAGGGAAAGCACGGAACCGTCGCCTTCTCGGGGGCCTACCACGGGGTTCACGGCGGTTCCGTGCATCTCACGAGCGGCCGTCGCTACCACGCGACCACGGCCTTCCCGGCCGGCCGCGTCGTCCGCATTCCCTACCCGGACCCGTACCGGCCCGTGCTCGGCGCCGACCACGGCGCCGCGGGCACGATCTCCTACCTTGAGCATCTCGTGAACGACCCCTACTCGGGGGTCGACGCGATCTCCGCGGTGTTGGTCGAGCCGATCCTCGGGGAAGGGGGGTACGTCGTCCCGCCGGACGATTTCCTCCCATCGCTGCGCGAGTTCTGCGACCGCCACGGGATCCTCCTCATTGCCGACGAGGTGCAGACGGGGCTCGGCCGCACGGGGCGCATGTGGGCCGTCGAGCACGCGAAGGTGACTCCCGACATCCTGTGCATGGCGAAGTCGATCGGTGGCGGGATCCCGCTCTCGGTCGTCGCCTACCGCGACGACCTCGTCAAGGAGCTGCCCCGCGGTTTCCACCTCGGGACGTACCGCGCGAATCCGCTCGCCCTCGCCGCCGGCGCGGAGACGCTTCGCCTGCTGCGCGAGGGGGACCTCCTCGAGCGGACGCGCCAGCGGGGTCCGAAGCTCCTCGAGCGTTTCCGCTCGATCGCACAACGCCACCCGACGATCGGCGACGTGCGTGGTCGCGGGTTCATGATCGGGATCGAGTTCGTGCGGGATCGAACCGGTCGCGCCGCGTGGGGCGACCGGGCGAAGGCGATGCGCTCGGCCCTCCTCGCTCGGGGCGTTCTCATGCACACCGCGGGAGCCTGGGACCAGGTGCTGCGGTTCATGGCGCCGCTCGTGATCGAGGACGAGCTCCTCGAACGAGGCCTGGAGGCGTTCGTGGACGGCCTCAAGAGCCTCGAGGCCGGGCCCGAGGCTCCCCGGGCGACGCGTCCCGGGCATCCCCCGACGGGGCTGGTCGGGGCCCTCGGGCGGTCGGAGCACCTCGTGCGGACCCCTTCGGTCCCACCGATCCCCCACCCGCACCTACCGGCGAACGAAACGCGGGCGGCCCTTTGGCGGGCCTAGGCGTAGTTGACAGAGATGAGCTTCACTTCGGTCATCTCCTGCATCGCGGAGCGCAGGCCCTCGCGGCCGAGGCCGCTCTCCTTCACGCCCCCGAACGGGAGCGCGTCCCACCGAAGGTTCGTCGGGTCGTTCAGGTGCACGCCGCCCGCGCGGATCCTTTTCGCGAGCCGGAAGCCGCGTGCGATATCCCGCGTGTAGACCGCGGCCTGGAGGCCGTAGGGAGTGGAGTTCGCGATCCGTACCGCGTCGTCGACGTCCGAGAACCGAAGGATCGGCGCGATCGGCCCGAACGGCTCCTCGCGGACCACGCGCGCGTCGGCCGGGACGTCATCGAGGACGGTCGGCGCATAGAAGTTGCCCCCGCCCGGGGCCGGGCGGTGGCCGCCCGTGAGGACCCGGGCCGAACGCGCGCGGGCATCGGTGACGAGCCCCTCCATCCGCTCGACCGCCGCCGCGTCGATGAGGGGCCCGACCTCGGTCGACTCCTCGAGTGCCGGGCCGACGCGGAGCGCACCGGCGCGCTCGGCGAGCGCCCGGGCGAACTTCTCCGCGATCGACGCCTGGACCAACAGTCGCTTCGAGGCGGTGCAGACCTGCCCGGAGTAGCCGAACGCGCCCCGCGCCGCGGCCGCGACGGTGACGTCGAGCGGCGCGTCATCGAGCACGATGAACGGGTCCATCCCGCCCATCTCCAGGATGACGCGCGTCGCGTGGCGGCCGGCCCGCTCCGCGATCCCCGTGCCGACGTCCGTCGAACCGGTGAACGTCACGAGGCGCGTGCGCGGATGGTCGACGAGCGCGTTCCCGACCGAACGGCCGGGGCCGACCACGACGTTGAGGGCGCCGGGCGGGAGGCCGGCCGCCGCGAAATGCTCGGCGAGGCGGAGCGCCGTGAACGGCGCGGCGCTCGTCGGCTTCGCGACGACCGGGTTCCCCGCCGCGAGCGCGGGGGCGATCTTGTGCGACAGCAGGTTGAGCGGGAAGTTGAACGGCCCGATCGCCACGACGACGCCGATCGGGTCGCGCACGGTGAACAGGAAGCGCTGCTCGTTCCCGGCCGGTCGCTCGTAGGCATCCGCCGGAAAGCTCTCACCGCCGAGATGGCGGATCTCCTCCGCCGCGAACCGGTAGACACCGACCGCGCGGTCGACCTCGACGCGCGCGTCCGTGATCGGCTTGCCCACCTCGGAGGCGATGAGGCGGGCCATTGTCTCCCGGTCCTCGGCGAGCCGGTCGGCGACGACACGCAGGAGCCGCGCCCGCTCGTGGCCGGGGACCTCGCCCCAGCGTTCCTCGGCGTCGGCCGCGGCGTCGACCGCGGCCCGCGCCTCCTCCGCGGAGGCGACCGGTGCCTCCCCGAGGATGCGACCCGTGGACGGGTCGACCACGGGGAGGTACTTCCCGCCCGCGGGGGGTCGCCAGACGCCGCCGATGAAGAGCGCGCCCTTTCCCCCCGCGGGGATCCCGTCGATCACGGTCGCGTCCGCCCCACTCACGCCGGGTCGCCGTACACGGTGTAGTGCCAGCCCTTGCGGACCTGGCCCGTGAGGTCGATGTAGATGTTCTTGACGACCGTGTAGTCCGTCAGCGAGTCCGACCCGAGGTCCTTACCGAAGCCGGACTGCTTGAACCCACCGTGCGGCGTCTCCGAGCCGAGCGGAAGGTGGTCGTTCACCCAGACGTCCCCAAAGCGGAGCGCGTGGGCGGCGCGCACTGCCGTCCGCAGGTCATTCGTCCATACGCTGCCCGCGAGTCCGTAGTCGACGCCGTTCGCGATCTCGATCGCTTCGTCGAACGTCGAGAACTCGAGTACGTCGAGCACCGGGCCGAAGATCTCCCGCTGCGCGATGGTCATATCGGGCGCGACCGAGTCGAAGACGGTCGGCACGACGAACGCGCCGCCCGGGTACTTCTCATGGGCGTCGGTGCCCCCCGCCACGAGCTTCGCCCCTTCGTGCCGCCCCTTCTCGACAAAGTCGAGGACCGACTTCTGCTGGACCGGGCTCACGAGCGGACCGAGGTCGGTGGACCGCGAGAGCGGGTCGCCGACCCGCACCTGGCGTACCCGCTCGAGCAGGCGCTCGACGAACTTCCCGCGGATATTGCGGTGGACGATGAGGCGCGTCGCGGCCGTGCAGTCCTGTCCCCCGTTAACGAATCCTCCGACCATCGCCCCCTCGACCGCAGCGGCGATATCCGCGTCCTCGAAGACGACGAACGGGGCCTTGCCCCCGAGCTCGAGCTGGACGCGCTTCACGGTCGAGCTCGCCGCCTCCATGATCCGCTTGCCCGTCGCGGTGTCGCCGGTCAGCGAGACCATGTCGACCTTCGGATTGCGCGAGAGTTCGTCCCCGACCTCGGCGCCGGGGCCCGTGACGACGTTGAGCGCCCCGGCGGGCAGGCCGGCGTCCTGGAACGCCCGCCCGAGCTCGAGGCTCGTGAGCGGCGTATAGCTGGCCGGCTTCAGCACCACGGTGTTCCCGACGATCAGCGCGGGGGCGACCTTCCAGACCGCCATCATGATCGGATAGTTCCACGGGGTGATCGACCCGACGACGCCGATCGGCTCCCGTCGGAAGATCGTCGTGCCGTCGCCCGTGAACTCGCCGGGGTTCTTCGCCTCGAGCGTTCGGCCCGCGCCGGCGTAGAAGACGAGATTGTCGATGCTGAACGGAAGGTCGGCGTCGGCCGCCTGCTTGATCGTCTTGCCCTGATTGCGGCTCTCGAGCTCAGCGACCGTCCCGATGCGCTCTCCGAGAAGCTGCGCCGTCTTCAGGAAGACCTCGGCGCGCGCGCGCGGCGGGAGCCGCGGCCACGGTCCCTTGTCGAACGCCTCGCGGGCCGCGTCGATCGCGCGCCGGGCGTCCTCCCGGGCCGACCGGGGAACGGTCCCGAGCAGCGACCGGTCGAACGGGCTCACGACCGGCATCGTCGCTTCGCTCGAGGCGGTGACCCACTCGCCACCGATCAGCATCGTGTGGTCCATTTTCCGACCCTCCACCGGCGGAACTCAGCCCCGCTAAAGATGTTGCTGCGCCGTTCGGGGTTCGCACCGTCATAGTCTTTTCGAGGGATTTATGAAGGAGTATGCCCTCCGCAGAGCGGGCCGGGGGTAGTTGTTCATGGACCCAAAGTGGAGGAACGTCATCGCCATTGCCATTGTGGTCGTGATCGTGATCGCCGGTGCCGGCCTGTATCTTACACGGAGCACCTCGAGCGGCGGCGGCGGGGGCGGGGGCGCGGCCTGCACGGTGCCCCTGCAATCGAAGAACCCGATCCAGGTCGATCAGGCAGAGATACCGGGGCATCTCGACCCGGACACGACCTTCTCGACGCCCGGCTGGGCGGCCGTCCAGCAGGTGTACCAGGGTCTCGTGAACTACAACGGCTCGAGCTACACCAACTTCTCCGGCGTCCTCGCGAAGAACTGGACCACCTCGACGGACCACATGCACTGGAACTTCACGCTCCGCAGCGGGGTCACCTTCTCGAATGGGGACCCGTACAACGCCTACGTCCAGTGGTTCAGCTTCTACCGCAGCCTGCTCATGAACCAGGGTCCGCAATTCATCCTGTCCCAGAACTTCTGGTACCCGGGGCTGAACTACTACTCGAACGCGACGCAGGTCGCGAACGAGGAGACGAACCTCTCGGCGTTCCTGAATACGACGAACTTCTTCGCTCCCACCTCGGCGGAGATCGGTGTGATGGAGGCGGCAAACCAGTCGTTCCAGGTGATCAACGCCTCGACGATCGAGCTGAACCTCGGGTTCGGCTACCTCGGGGTCGTACCGTATTCGTATCTCCTCGCCTCGATCTCCGCGCCAAACTCCTACGCGGTCGACCCGGCGCTCGTCCAGGCGAAGGGCGGCGTCGTGCCGGGGGGGCAGAACAACTACCTGAACGCCAATACCCTCGGAACCGGCCCCTACCTCCTGACGAACTGGAACCCGATCAGCGGCGGAGGGTACACCCTGGCCCCGAGCACGACGTACTGGGGGACCGCCGCGGCGCGCGCGGAGCCCTGGAACAATAACCTCCAGCCCGCGAACACGACGGTCGATGTCGTCTTCCAAAAGACGGACCCGCTCACGATCAACGACCTCAAGACCGGGGCGGCCGTCAGTGCCTCCTTCGCGTACACGGGGCCGTCGACGATCTCCCAGCTGCTCGGGAACCCGTGCATCAACGTCCGTCAGATGCCGACGGTCTACGGCGCGACGAGCGGCTCCTGGTGGGTGTTCATGAACCAGTCGGTCTTCCCGTTCAACAACCTGAGCGTGCGCGAGGCGATCGTGCATGCGATCAACTACCAATCGATCATCCAGAACGCCTTCGGGGGCTACGGGAGCCAATGGGTCGGGCCGGTTCCGCCGTCGTATCCGTACTACAACCCACAGAACCTGCCGAACTACGCGTACAACCTGACGCTCGCGCAGCAGGAGATCCAGAACTCTCCCTGCGCGAGCAACGCGTGCGTGAACGATGTCATCAACTACGAGTACCAGACGCCGGGGACCGACTGGGCGGACGCGACGAGCATCCTCAAGGCGAACCTCGCCGCGATCGGTATCACGATCAAGCCGGTGGGCATCGACGTCTCGACGCTCCTCGCGGAGCAGTTGCTCTCGAACGGCGTCTGCACCTCCTCGACGAACGTCAACGGGGCCGGGGGACCGTTCTACATGGGCCAGGAGTTCTACACCTCGGACTACATCAGTCCGGACGACTGGACCCAGAACGACGCGATTAGCTACGGCAGCGCGAACATGTGCATGTCGGGGTACGCCAACGCGACGATGGACCAGCTCGTGATCGAGGCGGCGGGCACCTCGAACGCCACGTTGCTGAACCAGTACTACAGCGAGATGACGAGCATGATGTACTACAACTACACCGATGCGTGGCTGGTCGTCCCCACGGCGGTCGCGGTATCGAGCGTGTACTTGCACGGGATCATCCAGAACCCCATGGCGAGCGCCGAGCCATTCGCCTACTTCTTCAATACGCAGTGGGCCAGCTAGGTGGGGAAGGGCGCCGGTCCGCCGAACGGGGGGGCTCCTCTCCCCCGCCGTACGGAGGACCGGGGCAACTCAGCCGACGGCAGAGGGAACTCCCTCCGCCCGGGCCGCCGGGGCGGCTTCGGGCGTTCCGCCGGTCGCGAGGAGGGTTTCGGGAGGAATCGATCCGACCTCCTCGGCCCGATGGCACGCCACGAGACGTCCCGAGAACCCCGGGACGCTCCGCAGGGCGGGGTCCTCCTTCCGACAGCGCTCCTCGACGAACGGACACCGCGGGGCGAAGCGGCAGCCGGGCTTCGGGTTGATCAGGGTCGGGACTTCCCCCCGGATCCGATAGCGAGCGTGTCGCCGGCGGACGTCGGGGACCGGCACTGCCGCGAGCAGGGCCTTCGTGTAGGGGTGCACGGGAGCCCCGAGCACGTCGTGGACCCAGCCGAGTTCGATCAGCTGGCCGAGATAGAGGACGGCCACGCGATCGGCCGCGTAGCGCACGGCCGCCACGTTGTGGGTGATGAGAAGATAGCTCAGCCCCCGCGTGCGCTGGAGCTCGACCAGCCGGTTCAACACCTGGGCCTGCACGGCGACGTCGAGGGCGCTCGTGGGCTCGTCGAGGATCACGAGCGACGGGTCGACGCTGAGAGCGCGGGCGAGCGACAGGCGCTGGCGCCCTCCACCGGAGAACTCGTGGGGGTACTGGTCGAGGCAGTCCGGCGGCAACCCGGCCTGGGGGAGGAGCTCGGCGACCCGCCGACGCACCTCCGCCCGACGAGCGCCGAACTGCGCCCGGATCGGCTCCCCAACGATCTGCCAGACGCGCAGCCGCGGGTCGAGCGAGCCCACGGGGTCCTGGAAGACGATCTGGACGCTGCGACGCCACTGTCGCAGGCGTTCGCCCTCGAGATGGGTGATGTCCTCCCCGCGGAACCGGATCGTGCCCCCCGTGGGGTCCTGAAGCCGGGCCGCCAGCCAGCCGAAGGTCGTCTTGCCCGACCCGCTCTCCCCGATGAGCGCCAGCGTCTCCTGCTCGTCCACCGTGAGCGACACCCCGTCCACGGCATGGATCGCTCGCGCGGGCGCGTGGGCGAGCCACTCGCGGCCGGAGCGCGGAAGCGGGAACCACTTCTGAAGCGATTCCGTCTCGAGCAGGGGGGTCGTTCCCGATGGGCTCGCCGTCACGCGTCGACCTCCCGAGCGTACCAACAGGCGCTCCGGTGCCCCTCGGCCCCGGGGAGCTCGAGCGGAGCGAGCGGTGGTCCGGGATCGACGGAGCAGTTCGGCCGCGCGAGCGTGCACCGGGGATGGAACGCGCATCCCGCCGGAAGGCGCGCGAGGCTTGGCACCGACCCCGGGATCGATTGGAGGGGACCCTCGGACTTCGACCGATCGGGGGACGCGCGGAGCAGCGCGCGCGTGTACGGGTGACGCGGACGCCCGAAGATCGACGCGACGGGGCCGAACTCGATGAGGCGGCCCGCGTACATCACCCCGACATCGTCCGCCATCTCGGCGATGATCCCGAGGTCGTGGCTGATGAACAGGATCGACGTCCGTACCTCGTCGATCAGCTCCTTCATGAGCGTGAGCACCTGGGCTTGGATCGTCACGTCGAGCGCGCTCGTCGGTTCGTCGGCGATGAGGAGCGCCGGCCGCTCGGACAGCGCCTGGGCGATCATCACCCGCTGGCGCATTCCTCCCGAGAGCTCGTGGGGGTAGAGACGGAGGATCGTCTCGGGGTCGTTGATCCGCACGAGCGTGAGCGCTTCCAGGACCTCCTCTTTCAGCGACGCGGGGGTCATCGGGCGAGCCTTGAGGCGCTCTTCGACGGCCCCCCCGGGGAGGAACGGTCGGCCGATCGTCGACGACGCCGAGGGGGGAGCACGCCGTGAGTAGTCGAACGGGCCCCGGTCCGCGCGGGCGGCCGGGACCCCTCGTTCCCGGAAGCGTCGCACCCGGATCGCTTCGGCGACCTGGTCGAAGACCCGATACGCTGGGTTGAGCGAATTGAGCGGCTCCTGGAAGACCATCCCGATCCCGGTACCCCGGACCGTCGGCAGCTTCCAGCGAGGGAGGGCGGTGAGGTCGATCCCCTGGAAGACGACCTTGCCGGACCGCACGCGGGCCGGTGGCGTCGGGAGAAGACCCGGGATCGCATGCGCGAGGGTGCTCTTGCCGCACCCGGTCTCGCCCACGATCCCGACCACCCGGCCGGGAGGGATCTCGAACGTCACGTTCGAGAGCGCGTGGAACGTCCCGGCCGCGGCCACGTAGTCGACGCTGAGATCCTCGACGCGGAGCACCGGGTCCTCCGTCATGTCGTGGCCTCCCCCCCGGTCGTTTCGACGCGGGCCATGGGGTCTGCCTCGGGCTCGCCCGGTCCCGGACCCACCGGCAGGTTCGGCGCGCCTCCCCGGAGCGCCGGGGCGATCTGCGCCTGGACGACGACCCGCCGGCTGCGGGGATCGAGGAGGTCGCGCAGTCCGTCGCCGAGGAGGCTGAACGCCAGCACCGTGACAAGGATCGCGAGGCCGGGGAACGCCACCGTCCAGGGAAGTACCGCGACGAAGTTCTCGTAGTAGGCGATCATCGCCCCCCACTCGACCGGGGGCGTCGTCGGGTACGGCAGCGCCCCCGTGACGAACGCCACCGTGGAGAACGTGACGATCACGGTCCCGATATCGAGGGTGAAGTAGACGAGCAGCGGTTCGAGGATGTTGCGGAGGACGTGCCGAAGGACGATCCGGCCCTCCCGCACACCCGCCGCTCGCGCGGCGGCGATGTACGGTTGGTTCTTGACGACCAGCACCTCGCCCCGCGCGAGGCGTACGTAGTACGGCCACCAGGTGAGGAAGATCGCGAAGACGATCTGGAGGAGCCCTCGGCCGAGCGCGATCGTGAAGGCGAGGGCGAGCACCAGGCTCGGGAACGCGAGGAACAGGTCCGTGACGCGCAGGATCACCATCGACAGGACCGCGGAGAGGCTCCGGGGCCGGTTGTAGTAGCCCGCGACGACCCCGAGCGACCCGCCGAGGAGCAGCGAGGACCCCGCGACCATGGCGCCGATGGCGAGGTCGGTCGGGAGGGCCGCGAGCACGTTCGAGAAGATGTCCCGCCCGAGCTCGTCGGTGCCGAACGGGTGCGCCCAGGTGGGTCCCTGCCGGGTCGGCCCGGTGAACAGCGCGAGGGCCGGGTACGGGAGGACCGAGGGGTCGAGCCAGACCACGAGCCCTACCGCGCAGAGGACGACGACGAGGACGAAGCCGGTGAAGGATAGGGGATTGATGCGCAGGGTGCGGTAGACGGTGCCGGCGCCGCGACCGAGGCGACGTACGGCGGGGAGCCAACGGGCGCCTCCCGGGGGGCCGACGGGCGACGCGCGCGCGGGGGTAGCGTCTGTCGAAGCCACTCGCTACCTCCACTCCACCTTGGGGTCGAGTACGCCGTAGAGGACATCGGCGAGGAGGTTCGCGACGACGGCTCCGATCGTGAAGATGACGACGCACGCCACGGTGCCCGGAATGTTGCTCGAAGTGATGGAATCGTAGGCGAACTGGCCGAGGCCCTCCCAGCTGAAGATCTCCTCGACGACCACCGTGCCGCTCAGGAGGCCGGCGATCGTGATCCCGAGGACCGTGGTCGTGGAGATGAGCGCGGTCCTCAGGGCGTGCTTGTACATCACGACGAACTCGGCCAGGCCCTTCATCCGGGCGGCCTTCACGTAGTCGAGCGGGAGCACCTCGAGCATGGAGGTCCGGGTCATCCGAGTGATGATCCCCATGTTGAGCAGGGCGAGGGTGGCCGCCGGCAGGAACAGATGCATGAGCGCGTCGCCGACGTACGGGAGGTTCCCCGCAAGGAGGGGGTCGAGGACCGAGATGTGGGTGACGAGCGGGAACGGGGGGGGACGCGAGTACTGGCCCGAGGTCGGAAGGCCCAGGAACGGGGCGACGAAGACGGCAACCACGATCGCGCCGAGGTAGGTCGGCGTGGCCCACCCGCCGAGGTAGAAGATCCGTACCAGGTGGTCCGGCCATCGCCCGCTCGACTGGGCCGCGATGACCCCCAGCGGGATGCCGATCAGCACGATGAGCGCGAGCGAGGCGACGACGAGCTCGAGGGTCGCCGGGAAGTACTGAGCGATCGAGGTGAGGACCGGGATGGAGTCCGGGGAGATCCCCCAGTTGCCCGAGAGGAATTGCTGGAGGTAAAGGAAGTACTGTACGACGAGTGGTTTATTGAGGCCGAAAGTGGCGATGCACTGGTTGACGGCGCTCTGCTTAGCGTGCCCGCCGAGCCAGATGACGCACGGCTCGGGGTACGCGATCCGGATCAGGATGAACGCGATCGCCGTGACCCCGAGGACGAGGGGAATGAGGAGGAGGAGCCGTTTCCCGATGAACCACAGGAGGTCGGTGATGCTCCGCCCCAACTTCCTACCGCCCTCTTACGCGGCCCGGAACGTGCCGGGAGGGTGTGCCATCGGACCACCCGGAGACACACCCCCTAAAAAAGGCTCAGGACGGGCCCCGAGTACCGGGCCGACCGAACCCGACCCTGCGTTCGGTCGTCCGGTCGGCCGGGTCTACGGCAGGTAGTCGCGGGGCAGGGTCCGGAGCTCCTTCATGGTCTCGCTCGCGACCGAAACGAACTTCTCGATGTCTTTGTCGCTGTGCGCGCTCGAGAACGTGATCCGCTCGTAGTTGTCGGGGTGGATGTAGATCCCCTTGTCGAGCAGGAGCTGGTGGTGGCGCAAGTACAGGTCCCAGTCGATCTGGAGCGCCTCGCGGTAGTTGACGATCTTCTTGCGACGGGTGAAGAAGAACTGGAGCATCCCGTTCACGTACTGGACGAGGGTCGGGAGCTTCGCGTCGGCGGCCGCCTCCTCGAGACCCTTCGCGAGCTTCTCCGTGAGCCGCCCGAACCGCGCGTAGAGGTCCTCGCCGCCCCGGTGGAGCATCTTGAGGTTCGCGAGCGTACCGGCCATCGAGAGGTTGTTCGCGAAGTACGTCCCCCCGAACGAGATCCGCCCCGGGGCGATCATATCCATGTACTCCGCCTTCCCCGACACCGCGGAGACCGGGACCCCGCCCCCGAGCGCCTTCGCCCAGCAGGAGATGTCGGGCTCGACCCCGTAGAGCTGCTGGGCGCCGCCCGGGGCGACCCGGAAGCCGGTAAAGACCTCGTCGAAGATCACGAGCATATCGTTCTGGTGCGCGACCTCGACCAGACGCTTGAGGTACTCCGGCGCGGGCGGGATCACCCCGGCGTTCGCCATCACCGGTTCGAGGATCACCGCGGCGAGACGGTCGCGGTAGCGGCGGACCATGCGCTCGAACGCCACGATCGAGTTGTACGGGGCGACCATGACGTAGTCCGTGACCCCGGGCGGGATCCCCGCCGAGTTCGGTAGCGGGCGGGGGTACTCGTCGAGCCCGGCCACGACCGGTGGCGCCTCCGCGCTGATGAGCGCGAGGTCGTGTTGGCCGTGGTAGTGGCCCTCGAACTTGAGGATCGCGTCCTTACCGGTGACCGCGCGGGCGATCCGGATCGCGTTCATGGTCGCGTCCGACCCGTTCGAGCAGAACGCCACCCGCTCCGCGTTCGGCACGAGCTTCTGGAACAGCTTCGCGACCTCGATCTCGAGCGCGGTGGGGCTCGCGAAGTGCAGTCCGAACTGCGCCGCCTCCTGGATCGCGCGGACCTGCTCCGCCGGCGCGTGGCCGTTGATGAGGACCCCGTAGGCGAGGTTGAAGTCGAGGTACTCGTTGTCGTCCTCGTCCCAGATCCTCGTCCCCTTCGCGCGGGCGATGAACGGGGGGACCGGGTCGTACGACGCGACCCGGATGACCGAGCTCGAAGAGTTGGGGATCCGCTTCTTCCCTTCCTCGAAGAGCTTCGCGCTCTTCTTGAGCTTCGGGACGAGACGGGCCACGGTGATCGGGAGGACCGGGACCTCGCTCTCGGCCGGGGCGATGGGAGCGAACTCTTTCGCCGACTCCTTCTTTCCCTCCTCCTTCTTCGCCTCCTTCGGTTCCCGGACCTCTTTCGGCTCCCGGGGTCCGTCGTCCCGCGTCGTGGGGGCCGGAAGGGCCGGGGTCGGGACCGCCGCGTCCTCCGCGGCGAGGGGGGGGAACAGCGCGTCGGCCCTGGGGCTCAGCGGGGAAGCGTCGGGTTCCCGGGGCGGGAACGCGGACGTCGGGGCGGCTGGCATCTCCGCCATACAGAACGCATCTCGGGCGGGCCGACCACCCCGAGGAGGCTATATATAATTGGCTGACCACGAGAATGAATCATACAGGGAACAAGGAGTAGAGAATCGACGGGTCTAGTATGCATTTAATGGCGGTTCGCCACTGAAAAACTGCCGTACTTTAGCCAAAAATCGGCTCGAAACCATCAATTCTCAGTACGGAACCGCGCGGTTCAGCGTTTCCGGGCCGGGGGAAGCGGAGGCTCGGGCGGAGTGATCGCGGTCTCGATCCCCCGCGCGGCGAGGGCCGCCCGGAACGGCCCGGGAGGCACGCACCGCTCGGGCGGGAGCACCCCGTGCTCCCGGATCTCTCCGCGGGCGATCAGTTCCGCCCCGATCGCGCCCGCGACGCCGACCGCGTACTCGGTCGCGGTGAGGTGCCAGTCGGGGCGCGGCGGGAAACGGGCGACGGCGTGGCGGACCGTGGGGCGACCGTCCTTCGTACCGTGGAGCTCGATGTCGCAGACCTCCCAGTCGTCGACCACGATCCCCGCGGGGGCGCCGAGGAGCTTCTCGCGCTTCAGGAGGGCGAGCGTGAACTCGCGGGGCGCGACCCGTGCGCCGCGGACCTCGAGCGGCTCCTCGGAACCGAGACCGAGGAGCGACATGGTCCGAAGCACCTCGATCCCCGGGCCTCCCTCCTTCCACTCACAGTGGGCGAGGCCTTTCGACCGTAGGCTGTCCGGGAGGGTCGCCGGTTCGGAGTGGAGGGTGCGGTAGAGGCGCGTACGGCCGACCGGCGGCGCGAAGTCGAACTCCTCGGCCCCGCTCATCGGCGGGTACTCTCGGTAGGCGCCCCCTTCGAAGACCATCGCCGGCAGGATCATCTCGTCAAGGAACGTGCTGGGCGACCAGGTGAAGGAGACCTCGGGGGCCCCGACCGTGAGGTCGCGCCAGCCGTCCCGGATCACGATCGAGTCGACCCGGTCGAGGTCGTGTGCGGCCTCCATCGCGAGGACGTTCGAGACCCCGGGCACCTGGCCGAGGCCGGGGATCGCGATCCGCTGCGCGGTCCGAAACGCGTCATCGAGGGCGAGCTGGCGGCGGGTCATGTGGAAGAGGCCGCCGAAGTCGAGGTAGGGCACGCGCGCCTCGAGGGCCGCCTCCATCACGTGGAGGTTGAACGTGTACTGGACGGCGTTCACCACAACGTCGGCCCCGGTGAGGAGCGCGACGACCGCCGCCCGGTCCCGCACATCGATCGCCGCGGCCCGGGCCTTCGGGCCGGCGGCCTCGGCGGCGGCCTCGGCCAGCGTCCGGTCGAGGTCGGCCGCCACGACGTGGTCGAAGACCCCTCCGTTCGCGAGGTCGCGCACCGTACATCGTCCCGTCAGCCCCCCGCCCCCCAGCACCACGGCCCGCATCGTGGGTCCCTCTCCCGTTTCGCCGCGAAGAGGCGGCCCTATAGTAGGCTTCGGTCGGTCGGCCTGCGGACTACTTACTTCGCGGACGATCGTCGAACGGGCGCCGTTCCTTGGGCCGTGCCGGTGAGCGGGACCGTGCTCCCGGTGTGCGGGCCGCCGGCCGCGGGCCCGGTCCGCGCGAACAGGTCGCGGAACGTCTCGAAGTGCCGAAGGAACGGGTCGGCCCGCCGCCGGTCCTCGAGCTCCCCGAGCGCGATCCCGAGCAGCGCCTTCGCCTTCGGGTCTCCCGCCTCGGCATGGGCCAGATAGACGCAGAGGACCTGGTAGTGCGGCAGGACGAACGCGTCGGTCCGGGGCGTGCTCATATCGCCCTTGCGCGGGCGGTAGATCCGCTCGATCGGCACGGCGAGCGCCACCGCCTTGCGGTGCGAGAACCCGAAGTAGCGCCCCGGTCCGACCACCCGGGTGACCTCGCGGATGCTGCCGCGGAGGTCGTTCGTCAGGCGGTCGCACTCGTGCCAGCACCAGAGGCCGAAGCCGTAATCTCCGGCCAGATACGCCTCCCAGGCCTGCCCGTAAAGCTCCCGTTCGCGTTCCTCCACGGGGAGCTCGGAAGAGAGCCCCGCCTTCCAGTCGGAAACGAGCACGTCGATCCGCATCGTGGGCGAGAACTCCTTCTGTACGGGCACGTCCGGCACGGGCGTCACGACGGGGAGTACCCCGAAAAGGGTTAGACCGTTATCCCCGGCCCCGCGTCGTCCGCTCGTAGACCCGGCGACCCTGGACCCAGGTCTCCTGGACGACCGCCGATCCCTCCCGGATCGCGTGCGCCGGGTCGGTGGCCTTCGCGATCACGAGGTCTGCCCGGGCCCCCGGCTCAAGGGTCCCGAGATCGCGTTCGCCGAGAACCCTCCCGCCGTTCACCGAGTAGAGGCCGATCGCCTCCTCGGCGGAGAGGGCCTCCTCCGGTGCGGGGTTCGCCGATCGCCCGAGGGAGTCCGTGCGGGAGCCGAGGGCCTGCAATCCCCGCCACGGGTCGAGCGGGTCGAACGGGGCGTCGCTCGACCCCGCGAGCAGGAGTCCGCGCTCGAGGAGGGTCCGGAATCGGTACGTCCATCGGGCCCGCGTCGATCCGAGCCGCTCGGCCAGCCAGACGTCGCTCCAGACGAAGCCGGGCTGGATGACGAGCGCCGGTCGGGTCCGGTCGAGCAGGTCGAACAGCGCGGGCGGAGTGAGCGCTGCATGCTCGATCCGGGCCGGCGCGTTCGCGCGGCCGGGCCGAGACGAAAGAACGATCCGTAGCGCGCGGGCGATGGCACGGTCCCCGATCGCATGGAGTGCCGGGGCGAGTCCACGGTCGACCGCCGATTGGACCTGGGACGAAAGCTCCGCTTCCGATCCGATCGGGATCCCGCTCTCCCCGGACGCATCCGTGTACGGCTCCGAGAGCCAAGCGGTCCGGGGCCCGAACGCCCCATCCGTGAATCCCTTCGCCCCCGTCACGACGAACATTCCGTCCCCGCCCGAGGGAACCAGGTCGGACGGTGCGAACTCCTCGAGCCGGGAAACCCGCACGTAGACCCGGATTCGGGCTGGAGGATCGCCGTCGGTCGCCAGCGTCCGCAGGGCCATCGTCTCCTCTCGGCTCGCGTTCATCGTGGCGACCGTCGTAAGGCCGAAAGCGGCCGCCTCCTGCAGAGCCCGACGCAACGCGGCCCGATCGGGCGGGAACGCCGCCGCGGCAACGGCGTGGACCGGGCGCATCGCCTCCTCGTACAGGAGCCCGTTCGGAGAGCCGTCCGCGGCTCGGCCGATCCGCCCGTTCGGAGGGTCCGGGGTCGACCGCTCGATCCCGCACCGGGAGAGGGCGACGCCGTTGACGGCCGCGCAGTGCCCACTCGTGTGGTAGAGGACGATCGGTCGCTCCGAGCTCCCCCGGTCGAGCACCTCGCGGTCGGGAGGGCGTCCCTCCCGGAACTGCTCGACCTCCCACCCCCCGCCGACGATCGCCCCGTCGGGGTGCGATCGGGCCCAGTCTCCGATCCGCTCGGCGAGTACGGCGAACGAGGCCATGCCTCGCACGTCGAGGGACTCCCGAGCGCGGGCGATCTCGAGGAGGTGAAGATGCGCGTCAATGAGGCCGGGCAGGACGAGTTGACCCGCAAGGTCGTGGATCTCCGTGCCCGAGGGCGCTGCGCGCCGAACTTCCTCGATCGTGCCGACCGACCCGACGCGCCCGCCCTCGACCAAGAGCGCCTCGGCGAAGCGTCGTCCCGTGAAGATCCGTCCGTTGTGCCAGAGGTGGGCGTCCGTCATCCGGGCGATGGCCCCAGGCCGGGCGGGGTTGAAAGGGTTCGGCGGCCCGGCGCTCGACGACTAGACGTCGAGGTACCGATAGAACTCGTACGGGTGGGGGCGGAGGTTCAGCTCGAGCTGTTCCTCCCGCTTGAGCTCGACGTAGGTGTCGAGCAGCGAATCGGCGAACGCGGGCTTGAGGAAGGCGCGGTCCGACTCGAGGCAATCGAGCGACTCCCCGAGCGAGCCGGGCAGCTCTCGCACTTGGAGCTCCCGCCGCTTCGACGGGGAGAGCTTGTAGATGTTCTCGTCGACCGGGGGCGGCGGCTCGATCTTGCGTCGGATCCCGTCGAGACCGGCGAGCGCGAGCGCGGCCTCGGTCAGGTAGATGTTCGCGGCGGAGTCGGGCGTGCGGTACTCGATCCGCTTCGCCGCGGGTCGACCGCGGTGGTAGAAGGGGATGCGGACGTTCGCCGATCGATTCGCCTTACTCCACGCGATGAACACGGGCGCCTCGTAGCCGGGGACGAGGCGACGATAGGAGTTCGTGATGGGGTTGGTGATCGCGCAGAGCGCCCGGGCGTGGTCGAGCAGGCCGCCAATGTAGTACCGGCAGGTCTGACTGACCTCGGCGTACCGGTCGGACGCGTCGTAGAAGGTGTTCGTCCCCTTCTTCCAGAGCGACTGGTTCGTATGCATCCCGATTCCGTTGTCGCCGTAGACGGGCTTCGGCATCAGGCAGCCCACCTTCCCGTGGCGGGCCGCGACGTTGCGGATGACGTAGCGGATGTCCTGGACGTGGTCCGCCATCGGGACGAGGTCGTCGAACCGGACGTTGATCTCCGACTGGCTTGCGGTCGCGACCTCATGGTGGTGGGCGTCCATCACGAGGTGGAAGTCGTCCGCGAGGATGTTGCACATCTCGTCCCGCATCGCGAGGAGCGAATCGTGGGGCGGCGAGCGATGGTAGCCTTCCTTGAATCGGACCGTCGCCTGCACGGGTCCCGACTGCCACGGGGCCTCCCCGTGGTTCAACAGGTAGCCGGCTCCGCTCCAGGCGTCCCGGACGCCGGCAGCGGACGGGAGGAGCTCGACGGTATCGAAGACGAAGAACTCGATCTCGGGCCCCCAATAGGAGCGGTCGAAGCCGGCGGCCGCAAGGACCTTCTCGGTCTTCCGTGCCACGCCCCGCGGGTCGTGCGCGTACGGTTCGGTGGTCCCGCCGATCCGGACGTCGCAGATGAACCGGACGGTGGCGCCGGAGTCCGGGTTCCACGGGATCGTGGCGAGCGAGCGAGCGTCCGGGACGAGCAGCATGTCCGAGTCGTAGATCTCCCGGAACCCCCGGACCGAAGAACCGTCGAGCTTGGGAACCCCGGACTCGAACATCTCGGCGTCGAGCCCGTGGCGCGGGATCGACACCAGATTGAACCCTCCGAAGACGTCGGTGTAGAACAGCTGGACCCAGCGCACGTTCTCCCGCTCGAGCCTCTCGACGATCGCCGCGCCGGTGTTCGCGGGCTTGCCCGGTTCTTTCGCCGCCTTCCGTGCTGCCACTCCTTGCCACCCCGTACACCGAGCGGGAGAGGCTACATCAACGCTCTCTCAGTAGAACTGGACAATCTTCCATTCCCCATTGCGGAACTCTTAATTCCAACCGACCGCTTGAAGCTCCATGCGACGAACGTCCAACCTGGACGAGCTCGATCGGTCCATCCTGCAGGAGTTGAACATCGACGCCCGACGGAGTCATCGCGAGATCGCTCACCGACTCAAAGTCTCCCCGACGACCGTGAGCGCCCGGATCGGCCGCATGGAATCCCAGGGCGTGATCCGAGGCTATATCCCGCTCCTGGATGACGAGCAGCTCGGCTGGGACCTCTGGGCCGCTGTCGGGATCCGGATCTCGAAAGGCCGCCTCCGCGAGGTCGAGGAGCGGCTCGCCCGCGACCCCCGGGCCTACGCGATCTACGATGTCACGGGGGAGAACGACGCCCTCCTCATCGGGCGGTTCCGGGACCGTCGGGACCTCGACCGCTTCGTCAAGCACGCGCTCCAGGACCCTCATGTGGAGCGGTCGAACACCCAGGTCGTGCTGAACCGCGTGAAGGAGGATCGACGGGTGCCGGTCACGCGCCTCGCGGCCGAGCGGGAGGGTCCGAACGACCCCGGGGGCCGGGACGGTCGCCCGGGCGGCTCGGCAACCGCTATTAGGGCCGGAACGCCCTGACGGGACCGAGGGCGTACCATGGACTGGGGACTTCAGAACCGCCTGAATCGGATGTTCTCCATCGCGAGTCACAACAGCGTGATGCTCGCGGTCGACCATGGCTACTTCATGGGGCCGACGCGCCACCTGGAGAACGCCCGCGCGACGATCGCGCCGCTCCTCCCGCACGCGGACGCCCTCGCGCTCACGCGAGGGATCCTGCGCCACGCGGTCGAGCCGACGACCAGCACCCCCATCGTGCTTCGGGTCTCGGGGGGCGCGACGATCCTGAAGGACGATCTCTCCCACGAGGCGCTCACGACCTCGATGGAGGACGCGGTCCGCCTGAACGTGAGCGCGGTCGCGATGAGCGTCTTTGTCGGGGCTCCCCACGAGCACGAGTCGCTCATCCACCTCGCCCAGCTGGTCGACCAGGGGGAAGAGTACGGCGTACCCGTCATGGCGATCACCGCCGTCGGCAAGGAGCTCGAGAAGCGGGACGCACGGTACCTCGCCTTGGCCTGCCGGGTCTCGGCCGAGCTCGGCGCCCATCTCGTCAAGACCTACTACTGCGAGGACTTCGGGAAGGTCGTCGAGGGCTGCCCGGTCCCGCTCGTGGTCGCCGGGGGGCCCAAGCTCGATAGTGACCGGGCCGCCCTCGACCTCGCTCGAAACGCGATCGATGAAGGTGCGCACGGGATCGATATGGGCCGCAACATCTGGCAGTCGGACCACCCCGTCGCGATGTTGAAGGCGCTGCGGGCGATCGTGCACGACAAAGCCACGGTCCGCGAGGCGCTCGACCTGTTGGAGGCCGAGAAGGCGCACCCGTCGCCCCGCGCGTCGGCCGCAACGGCCTGACGGACGCCGGCGACCGCGGGGCCCGGAACTATCTTAACCGCGACCTCGCTCGCCCCCCGCGCGCGGGGATTGCCAAGCTTGGCCAAAGGCGCCAGATTCAGGGTCTGGTCCCGTAGGGGTTCGTGGGTTCAAATCCCTCTCCCCGCATTCCCAATGTTGGAACCCGGGGGGAGTTCGAATCCATGGCCCCGCGCTTGCCCCTCGGAGTCTCAGGCGGTTCAAGCCCCATACCGACATCCGCTCCGCTGCGTCGTGCCCATGACCGCTTCCGTCTCGCGGAGACGCGAGCCCGAAGCTCGCTGGTCCGCTCTGCCTCGGGAAGTGAGGAAAGTTCACGCCGAAGTTTTACGAGCCACCACGATTCCGACATCCCCCAGACCCGGAGTGCAGGCTGCCCACGAGCTGCATCTGGCCGACCCGCGTGCGTGTTGCGTCTCCGCGCGGCAGTAGCCTCGATTTGTCGACTCGCTTGGGGAAGGATCTGGGTTTCGAAGGCGCGGGCAGTTCACGGAGGGACTTGGGGCCCCAGGAGTCGGTGGCTGCCCGTGTACACCAAGGCCGGAGCGAGCAACCCCAGCAGCGGAACGGTCAGCAGAGGATACTGCCATCCCCCGATGGGAAACAGCAGGGCCACGAAAGGGGCGATGAGAACGAGGAGCAGGAGCGCGTACGCCACGCCTCCACTCATGAGGCTCACCTCCCGGTACCGTCGGCCGCCGAGCTCGAGCCCCACCACGATACCGAGGCCACCCAACCATGCCAGCCAGAAGCCCACGACCACAGCGTAAGCGAACAGCGGCTGAACGGTCGCGAGGCACGTAAGTGAGCGGCTCGGGGCGCCGCGGATGCATTCGACCAGAGAAGGGGTAGAGTAGAGCGCCAGCACCATCGGAGTGACGATCACGAGAAGGCCGATCGAGCCGATGTTGCAGAGAAGGGACGCGACGAGAAACCACCGGTCGAACTTCCGAAGGGCGCCGAACCCGAGGCGGTAGAGGATCAAGGAAAAGGCGAGGAGGATGGCTCCCGCGAGCACGCAGATCGTGGTGAGTTCGACCAGCGTCGTGCCGAAGGTGAAGATGCCCACCGGGTCGTAGAAGGCAAGCAGGTTGACCGTGACTGGGAGCACGAGGCCGGCCACACCCCCGGCGAGCCCGAAGATTGCTCCGGTCTCGAACCGCCGGAGTCCCTTCGGTTCGTCCACCGCCGGGATCGGGGGTTGCGCAACCATCGGGTTCCCCTAGGAATCTTCCGAGCTCAGGCTGCGAGGCGCGCCCGACGGCTTCAGCGGCTCCAACGAGCGGGGCTCATGGGCATACCGCGGGTGGAGACTCTCGGGTCCGGCCAGATTCGGGCGTCGGAGGAGAGTCCCCGACCGCCACGGAGCGAGATCCGTTCTCGTCACCGGCCGGGAATCCGCCCTCGATCTAGGGAGAAGATACCACGATGCGGCGGGCCCCGGGTCCGAACGCATACCACAGGAGGACCGCGGCTACGATGAGCACCAGCAGTCCCAAGGGACCGATCAGATACAGAAACACGATTGCCAACAGGATGATCAACAGGGCAGCTCCGAGACTGATTGTGTGCGCCATGATGAGGACCATCGGTCCGGGGGGGATGATTCTTCGCTTGAATCGGGTTAAGCGATCCCTTAACTCTCACTCTCGGGTTGCGAGTACCGATGATAGCGAAGCGCAGAGAGAAGGTCACTTTCCTGGAAGGGAAGAAGATGCCGCGACGAACTCGGGTCAAGTTCAGCGCGCCGAAGTCGACCGGAGCCAAGCGAGTGTCGTTCCTGGAAGGAAAGAAGTCGCCGCGGAGAACCCGAGTGACCTTCATGGCCAAGAAGGGCGCGAACGCGCGCAGCCGCTGAGCGCGCCGAAAGGGCCGACAACGTAGCGTGGCTCAGGGGGCGCGCCGCACGCGCGCCCCGCGACTTGACGACTACGGCTCCTCGACCTCCGACTTATCCTTCAGCCGATACGACCCTTGTCTCAGAAACTGTGCGGCCCTCCCCCACGAGGATGAGTGCGCCTCTACCCCCGAGTTTACTCACTGGACCGGGTAGCTCTACCCCGAGTCCGATAATGCTTGGGACCGTTCGAGCATCGGGGAAGCGCACCGGCGCTCACCGTGTCGAATGCGGTGTGAGCCGTTCTTCTCGGGACTCCCGGCCGGCTGGGAGGGTACGCGCGGAAATCGGGTCCGGGCGCCGGGATCCCTCCGGGCCGCCGAAACCGGGCCCCGCGACCCGGTCGCAAGGAAAGGGTTGGCGGGCGTGGATTCGAGCCGCCCGTCCCGTTGCTGGGTTACCGCGACACTCGCGTCCGGTACCCCGGACGCCCGTCAAACGCTCAGATACCCGAGGAGGATGAGCGCGACGACGACGATTGCGATGAGGACAATCCATCCGAACATGGTTCGATCACTAGACCTCTAGGCTAACTGCGGCGGTGGCAGGGTATTGTTTCACCGGCTCCGGCAGCCGGGAGACGGGCGGTTCCACGGTCGCACCCAGTCGGTCGGCCGCCGTGGCGATGCCGCTGGCGACGGTCTTGGCGGTGTCGACGAGGACCGTAGCTGCCTCGACCAGTAACTTCTCGCCCTCCCGTCCCGCGGCCTCGACCTGGCCCACTACCGCCCTGCCAGCCTCGTCGGGAGCCTTGGCGCCTTCGTGAGCGGCGGACCTCTTCGCGTCCACAATTGTGTTCTCCATGCCGATTCTCCTTTTCACACCGAGTCGTGGAGCCGTGGCTGGGGGTTAACCCCGCCCTCAGCCCAAATCAAGGAAACCGAGGATCGGGTGGGACTGCCGCCTCCCGGCTCTTTCTCGAAAGCGATAGTTGATGGCGGGCGGTCGGGAAAACCTCGGGTCGGCCGATGGCTCCCCGGGGAGCGCTCTTCGTAGGCGCATTACCCGGAACCGAGCGACGCCCGCCGGTAACCCGAGGTCGTGTCATGTGGCGACCGCCGCTCCGGGGCCCGGAGCATCGGGGCGAGCCCGCGAATGATCCCAGGGAATGTAGAGATCGCTCCGGATCCGAGGCAGTGGATCAGGATCACGTCCACGGCAACCAGGGCCACGCCGCACATAGCGCTCCGCACAAGCATCCCAATCGCGCCGGCAGTTAGGATTCCCGTGAGCCAAAGGGCCCCCGTCTCGAGGTCCCTGTGTCCGGTCGGACCACGGTGGGGACCGCGCCAACGACACGTGCGATAGCGCCCACCCCCGGCGTACCGCGGCCGGCATCGCCGAACCCGCGGATCGACGGTTACCCGGGGATACCTCGGCCGGGAAGGGTGGCGAGGGCGCCGACAATGTCCCCCAGAAAGACCCCGAACAGGGCGTTGAAGGTTGCCGCGATACCGACGAGAGCCGAAAGATCCTCCACCTTCGTGTTCCGCGATGGGCGGTTGTTGTTAGTGTGGAAGTAACTGTGATTCTCGACTCTCTCCCTCGGGAGAGAACCCATTCCCCACCCTGAGGGGAGGTTGATCGCGGCCGGCGCAAAGTACTCTCCTTAGCCGAGGTTGAGGGAGCGGGGGATTCGCAACGGACCGTAGCTCTTGATCGCCGACGGTCGCTCAGCACGTCGACCTAGGCAGAGGGTGAATGGGCCGAGCCCTGGTCGCGCGAGCCATCCCCGTGGCGAGAGTGCCGAGAAAAAGAAATATCCCGCCGGAATCTCCCCCCGTGCCAGAAGGCCAATCACCGGTCGAGTAGGAGCCCAGGGAGGTTCGCAATGCGGGTGCTCGTGGTGGATGACGATTCAGAGTTCCGCGAATACTTGGGCGGCTTACTCAGCGCTCGGGGACATACGGTGGCGGGGGTCCCTTCTACCGCCCAGGCCACCTCGGCCTTGGAGCGAAAGGAGTTCGATGTCATGTTCACCGACCTCAGAATGGGACGCCGGAGCGGCCTCGAGCTCCTTGGCCAGGCCAGGGAAAAGTGGCCTCGCCTCCTCGTGGTGATGCTGACCGGTAATGCGACCGTGGAGACGGCAATTCGCGCCCTGCAACTCGGCGCCTTCGACTATCTACGCAAACCCGTCGTCGACGGTCAGGTCCAGCGCGTGCTCGAACTCGTGAGCCAACAACTTGCGCTGACTCGTGCGGGCGCTAAGCCGCTCGACCCCGCCCGATATGCCCGTGCGTTGGCGGTAGAGGGTGGATACGATGTACTCCTTATTTCGCCCCCTCCAGTTCGAGTTACTACCGAGAAGGTCAGCCATCTGCCTCTCGACCCGGACAATCCGTTTCGGATCCACGAGGCGGTCGAGGATTTCGTCGTTCCGAAAGATAGGGCGGCGGTGGTCCTCGCGGCGGTCGAGGAGTTGCTCGCGCGCCACCGCGAGGAGGAGATTTCCTCCCTCCTCGATGGAATCCGAGCGCTCTTGGAGGGAAAGGGACCGCTGGCCGTGGGGTACGACCCGAACAAGATCACTGCCACCGGTGCGCTCGCGGTCCGCGCATCGATTGTGTCGAACGACGCGCGCACCACGCTCGATTCCCTGGCGAACCCGATCCGTCGCCTGGTCCTCCGTCGACTCGCGGACGGCTCATGCAGCTTCATGCAGGCCATGGAAGCGGCCCACCTCGACGACACGTCGTTGATTGCGTTCCATCTCCGCAAACTGACCGAGAGCGGACTGGTCGCGCACGTTTCTCGCCAACGGTATCGTCTCACGCCACGGGGAAAGGGGGCCATCAAGATCCTGAACTCGATCGACGAGCTCGACTCTGGCAGGGGAAGTGGGAACCGGATCTTTCCTTCGAAGACCCCCCGGCGGCCGCCCTCATGATCCAAGGTTCCGGGGAAGCTCGGGCCGTCCACGTACGAGGCTGTGCCGACCCTCGGTGCCTTTCGCGAATCCATCGTCGGGCTCCCACCCACTGTGCGCCGGGCGCCCACCAATCATGCCACGTAATCGGCTAAATCTCGGGGCTGGGTAGGTCATGTGGCTCGGAGAATAGGCCCCAGTCCCTGGCCGACCCGCCGGATCCGTCGGCCGTGACCAAGGTCACCTATCTGGGCCATGCAAGCCTCCTGGTCAAGTTCGGAGGCTAAACAAACGTCCTACCTCCCGACCCCCTACTTCATCCCAGACGTTGGCGTGATGCCGGCTCTCCGGATCGCCGCGCTATCGGGCATCGATGTCCGGATCATGATACCAAGCAAAGCGGACCAGCCCCCTGTCCGTTGGGCCTCGCTATCGAACTTGGGAGAATCGCTCGAGGCCGGGGTCCCGAGATTCGCCTACCACGAGGGGATCCTGCATGCGAAGGCTGTGACCATCGACGACTTCGTCACCTCGGTAGGTTCTGCGATTTGGGACCTTTGCAGTATCACGGGGAACTTCGAGACGAACGCAATCATCTGCGACCCAGAAGCAGGGAGTCGGTATCGCCGAATCTTCATCGGGACGCCGGTACCGAGAGTCGATCGGGCCGACGCAATCGGGAGGCCCTCCTCTCGATCGAGGGGACCGGGCTCATCTACCGAGTTCTCGACCGGAATCCACAGATGGGTTGGTTTCCGGGTACGCTCTTAGGAGTCCTACGCCACCCGCTCTCGGACGACCCGACTCAGGGGGTCGACGTACCGGTTGTTCTCGGGCGTCCTTTAGGACCATTCTGTCTTGGCGGCCTTCCCTCGATCTCGAATCGTGTGGGGTGCCAGTCCCGCGTCCTCTCTCAGGAGCATGGTGCGCGGGTCGCAGACTCGACTCCCTCCATCGGTCACGGTCAGCTCCATTAACTCCTCCCGGACTGGCAATGCACTTCGCTTGACTTGCCCAGCTGAAGTTCGAAGGTAGAGGCGGCCTCTCCCTCGAATCCCTAGATGACTACGGCGGACCCGTCGCTTCTTTCCGAGTAGCCGCCAAGAAACGCAGCCAATGAGAGCCGGGAGCGTCTTCGATCTGCCGGAGGTTCACGCACCCCAAGACCGGGGCCCCCGGTGCAGTTCGGATTTCTCGCCCTGCACTCGCCCCGGCGCGTCCAATCCGCTTCGACCCCCGGCGCCGCCCATCGAACCGGGTCCCTACCAGTCGAGCGGAGATCGCAGGTCGTACCCGTGCTCGAGCACGGACTTGAGGTTCATCATGAAGTACGTCCAGCCCCGGATGGCCCCATCGTACAGGTCGTTCCATCGCCCGTCGCTCCGGAATCCGGAGTGGACAAACTTGAGCACCGTCCCCCCTCCTCTCCGCTCGACCGATAGCGCGAGCCGGGTCACTCCCAGTTTTTCGTCTCCGGGCCACTGCCAGGTCAGGACGATGCGCTTCCCCCGATGGAATCTCAGCACTCGCCCCGAGTGGGTCGGACCCCCCTCCCAGGTGAACGTGTAATGGCCGCCGGTGCGAGGGGACAGTGTCGCACGGTCCACCATCCAACGAGCGAGTATCTCGGGGACGGAGACCGCCTCGAAGACCTTCCGGGGGGATGCGTGAACGAACACCTGCAATCGGATCGTCCGAGTCGAGCTACGCGACAACAGCGCTGGATGATGGGCCGGACCTCAAAGGAGCATCGATAGCCCCACGGGGTTGCTCTACGAATCCGCTGGCCCCGCCCTCTCTTCCCGGGGTCGACCTCGCACGCTCGCTCGTTCCGATGTCCGCGCTCCGCCCGTCACGAGCCTCCGATACCGCGGAGGTTGGGGGCCGTTACGTCGACCCGACCGCGAACCACGGCGCGGGCGCGCGAGACGCGAGGGATCCCCAACGGTACCCAACGTCTCGATCGAGCGACCCGGACCGCCCCAAGGTTGGCTCTAGATCAACAACCGATCGCTACGCTTCACGGAACAGCTCGTAAACGAGGGTCCCGTCTCGATACGGCATCTGGGATGCCACCCGGCCGTATTCGGGATCCTCCGCGATCGTGCGGTCTTCTCGCTCGAAGGCCTGGGCGTCTTCGTACCGGTACACTAGAACGGCCGAGTTCATCGGCCCGGACAGGCCCAGCAGGAGGTCCGGCACGACGTACCTCTTGCTCCGACGGTACTCTCGATACTTCTCTACTGCCTCGCGGAAGTGTCGCCATTCACCGTAGCGGACTTCCCCTCGGACATGGAGGATCACGACCATGAACGTCGGAACACGGTCAATGGTAAAGGTCGTTGCGTCGATGGATGGGCCCCGTCCCGGGGGCAGAATCGTGCGGCCCGGGGGCCCAGAAAGGTGCAGCTTTCCGTCAGGGGCCGTGCCTATTTCGTTCGACCGTCTCCCCTCTCCCCCTTGCGGCTGTTCCTCGATCCGTGTGCTGATCGCGGTCCTTCATCGGCCGCGCGCGCCTTCGCTGAAGGTCGCGCGGGAAACTCACCGTCGAAGCTTTGTGTCCCGTGTGGTTTGTCTGCTATGCCACAATCGGTAAGCATAGGGATTGTCGGCGACCGGAACCCAGAGTACCCCACCCATATCGGAACAGAGGAAGCGTTCCGGCACGTGGGGAATCGCCTCGAAATCGAACTTCGGTCGAGTTGGGTACCCACCTCCACCCTCTCCTCCGGGGCGGAACGAAAGCTCGGTAACTTCCACGGCCTCCTGATAGCCCCGGGCAGCCCCTACCAAAGCACGGAAGGTGCGCTCAATGCGATTCGCTGGGCCAGGGAGACCAACGTACCTCTCTTAGGCACCTGCGGAGGTTTCCAGCACATGATCGTCGAGTACGCCCGCAATGTGCTCGGTGTGACCGACGCGGACCATGCCGAAGAGCACCCCGACGCTGCTCATCTCTACGTCACTCGGCTCTCGTGCTCTCTGGTGGGCAAGACCGAGAGAGTCACGGTGCTGCCGGGCTCTCGGGCGTTCCAAGTCTACGGCCAGGGCGAGTCCCAAGAACGGTTCTACTGCAACTTCGGACTGAATCCCGCTCGCCGGAGCGAGATCGAGAAGGCCGGGCTCCACACTTCCGGTCTCGACCAGAACGGCGAGGTCCGCATCATGGAGCTTCCGAGACATCGGTTCTTCTTCGGGACGTTGTTCGTGCCGCAGATGAGTTCCACGCCCGCGCATCCTCACCCGTTGGTTCTGTCCCTGGTGAACATGGCCGCTCTCTGAGGCGTGGTCTCGGACGGGTGGTTGTCGCTCGTCTGCCACTCGCATCGAGCTCAATGTCGTCCCGCATCGACCGCGCCCGTCGTTCATGAAACCGGGGGCTCTCAACATGCACACCTTGCGGTCGGTCACCGACCGCCCGCGCCGTTCGGGAAGATGTTCGGTCTATAGCAGGTTGAAGATATGCTCGATTCGCCGATGGTGCGCCGATGACCCCTGAGCTCGACCTCATTCGGAGGATCTATGCGTACAACTCGCGAACGAGAGCGAAGTACCTTGCAGCAATCTGGAAGTTATCGCCCCGAGAGCGGTATCGGGACCGGGGCGCATCGTTCCCCTCGCTCGTCGACATATTCATGCACGTTCTCGACGACTACAGTTCGTGGTTTTGGTTGGTACGCGGCCGCGGGACGGAACCCAAAGAGTACACGCTGGGGAAACGGTTCACACGTGCCGAAGCGGCTCGAGAGATGCGAAGGTCGGATCGGGCCGTCCGCCGCGTGCTGGGTTCTCTCACCCCCAGGGATTTGGATCGTGTCCTCAAGCTGCCTCGCCATACTGGAAAGAGAATCCAGCTCCGAACCCTCCTCGTTCACATGATCGAGGAAGAGCTTCAACACCGGGGAGAGATGAACGCCCTCTTGTGGCAGGCGGGGCGCGATCCACCGGTCACGGGGTTCGACGAATAGCGGAGGTGTGGTACGTCCCTGCGCGCTCATCCCGGTCCACTCATCGAACGCGAGAGTCCCCGTCGAGCTGGCCGCCCCAATCTCGTCCTCACTTCGCGCCGGGATGGAGTTCTCACGGACCGGCCGTCTGCTCGAACAGAAGTCCCCCTACGGAATACGGGCTGCCCGCGCCTGCCAGGTAGACGTTCCACGATCCCTGAGCCGTGTCCGCGGGGAAGATGTAATTCATCGAGATTGAAAGATAGTCATCGCCCGGCGGAGCCCATGGGAAGTCATGAGGGAACGATCCGGTGACGTCCTCCATCGCGCCCGAGGTGAGGTGGATTGGAATCCCGAATTTGATTCCCGACTGCTTGAAAGTGATGTTTAATCCGTAAAGGTGCCCGAATTCGTAGAATGAACTGATGGCCACAGGTAGCCCGGCAAATCCCGTCAAATTCGACAAAGTAACGCCTCCGCCTGTTTCGTGCCACGTGAAAGACGCGTTGGGCTCAGAGCCGTAAGAGGCGTTCATTATGGCTGTGGGCATCGAATCGTAGAACAGCTGTTGAGGGATAGTGAGACGTTGTCCGATTCCCGAAGGAGCCGGCGGGGCGACAGGACACCCACCGCATCCTCCCCAAGGGGGTGTAGGGACAGATGTCGTACTGTCACCTAGCACCACTTTCGAGCAAGGAGTCGTCGATCCCCATCCTAAGGCCGAACTCGAAATGACCGAGCTCAGAGTCCAGTTGGTGACATCGAAATCCGCAAACGAGGCGTTCTGCGGAATCTGCGAGTATCCGCCTCCGCCGGGCCCCCAGTAGCTCGCATTCACGAATCCGCCTGGTGGTGCAAGAGCGACCATCATGGGCGTCGCGAGCGGATAGCTCCACCCAATCACGGGGCCTTGGCTACAGACTACGTGGGTTGCTCCGACGCCGAGGGCCAGAACGGGCAACGCAGCCCCAACGACAATCCCTAACACAAGTCCGATGCTCAGAGAGCGCTTCATCGATTCCCGACCTTGCGGGTCTAAACTCTTCCGGTGCGAGACCTACAAGCGTCTTCCTCCGTATTTGGCTTGCCGTGAATCTCTCGGAATGCGAATGAGGGGATGGTAGACGATTCGCGGTCGTTCCTCAGTCCCGCGCGTTTCGTGCGGTCCGTCATCGTCCGCGCGCGTCGCTCCTTAAGGTCGCGGCGGCGAGGGCGAAGATCGCAGAGAACGCCCAGCGCCCTCGCCACCGTCCCCTCGCTTCCTGCGGTCGTCGGCGACCATAATGGCGACCCGGGCCCGCGGCTCGCTCGCGCCGCTCGCCGCGAGCCCTGCGCGCTCGCTTCGCGCCGATGACCGCACTCAGCGCGCCCAGCGCAAACGGAACCCCTTCGACCGCGAACCCATCCGCTGCTTCCCCGACCGCCTCCGCTGCCCTCGCCCACGTACGGATCCCGGGCAGCGCTCGCACCTACGAGGTGCGGGACGTCCTCCGCGGCATGGGTCTGCGATGGGACCCCGTCTCGCACGCCTGGCACGGAGCCCTCACGGCCGACCGCGGCGAGCCGCTCCAGCGCCGATACGGGCTGCGACCCCAGGTCGTGCCCGCGATCGAGTCGTTCTCGACCGACCGGGCCCCATCCCACGCGGCCGCGCGACCGATCCCACCAGCGGGACCGCGGCCCCCGACCCACCCGGGCGTGGCGCACGACGGCTCCCGAACCCGTGCCGAGGCGCGGGTTGCGTATCACGACGGGAGCGGCGCCGAGGACGCGGAGGAGATCGCGACCCCGACGCGGAGGTTCAGCGTGTTCGAGATCACGGGCGGGATGCCCGATGACAGCAGGGAGGAGGACGAGCGGGCCGAGGAGCGGAGGCTGCGCGAGTTGCGAACACGCGTCAAGGCTGCGCGGGCCGCGATTTCGGCTACGCCCGGCGCGGAAGAGATCCTTCGGCAGGATTGGATTAAGGGGGCCCGCTTCTACGCATCCTTCGGCATCACCGAGAAGCAGTTCCGGCAGGGGGTTCGGGAATCTGCTCGAGATGATGCTGATAATCCCGGGTAGCAGTCACGTTCGGAACCGGTCTACGGCACCGGATCAACCCTCAGACCACGGGCCATAGCCGTCGCCCCTTCGTCGCGCGTTTGCTCCGAAGAAGGGTGGTTACCCAGGCCGGTTGTACTTGACGCGGTACTCCAAATGGGTGGCCATTGGAGAATGGACGGCGCGCTTCGGTTCGAGCGTGAGTTCCCTTCCGTCCACGCCTTTGAAAAGGGGGAGTCCGGCGCCCAAGACCATGGGCGCGATGGAGACGCCAATCTCGTCAACCAGATGCGCAGCCAGGAATTGGTGGATAGTTTCCGCTCCCCCGGCGATGCGAACGTCCTTACCGCGGGCGGCAATCCTGGCTTGTCGCAAGGAGCTTTCGATACCGTCAGTGGCGAACGTAAACGTCGTGCCCCCCTTGCGCTCCCAAGTCGGCCGCGGGTGATGCGTGAGTACGAAGACGGGCGCGTGGAACGGCGCGTCCTCTGGCCAGTTAGCTTCCCCCTCCTCGAACATTCGCATCCCCATGACAACAGCTCCCGTCCGTTCGACTACCGCTCGCAACGTGTCGTCATCCGGCCCCGCACTTCCTCCCTTCCCGAGTCTCATGTTGTGCCGGAAGGTGGGCGTTTGGAACAGCCATTGGTGAAGGTCGAGACCGCGATCACCGAGAGGATTCCGAGGACCCCGGTTCGACCCCGCTATGAATCCATCGAGTGACATCCCCATGCTGACAAAGACGGCGCTCATTTCGCGTCCCTCAAACCGTTCGGGAGTCTGCTAGCGGAATCGATACTTCAAAGTGGCGCAAGACCCAAAGTCGAAGCGAGGTCCGCAATTTAGTGGGAACTGGTTTCAACGCCTCAACTTCGGCGGGTCCTCCCCGCGCCCGCGGCCGAGACGCTCGCCCGCGACTGACTCGCGGCAGGATGCCACCATCCCACGGCAGGATTGACCGAGCTTTGTCCGAAGACCTCGACCAGGTCAGGCGTTCTTCATCTTGGCGCGCGAAACGAAGCCCTTCTTGTCCAGGAAGTACATGTAGCCATCCTGGCGGGTGATCTTCTCCGTTCCGACGCGCGACTTCTTGCCGGACTTGTTCAACTTCGTGGGGGTCTTCCAGAGATATCCGTCCTTGCCAAGATAGTACAGGTAACCCTTCTCTCGCAGGATGTACTGGCCTCCAACTCGACCGCCTCCGCTCCCGCGACCGGAGGGCCCTCTTGCAGAAATGTGGACGATTAGCGGATCCTCCTTGCGCGGTTTCGATTTTGATGGTGGCGTCATGCGAACACAGCCAGGGCTGAAAAGGTCAACGCACTGGCAAGCGCGACGAGACTAATGTTCACGACCCATTTCCCGCGGTTCAAGCTCGCTGCGTTATCAACACAAGCGTTTCGCAGTGCTAAGATGAGGCGTCTTTGGACATAGTCCTTTTCCTCAGCGATCAGCTTCGCGAACACGGTTGGATCGGGCACGAAATCCCAATCGGTCATCGCGTAGCCCACTATTGCGAGGACTAGGCAGGCGGTCGCGAGCACTCCTCCAATTTCGACAAAGGCGAGTGACATCCCGGTCTCTCGAGAGGCGATGTCGAAGGTCACTGCCAAAGTTGCCGCCGCCGCCCCGATGATTACTCCAGCGCGCGTAGCCATGCCGTCTTTGGAAGAGTAATAGCGATCGAGCAGGCGCTGGAGCTGGTCGACGCCTATCTCCAGACTATCTGCCTTCCAGGTACTTAGGAGTGCCAGGTCCTCCGGAGGCGTGTTCTCCGTTAGAAATTCTTTGATATCTGACACCAGTACGTCAGTCGAGTGATTCCCGAGCCTGTTAATCAGCCCATTGCTAGGGGGCCCCCGACGTCGAGCCACGCTGCCCGCGCCCGGCTGGCGCAAGGCGGCGCGGTTCCACGCGAAGTTCGGGATCATGGAGGGGATGTTTCGGTGGGGTATCTCCCCGGGAGCGGAGGCCTAAGAGGAGGGCGCGGTACGCCACGTAACCTCTGTGGGTGGCTACGCCACGTTCGGCGACGTTCAAATACGTAGTCTCCATCTCCCGGCCGATCAGGTCCCACAGTATGGCTGAACGCGAAGAGCGTTCTGCCTGGGCCGATCCGGGTGCGGCGACAGGCCGGGACGCCGGGGATGCCGGCGCCACGGGACGGCGGTCTCGACAGCGCGCGTGTCACGTTCCTCTTTCTGCGAGCGAAGAGGAGGCACCGTGAGGATATCGGAGTGGGGTGTGACGGCGGGGGCCGGTCGGAGCGGGGCGCGAGCGCGGCGGTGGACGATCCGGCGTGGACGGGCGCGCCGTCTCGCTCCGCTGGTGATCGGTACCTGCGTGGTGATGCTGCTGGCGTCGGTATCGAGCATAGCAGTGTCCCGTGCGAAATCGATTGGCGACTCGCATCTCGCGGCCTCTCCGACGCCTTCGCAAGCTGCGGCGGCTATTGCACCCAAGAGCGCAGCCCAAGAAGCGTCGGCTACCCTGGCTGTTGCGTCCTCTGACACGGTTCAGGGAGTTCAAGCACAGTTGCAGAGCGAGTTTCTCGCTTGGTATCATGCGAATAGCGCGAACCTTCCGCCTTTGAACGCGACAAACGAAAAGACACTTTTCAAGCTGTGGGCTGCCACTCCTTCCGCTCACGCCGGTCTTGTGCAGTTGGGCCAGCTCGAGACGGCCCGTCAGACTTCCACGTCCTTTGCCGTACCTACGGCTGGTGGCGTGAACGCCGCAACGTCCGGCAGTAATGGCCCGATTCCTTCGGTTCAGGGGCTGTCCACGTTTCCTTCAGTACTCTCGGCCGCGAGCAACTGTTTCGGAGGAGGCGCGTGTTCGGGCCCGGGGACGGCGTGCTCGGTTTCCGGATTCCCTGCGATCGCTGGGGACTTCCTTTTCTTCGCGGTGAACTGGGCGGGGCCGAAGGTAACGATTTCCTACACCGATGGAGGTAATGGAGCGATTGGTGTCATTGGAGGTGAGTATGCGAGCTCACAATCGGTGGTCTTTCTTGATGTTCCGGTCGTATCCCAGACCGGCGCGACCACGCTCACGATCACGCTGAGCACGGCTGAGTATGGTTCGTGCACGGCGGGACAACTCAGCGCGGGCACGGAGGTAGGATTAGTGGGACCGGGTAGCAGTACGGTGGGCGAGAGTTTGAGCGCATGGGCTTTTGGTACGCGCGCACCCTCGTTGAATATGGCCCTCTTTGGCGCGACCCGTCCCACCGGCAATCCCACGGTGACAGTCACTCCGTGGAGCGGGCGCATCTGGCAGATAGCGCAGCCGTTCACCGGTGGCACATATCTCGGAACCGCCCAATCGCTGTACGGTGACGACGACACATCTTCTATACCGGGCTCGTTCACGTGGCAAGTCGGAAACACCCAAACGCCATCCATCAGCGGCATCGTTGCCGAGTTCTTCCTTCCCGGCATTCCGAGCAACTGTTTCGGGGGTGGCTCCTGCCTTGGCCCCGGGACCTCGTGCGTTATGTCCAACGTCTATGAAACCGCGGGCGACTTCATGCTAATCGCAATCAACTACAAGGCGGATGGCAATCTCATCGGCGGAGTCAGCGACGGAGGAGTGGATCAGTTCACGTTCGTCGGCGGTGAGTTTGCCAACTCGCAATCGGTCGCCTTCTATGACGTTACGTCGGAGCACGGTGGCGGGGTCACGCTCTACGTCACGCTCACTGCCGCGGAATATGGCTCGTGTACTGCGGTCGGGCTCTCACCGGGCACGGCGGTCGGGGTCGTTGGACAGGGCGACAGTACTTCGGCCGGCGAAAGTTTGAGCGTAACGAATACTGCCATACACGAACCCTCGTTGCTGATGGCACTGTTCGGCGCTACCCGTCCCACGGGGAGTCCCTCCGTAACAGTCTCGAGCGGAAGTACTTGGCCGGTAGCGCAGCCGTACACCGGCACCGCATCCCTCGGCACCGCTCAATCGCTGTACGGTGACGACGACACAGGTTCAGGAACGGTTACGTTCACGTGGCACGTCGGAAACACGCAAACGCCTTCGATCAGCGGTATCGCCGTGGAGTTCTTCACCGGGTCCCAGCTGAAGGTCATGGTCAACATCAACTTCCTTACATTCTACGGCATCCCGTACGGGGAATCGGACAACATCAACGTGTACTTCGGCGGATCATTTGCCGCGAATTTCATCACTGAGTGGGGTTACTTGGGCTGGGCGGACGATATCGCAGCACTCCTGGCGGGCCTTGTGGCAGGGGATGTCATAGGAGGAGCTCTTGGGGGATTCTTGATCGCCGCTGGATACACGTACATGAGCAATGAGCTCACTACTCTGGAGGGCCAGACATATTGGCCTAACGGTGGGGCGAACAGCGGCTATCTGGAGTTCGATACGGACAGCTTCGACTACTACCCTGCGGTTGTGAACTACGCGGACAGTATCGAGATAAACGCGTTCAACGGCCAATCTTGGACGAGCTTCCTGCCAAGTGTCCCTTGGATTGCTTACGCTGGGTTCTCGGGCACGGCTCTCGCGGACCTCTACTCGGTGGAATGCGTGAGCTGGATCCAATCGAATGGATCCGGTTGGGTCATCGAGGCCACGTAAGCCACCGCCACTGGCCGTGAGCTGAACGACCGTGCGGCCGAGTACCGGCTCCGCGCGCCCGCGTGAAGGCGGCGCGGGCGGTCGTTTCCAGGACACCCGGCCTGGCGCAAGCCATCGCCGCCGATTGGC
>VFSW01001561.1_pt1 | contig 34958 bp, 29 predicted proteins | sample 5358111 | NCBI WGS metagenome assembly VFSW01 (sample SAMN11554181, study PRJNA540505) | mine drainage metagenome | isolation source: sediment from site ElyBrook_90M | place: USA: Ely Copper Mine, Vershire, VT | collected 2017
CAAGTCACTCCAAATCCTAATTGGAAATGAACATCACATCTTCCTGTTGATTGATTTTCATGCGTCTCAGCACATTCATGCCAAGCAACGCATCAACGGTCAGAGATGGCAATATGTTTACAGTCACATCATTAAGGTGAAAGGTTCCGAATGACAGTCTCGGGATGGTCACCGAACAGGTCCGAACCACACCATTGCCAGTTGCGACAAGGCCAGCTCCGGTGCAGCTCTTGATTCCGGCATTTCTTGCAACACGCTCCGAAATCGTCGTGACTGAAGCGCCTGTATCCACGACAAAAGTGACCGGCAAGTCGTTAATCGAGCCTTGCGTGGTAAAGCTGTGATGGGCATTCAAATACAATGTCAGGTTGCCATGTTCGTTGATGGGCTGGTCGTTCGCGCTTGACAACACCTGCGCATTCTCTGCGCATTTCGTGCCGCTATAAGTCACTTTTCCGTGGTCGTCGCATTTGTATACTGCTGCCATCAATTCGGAGGGCAATAATATGCAAACCAGCCCGGCCAGGATGAGTCTGAGCATCGATAGTTTGAAGGATAAAACAGAATTGCGCTGTGGCGTTTTAATCAATACAGGTACATGCATGGCAATATCCGATCATGTGCAATGTCAAATTTAATGAACCTTCAGGATAGGCAAAATTTACTCCGATATTGGCAAAGCAGCCAGCAGGTCGATATGCTGTCGCCCTGCATCGGATACCCATTATCAACGGACTATATGCTGTGTCTGGATCGGCAAATGCAATCAAGTTAGCCTTCAGAGGTGTCTGTATTTTCCGCCGGTATTCTGCCGATTTTCCTTGGCGTGTAAGCCGGGATTTTCTATATCCATAGTATTCAGTAGGTAATTCCCCTCCTCTTGCTAACCGCAAGCATTTGGTCTAACTTAATTAAAGGCACGAAGTACCGCTGAAGAGACGGGGGGAGCATTCTGAATGTAGAGCCCTAAAAAATTGCTGGCTACATTGATCATTTCAGTCTTTGCTGCTGAGTTATTGATCATGAGTGCGTTGAGCCTGCTTGAACCCATCCCTCAATGGTTTGAAAACTCTCTGGATGCTTTCCTGCTGGTTGTCCTGGTTTTCCCAATTCTCTATTTTCGGGTATTCATGCCCTTAAAAAGGCTTAATGCAGAATTGGAGGCAAGGACTAAAGATGCCGAATCGGCCAATCGTGCCAAAAGTGCCTTTATGGCCAATATCAGTCACGAGATACGTACTCCATTGCACGTCCTTATTGGCTTGGGCCAGCTATTGCGCCGCGATCCTGCTCATCCCGTGCAATTGCAACGGCTCGAACAGCTATGTGCCACTTCGGACCATTTGCTCGCCCTCGTCAATGACTTTCTTGATTTGTCCAAAATTGAGTCGGGTCGATTCGTTTTCGATAATAGTATCTTCCGCCTCGGAACAGTCATGGACCAGGTGGAGGAAGTCATCGGGCAGTTGGCTTTCGGCAAAAACCTGACGTTAAAAATCGATATTTCGCCGTCGTGTTCCAATGCGACTCTGCGTGGCGATTCACTTCGCTTGTCGCAGATTCTGATTAATCTCGGTGGTAACGCCGTAAAATTCAGCGATCAGGGAACAATACATATTAGCGTCTCAATTATCGCAGAGACTGCATCCAGCCTGAGATTGCTTTTCAGCGTGCTGGACAGCGGAATCGGTATCGCTCAGGAGGATCAGGCGCGTATCTTTCTTCCTTTCGAGCAAATTGACGGTTCTATCACTCGCGAATACGGCGGCACAGGTTTGGGACTGGCTATCTGTCAGCGGCTTGTTTCATTGATGGGCGGCAGGATATGGGTTGATAGTCAGCCTGGGGTGGGAAGCACTTTCAGCTTTGAAATTACGATGCCGCGTGAATATAGTGTTCTTGAAGCCACAAGCATTATGCCAAATGTCCCGGATCTTTCAGGCCTGCGGGTGCTGGTTGCAGAAGATCATCCTCTGAGCCAGGAAATCATTCTCGAGATGCTGGAAGACCTGGGTTGCATTGCTGTAATCGCTACAGACGGAGTGGAGGCGATCGAATGCGCCTTGGCTCATGACTTTGACCTGATTCTGATGGATATGCAGATGCCGAAGATGGACGGATTGGCGGCAACCCGCATCATTCGTACTTTGCCAGGACATCGAGACAAGCCCATTATCGCCCTGACTGCAAATGCCTTTGTCGAGGATCGTCAGCGCTGTCAGGATGCCGGGATGAATGACCACATTAGCAAGCCCGTTACGCCAGCCAAACTTGCCTACGCCCTAAGCAAATGGCTTCCCGATCTGGTCGTTCCATGCGACGAGAATGTGTACTGCGAGTGTGAATTGAGCGATGCGCTCACGAAAATTTCCGGGTTGGATGTGGCTGTATCCTGGTGGCGTTCTCCGGAACGGTTGGCAGATTATTGCGCCCTGCTGAACAAGTTTGTGAAGCTGCACGGCCAGGATATATCTCTACTGAGAGAACATCTGGCAGTCGGCGAACTTTATGCCGCGCATGCGATTGCACACAACCTTAAAGGGATTGCAGGCCTGATCGGGGCCAAGCGAGTCGAGTCTTTGGCCGATGAGATGGTGCAAGCGCTGCGTTCCGGTTCGGATAATGTTGATATTGTGGAAATGGAAGGCGCATGTGAGGCCGAGCTGGCCCGGCTCAGGGTGGCAATTCGCACTTTACCGCTAACAGCAGAATCACTTGCGAAATGATCCCACAATGGGTTAATGATTACTTGAAGGCGAATCGGCAGGTAAAATCCAAACGATTTCAGTGCGCGGTGATTCAGGCCAATGTGAAAATATTGGAGATCTCCGAATTTATGCTATAAAACATCTCAGGCCAGCATTCTTCTTCCTGGAGACTACCTCATGAAAGTGCGTGTACTTCTCGTAGATGATCACAAGATGTTCCGTTATGCGCTCAGGCTCATTCTTGAAAAAGAACCACATATCGAAATTGTGGGTGAGGCGGGGGACGGACAGGAGATGCTCGCCCTGGCGCGCAAAATTGTACCCGACGTGGTTTGCATGGATATTTCCATGCCGCATATGGATGGCATCGATGCGACACGGCGCCTTCTTGCTATCAACTCATCGATCAGAATCATAGGCCTGTCTGCGTACGCAGATCAGTATTATGTGATGGAAATGATGAACGCGGGTGCGGCCGGATATATTACCAAGGCCGAATCCGTGGATGAAATCATGCGCGCCATCAATACCGTGCATCACAGCCAGAAAAAATATCTATGTCCGGACATTGCGGCACATGTCGTGGACGCAGTATTCAAACCGGCAACTCAAGAAACAACTGTCGCAAAGCTCAGTCATCGGGAGCAACAAGTACTGCATCTGGTCGCCGAGGGTTGCTCCTCATCCAGCATTGCACAACAGCTACAATTGTCGTCATCAACGGTGGAGGTACACCGTCGAAACATTATGCACAAGCTTAACCTGCATAGCATTGCCGACTTGACCAAGTATGCCATTCGCAACGGCATCACTAGTGGTTGATCTTCAGTAAGCTTTGATGAGTCTGCGCTGGAACCTGCGCGGTTTCACCGCGCACTGCTTGTTCTGTCCAACGTTTAAATATTCATCCCAGAATCAGCCTACTTAATTCATGGTCAGACTTGCCCCTGAATCCTGCCCGTTTAAGTGGTATCGCCATACCTTCTCACCAAAAGTACGCACCCCTGCGCAATGGTTATGCCTTTCATTAGTGGAATTGAGTAGTTGCGTCGTTCTATTACTACCATGAACCTTGCATGGTTTTGATCGAAACATACCGAATACACTGTAGACACTACTCTGACTTATCTACCTGATTACCGTATTTTACTTAGGAGAATACCCAAGTTCGGGTATTGAGGAGATTTTGCCAAATTGATTAGATTGACTCCGCCGCGTTTGATAAATGTTTTCGTGCACACACAGAAATTCGGGGGGCAATATGCACAACGCAAAAGAAATCTGTTCGATGTGTAATGTTGTATTTATCCCGGCACGTTTGCAACAGTCGATATTTTAGTTGCCGAATTGCCATGGAACAGCTAATCCAACAGTCTGATATTCAGCCTTCCGTGAATGGATTACAACAGCAAACGGAAGCTGTAAATTTTTCCATTACACCGTTTCCCTCGGATTTTGGCTTGACCAAATCGATACGGAAGCAATTAAGAAACGAAGTATCGGCCACAAAAAAACGCAGTTCGGCCTTGCCGGATTTGTATGGGGGCGAAGCCCAAAAATTACTGGGCGCGATGAAGTTGGAAGAAGCATTGCTCAGATCCCGGGAAGAATTGCGGCAGATATCGATGCAGTTGTTGACCATTCAGGAAAACGAACGGCAGCGCATCGCTGCGGATTTGCATGACGGGATAGGCCAGTCATTGAGCTTGATCAAACTGTCACTGGAATCGGTGATGCAACAGGTAGAAACCGGAGAACGCCGGGAAGCAGTGGAGTCGTTGCAACAGTTGAGTCATAAAGTAAAAGAAACGATGGCTGAACTGCACCGCACAACCATGGATATGCGCCCGGCGATGCTTGATGATTTGGGCATTATCCCTACCTTGTCATGGTTCTTCCGGGAGTTTGAATCGGCTTGGCACGACAGGAAAGTCGAGAAGGATGTCAGCATCGCGGAAAGCGATGTGCCTGTCCCTCTCAAGGCGCCCATTTTCCGCATTCTGCAAGAGGCGATGAACAATATCGTCAAGCATGCCAGAGCCGATAATGTCCATGTAAGCCTGAAAAGAACAGGCGATATTCTTCAACTTTCGATCACGGATAACGGGCGAGGATTCGATCTTTGCGAAGCATCTGCCCGGCGTGGATCGGACCATGGATTTGGCCTGTTTACGATGAAAGAACGTGCCAGATCTTCGGGGGGCTCGTTCGAGATGCACTCTGCACTTGAGTCGGGAACCAGGATTCTCGTTTTATGGCGGTTCGCAAATCACACAGATGGTGAAGACTCGGGTGGATCTGACCGAGCACGTGATTTATCCAACGCTTGAAACTCGTATAAAGGAGCTAAAAATGCCGAGACATAGAGCCTTGGTTTTTTCCAGCATGGATCCTTGTGCAAGTTGCGGGTTCACTTTGCTGGAACTGCTGGTGGTCATGGTCATCATCGGATTGCTCGCAGGTTATGTCGGCCCAAGATATTTTTCCCAAATCGGCAAATCTGAAGTCAAAGTGGCACGTGCGCAGATCGATGCCTTGGGTAAAGCGCTGGATCAGTTCAGGCTGGATACCGGGCACTATCCAACCATGGAAGAGGGCTTGGGAGGGCTGGTTACGCGTTCATCCAGCGAACCCAAATGGGACGGCCCATACCTGACAAAGAACGTTCCCGCCGATCCCTGGGGCAATCCCTACGTTTTCAAGATTCCCGGGGATCATGGCGAGTACGACCTTTTGTCGTATGGCAAAGATGGACAGCCGGGCGGCGAAGGAGAAGCGGCTGACATCACCAATTGGTAGACCTCGGAAAAAATCAGCAGATGCAAAGTAATGGAGCGGGGGAACGCGATGCAATTTGAAATCAAGGCGCTGCGAGCGAATGAAGGACTGACCACCTTTGCTTTGGACGCCACCGATATGAGCGACGCCAATCTTCAGGCCAAGTCTCAAGGCTATACAGTCATCGGGATAAAACCTAAATCGTCCTTGATACCATGGCTGAAGCACAGGAAATCAAACTTTCCTGTTGTGTTGTTTAGCCAGGAATTGTTGTCGTTGCTGGATGCCGGGCTTTCCCTGATCGAAGCCCTGGAAACATTGTCGGAAAAAGAGCTGCGGCCAGAAATCAAAAAGACGTTGACGCAAATCATAGCCACTCTTTACGAAGGACATACCTTGTCCTATGCCCTGGAAAAATCGGAGGCAAATTTTCCGCTGCTGTACATTGAGACCGTTCGGGCCAGCGAAAAGACCGGTGCATTGTCCGAGGTCATGATGCGGTACATCGCATATCAAAACAAAATAGATAGCGTCAGAAACCAGCTGGTAAGCGCCATGATTTACCCGCTGCTGGTAACTTTGGTTGGCGGGTTGGTGATGTTGTTTCTGATGCTTTATGTGGTACCACGCTTCAGCAAAATCTATCTCGAGATCGGCACCAACATTCCATTCATGTCGAGGATGTTGATGAGCTGGGGACTCTTCCTGGCGAATCACGGCTGGCAGGTATTGGCCGACACGATACTCCTGGTAGGGGTGCTGGCGTATGCATCGGTTCGCCCAGCATCGAAACAGTGGATGATGCGCAAGCTATGGCTGACGCCAACGATAGGTGCTCGTCTTCGTCTTTACCAGCTGGCCAGGTTTTACCGTTCACTCGGTATGTTGTTGCGAGGCGGGATGCCGGTGGTTCCGGCATTGCGGATGGTATCCGGACTGTTGCAGCTGTCATTGCGTGACCAGTTGGCGCAGGCAACAACTTACGTACGCGAGGGCCGATCTATTTCCCAAGCCATGGAGGTGCACGGACTGACCACGCCAGTGGCATTGCGCATGCTCCGCGTCGGTGAGCGCACCGGGCAGATGGGAGAAATGATGGAGCGTATCGCAGCCTTCTATGAAGAAGAGACTGCGCGCTGGCTGGAACGTTTTATCAAGGTGTTTGAACCGCTGTTGATGACCTTTGTCGGGGTGGCCATCGGCGTCATCGTTGTGCTGATGTATTTCCCTATCTTCGAACTCGCAGGGAGCATCCAATGAACCAGCCGCGGGACATCGGGATTGAAACAGAGATCGCGTTTTCACCGGATCAGGTTCGCGAGGCCCGTGCGGCCGCTATGCAAAGCAAACGCCGCATAGTAGAGGAGATGGAGGAGCGAGCCGGGCTGGGAACGTCGGAGTTCATCGCGGTATTGGGCTGCACGCTGAACTATCCAACCTATTCCATGAGTGAGTTGTATCAGTTAACACCGGCATTCGATGCACTTCCCTTTTCTGAAGCAGTCGAACGCGAGTGTTTGCCGCTGAAGGATGACGAAAAACTGATCCTGGTGATGTGCGATCCTTTCGATGTCAGCTTGCAGGCGTGGGCAGAGCAGCGTATTCCTTTCGCTTCATTTGGCTGGGGCCTGTCGAGTCGTGCCGACGTGTTGGCTTACCTGGCACGATATGAGGAAACATTGCGCGCCATGGATAGTCTTCTTTCGGCTGGAGTTGAGTCGAAGGCATCCACACCCGGTGTCGAGCATCTGTCGTTCAAGGCCATCAGCGAAGACAGCAGTCCGGTCGTCAAGCTCGTGCATTCGACAATTTATGATGCACTGAAGGTCTTGGCGAGTGATATCCACCTGGAAACAATTCCGTCGGGATTGCTTATCAAGTACCGTATTGACGGTGTGTTGACGCAGGTTGGGTCTATCGCCGGACTGGAGAATGCGGAGCAGGTGATCTCGCGGGTCAAGGTCATGTCGGAACTCGACATTGCCGAGCGGCGTGTACCTCAGGATGGCCGTTTCAAAGTGTCGGTGCAGGGACATGAAGTCGACTTTCGCGTTTCGATCATGCCGAGTATTTTCGGAGAGGATGCCGTGCTGCGTATCCTCGACAAACAAACCCTCACCGACAACATCAAGGGACTGAGCCTTAGCAATCTGGGGTTCGACGAAAAATCCATTAAAAGCTTGCGCCTGCTATCCAATGAGCCTTATGGCATGTTGCTGGTCACCGGACCAACCGGTAGCGGGAAGACTACGACGCTTTATGCGGCCATCTCGGAAATAAACAATGGGCAGGACAAGATCATCACTATTGAGGATCCCGTCGAGTACCAGCTGCCGGGGGTGTTGCAAATCCCGGTCAACGAAAAAAAGGGGCTCACCTTCGCACGCGGGCTACGTTCCATCCTGCGTCATGATCCGGACAAGATCATGGTCGGTGAGATCCGCGACGAGGAGACAGCACAGATCGCGGTCCAGTCTGCCCTGACCGGCCATCAGGTATTCACCACAGTTCATGCCAACAACGTTTTCGATGTCATTGGCCGTTTTACCCATATGGGAGTCGACCCCTACAGTTTTGTTTCCGCCATGAACGGCATCGTGGCTCAGCGCCTGATACGGGTGAGCTGTTCCCACTGTGCCACTGAAGCCTATCCGGACGAACAACTGATTGCCGATTCATGTCTCAAGCCCGAAGACATCGAAACCATGAAATTTCGCGCCGGAACAGGCTGCGGGCAATGCCGCGGTACCGGTTTCAAAGGACGCAAGGCGATTGCCGAAATACTGTTTCTGAATGATCAGATACGTGAACTTATCATTACCCGCCAACCCATGCGCTTTCTCCGTGAGGCTGCCAGGAACAATGGCACGCTGTTTCTGCGCGAGTCCGCAATAGCCTTGGTGAGAAGCGGTGAAACTACATTACAGGAGATCAATCGTGTCACTCTTGTCACGAAATGAATTGGATGTTGTTCTTTATCCGGAACGGGTTGCGTTTCTTCATACCGGGCGCAGGATGACATTGCGCGGACACAGGACTGAGACCTATAACGATAAAACTGTTCCTTGTGGAACTGCAGTGGAAAGCGAAATGCCTTGGCAAAACGCAATCAGGACGCTTGAGGCGGCGTTGCCAACGATTATCCAGGGCAGGCCTGCTGTAAGCGTGACTCTTTCCAATCATTTCATGCGGTATCTGCTGGTTCCATGGCTCGACAAGATGAGCGATGAGGAAGAAATGGCCTTTGCCCGGCATTGCTTCAAGGAAACATACGGTAACGCAGCCGATTCATGGAGTGTACGCATCAGCCCGGGGCGAGCCGGAGTCGCAACACTTGCCAGTGCGGTAGATTCAAGGCTTCTCGAGGAGTTGCGTGATTCCGTGGAACGCCTGGGTTTGAATATCAAGTCTATCCAGCCCCATCTGATGGCTGCATTCAACAGTTGCCGGCCCAGTCTGGAAGGGCATAGTGCATGGCTCGCACTTCTGGAGCCGGGCAGTCTTTGTCTTGCCGCGTTACAGAAAGGGCAATTGAGCTGGATAAGAACACTGCGCATCGGTGTTGCATGGAACGAGGAACTATCAACGATTTTGCAGCGGGAAGCCTATCTGGCAGATACCGGAGTGGATATGGACGAGGTCTTCTTGTGGGCTCCACATTTTGATGCATTGGATATCCAGACAGTGGGGCGCTGGAAGTCCGAGCGTTTCAAGCCAGGTGAAAACCCCGGTCAAAAATTGGCATATGGCTTCCTCAAAACATTGGCAGTGGAGCATTGAATGACGCAGCTATTTCTGGATTATCAGCGCAGCAACAAGCTATTTCCCTGGGCAGGAATGATTCTGCTGTTGTTGTCTTTGGGCTTGCTGGCCCTTGCTGATATCTACTACCAGAATCTGACAGAAAGAATTTCCTATTGGGAATTGAAGTCCGGTCAGTCCCAAAAGGCTACAGGACGAAAAACGGGAAACAGTCCGCGCGAGATCAATGATATGGCGCTGGAAATCAAACACGCGAACGATGTGTTGAACCAGATCACCCTGCCGTGGGACAAGTTGTTTCAGGCAGTCGAATGGTCATCGGGCAAGGACGTTGCTTTGCTGACCATAGAGCCCGATGCGGAAAAGCATGTCGTGAAAATCAGCGGTGAAGCAAAAAATATCGAAGCGGTCTTGAACTACGTTGGACACCTGTCGGACCAGGAAATCTTTAACAGTGTGTACCTGCAGAGCCATCAGGTACAGGAGCAGAACCCGGAAAGACCGGTACGTTTTGCACTGATCGCCACATGGAAGGATACGTTGTGAAAAATATTTTCGCCAGATTGCGGAATGTGATCCGGAAATCTCCGACAAGCGGCATCCTTCCGAAGGCGGGTGGTGGCAAATTTAGACGTTCCTTAGATTTGTTGTCGGAAAGTCCGCTGTGGGCGAGACGGCGCTGGTTGCAATTTTTTGGCTGGCCGGGCGCGGCAGGGGCCGGATTGATGGCCATGTGCATGGCCTTGTATTTATCTACCATTCAGCCGGCACAAATAAGGTTGAATGAGGCACATGAGAATGCCGATTCTATCCAGGAACGGGTGAAACGCGCTGCAAAAGGACTCAATCGAAGTGAACTCACGCAGGCTGAGCAACTTGCCGAGTTCTATCAGATATTTCCCAACGAAAAAACCCTTTTGCCCTGGCTGGAGAAAATTTTTACTTTGGCACAGCGCCAGGGAATCAGTCTGGATCAGGGCGAGTACAAAGTGACGCACGACAGGGTAGGAAGACTGATGCGATTTCAGATGACTCTGCCCATCAAGAGCGAGTATCCGCAAATCAGGAAATATCTCAATAGCCTGCGAGCGGAAATTCCAATTGTATCAATGGAACATTTGCAGTTCGAGCGCCAGAAAGTCGATGACCCGGTGGTAGAGGCCAAAATCAAGCTGGCGCTGTATCTGGGGCATGAGCCATGAAATGGCCGACACGCAAGACTTGGCCATTTATCGGCTTGACAGCCGTCGCTGTCGTCATTGCCTTTCCTCCAACAGGAGAGCAGGGCAAAGCTGCTGCAAAGGTCAATAATGACTTGCAACAATCCGGATCGGCTTCGTCCGAACCGGCTACCAAGCTGCAACCTGCCCAGCAAGAGCGAATTGAACTCGAGCGGCTGAGCCAGCAAAAAAATAATGCTGTGAGCCGCAAGACTGTTGCCAATGCCTTTAGTCCGACTTCCTGGTATGTCGCACCGCCGCGTCAACAGGATCCGTCTCCGCAGCCTCCGCCAATACCGACTGCACCGCCGTTGCCGTTTACCTATATGGGGCGCTATGAGGATCCGCCGAAGCTGCTCGTTATTTTGGCTATAGGCAACAAAATGTATACCGTTTCAGCAGGAGAGGTGATCGACGAAAATTATCGCGTTGACCGGATTACCGACAGTGCAGTGGAGCTTGTATATCTGCCTCTGAATATCAGTCAATCGATCAGCACGATTGGGGTGCCGGAAAATGCTCAACACCGCTAAGGTGCTGAAGTGCTCAACAGGAGGCCACGAAATGAACCAGTTAGCTATATCGCTCAAGCGGGGGAGAACAGCGTTGCTATTCATCGTGGTCTTGCTGGCAGCATGCGCTTCCGCGCAAAGGCTGCACGATGAAGGGTTGGCGCTACTGGATGAAGGCAAAACCATGGAGGGCCTGGCGAAGCTGCAGGCATCCATAAAAGAAGAGCCGGATAATGCGGGCTATCGCGCGTCCCTGGCAAGAAATCGCGATCTGGCCATCAACCGGCTGCTGGCTGTCGGGAATAACGCGCGCATTGCCGGACATCCCGATGCAGCACAAACGGCGTATATGGAGGTATTGAAGATCAATGCGAATAACGCCCGTGCCAAAGAGGGACTTGCTGCATTGGAAATGGATAATCGTCACAGCAAGATCATCGCCGAAGCAAGAGAGCTTTTGAAAAAGGGTGATCTGGATGCGACGCGCGATGCCCTGAGACCTGTGTTCCTCGAAAATCCTGTGCAAGCTGAAGCGCTGGAGATCCAGCGCAAGATTGACGAATTAACGGAAAAAGAAAGGTCGGCAGGTCCTTCGCTTACCGCAAAGTTCAAGAAACCCGTCACCCTGGAATTCCGTGATGCCAATGTGAAGATGGTGTTCGAAGCACTGTCGCGCACCAGTGGCATCAATGTATTGCTGGACAAAGACGTGAAACCGGATCTCAAAACCTCGATATTCGTCAAAGATGCCTCGGTGGAGGACGCAATTGATTTGATCTTGCTGCAAAACATGCTGGAGAAAAAGGTCCTTAATGACAACACCGTATTTGTCTATCCGAATACGCCCGAAAAAAACAAGGATTACCAGGAACTCAAGGTCAGGAGTTTCCATTTGACCAACGCCGACCCCAAGCAAATGGTGGCGATGCTCAAAGCGCTTCTGAAAACCAGGGATATATACGTCAATGAAAAAACCAACTCCATGGTCATGCGGGATACGCCGGAGGCAATCCGCTTGGCAGAGAAAATGGTTGAAGACCAGGATATTTCAGAGCCTGAGGTGATGCTGGAAGTCGAGGTGCTTGAGGTCAACCGGTCCCTCACAGATCAACTGGGGATCAATTGGCCCAGCACGTTTTCAGTCGCCACAACGGGAACAACTCTCAATGATTTGAAGCACCAGGATGCAGCTACCATTACTGCATCCACTCTGGGAGCAACGCTTGATCTCATGCTTCAGGATTCAAGCACCAATATTCTGGCCAGCCCGCGCATCCGGGCGCGCAATCACGAGAAGGCCAAGATCATGATCGGCGACCGCGTCCCGATCATAACAAACGCGGTGACACCTATTTCGACCGGCACGCCGGTCGTGACCGGTAGCATTCAGTACCTGGACGTCGGTCTGAAACTGGAGGTCGAACCCGATATTCACCTCGATAATGAGGTTGCCATCAAGATCAATATGGAAGTAAGCACACTTGGTGCCCAGGTGCAAAATGTCTCCGGTTCGGTCGCCTACCAAGTCAGCACGCGCAATGCCCAGACTCTGTTGCAATTGAAGGATGGGGAAACACAGATCCTGGCTGGCCTGATTGATAACGAGGATCGCGCCAGCGCAGCCAAAGTACCCGGACTCGGCCAATTGCCGATATTAGGGCATCTTTTCTCCGACAACGGAGATAAAAACACCAAAACGGAAATCGTTCTTTCCATTACACCCCATGTCGTTGGCAAATCGCGTATCCCTGATGCCCGGAAAACGGAATACTGGTCCGGTACAGAGGCTACTCTACGGGACAGCCAGCTGATAATGAAACCCATTGGCGCCAGTTCAGCGGTAGCGATGGCGGTTATCCACCCGCCATTGCCTGCGCCAGCAGCAACGCCATTGCCTGCGCCAGTAGAAACGCCTGCTCCGGCAACTCCTTCACCGATGACGTTTTCATGGCAAGGCCCTACCCAGGCGAAGGTAGGAGACAAGATCAGCCTCATCCTCAATACACAGTCTGCGCAAGGTATGAACAATCTTGGCCTGCAGGTGAATTTCGATCCTGCCGTACTTAAGGTGGTCGATGTGGTCGAAGGAAATATTCTTAAACAGAGCAACATACAGTCAAAATTGACCACTTCCATAAACCAGGCCAATGGCCAGGTCGTGGTTGGTTTGGCGGGCCACGGTGCGAATGGTGCCATGGGAGAGGGCAGTATTGTCACGCTAACGTTCGAAGTAACGGGCGAAGCTCCGCAATCGAAGATCACGTTGACCCAGATTGAGCCAAATCGGGCCGGTGGACATGGACTGTCGTATAGCGCTCCGGTGCCGTACCTGATCGCGGTGAGCAAATGACCATGCGAAACGCCGGGCGACAAAGCGGATTTACGTTCATCGAACTCGCGATCACGGTTGCAATCGTGGCTTTGTTGGCGACTCTGGTATTGCCAATGACCGAGTTGGTCGTGAAGCGTGATCATGAACACGAACTGCGCCTGGCGCTTCGAGAAATTCGTACTGCATTGGATGCGTATAAAAAGGCGGTAAATGAAGGTCGAGTTATTTCCGAGATAGGCAAATCCGGCTATCCACCCCAATTAAAGGTTCTGGTGGATGGAGTAACCGACGAAAAGAGTCCGGACCACAATAGCAAAATCTATTTTCTGCGGCGTATTCCTCGGGATCCGATGAATCCCGATTCAAGCAAGTCTGATGAGGAAACCTGGGGCAAGCGAAGCTATGAAAGCAGCCCGGATGCGCCCGAGGAAGGCGATGATGTATTTGATGTTTACTCGCAGGCAACGGATGTCGGAATAAACGGTGTTCCATACAAAGACTGGTAAGGAGCGATTGCGAATAATGTCCCGATTCAAATGCAATGGATTCACTCTGGTCGAACTGTTGGTGGTCATGGCGATCATCGCCATTCTGCTGAGTCTTGCTGCGCCGCGCTATTTCGGCAGCGTGGACAAATCGAAGGAAGCAGTGTTGCGTGAAAACCTTGCCATGACAAGACAGGCAATAGATAAATTCTTTGGTGACAACGGCAAGTACCCCGATGCCCTGGATGATCTTGTTACCAAAAAATACTTGCGCAGTCTTCCCATGGATCCTTTAACGGGCAGCACTTCCACATGGACAGTTATTGCTCCGGATGGACCCGATAAAGGCGGTGTATTCGACATCAAAAGTGGTTCGCCCGACAAAGGTGTGGATGGCTCTGCATACAAGGATTGGTAATAAATGTTGTCGGTATTGGAAAGGGAAGCAGGATGAACGTCAGTTCGATATGCATGGCGCGGAAGAAAACGGGTGATGAGCAGGGTTTCACCTATATTGCGCTGCTCATTTTCATCGCCATCATGGGTGCAGGACTCGCTGCGACAGGCGAGGTATGGAATATGACGATAAAGCGGGAAAAGGAAGAGGAACTTCTCTTTGTCGGCAATCAGTTCCGCAACGCCATCACTATGTACTACTACCGTACCCCCGGTCAGTCGGGACGTTACCCGATGAGTCTGGAAGATTTGCTGAAAGACCCGCGTTATCCGGCTACAAAGCGATATTTGAGGAAGATTTATCTTGATCCGATAACCAATAGCACCAATTGGGAATTGGTCAAAGGACCGAACGGAGAGATTTTAGGTGTGCATAGCGCGTCGGAAGATGAGCCGGTGAAGAAAAGCAATTTCAGTTTTGCCGATCAAGGTTTCGAGGGACAAATGAAATATTCGGATTGGGCATTCATGATTTCCGCAAGATTTGTCCCGGCACCTGCAGTGGCGAATCCTTCAGGTACGTCGGTAAATCCTCTCAAACCATAAATTCGGTTAGCGAAAGAGTGGAGCAGTCATGAACGGGAAACACCGCATTATGATCGTCGAAAACCATACCTTGCTCAGGGCAGGGTTGCGAATGCTGTTGTCGCAGGATGACGAACTTGAAGTTGTCGGTGAAGCGGATAACGGTCGTGAAGCGATCAAGTTAGTCCTGAAGTTGGTGCCGCATCTGATACTTACGGATTTGAATATGCCCGGGATGAACGGCATCGAGGCGACCCGGGCCATCAAAATGCTATTGCCCGAAACCAAAATACTGGTACTAACCGCCCATAAAACCGATGAGTATATTCACGAAAGTCTTAAGGCCGGCGCTGATGGTTATATGCTAAAGGAAGCTACGCATAGTGAGTTGAGTGTCGCGATACATAGTATTTTGAATGGCAAGACTTACCTGAGCCCGGACATCTCGGAAAGAGTCATCAACGGTTACCTGAATCCAGGCAATACAGCGAGCCTCCCCAGCGCGTGGGATACGTTGACCTTCCGGGAGAGAGAGATTCTCAAGCTTGTTGCGGAAGGACATGCCAACAAGCACATCGCTGATTACCTTTGCCTGAGCGTCAAGACTGTAGAAAAGCACCGTTCCAACCTGATGAAGAAGCTGAATCTGCACAACGCATCGACCCTGACAGCGTACGCAATAGAAAAAGGGCTGGTGACGATATGCTGACCTCCCTGAATGATTCACGTTTTGCCAGACTTCATACTTGAATAAGGAGATTACGAAAAATGAAAACTGCTACCTATCCCTTTGCGCTAATTGCGCTTGTTATATTAGGTTCCAGCCCCTCAATTCCCGGGGCAGAGCTTGAAGATGCTGGCAGTATGCACGCTCATCATCACATGATGATGGAACAAACGAAACATCAAATTGCGGATTACAAATTACCGCAGATACAGCTAGTACGCGAGGATGGGAAAAATGTCTCTTTAATCGAAGAATTGAATGATGGTCGTCCATTGGTTTTGAATTTCATGTACACCACCTGCACCGAAATCTGCCCTTTAACGAGTAAAACTTTCGCCGAATTGCAGAATAAGCTCGGGAATGATCGTGATCGGGTGCACATGGTTTCGATCTCGATAGACCCGGAGCAGGATACGCCAGAAGTTCTTGCCAAATACGCCCATAAGTTTGGAGCAGGCACGCAGTGGCAATTCTATACAGGCACAACCGAAGCGAGCATTGCAGCGCAGCGATCCTTTGAAGTCTATCGTGGGGACAAGATGGAACACAATCCTGTGACTTTCATTCGCGCTGCTCCGGGAAAACCCTGGCTGAGGATCGACGGTTTCGCCAAGTCTGATGAACTGTTAAGCAGCTTGCGAGATATGGATGTCTTCAAGGATGAGCAGCATCCGGGAATCGCTTATTAAGAAGTGGGTTTTGCTCCTGCATCCAACAGTTTTATTGAAGATATTTCTATCGTTAAAGATAGATGGAACCCTGGCTAATTCGGATGGAGAGTTGATTGCTCGCCGCTGAATTTGTCATGGCGGTGTATCTGTACCGACGTAATTTTGACGCAGTTCAACAGTAGTAATTTATGCCCATCGAAATACAGTGTTCACCTGATAGGATTTTCTCAAGCAGTTACTAGAATTAGACCATACGGCGCTCAAACTGACTTGGCCAACCCAATGCCGTAGCAGGAGGTCATATGTTCACTGATCATATGTTATTCAGCAGGGTAACCGAGGTGCTTGGGGTCCTTGTCATGCTGTACTCATTTGCAATGAGAATTCAAAGCCGGAATCCGTTCTGGTTGCATCCGGCGTCAGGTTCCTGGACGCCCCTAAATAATAATTTTTATTTTTTCGCATTGCGCAATTGCGGCGCACTTTTATCAAATAACTTCAGATCTGGTGCGCACGTAACCAGGAAAAACTGCAATTTATTCCCGGCAGGGCGCCGAGCGTCCGCAAATGGGAAGGAGGAGACATCATGCTGAACTTTTCCTGCTTTGAAGAACGGCTACTGCTGGCATTAATATTGAGCGTCTTTGCGGGAGCGGCTGGCGCCACTTCGTTCCGGGTTCAATGTCCAAGCAACACGATTACGCATCCGTCGACACTCAACAATAACGATGCCGAACCTGCCTACATCAGTCCGACGACATTTGCGCTCGGTAGCAATGGGTATCAGGTGCCATCTGCGAACGTAAACGGCGCGATCAAGTGTCAACAAATCTCCGGCGGCGACGGTTACGCGACGATGGCCGACGGCACGCAAACGTTCATGTTCTCGTTCGGGCCGCTCTCCGGACTCGGGGCAATTGCGAACGGGCAACCTGGTACTGACTTCCCTAGCGCGTTCAACACGATGTACACAGGCACGTTCCAGCCTGGCGATCCGGCAGCGAGCGACGGAATTGCAGCCAACACGTGGCCCACGTGGCTCGGGTTTCCCCTCTCGACTGCAGGATTCACGTATAACGGCGCCGTCGGGCTGGCTCTCGATATTGCGAACACCGTCAACATCTACAGCATCAGTGAAGCCGGGAGCACGGTGACCGTGACTCCGAACGCGCCGTTGGGCGTAAATGTCGGCGATCAGGTTGTCATCGCAAACATCATTCCAGCAGGCTACAACGGGACCTTCACGGTCACTAGCGTCGGTGGTGTTCAGGGAACCGGCTTTCCGCCCAGCTATTCCTTCACGTATACCAATAATTCGGCCACCGGGCTGGCTGCGGCGACTGCATTGACCGTCGGCACCGCATCAACCCCACCGAGAATCGATGGTCACGTGGATCCGCGCCAGATCATGGACGTCGGCGTGATGAACGGTAATATTCCGGCACCCTTGATGGCGATCGACGAGGATGACGAATTCTTTCTCACGCTTTCCAACGTCGGGATGATCATGCGCCCAGACCTGTTCGAGCAGCATACGGTCCACTTCCACGGTTATCCCAACGCCTCCGCGTTCTACGATGGCGTGCCTGACGCCTCGGTCGCCATCAATATCGGCGGCAGCTTCACCTATTACTACCTTGCGCCTGACGCCGGCACCTACTTCTGGCACTGCCACATCACACCGCCCGAACACTTGCAGATGGGTATGGTCGGGCAAATCTATGTGCGTCCGCGGCAGAATCGGGTACCGGCCGGTAGCAGCCTTTATGCTGCATTGCGGCAACAAAATGGGATCGGCCCGACGCCCTTCTCTCCGAAAGATCTGCGCACGGTTTGCAATCCATCCGTCGATATTCTGTGCAGTACCAACATGCCGGTCATCAATACAGGTGTCGTCCAGGGCAACGATAAATTGGGTAACCCACAGAAGTATGCCTATAACGACGGAGACGGCTCAACTGCATACGATGTTGAGTACCCGATCCAGATTCACGGTTTCGACCCGAATTTCCACTTTGTTGGCATGACCTTCAACCCGGAAGCGTTTGTCGACATGAAGGACAAGTATTTCCTGCTCAACGGGCGCAGCTATCCCGATACAGTCACGCCCGGCCCGCTGGCGACACAGTCGGCAGATGGCAAAATGCATTACTCGCAGCCGCTGCCTGCCATCATCAACATACCTGCAGGCGGGAAGGCGCTTCTGCGCATTTCAGATCTGGACGTCTCGGAGTATCAGACGCTGGCTTCAATGGGTATTCCGATGAAGGTCATCGGCTTCAACGCCAAGCTGTTGCGCGATCAGGCCGGCAACAACATGTATTACACGACCAATTCGATCACCCTGGGGGGAGGCGAATCCCTCGACGTGATTCTGGACAGTACCGGCATTCCCGCGGGCACGTACTACCTATACACCTCCAACCTCGATCACCTGTCAAACGACGCCGAGAACTTTGGCGGGCTGATGACCGAGGTACACATCAACTAGGAGAACAGCCATGAGCCAACTATACGCAAAGAACTTACTCGGGCGCCTCCTGGTGGTTGCTATGACGGGCTTAACCACATTGCTTGCCGGTACTGCGCAAGCGGCGGCTCCCGGCATAACTGGCCCGACCTTTTATCTGACGGCACAAACGGCTAACCTCAATCAGCCCGATGGGGCGGCTGTTTACGCTTGGGGCTACGGCTGTGACACGGCGCATACGCCGAGCGGTTTCAATCCGCCAGTATCCCTGATGCCGGGCGCTAATTGCCCAACGATGCAGGTTCCAGGGCCCACGCTGATCGTCACGGAAGGACAGACGGTTACGGTGAATCTGACGAATAATCTCCCCACAGCGGCCGGCAACACATCAATCCTGTTTCCCGGCTTTCAGGCTGCATCGACGGGTGGCGTGGCCGGCCTCCTGACACAAGAGGCGGCGCCCGGCGGTACGGTGAGCTATACGTTCACTGCGACTTCGCCGGGGACACACGCCTACTACAGCGGGACGCAAGGCGACCTGCAGATTGAGATGGGCCTGTACGGCGCAATCATCGTGCTGCCGGCCACCGTCCCCACTGCTTGTACGACAGGCTACGCTGCAAAGAACCTTTCGGCGGAAGCGGCTCATCATGAGTCTGACTTCCGGCTGTCAAAGTCCGCCTACGACCATCCCAAAACCTGCTACGACAGGGAGTACCTGTTCCAGTTCGCTGAGATGGATCCCAACATTCACAACCAGGCATTGGCGCAGGTCACGGCTTTGGCTGGCTGCATTGCCGGGGCTCCGGCATGCAGTCTTGAGGTTCCGACCGAGCCTTACCACCCAGCCTACTTCCTGATCAACGGACGTTCCATGCCGGATGACATGGACGCCAACTACGCAATCGAATATCCGCATCAGCCCTATAACGGGAATCCTCACATGCATCCGGGGGAACAAACGCTGATCCGCGTCATCGGCCAAGGCCGGTGGCAACATCCGTTCCACGAGCATGCGAATCATGTGCGCATCCTCGGGCGTGACGGGAACCTCATACAGACTCCGCCCGACTCGACTGGTGCCACCGAGCTTGCCGGGATGCTGATGTTCACCACTGACACCACACCGGGCCAGGCGTTCGATGGGATTTTTTACTACACGGGGAGGGGCTTGAACTGGGATATGTACGGTCACAATCCGGTTTCCGCTGATCCGCTCGCTTTGCTCACCTGTACTCCGGATGCCAACGGCTACAACACTGGAGATCCGACCGCAGTCAACTATTTCGAGTGGTGCCAGGATCACAACAAGCCGCTGCAAGTCGCTCCATTCGGGGATGTCGCGAGCGGTGGCCCCGCCACTCTTCCAGATCCGAACATCCTGACCAATGGCGCCTGGTACAGCGGCAGTCCCTATCTAGGGCCGGATGCGACCACCCGCGCGACTGGTCCCACCAGTGTTTTTCAGCCCTCCAACATTCAGGCCAATCCATCCAACGAGCGCGGCTATGCGTTTATGTGGCACTCGCACAACGAGCGCGAGATCACTACCAACAATGTATTCCCCGGTGGAATGCTGATGATGATGCTGATTGATTCCCGTGAATTCGTGATCGACGAGTCTAATTAGGAAAGAGGAGAACTGCAATGAGAGACAACATACTCAAGCTGAATAAGCTAGCAGCGGCTACAGCACTGTCCGCTTTCCTATTGGCGAGTGGAGCGTCATTCGCGCTCAATCTGACTGCGGGGCCGGCCACCGCAACCCTGCCTGATGGTGCAACGATACCGATGTGGGGCTACAGCTGCGGCACGGTCGTGTCCGGCGAGACCGCGACCTGCGCTGCGTTGAATACTAGCGCGGGTGCCGGCGGTTGGTCCCCTGTCGTGATTACCGTTCCGCCGGGGCCCCTGTCGATCAACCTGACGAATAATCTCTCGTTCACGCCGACTGGCGGCACGACTCCCAACACCGTGCCCACTTCACTGGTGATTGTGGGTCAGTTGGGCGGAGGTCTCGGAGCGCCGCAATATGGGTCAGTTACGCCCCACGCCGCGCAAGTCGGTACGACTTGGCCGATCGCGGGTGGTACCGCGAGCTTTACACCTCCGCCGCAAGGGCCACGTGTGCAATCGTTCGGCACGGAAGTAGCCGCGACCGGTGCGACCCCGACGACCGGAGAGTGCGCCTCCGGATGTCCACTCACCTGGAGCAACCTGCGGCCGGGCACCTACCTGATTGAGTCCGGTACACACCCGTCTATACAGGGTCCCATGGGCCTGTATGGAATCCTGGTGGTCACCACGGCGCCCAGCACGAGTTCCTCAGGCACGGCATATCCGGCAGTAGGGACTACCCCCGCCGTAACCTACAACGCTGAAGTCCCGCTGCTTTTCAGCGAAATCGATCCAGTCCAGAATGGCGCCGTCCAGACCGCAGTCAGCACTGCGGGTTTCAGCGAGACCAAGGTGTGGTCCGGTCAGCCCGGTGGTTGCGGCAATCCCAACTCAGGCGTCGGGATCGTGAACACCTGCTATCCCCCAGCGGTGAACTATACGCCGCTCTATTACATGATCAACGGCGTCGCGTTTAACAAGACTCATGCCGGGATTTCGCTGTTCCCGGCATCGCCAGGCTCGGCAACGGCCCCGATCACAGGGAACGTTTTGGTGCGCATGGTGAATGCCGGCTTGCGTATGCATGTGCCGTCGATCGTAGGCTCTCTGACTGGCGGCACTCCGGCAGTAGGCAGCACTCCGGCAGCGTCACCGTCCTCAGGGTTTGCACTGATCGCGGAGGACGGCAACAGGCTGCCCGGCATTCCCAAGGTGCAGAGTGATGTATTTATGGCTGCGGGCAAGACTTACGACGTGATGGTGAATGTCCCTGCCGCTGGCGGGACAGCGCTTCCGGTGTATGACCGCGAATTGAGTCTCTCCGGCAATGCGATCGAGCGCGATGCAGGCATGCTGGCTTACATTAGTGTTAATGGTGCCGGCCTTCCGGCTGCGAGTTCGTTCGGCACAGCGGTTGCCAGACCGGATACCTACAACTCCCTGGTTGCAGGTCAGGCTTTCAGCGTGTCGGATCCGTCCAGGGGTTTGATCGCTAACGATACCAATGTCTATGGCGTTAAGATATCCACACCGCCGAGCAATGGCACGGTCACTCTCAGCGCCAACGGCACGTTTACTTATGTTCCCACAGGGACCGCCACCTCAGATTCCTTTGGGTATTGTGCTAACGGCACGACTACAGTGTGCGCGACGGTGACTCTGGCTGCGGCGACGATCGAGGGTGCCTCCGGCATCACTTGTACTGCGACCACGTACAATGCGAGCATGGCCACGTACCTGGCTGTCAAGACACCAGGTGTCCTGGCAGGTTGTAAAGACGCCGCGGGCTATCCTCTTACCGTTAATACGTCGACGGTTACAGCTGCCGGGATGACGGTTCATTCGGATGCGAACGGCGGGTTCACAGCCATCGCCCCGGGGCCGGGCACCTATACGTTCACGTATCAGGCGCAGAACTCCCAGGGAACGCTTAGTACGGGCACAACCATGACGGTCGTATTCCCCGCGGGGAGCGGCTTGGGCGTCACAGTTCTGGACGGTGGCGACAAGAAGACTCCAATCACCGACTATCGCTGGGTAATCGAGGAAGACCGGACGTTCTACATCGATCCGTCGTGTACGACCAACCCGCCGCCGGCAGGATGCCCGACCGTGAGTATTCCGGGACAAAACGTTACCGGCATCGTTCCAACCTTGGGAGTCAACTTCCACACCAGCTACATGCCTTACGTGGCGCAGGGCTGCACCGGCCCGCTTTCCTGCGAAGCAGGCCAGACCGTTATCGATCCGAAAACAGGATCTCACGTGAAAACGGTCTGCGACATCAGCAATGGCGTTTGCAGGCCTGATCTGACAGGGAACGGAATGACGCCGGTCTTTCCCAGCCAGGTCGCTCTGGATCCGACCAAGCGCTATTACATCTCAATCCTGCCGGGTGACGCGGCCAATCCGTTTGGTGCCGGGTATACGGGGACACCGGATTGCTCAAAGACGGGAATGGCCGCAGGTCATTGTGGTCACGGCATGGGCGGCGCTCCGATCGGAGCGACATGCCAGACGACCGGCACCGCGACGACCTGCGTAGCGCCGCTCACCGGAGCCACTTGCACGCCGGTAGCGGGTGCAACGACCTGTATTCCACCGGTCACAGTGTTGGCGCAGCCCGCGCCCTACCAGCCGGGAAAACTTTCCGTGCTCGTGTTCGAGGACGACTTTCCGCTGAACGGTGAACAGGATGGTGGAGGCGGGGTCGACGTCCTGTCTCCGCAGGAACCGGGTCTGGGAAGTTTCCAGATCCACCTGTGGGACGCGATGGCTCAGAACGGTGATTTCACCGGCCAGATGACCTACGACATGTTCAACCAGCCGCTGACCAACAGCCTGGACGGAACAATAGATCCGAATACAGGACTCAATGCCTGCCCGATTACAAAACTGGGACAAGGTGTCACCGGCATGATCGTGACCTGCCCGAAGTACGAAGGTGACGGCAAGACCCTTTCCCCGTTGGCCGGCCAGGCGGTGGTCAACAACCTGATGCCGGGACGGTTCGGCGTGGTTGCAACGCCGGGGGCGGATCGCATCGCACGGGGTGAAGAATGGCTGCAGACCAATACACTGGATGGCCAGAAGGCACACGATGCCTTCGTCAGGATCGGCGAGCCGAGTTACTTCCAGGAGTTCGGGCCTGCGGGCTACCACGTCATGATCGGCTTTGCGAACCCGAAGATTATCAGCAGCCGCCTGAAGGAACTCTGCGCGGGCACCGATCCCAGCGCGCCACAGTATCCGGCAGCTGCGAGTTGCGGCAACACACTGAAGGGCACGATCACCGGCCAACGCCTGAGCCGGACGCCGGATGAAAGACTGTACGAAAGCGGTTCGCGCGATACCTACTATTGGACCCAGTGCTACGTCAGCGTCGGCGATCCCGACGGCGAAGATTTCGCCTTTGCCAAGTGCGACGCCAAAGGCAATTTCACCCTCACCGGCCTTCCCGACGGCGACTGGCGAATCACGACTTTCGACCAATGGAACGATCAACTGGTGGACGGTCTTTCGACGCCTGTCAGGCTGGGCTCGACAACTAGTTTTTGCCCGGGTTCAGGATCCTCGCAGCACAATTGCAACATGGGAAACATCGCGTCGACCCAATGGCAGACCAACCTTTACACGCGAACCTTTATCGACGACAACAAGGATGGACTCTCCCAGTCCTCCGAGGCGGGAATACCGTTTGCAAACGTCGCGGTCCGGCTGCGCGACGGCAGCCTCGAGAACCTGCTCGTCACGGATTTCACAGGTACTGCGAATTTCAACGAGACATTCCCGCTGTTTAGCTGGTACACCGTTGAAACTGACGTGACCCGTTACAAGAACACCGGTACCCACGTGGTTTACGACGTTGGTGGGCCGGCCGACCAGACATTGACTACCTGCGGCGGTTCCGCGCCTGGTGCCGGATACCCTCCATGCGGAACGTCAACGATCGGCAAGAACCTGGCCAATACCGCCGAGCAGGTCTCGCTGCCGGTCAATCTCCGCCTGCCGGGCGCCGTCTATTGCGCCGGTGCGGACTGCACCGGCAAGACAATTCAGGCTCCGGCCAGCGATCCGCCCAGCGTATGCACCACCACTAATGGTGCGACGACCTGCAGTACCCAGCTCTCCTCGGGCCGTATCGATCCGCCGTGGGTTGGTGGCGTCGAGGGCTGGCAGGGCTTCCCGGGCCAGAACAATTTCCTCGAATTCGGCAAGGAGCCCTATGTTGCCGGTGAGAATGGCGGCATCAAGGGCCACGTCGTCTACGCTTCGACGCGCCCGTTCGATGATCCGCAGATGCTGGTCCAGACGCAGTGGGAACCACTGGTCCCGCATGTCACGATCAACCTGTACCAGGAGGGGGTTGGAACGGATGGAATCACCCCGACGTTAACGCTGGTGGACCATACGCAGACCAGCAGTTTCGACGATTGGGCGCAGGGCTTCCATACGGATGCCAGCGGGAAAACCGTACCGAATATGAACTGCCCGGGCCAGGGCGGGGCGCCGGGCACGCCTGGGGGAACCGCGCTCGCAGATCTGTTCTTCTTCTCGCTGTACAACCAGCCGGAGTACCTTGACTTTTACAACTCGCAGCACGGCGGGGCGGCTCCAACTTCGCTGCCGTACAACTCGCAGTTCAAGTGCTATGACGGCATGCACAACTGGAATCAACTCCAGCCGGCACCCTACGACGGCATGTACCAGTTCCCCAGCGTGACCTCGATGGATCCGGCGACGGGCAAGCCCAATGGTACGAATTGCACGATCTGCCAGGCCAATAACCTTAGCGCTACGACCCTGCCGACGAGCGATTTGTACTACGGTCTCCCGCAACTGCCGCCCGGCAAGTACGTGGTGGAAGTGGTGGTGCCCCCCGGCTTCGAACTAGTGAAGGAAGAGGACAAGAACATCCTGATCGGTGACAACTATATCGCGCCGGTGACGCAGCAGTTCGGCGGTCTGGGCAACATATTCATCCTGCCCGACCAGGCTTCGGTGGGCGCAGCCTACAACGCGAACAACGCCCTGAATCCGACACAAGGTCTGGGCACCAAGCCGAATAACCAGATCGTCCCGGGATTCGTGCCTGAGCCTACTTGGCCATGCGTCGGCGAAGCGCGGATCGTACCGGACTATATCAGCCTGTTCCCCGGTTCCAAAGAAGTGGCGCCGTTCGCCGGAGCGACCCGTCGCCTTTGTGATCGCAAGGAAGTGACGCTGAACGACCAGATGGGCGCGATCGCGAAGTTCTATGTCTATACCTCGATCCACATCGCCTCCAAGTTCACCGGCGGCATCACGGACGACTACACGTCGGAATTCGATCCGTTCTCTCCGCAATTCGGCGAGAAGTTCGCTCCGCCCGATCTGCCGGTATCCGTCCGGGACTGGGCAGGGAACGAAACCAACCGCGTGTATGCGGACCACTGGGGCGCGTACAACGGGATGACTTACTCTACCTGGGAAGTCAATCCGCCCAACCCGACCGGGTATTCGCCGACGATGATGGTGTTCTGCATGAACGATCTGGGGCCGACGGCCGACATACGATCGACGATCATTAATTCCGCCGGGACGGTAGGCCCCAATCCGAACTTCGGGAAGATAGGCACGGATCCGTTGTTCACTCAGGGTTACAGCCAATTCTGTTATGAACTGCCGTTCATGCCCGGGACAACCCAATACCTGGATACGCCCGTCGTACCGACATCCGCCTTCGCAGGCGCAGGGTATAACAATGCGGACTGCGCCTATCCGGATGCCACACCCGCAGTCAAGGAAGTCGACGGCGATGGCATCGGTCCCTGGGTGAGCGCACCGGGCAAGACACTGACGATCACCGCGCTCGGAGATCAGCAAGTGCCCAACAACGCCTACAACGGCCCGTCGGCGACGACTGCGCCCTACAACCAGAAGACCGTCAACCGGCACTTCGGCTTCGGCAATACCCCAGGTACCGTCGCCCTGGTAGATAAGCATGGTGTTTCTCATCCGCTCACGAGTGTGAGCTGGAGCGATTCGACCATTACCGGTCAAGTGCCTGATGAGGTGGCGGAATGTGCCATCCAGCAACAGGCACAATACGGCGGCAAGACCGCGAGGTGCGGCCAACTGGTCATCACGGCGGCAAACGGCAAGGAGTCGATCGACACCGTGACCGTGACGATCGGCGGCAAGGCCCCGACGCGCTTGGCAACCGATAATCCGTTGACGCAAAATGGCCCGGGTTCGATTCAGCAGGCGATTGACGCTGCCGCTCCGGGCGACCTGATCATTGTTCCTGCCGGTACGTACAGCGAGATGTTGCTGATGTGGAAGCCGGTCCGGTTGCAAGGTGTCGGGGCCGCCTCCAGCGTCATCAACGCGACCACGCAGCCTGGAGGCAAACTGGATCCATGGCGCCGGCAAGTCAATTGTCTGTTCGGACTGACGCTCGCCGGCTGGCCTATCTCGGGCACGAATCCTTACGATCCTTCCGGAACATACACGTGCTCGGCGGCCATGCAGTTCCAGGTGGACCGGATACCGACCGAGGCGACCATTGGCTGGGATGCCACACTGAACGGCAATCTTGCCGAGATGCTACAAGAGCCTTCGCTGATGGGCGCTCTTGAAGGAGCTGGCATCACAGTCCTGGCCAAGGGCGTGAATTTCCCGGCCGGACAAGATCCATTCCAGCTCAACGCCGGAGAAGCGGCCTTCCCGACTGGCACCACGCTGCTGACAAGTGCCGACTGTACAACTGGTTCAGGCGGAAGCAATCCGAATCCAAGCAACTTCCAGTGCAACCCATCGGCTATTGACGGCTTGGGCATCACCGAAAGTTCACAGGGTGGCGGTGCGGTCTTCTTGCACGCCTGGGCACATAACATTCAAATTGCGAACAACCGGATTACCGCCAATTCCGGAACGCTTTCGGGTGGCATCAACATCGGTCAGGGCGAATATCCGCCTTCGTACACCGCGGGCGCCGCGAACCTGGCGCCGGGTTCCTGCGAGAGCAGTGAAATTGCGGGTGTTCAGCTGCCGTATTGCCATAACCTGAACGTGAACGTGCACCACAATGCGGTCACGCTGAATTCCTCCACCGGCGACGAATTGTTTTCTGCGACGCCGGCGGGGGCAGGCGGTGTCACTTTCTGCACCGGCGCCGACTACTACAAGTTCAACTACAACTGGATCTGCGGTAACCTGAGTAGCGGGGACGGCGGCGGCGTGGCTCACGTCGGATTCAGCAAGAACGGTGAAATCGAGCACAACGTGATCGTGTTCAATCAGAGCACCAACCCGACGATTCCGACCAACGGTGGTGGTATCGTCGTCATGGGTGCCCCCGACGTGGATCCCACTTGCGGTGCAACGACGGACCAGGATTGCGTGTCCGCTCTCGGCTCGATCGGGCCGAGCGACGGCATAGGCCCCGGACTGAAGATCAATGGCAACCTGATCATGGGTAACGCTGCGGAAAGCGGAAGCGGCGGCGGCATCGCCTTGCAAAACGTCAACGGTGCTGAAGTGCTCGCTTTCCCGAACAAACCGGCGCAGTGGTACGGGGTGAGCGTCACCAACAACATCATCGCCAATAACGTCGCGGGCTGGGACGGAGCAGGCATCTCGCTGCTGGATGCATTGAAGGCGAACATCACCAACAACACCATCGCATCCAATTCGACAACGGCGACGTCGGGAACGCTGTTCAACACTCTGGGAGCGCCGCTGGCCAGTACCCAGAATACCACCAACAATTGCGTCAACTCGGCCACTGGCTGCGGAAATACTTCGCTGCCTGAGCCTTCCGGCTTGGTGAGCATCCAGAACAGCGCGATTCTGGTGGCAAACATGAAACAGCTGCCCGCGGCGACACCGATCATATGCCCGGACGGCTACTATGCGCCCGGTACGGCAGCCAAGAACGGGACATGCAAGAGTATCTCGTATCCGGTGCTGGCCAATAACGTGTTCTGGCAGAACAGTGCCTACTATGTAGGCGTGGACTCATTCAGTACGCAATACCAGCAGGCCGTGGTCACGCTGTTCAACGCGTTTACCGGAACAAAGCCCGGGACCCAGACGACAACGGGTGCCTGCGTTCCAGCCAGCTATTGGGACATTGGCGTGCGCGGCGACACCAGTGCGACACCGAATTCGGGTTCAGGCTTTACCCTCAACCCGACTTATTCGGTGCTGACGAGCACTGCAGGTTATAGCGGAGCTTCGCAGCACAACATGGCATCGCCTCCGGGCTTTGTCAGCCAGTACTGCGACGGTGGACGCATTCCTCCAGAATCCGGAGTGTCGGGCTGGGCTGTGCCTCCGGGCATTTCGGATGCGAGCGTGCCCAATCCGATCTTCAACTTGACTCCGGTAGCAACAGTGGACGAAGGCAACAACTGGGTCAATCTGCGGTGGGGGCCGCTGACGACGAACAACCCGACAGTCAAGGGGGCGGATGGAAATTATGGCGGCGGCTTGCCTCTTGGCGACTACGCGCTGGTGTCGACTTCCCCGGCCATCGATTACGTGCCTGTTGGGCAATCGCATCCGTCGACGGACTTCTTCGGTAATCCGCGGCCGGATCCCTCCAACCTGAGCGCATTTGACGTCGGCGCGGTCGAGTTTGTACAGGCGAGTGTGGTTTTCACCGTACCGCCTCAATTCAATCAGGCTCTGCCCAATCAGGCACAGTAGCAACTGGAAAATTAAGGAGGTAATCATGTTGAAACACTACCGCGAACTGATGCTTCTCTCTTTGCTTTTCGCTTTTGCCGTCATATTAATGGGAAGCGCCAGGGCCGAAGAAGAGCACGATAAGGAACATCAGGCTACGAATCGTTCCGATCGTTCCGAGCCAGACAATGTTGGGTCGAAGTTGGCCGTGAAAACGGGCGTGATCACGGTGACCAATCGTGGCTACGGGTCTCTCACGATTACAGCGGATCCTGAAGTCACCAGAATCTCGGGCTCCGGTAGCTTCGCGATCGTGGCGCCGTCCAAGGGAACCCCCTGTGCAAAAACGCTGGTGGTCGCCGGTAAAGGGGGAACGTGCACGATTGGTGTGCGCTACACGCCATTGGATACGGAGATGTCGACTGCACGCGTGACGCTGGCGGATACCGGGGGAAAAACCGCCACCCAGGAAACGATAATCAGTGTCAGGTAGGCGAATCCGGGACGGATACCGGATTCGCCCCTGCCTGGTCAAAACCCGTCTAATTCGGAGGTTTGCGCGGTTATGTTCAAATGCTCTGTATCAAGCACATTGATTATCGGGATGGTTCTCGCTATTGGCGTCTTCGTTTCCACCGCCCATGCGCAGCCGGCTCAGGCAGAAAAATCTTCCGCGCCGGTCAAAATGGTGCCCGTCGTCGCAACTCCAACCCGCTATCTGCCGAATCGTTTGCCAAAACGAGCCCGTATGTATTTCGGAGGCATTTGGGGAGTTGACTCGTTGCGCATCAAGAGGGTGGAATCGGGCGAAATCATTCGCTTCAGCTGGCGCGTGTTGGATGCGGACAAGGCCAAAGAACTCAACGACAAGAAGGCCGAGCCTGCTTTGATCGACCCGCAGGCACGGGTAAGTCTCGTGGTCCCGTCGCTGGAACAGGTCGGGCAATTGCGCCAGAGCGCCCCGCCCGAGGCGGGCAAATCCTACTGGATGGCATTTTCGAACCAAGGCAGGTTGGTGAAACGCGGAGATCGCGTTAGCGTGTTGATTGGCCAATTTCGGGCTGACGGACTGGTGGTGGAGTAGGTTTACCTTCCGCCGGATCGTGGCTGGCATGAACGCAAATTTTGGTGCGTATTTAAATGGGGGATGCAAACATGAGACGATTTCTCTGCCTGGCATGTTGTCTGGTTTCACTCACGGCGTCGGCTGCTGTTTCCAAGAGCCACAACGCACCTGCGGGCAAGCTGACCGCGGCCCAAATCGTTGCCAGAAATGTGGATGCCCGCGGAGGACTTGAGGCTTGGCGGGCCGCCAAAACATTGACGATGACCGGCAAATTGGAGGCTGGCAGTGAAAAAAATCCGGAGCTGCCGTTCGTACTCAAAATGAAGAGAGCGCACATGAGCCGCTTGGAGATTCTCTTCCAGAATCAAACAGCGGTGCAGGTCTACGACGGTGTGCAAGGCTGGAAGGTACGACCATTCCTGGGGCGCAGTGAAGTCGAGCCGTTTACCGCTGATGAGAGAAACGCGGCGGTGGACTGGCAGGAACTGGATGGTCCGCTGATTGATTATGCCAAAAAAGGAATCAAGGTAAAGTTGCAGGGTACGGAATCCGTGGAAGGACAGCGCGCTTACAAACTCAAGCTGACCATGAATAACGGCGTAGAGCGGCATGTGTGGGTCGACGCGAAAACATTCCTGGAACGAAAAATTGACGGCGAACCCAGAATGCTGGACGGCAAACTCCGTAATGTCGCCATTTTTTACCGCGAGTACAAAAAAGAGAACGGACTGACCATGCCTCACATTCTGGAAACCGTGGTCGATGGGGGCAAACAACCGTACAAGATGCACATTGAGCATGTGGCGATCAATCAGGCGATGGAGAATGCCTTATTTGCGAAACCCCAGTTGGCAGTGGCCAACGCATCCATGCAGCAGAACAGGTGAATGCCATGAGAATGATTGCAACTTGGGCATTGGCGTTGAGCTTTTCAGGTCTTGCGGTGGCCATTGAGCCTGCAAATGAGCAGGGACTGTCAGCGATCCAGATTGTCGAGAAGAATGTTGCCGCAAGAGGAGGCCTGGATGCATGGCGGAAGGTTCAGTCCATGGTGTGGATAGGGCACATCGAAGGAGCAAATGTTCCAGAACCGAGGTTGCCGTTTGCCCTTGAAATGAAGCGTCCCAATAAAACGCGCTTTGAGGTCAAAGCGCAAGGCCAAACATCTGTGCGCATGTATGACGGGGCTCACGGCTGGAAGGTGCGTCCGTCGGGCAACGGCAGGCCTGATGTGCAGCCATACTCGTCCGATGAGTTGAGATTCGCGCGTGATGGGCAGGTCATCGACGGGCCGCTCATGGATTATCAAGCCAAGGGAATTGCGGTTGCGCTGGAAGGCATTGATGATGTCGAGGGGCACAAGGCTTATCGCTTGAGCGTCAAGTTGCCATCAGGCAACAGCCATCATGTGTGGGTCGACGCCAAGACATTCCTGGACATCAAATACGATCGCATTTTCCGCAACAAATTTGGCCAGCCTGGCTCGGTGGCGGTGTTCTATCGCAACTACCAGACGATTGAGGGGCTTCAGATACCGCTCATGATCGAAAGCGGTGCGGACACTGGCAAGGCGACGGAAAAACTGGTGATAGATAAAGTCTCACTGAATCTGCCACTGGAAGATCGGATGTTCGCCCAACCCGGTGTACCGGGTAGGCGTAGCATGGCTCCCGCCGGCATCAACTCGCCCAGGGCGGGCCGTCAAATGGACGGATCGGCGTTATCCATGCCCGCAGAGATGCCGAGGTTCAGCCCCCAATCCGTGCCCGGTTCGGGGGCGACTCACTAATGCGCGCCCCCTGGTCATGAATATTTGTCGCATGTTCAGGTTCTTGCGCGTAGCCGCATCAATTTGTGCAGGCGCCGTGATTCTCCTGATCGTCGCACTGGTCTACCCGATGGGCTACGCACGTGCCGATTCGATGACGAGTGCAGGTGAGGCAATCTACAGACGCGGCACTTTGGAATCGGGCGTACCGCTCGTGGCGTATCGCGAGGGCGGCATTCGCATGGAGGGAGCGGATGCGGCCTGCGTCAACTGCCACAGGCGCAGTGGTTTCGGCGTCAGAGAGGGCAGTATCCCCATACCGCCGATCACTGGCATGTATCTATTGCGTCGTGGTGACCACGGTACCGGAGATCAATCCCTGCCGTATGTCGAAACGATGCATGTTGGTCATGATCCTTTATATACCGATGCGACCCTCGCAAGAGCGATCCGCGAAGGTGTTGATGCTGCAGGAAAGCCGCTTAGCTATCTGATGCCGCAATTCGAGCTGAACGACGCAGATATGGCGGCGCTCATCAGCTATCTGAAAAGTCTGGACCAGCGGAAGACGCCCGGCGTCACGGACACGGTACTGCACTTTGCCACCATCATCACGCCGGATGCCGATCCCGTTAAACGTCGCGGAATGCTCGATGTGATCGAGCGCTATTTTGCCGACAGAAACGCGGTTCAATTTGCTCCGTCACCGCGCCTGCGCACGTCCAACAAGACAGCGTGGGCGAACACGATGTTCATGGTTAATCGCCGCTGGCAGCTGCATGTGTGGGAGCTGACCGGTCCGGCGAACACATGGGAGGAACAGCTGAAGCAGGATCTCGCCAGAGAGCCGGTACTTGCGGTTGTGTCTGGACTGGGTGGCAAGAACTGGGAGCCGGTTCACGCCTTCTGCGAGCATGAGGTCCTGCCTTGCCTGTTTCCGAACGTCGAGGTACCCCCAATCAATGCCGACCGGGATTTCTATTCCCTGTATTTTTCAAGGGGAGTGCTGCTGGAAGCACAGCTGATAGCGAACAGGATACTGGAATCAGGCCGCGGCAAGGTAGTGAGCCAGATATACCGCGCCGGCGAGAGTGGCGAGCCAGCCGCCGAGGCACTCGGCGCAGCGCTTAAATCCCATGGCATTGCCGTGCATACTCATGTCCTTGCGCTGGGTGCGTCAGGCCGGGGTGTCGCCAAGGCCTTGCGCAAGGCTTCAAGCGCAAATGTGCTTGTCCTATGGTTGCGTCCACCCGATGTTGCTGCGCTCGGCCGTGCTCCCGCCTCGCCTGGTGTGGTGTTCATGTCTGGATTAATGGGGGGGCTCGAGTATTCGCCGCTACCGCCGAGTTGGCGCAGCCGCACGCATCTTGCATACCCATTCGATTTGCCGGAAAAGCGGATCGTACCCGTCGATTACGCGCTCGGCTGGTTCGCAATCCGGCACATTCCGGTCGTGGACGAGCAGGTACAGGCAGATACGTTCCTTGCGTGCGGTCTGCTTGCCGAGACACTCAGTGATATGGCCGATAATTTTGTGCCCGATTATCTCGTCGAGCGTGTCCAGGACATGCTTGCCCACCGAATCATTACCGGATATTACCCGCACCTGTCGCTTGCACCAGGCCAGCGTTTTGCATCCAAAGGTGGATATGTCGTTCATTTCGCCGATTCCAGGAATGGCCGTTTGATTGCGGACTCCAATTGGCTGGTGCCGTGATCCGGAGCTGTTGTTATGACAACCGTTTTCCATATTTGCAGAGCAATGCGCTGGATGCATGCCAAGGAATGCTAACAAGACAGAGAGGTTAATCATGAAGAGAATACAAATTCTTGTTTTTGTTGCGGCGCTGGCATATCCAGCAATTGATTTTGCGTCCTCTTCAGTCGATCCCGGGCAATTGGGACGCATGAGGGGCATTTTGACTGCCTGTAGTAGCGTCAATCCACGGGAAGCATCGAAATATCTTCTGGAGATTAAGACGGTGATCGGCGATGCCACAAAAGAAACGGTAGATCAGATTGCCGGTGCGGAGGAATACAAGCAGGCGTATCACGACGTCACCGAGGAGCTTGGAAGCATGAACCGGGACGAGATGGCACGAGCTTGTACAAATTACCTGGCGACAACAAATTAGGGCCTGTTAAGGCGATCTGCTGACTTAACGTCATGCACGACCTGCATTCATCCAGCTCAATACGACTGGCTTGCCTGGTACTTTCTGTAGAAGTGCAATACCTTTGGCACATAGTCCCTGGTTTCGCGATAGGGAGGGATTCGGTTGCCATTCCGTGCTACCGCAATTTCGCCTGCGTTGTATGCGGCAAGCGCCAGACTTACATCTCCGTTGAATCTGTTCAGCAAGTCACGTAGATACTGCGCCCCGCCCTGGACGTTTTGTGCCGGGTCGTACAAGTTGTCAATTCCGTATTGATTGGCGATGTTCGGCATGAGTTGCATCAAGCCGACCGCGCCTTTATGTGAAACGGCCTTGGGATTATATTTGGACTCTACCGTGATTATCGCGTGGAGCAAAGCGCTATCCAGGCCATACTGTCTGGCAACTCCTCTAATGAGTTGGTTATAACCGGATTTGCCTGCAAGGTTGATAGAAGGCTTGTCGGCTTGAGCCGGTGGTTCTGTCTCTGTCGTTGGTTCCAGCGGTGCCGAAATCAGCACCTTGTATTGGTCATTCTTTTGAACATTGCTTAGGTAAACCATGCCGTCATTGCCTGTGTATTCATATATGTCCGCCTTGGCTGGCAATGAACAGCAGAACCCGACCCAAAATAACATACGCCATGGCAATCTCATTGGAAGTATCTCCTTCCTGCAGGAATCAAGAGATTCTTTAAAGTTGACTTGAACTAAGGTACTCGATATGGATGTCCCATTCAATACAGCGAAAACTGTATATTTGAAAAAAACAGGGAATATTCGTTTAAATGTTGCAAATGGGTAGTTCGTATACGCGCCGGTGTACTGGAAAAGCGCGATCGGACTGGCGTATGTCTCACCGCAATGAAATCATATCTGCCCGCTATACGCCTCAATTATTGGTTACAGTTTAACTACACTTTCGCTTTTGAATTGCCCCACTCGTGCTAAAAGGCTATATTGCGGCTGAGGAGCGAAAAGATGCCTAGTGATACCCAAAACAAGCGCTCCATTCTAGAAGCGCGCCATCATG
>VFSW01001562.1_pt1 | contig 34945 bp, 45 predicted proteins | sample 5358111 | NCBI WGS metagenome assembly VFSW01 (sample SAMN11554181, study PRJNA540505) | mine drainage metagenome | isolation source: sediment from site ElyBrook_90M | place: USA: Ely Copper Mine, Vershire, VT | collected 2017
ATCACCACACACCCCCCGCGGGGGGGGGGGGCCTCCACCCCCCCCCCGCCCGGCCGGTTGTTTTCTGGAAGTTAGAAGTTACAAGTTGGAAATTAGAAGTCAGATATTCGAAACAAAAAGAGAACAGCTTCCTGCGTTCCACCGCCTATTCCTACCGCATTATTCCAGGCTGCGTGTAGAACTGACTCTCCGCGGCAATAAACAGGGCTCCAGCGTTAGATTCCAACCAGGCATGGGAAGAGGGGGCCAATCTAGGGCCTTTTGCCGCCAGAAGCGCCGCACGCGCTGGCAACGGCGAGATATGAATAATGCGCAACTCCCAGGCGGCTTCATGTTCGAGGTGAGCATTTCGTCGCCGTCGGCCTGCACTTCGCACCCGCTAGGCGCTCGGGGCCCGGCGATTTCGAATATCGGTCAGGTGTTTCTTGAGGGTGTCAACAATCTCCTGCCGGCGGCCGTCGTGCAGATCCGCGCGAAGCTCCTCCAGGGCGACATGAACCACGTCATGATGGTGAAGCTCTTCCGGCGCCACCTCGTTGCTTAAATCGAGCCAGATGCCGTGCAGAAGGTCAATCTCCCTGGGGGTCAGGCGCGGCGCATGCGGTCCCAGGTAGAAGATTTCCTCCTGTCCGGTCGGCGAGTAGATTTCCAGACTGAGCTGCGGTCTGGGCTCGGGCAGCGTTTCCCAGGCCAGGCCCGCAATGCGCGCCTCGTCGTTGATGGCCCTCCAGGACGAAATGCCCAGCGCGATCGTGGAAGACTTGAGGCTCTGCGCGGCGCGAAGAATGCCATCCCACTTGTCCATGGCAGGCGCGACGGCCAAGTGAATGGACTTCCCGCGCTTTTCAGCGAGCGACAACGCGCGAGTGAACAAGTCCTGCTCATTCACGGTGAAAAGATCCTCGGGAGCCATTTCGTTTTCGCCGGCCCCGGCGCGACCCAGAACACGCAGATGGATCACAACAACGTCCTGACTGCGTGGGTCCACATGGTCGAGCACGGCGCTCAGGTTATAAAGCGTGTTCGCGTTCCGCACCATCACGAGTGTATTTCCCGGACGGACTCCCAGGGTTTCCGGCGTCAAGTCCGCGCCGGGCTCGAGGTTGAACATATCGAGCTCGGACTGCGCGGTGCGCGAGCGATGCGTCACCTTTTCGGAGATTTCGAAAATGAGGAAGAAAATGATCGTGAAGGCGAGGCCGGAAAGCGTGGCCACCTGCTTGGTGAATAGGTTCATCACGCTGAGCGAAAACAAGACCACGGTGATGATGACGAGGCCCATCGGGATTTCCAGTTTCCCGATCATGAAGTTGAGCGGCACACGGAAATCGCGCTTGCCGGGTTCCTTATAGCGCAGCACGAGAACCGCCAGCGCCTTCATCGAGAAGCTCCACATCACGCCGAAGGCGTACGCTTCGCCCAATACAAAAATATCTCCGCGGCTCAGAATGATGGTCAGCAATTGCAAGCCCACAACCATATTGAGCATGCGATAAGAAGTTCCGTACTTGGGATGCGGGTGGCGGAACCACGGCGGCAAAATTCCGTCTTCGGACACGCGGTTCAGAACACCATTCGATCCGACGATCGCCGTATTCACCGCACCGGCCAGCATGAGCACGCCCACCAGCACGACGAACCCCTGGAAGATCAGCCGCAGGCTATAGGGCCCGACGAAACTCATCGCCAGGCCGCTGATCAGGTTGCCAAAATATTGATTGCGGGTTGCGTCCGGAATGATCATGACCGCGAAAAACGATACCCCAGCCGTGAACAGCAGGCTGTAAACGAAAATCACCATGCCGGCTTTTTCGAGATTCAGAAGCTTGGGATGCTCGACTTCGCGGTAGACCTGCGCGAGAGTCTCCTCGCCGCTCATCGCCAGAACGGAGTGGCCCAGCCCGATCAGAATCCCGATCAATGTGATCGTGTAGGGCAACTGGCTTTTCTTCAGCCAGCCGAGCGCCTCCGGAGCGAACGTCAGGCTGGTGTGCGTCGGAAAGGGCGGCATGTGGGCCCCGCGCATGGCCACCGTAATCAGGCACCAGACGATCATCACGACCACCATGACCGTCGTGACGTACATGATCCGCAGCGCTTTTCCGCTTGATTCCGGGATGCCCTTGATGTTTTCCCACCAGAAATAGATGGTGATGGCCAGGGCCACCACCGCCGAGGTCGCGTTGATGGGCAGAGTCAGGCCCCAGTGCAACCGCGCAAACAGGTCGTTCAAAAATCCGGAGAGATACTGGCCGGCGGAAACGCCGCTGATCGGCCCCGTCAGGATGTAATCGAACATCAGCGCCGAAACCGAGAATTTCGCCAGGGTGCCGCCCATCGCCTCTTTCACCACGCGATAGACGCCGCCGCGCACGAACATGCTGCAACTTTCGATGTACAGCGACCGCACTGCATAGGAAAACAGCATGATGCCGAGGATGAACCAGGGCGCTGATTTCCCGATGGCCTGCTCAGCGATGGCGCCCGCGTAATAGGCGGAGGAGCCCAGGTCGTTCAGAACAATCGCCGCCGCGCGCCAGAAAGAAATGAATGACAGCATGGCCGTGGTAGCGAGCATGACCCGCGGCAATGCCGACTTTTGCACCTGACCGGCAGGCTGGGGGAAATTTTGACTGGACATATTCGTCTGTGTAGAGCACTCCTACGCGGCGGGGCGTCGAGGGCACAATCTCCTTTTTACGAAACGTTTCGGTTATCAGCCCGGCCGCTCAGGGCACAGCAGCAGCGTTGCGATTGGAATCTTCCTGCCTGGCAACGAGAAAGGCCGTTCGTCGTGGAACGCGTCCGTTGCCGGGCTGCAAAGCACACCCAGCAGTGCATAGGCAGGCAGAGACATTCCATAAGATTCGGCATAAAAATTTACACCAGATCCCGTAAAGAAATCATAAAGATGCCAATCTTGGGTGGTCAGGCCAAATCTCTGGAATCGCGGGGTTCGAAGCCAGGGGTTGAAGGGTTTGGGGGCCCTTGCAAGCGAGAGATTCATCCGATTACTATCCTGCTGGATAGATAAGTAAGTTAGTCTTAAGAAGATTTTAAATTCGTCGGGCCCAGTTTGCCGCGCAGGGCGTGTTCGTTTTTCGCGCTGCTGCATGAATGTACGCCGGGGGAATCCGCCTTCCCTGAAAGACCATGAACTCTGTCGCCATTCTTCGAGCGTTCGGCATCATTCTTCCGGCGGGATTCGTTCTCTATGCAGCCATCCGGATCTGGCGGGCAAGAGTTCAGGCGCGAAGCCGACGCTGGGGGATCGCCTTTCAACCCGAGATTGGATTCGCCTGGCAGGACGACTTCAAATCGGTTGCACTTCTGCTGCCTAACCGGTCGAAAGAGCACGTTTGGGTTGAGGAGTTCGAGATCGGCCTGACTCGACTTCAGGCGGACGATCAAACGGCAAAGGCAACGTGCCACGAAATTCACAAGATCCGGCAGTCCGTAAGCGCGCGCGAGATGCTGCCTATCAGCCTGGTGGAAACGATCTATAACGCGGCGGGGCGTCCACAGAGGCGCTACTCCTGCCGGCTCTCTTCGATTGTCCGCTTCCGCGTGGGCGCTCAATCCTATGAGGAACCCCTGCCCGCCTACAGCCTGCAGATGATCGGAATGACCGTCTCGAAGATTCGCCGCAAGAGCGGACCCGGTTACGCGTTCCCGACGAAAGAAGCAGCAAGTGGTGGCGAGGCCAGGGAATAAGAATCCCGCTTGGAACATCATGCTTCCGGAATGAAAAATTGGAGTGTGCGGACGGCCCGTCAGGAGATTGCCTTCACCACGCGCAACCGCTGCTTTTCCAAGCGCAGGTTTCCCGTCACAAAATCGCCCGCACATCCCTTTCATTCTTCGCTTGACAAATTAAAACAAGTGTTTGAAACTTACGTTTGATATGAAACGCCCCGCTTCCAGAACCACACTTTCCAGGCGCCGGAGCGCCCCCGCGCACTCCGACCTCACCCGGTCGAAGCTCCTCGAAGCGGCCGGGCGCATCTTTGCCGACAAGGGCTACGAGGCCGCGACCATCCGCGAGATCTGCCGCGCGGCCGGAGCCAACGTGGCCGCCGTGAACTACCATTTCGGGGACAAGCAGGGACTCTACGCGGAAATCCTCCGGCAGATGGGCCGCGCCGCGCAACTCGAGCGCATGACGGCGACTCTGGACGGGTCGGCGCCGCCCGAAGAGCTTCTTCGCCGCGTCATCAAGGTACGGATCGAGGGACTGCGGAGCGAGCATCGGCCCGACTGGCATTTCCGCATGGTCGCGCGCGAATTCGCGAACCCCACGCCCGAGATGTCGCGTCTGATCGACCGTTTTTCCCGCCCGCTGTACGAGCGGTTTCTGGAACTGGTGGGGCGTATCATCCATTTGCCGCCGAAACACGAAGCCACCAGACTCTGCACCCAGAGTATATGGGGGCAAATCTCCTTGTACGCCCAGGCTGGCCCTATCCTTTCCCGGCTTTGGCCCGAATTCAAAATGACGCCGGCTCAACTGGACCGGATCGGGGATCACATCGCGAATTTTTCCCTGGCTTACCTTCGTGAAATCGGAACAGAAAGTCATGGCATCCAATCAGCATCCAGCTCGAGGAGAAACTAATGGCAGAACAACAAACTGTTATCTCATCCGCGGAACCCGCAACGGCAAAGTCGGCGGGACAGCCTTCCGCCCCGGCCACCTCGCCCTCTTCCCGGCCTAAGATTCTGCTGATCCTCGTCGCGGTCGCCATTGTCGCCCTTTTTGTTTGGAGAGGATTCTTTGCGGGGCCAAATGTGCCGGATAGCATCGTGGCCCTGAGCGGCCGGATCGAGGGCGACGACTCCGCTGTTGCGCCGAAGACCTCCGGAAAGATTCTGGAAATCCGTCAGAGGGAAGGCGACACGGTAAAGGCCGGCGACATCATCGCTATTCTCGATGACTCACAGGTGCGCGCCCGCGAGCAGGGGGCGCAATCCGCGCTGCAAGCCGCGCAATCCAATGCGAGGATCGCGGAAGCGCAGATCGCAGTCCTTGAACAGCAGTTGAAGCAAAGCCAGCTCATGACTGGCCAATCGAAACTGGACAGCCGGGGCCGTGTGACGCAGGCGGAGGCCGACCTGGCGGCTGCCCAATCCACACTTGCGCAAAGTCAGGCCGCCTACGATCTGGCCGTGTTTGATCGCGATGCCTACACACGGCTGGCGAAAGCCGGTGCTGTTTCCGAACGCCCGGGAACACTGGCGGTCTCGACTGCCGACCAGGATGCCGCCGCGCTGGAAGCGGCAAAGCGCCGCGTGGCTGCCGCTGAGGGCGCATTGGAGACAGCCAAGGCAAATCTCACGAATCCGGATATTCGAGAATCACAAGTTGTCGGCGTCGAAAAGCAGATCGCCGAGCAACAAGCCCAGATCGCCAGCGTGACGGCGGCAATGAACGAGGCCCGCGCGGCATTGTCTGAGGCGCAGGCAAACCGGGCGGACCTCACGGTACGCGCTCCATTTGACGGAACCGTCATGACGCGCGCGGCCGAGCCCGGCGAAGTGGTGCAGGCAGGAACGGCGATCGTTACGCTGCTCGATCTGAGCAAAGTGTACCTGCGCGGCTTTATTCCCGAGGGGCAGATCGGCAAGGTCGCCGTCGGTCAACCGGGACACGTCTACCTCGATTCCAATACCAAACAGGCGCTGAACGCCACCGTGATCCGTGTGGACCCTCAAGCCACATTCACGCCGGAAAACACCTACTTCCGCGACGACCGCGTGAAGCAAGTCGTCGGCGTAAAGCTTCAACTGAAGGAAGGAATCGGCTTTGCCAAGCCCGGCATGCCAGCCGATGGAGAAATCCTCGTCAAGGGCAGCGACTGGCCCAAGAGGTAAAGAGGCATGGCAACCGCAACGATGAATCCCGGAACAATTGGCGGACAGCGAGGCGGCAGCCCGTCCGCGATCCTGGTACGTGAATTGCGCAAGACGTACGGCGCGATTCAGGCGGTCCGCGGTATTAACATTGAAATTGCTCCGGGAGAAATTTTCGGTCTGATCGGCCCGGACGGCGCGGGAAAAACGACGACATTTCAGATTCTGGCCGGGGTCATGGAAGCCACGAGCGGAGAGGTGAAAATATTTGGACGGCCCGCCCGCGAAACGCGCGCGCAAACGGGCTACCTCACGCAAACCTTCAGCCTCTATCCGGATTTGAGCGTCGCCGAAAATATCCGGTACATCGGCGACCTTCGGCGCGTGCAGCCCGACGAGATTGTCTCGCGCGGGCAAAAATATTTGCAGATGTTCGATATGGACCGCTTTAAGGAGCGTTTGGCGGGCCGCCTGAGCGGCGGAATGAAACAGAAGCTTTCCCTCGCCGCTGCCCTTGTGCCGGAACCCAATGTGCTGTTGCTGGACGAGCCAACCACGGGCGTGGACCCGGTGTCTCGCCGCGAATTCTGGGATGCGCTGGCGCACCTTGCGGCGGGGGGACTGACCATCATGGTCGCCACTCCTTATCTGGACGAGGCCGAACGCTGCAATCGTGTCGCGTTCATGCACCTCGGTGAAATTCAGCAGATCGGAACTCCCTCTGAAATTCGGTCCCGATTACATATGCGGCGTCTCGAACTCCGAACCTCCGATCTGAGCCAATCCGAAAGAATACTTTCCGCGGGGAGCGGACCCGGCGAAATCATTTCCGACGTGCAGCGCTTCGGCGACCGGCTCGATCTGCTGGCGGAAGATCCGGGCGCGGCCCGGCGGTACGTGGCCGGGCAACTGCAGGCAGCGAAAGTCTCGGTCACGGAAATCCGGGAAGATGACCCGACGCTGGAAAATACGTTCGTCGCGACGCTCCGCGGCATCGGCCACGAGATGCACGAGACTCCCTTCCCCGCCCGCCACACGCACCGCGAACTGATCGGAAAAACGGCGGTCGGCGCGGATCGCATCACCAAACAGTTCGACGCGTTCACGGCCGTCAAGGACCTGTCCCTCGAAGTGAAATACGGCGAGATCTACGGATTGTTGGGGGCCAACGGAGCCGGCAAAACGACGACGATCAAGATGCTGTGCGGATTGCTCGACCCGACGCGCGGAGCGATCGAACTGGCGGGCGCGAGCCGTTCCGTCAGCCTGCGTTCGCAAGCGGTGCGACAACGCATCGGATATATGTCGCAGAAATTTTCTCTCTACGACGATCTCACGATTCAGGAGAATCTGGAATTTTTCGCCGGAGTCTATGGCGTGCCGGAACAGGAGCGCGAGCAAAAGCGTGACTGGGTGCTTTCTTTCTCCGGCCTCGAAGGAAAACAGGATCTGATCACGGGAAGCCTGCCCGGAGGCTGGAAACAGCGCGTGGCTTTTGGCGCGGCCATCATGCACGAGCCGACCGTGCTGTTTCTGGATGAGCCAACGTCGGGCGTGGACCCGCTGGCGCGGCGCGCGTTCTGGAAAATGATCAACCGCCTGGCCGATGAAGGCACGGCAATTCTGGTGACAACTCACTACCTGGAAGAGGCCGAACAGTGCAATCGCCTCGGCCTGATGGTCGCGGGGGAGTTCGTGGCCGAGGGGAGCCCGAGCGGCGTGAAGGCGCGCCAGACGGGGCACCTGATCGAGTTTGTGGTGGACCAGCCGCAGAAAGCCACGGACTTCCTGAAGACTCGCGGCGACCATTGGCGCGTTTCCCTGTTCGGCGACCGGCTCCATCTCATGACGGACGATTCCGCGGAGGCGGCGATGGCGGCCACGACAAAACAGTTGCAAGACCTCGGAATCAAAGTTCTGGACGCGCGCGAAGGCAGGTTCTCGCTCGAGGATGTCTTCATCAGCATGGTCGAGAGCGCCCGGCTGCAGGGCAAGATAGCGACGGAAGAGTAGCGGAGAAAGACAATGCGTCGAATCATTGCGCAAACCCGGAAAGAACTGACTCAGATCGTCCGCGATTACCGGACACTGGCGCTGGCGCTGCTGCTTCCCTTGTTTCTGTTGCTGCTGCTGGGCACAGCCATTTCCTTGACGGTGGACGATCTTCCCATCGTCGTGCAGGACCTCGACAATTCGCCGGCGTCACAGGAATTTATCTCCGCTTTCCGGGCCTCCGTCACGCTGCACGTTGTTTCCTGGCCCGTGGATCGGAATCCCGAAGAGGCGCTCACCTCGAATCAGGCGCGCGCGGCTCTCCTGATTCCTGAGAATTTCGGGCGGGACATCGCGCGCGGCGTCAATACGCAGGTGCAATTTCTTGTGGACGGTTCTGATTCGAACACAGCGCAACTCATGTCCGGATACGCGAGTCAGATCACGCAAGCCTACAACTCGGAGGTGGGCGGCGCCTCCGCTGCCGCGCCCGTTCAGGCGGCCATGCGGCTCTGGTACAACCCGGGCCGGTCGTCGAAAAAATTTTATGGGCCCGGAATTTTCGTTCTGGGGATTTCGATGTTTCCGCCGCTTCTGGCTTCCCTGGCGATGGCAAAAGAAGGAGAACAGAAAACGATTCTGCAAGTGTACGTCTCCAGCATTTCCGCGCATGAATTTCTGCTGGGGAAAATTCTGGCGTATGTAATCGTGGCCCTAGCGGAAATTGTGGTCAATACGGTGGCGCTGTTCACCTATTTCGGGTTGAGTTTTGCGGGCGATCCCACGCCGTTCCTGGTGGCCTGCCTCTGCTACGCGTTCTGCGTTGCGGCCTTCGGAGTCATGGTGGGAGCCGCGATTCCGAGCCAGGCCGCGGCGCTGCAGGCCGTCGCCATGGGCGGATTTCTTTTGGTCTTCCTGCTCTCGGGCCTGATCTATCCGATCTCGAATATTCCGGTGGGGCTGCGGTGGCTCTCGAATTTCATCTGGGGGCGGTACTTCATTGAGATTGTTCGCGACGCGCTCCTGCAGGGCGGCGGGTGGCCCGCGACCTGGTACAAGGTTCTCGAAATTGCGGCGACGGGAGCGATTTTTTACGGTCTGGCGTGGCGCGCCATGCGCCGCATGCAGGTGAAGGCGTAACCATGCTGAAGCTGATCCGGAGAATTTTCAATTACCGCGTGCGGGCGCTGATCCAGAAGGAATTCCGGCAGATCCGGCGCGACCGGCGCCTGGCGATCTCCCTGATCCTTCCGCCAACGCTGCAACTCGTGCTGTTTGGTTTCGCCCTGAGCGCCACCGTATCCAATATCAAACTCGGCATTGTGGACGACAGCAAAACTCCGGAGAGCCGCGAACTAATTGCCAATCTTACAGAAAGCAAGAGCTTCCAATCCGCCGGAAATTTTCTTTCGGTCAATGAAATGGGGAGCGCGATCAGCCGCGGTGCCCTCGATGCGGGTGTTGTGATTCCCTACGACTACGCGCGCAATTTGTACCGCGGCAATCCGACGACCGTGCAATTCCTGCTCAACGCGATGAACGCCAATACGGCGACGATCGCGCAAGGCTACGCTGAAGGCGTCTTGCAAACTTACAATCAGGGCCTCGCCGGGCAAGGCGTGCATGCGCGGTTCTCGCAGATTGCCGCCGCCGACGTCAGCCGGCGCGGGCGCGTCTCCCTGCATCCCGCCTATCTGTTTAATCCGGGGCTCGTTGCGTCCTGGTTCATCGTGACGGGTGTGTTCGGACTGCTGCTGATTCTGAACGGTTCGCTCATCGCTTCCGCTGCCATGGTGAAGGAACGCGAGCGCGGCACGATCGAGCAGTTGCTGATGTCTCCCGCGGGCACGTCAGAAATTATTCTGGCGAAGATGACGCCGCTGTTCATTCTTCTTTATCTGATGGTGATTTTTGCCATCGTCGTGATGGAGGCCGTGTTCCACGTGCCGATCCACGGCGGTCTGACGCTGATCCTGTCGGGTTCCGCGCTCTGCATTCTGTGCGGGATCAGCATCGGCACGGTCCTCGCCACATTCAGCAAATCCGCCGAGCAGGCGCAACTTTCTGCATTCTTCATCAATCCGCCGCTCTCGACCCTGTCCGGCGCGTTTTATCCGATCGAAGGGATGCCGTGGATCCTGCAGAAGCTGACGGTCATCAATCCGGTCTACCACTTTGTCGTGATCTCCCGCGCCAGCCTGCTTAAAGGGAGCGGATTTGGCGCGCTGTGGCCACACTTTCTGGCGCTCTTCATATTTACATCGGTCCTCGTGGTGCTGAGCGTCTGGCGGTTCCGAAAACAATTGAGTTGAAAATGGGGAAAATAGAAATCCTATGCGAAACCGATTGAACTTCATGACGCAAGTTCTTCTGGCGGCGATCCTCGCCGCTTGTACCCTGGTTTTATTGCCCGGGCGCGCCGCGGCTCAAGCCGGCGCGGCAGCCGGCGGGCAAAGCGCCCAGGCTGCCCAGCTTCCGCTCTCCGGACGCAACCAGCAAAACGGATCGGTGAATTCGGCCGCGACGCCGGTCCCGGGAGCAACGGCGAGCGTCAATACGCTCAACCCGACGGTGCAGTTGCAAGGGCCGTATACCGGCAGCACCAGCAGCGTGGCGGCGATGCCATTTTCCGGAAAGCTCTCCTTTCGCGAAGCGATTCAGCGCGGATTGCAATTCAACCTCGGCGCCGTGGGAATCACGCAATCGGTCCGCCAGGCGGGAGGCGCAAGCCAGGTCGCGCGGAGCGCTCTGCTCCCGAATCTGAACGGAACGTTTGCCGAAAATTACCTGACGGAGAATTTGGCCGCCCTGGGAGTTCACTTCAACATCCCCATTCCCGGCTTCAGCTTTCCGTCTCTGGTGGGACCATTCAATTACTTCGACGCGCGCGCGCACTTGACGCAATCGGTCCTGGACATGACCGCGATCAACAACTACCGCGCATCAAGAGAAATTGTGCGGTCCGACAAATTCTCGGCGCGCGACGCGGGCGACATGATCGTTCTGGCCGTCGGCGGAACCTATCTGCAGGTGATCGCCGCTAAGGCGCGCGTGGAATCCGCGCGCGCGCAACTGGAAACGGCCAACGCGCTTTATCAACAGGCGGTCCAGCACCGTCAGGTGGGACTACTCGCGCAAGTGGATGTCAATCGCAGCCAGGTGCAGGCGCTGACGGAACAGCAGCGGCTGCTCAGCCTGCAGAACGATCTCTCGAAACAAAAAATTGATCTGGCGCGCCTGACCGGCCTGCCCCCCACCGACGATTACGAAATTTCCGACGAGGTTCCGCTTCCCGTCACTCCGGCGATCGATTTCAGCGCGGCGCTGAAGCAGGCGTTCGAGCAACGCCAGGACCTGAAGGCAGCGCAGGCGCAGGTGCGCGCCTCGGAGCTCGCCCGCTCGGCCGCGCGCGCCGAGCTTTACCCGTCCGTTTCCGTAAGCGCGGACTACGGCGATATCGGCGTCAATCCCGCGCAAGCCTTTGGAACGTATACGGTGAATGGCACGGTGCGCATTCCGCTGTGGCAGGGCGGGCGCGCCAAAGGCGACATGCAGGAGGCCGATGCGGCTCTGGCGCAACGCCGCGCCGAACTCGACGATCTCAAGAGCCTCGTCGAAAGCCAGGTCCGGAAAGCGCTTCTGGATCTGCAATCGTCCGAGAGCCAGGTCGAAGTGGCGCAGAAAAATGTACAGGTTAGCAAGGAGACTCTCGACCTTACGCGTCAAAAATTTGAAGCCGGCGTGACCGATTCGGTCGAAGTCGTTCAGGCGGAGCAGTCGGTGGCGTCGTCCGAGCTCGACTACGTCAACAGCGAATTTGGATTGAATCTGGCCAAACTCAGCCTGGCGCGCGCCATAGGTGCTGCTGCCGACAATCTCGCGCAGTTCCTAAAGTCCATGTAAGAACAATTAACCCGCATTCCTCACGAAATTGTATGTTTCCTGGGAACGCCAATCTCCGGATTGGCGCGTGGCAAAACGCCAATCAGGAGATTGGCGTTCCCAGGTTGGCCCCAAGGCAATTCGTGCCAACTGTGCTTGGAGATATAGAAGTCAGTCCGGTTGGGTCACCTTGCCAAGACGCACCGTTTGAGCATGGAGGCGGCGCGGTCCCGTTCCTGTGGTGAGAAGGTCAGATTAAAGAACCGCAGATCGCTAGCTTCCTGGAATGGCGCACGTTTGAAAATGGAAACGTGCAGCCGTCAAGGTGCGGAATGACATCCAACTTTCTGTTAGGCTGATTGTGCAGCGTATCCCCCCTTGCGCTGCCAGCTCCCCGAAGCATGAGATTTCCGGATCCGGGGGAGGGCTGAACTTATCTGGAGGATGACCCCAATGAAGGTGTTTAAGAAGGTTTTCCTGGCGGCCGTGGGTCTGGGAATTCTGACTGCCGGTTGCTCGATTAAGAAAAGCGATCAGGCGCTGACCACGGATATTCAGGCCAGGATGTTCGCGGATCCAGAGGTGAAGGCCGCGAATCTCAGTGTCACGGTAAAAAACGGCGAAGCGACGCTCACCGGCGACGTGCCCGATGAAGGCGCGCGCTATCAGGCATTCAAGATTGCTTCGGACACGCCCGGCGTAAAGCACGTCGTGGATCAGATGACCATGCAGGCGGCGCAAGCGGCTCCGCCGGGAGCAGAAGCTCCGGAGAATCCGGCCTCCGCTTCCCCAACGCCGGAACGAACGCGCAATGACGCCGAAACCAATCATCAGAAAAGATCTACTATGAGCGCGAAGTCCATGCCGGATCCGATGGACGCACCTCCGAGGCAACCCGCAGGAATGTCTGCGCCAGGTGCTCCGCCCCCGGGCCAGCCAGGTATGGCGCGACCGGCATCGCCACCCGTGCCGCCGCAACCCGTGAGCGTCGAAATTCCAGCCGGAACATCCGTGCGCATTCAAATGATTGACACTGTGGACTCCGCGGTCAATCACGTGGGAGAAACTTTCCACGCATCCCTGGCATCTCCCATTATGCTCGATAACCAGATCATCGTTCCTGCCGGGACAGATGTTTATGCCAAACTTGTGACCGCGAAATCCGCGGGACACATGACCGGCCAGAGTCAGGTTGCGCTGGAATTGGTGCAAATGGACTTTGAAGGCACGACCTACGCGCTGGTTTCGAGCGAATATAAAAAAGCGGCGGCCTCACGGACAAAACGCACGGCGGAAACAGTGGGTGGCGGCGCGGCGATTGGCGCCATTCTCGGCGCCGTGATTGGCGGCGGAAAAGGTGCTGCGATTGGCGCGGGCGTTGGCGCCGGCGCGGGAGGCGTGACCGAGGAAGCGACGAAAGCGCAACAAGTCCGGATCCCATCGGAAACGAAGCTCGACTTCACTCTCGAACAGCCCGTCGAGGTGAGCTACTTCCCAGATCGAGCGTCCTCCCGGCGCTAGTCCGTGATTGGGTCTTTTTCGCAAGGCTTGCAAAAAACTCCATGACGCGCGCTTCGGCCCAGAAGCGCGCGCCGCCGTTTTGGCGGGAAATAAATCCGCAATGGCCGCCGTGCTTCGTGGCGACGATTTCCACGTGAGGATTCCCGGCGAGTCCCGGCTCGGAAAATCCGGCGAATGGGATGAAAGGATCGTCCTGCGAGGAGATCAACAGCGAAGGAACGGCAATGTTCTTCGCTACGCGCAGAGCGCTGGATTTTTCGTAGTAATCGGACGCGTCACGGAAGCCGCAGTACCGGGCCGTGATGACGTCGTCAAATTCCCGGATCGTCGTTACCCAAGCCAACGGCTCCAGATCGAATGCTCCGGGAAACAATTGGGCCTTGCGCCGCATGCGCCGCTTCAAACTGGAAACAAAATGATGCTGGTATAGAAAGTTGCGGGGGAAGGCGATGGCGTCCGCGCATTCCGATAGATGAAGGCTGGGGGATACCGCCGCGATTCCCGCCAGTTGCCCCGGCGCGGCAGAGCCTAATTCGCCGGCCATTTTCATCACCAGATTTCCGCCCAAGGAATACCCGACAACAAAAATTGCAGGAAGCGAATCCCGCTCAATCAGTTCCAATAAAACAGTCCGAAGGTCTCCGGATTGTCCGGAATTATAAAGCGTCGGCGTGAGGTGTTCCGTGCCGCCGCAATTGCGCAGATTCAACCGAACCGCATTCCATCCGGCGATGAAAGCGCGCTCGGCAAGGCCCATCATGTAGCCGGAGCGGCTGGACCCTTCGAGGCCATGAACCGTGATCAGGGTCGGAGCATTTTTAGGCTCGCTTTGCCAGTGATACTCTCCGAGAATACGCGTGCCGGGCTCGACCTCGAATTCGCGCGCGACGGCTGGCGGCAGCCGCGGAAACCGGCGCGGCCAGAAAGCGGTTGCGAACGTTTGCGCGTGAGGCCCGCGAAAGAGCAGGTGGGGCGAGAAGGATTCCATGTGAAGACCAATTCTACGCGAATACTGAACGACTGCATAACCAGGACGCGGGAAAAATCGTGTAGCAGAGGCACTCCTGACTGTGCGGTGTTTGCAATCGTTAGCTCGAACCGAGGCCCTATTTTCGGCGTACAAACCCGCACAGGCAGGAGTGCCTGTGCTACGAAAACCCATTCGAGTCACCTTCTTCCGAGCTATGTAACGCCACCGGCGGAATCTCTTCAGGGCCGCCGGCGCTGCTTGATTTCACTCTTCCCAGCGCATAAAATGACGCTTCACCAATGAATCTCAGTTGTCGCGCAGTCCCCACGTTTCACTGCCCAGCGGCCGTCCGCTGGGCTGCGCTGTTTTAAGGGGTCAATCTTCAACGCTCTTCTAAGCGTACAAGGAGAAGTGAATGGAAGGACCGATTGTCGAAGGGCTGACATTTGACGACGTGCTGCTGGTGCCCGGGAAGTCGTCCGTGCTGCCCGCCGAAGTCACTACGAAGACGCAATTGACACGGAAGATTGCGTTGAACGTTCCCCTGGTTTCAGCGGCCATGGATACCGTTACGGAGTCGCGCCTGGCCATCGCCATGGCGCGGCAGGGCGGACTGGGATTTGTCCATCGCAGCATGCCAGTGGACCGCCAGGCCGAAGAGGTGGACCGGGTCAAGCGGTCAGAAAGCGGAATGATCGTTGACCCCGTGACGATTTCGCCGGAACTGACGGTGCGCGAAGCGATGGACATCATGACCAAGTACCGCGTCTCCGGCCTGCCGGTAACGCGCGGGGCGCGCCTCGTCGGCATTCTGACGAACCGCGATTTGCGCTTCGAGAAAAATCTCGATCAGCCCGTCAGCGCCGTCATGACCAAGGACCACCTGGTGACCGTCCCGGTGGGCACGACGCTCGAAGAGGCCGAACGCATTTTGCAGAAGCACAGGATTGAAAAACTCCTCGTCGTGGATGCCGAGTTCCGACTCAAGGGCCTGATCACCGTAAAAGACATCCAGAAAAAACTGGAATTCCCGAATGCCGCAAAGGATGACCAGGGCCGCCTGCTCGTTGGCGCGGCTATCGGAGCCACCGGAGATTTTCTCGAGCGCGCCGTGGAACTGGCGCGGACCAAAGTGGATGTTCTGGCCATAGATACCGCACATGGGCATTCCACGCGCGTCATGGAGGCGATCCGCACGGTGAAGCAGCGCCTGCCCGACATGCAATTGATCGCCGGAAACGTGGGCACCTTCGAGGGCGCGCGCGACCTGATTGCGCTGGGCCTCGATGGAATCAAGGTTGGCATTGGGCCCGGCTCGATCTGCACGACACGCGTCGTGACCGGCGCGGGCGTTCCGCAAATCACGGCGATCATGGATGCAGCTCGCGCGGCCAAGGGCACCGGCGTGCCCGTGATCGCCGACGGAGGAATCAAGTACTCCGGCGACATCACCAAAGCCATCGCAGCGGGCGCGGCGGTAACGATGCTGGGTGGCCTCTTTGCGGGAACCGAAGAGTCGCCGGGAGAGACGATCCTCTACCAGGGCCGCACATTCAAGTCTTACCGCGGCATGGGCTCACTCGGCGCAATGACCGCCAGCTCAGCCGCTGCCGACCGCTACGCGCAGGAAGGCGCGGCACGCGGAAAAACCGTCCCGGAGGGCGTGGAAGGGCGCGTCCCCTACAAAGGGTCGTTGAATGCCCTCGTGGACCAGCTCGTGGGAGGCCTCAAGAGCGGCATGGGCTACTGCGGAGTGGCGACGCTAGCGGAATTGCAGGAGCGGGCCCGGTTTGTGCGGATCACTTCGGCGGGCCTGCGCGAAAGCCACGTGCACGATGTGATCATTACGCGCGAGGCGCCGAATTATCAGGTCGAATAATGCGCCGTTGGAATCGTCTGAAACAGTGGCTGCCGGCGATTCTATGGGCCATTGTGATTTCGTTGGCCTCCACCGACGCCTTCTCTTCGAGCCACACCTCCACCGTTTTTTTTCCTTTATTGCGTTGGCTGTTTCCGAGCGCCAGCCCGGAAGCCCTGGAGCGCATGCACTTCTTCATCCGGAAGTCGGCGCACTTTACGGAATATTTTGTGTTCAGCGTGATCCTGCTGCAATCGCTGAGGGGAGAGGAACGCGGCTGGCGGCTGCGCTGGGCGATTTGGGCGGTGGCGATCGCCGCGGAATATTCCGCGCTGGATGAATTCCACCAATCGTTCGTGCCGAGCCGTACGGCGTCGCCCTGGGATTCGCTGCTCGATACCACAGGCGCGGCGGCGGCTCAGGTCGTGCTGGGATTGTGGAGGTTCGTAAGGCGGCGCCTCGTGAATCGTGATTTGTGATTCGTGAATCGTGAGGAACCGACGCGGAGTCGATTGCATCCCGCTTAATGCCGGTTGAAAAGAAAAGGCCCAACTTCAAAGAAGTTGGACCTTTGCAATTCTAACCAGTCTTGGGCGGCTCGGAATCGGTTTTGCACAAATCACGATTCACGAATCACGGGTCACTACGCTCCGACCTTCTCCTCTTTCTTCTCCTCGGGCACAGCTTCCGGCGCCGCGGCTTTTTCCTTCTTTTCCCGTTTTTTCAGTTTCGAGCCGAGCAATTCGAGGATGGCCAGGTCCGCACCGTCGCCGATGCGGAAGCCGGCGTGAATGATGCGCGTGTAACCGCCGGCGCGGCCGGAAAACCGCGGAGCGATATCGGTAAAGAGTTTTTTCGTGGCGCCGGGCGTCATGAGATAAGAGGCGGCCTGGCGGCGCGCGTGCAGATTATCGCGCTTGCCGAGCGTGATCATCTGCTCGACGATCGGCTTGGCGGCCTTCGCGCGGGTCAGCGTGGTGGTGATGCGCTCCTTCTCGATCACGTTCGTGACGAGATTGCGCAGCGTCGCCCGGCGATGCGCCGGTTGACGTCCAAGTTTGGAACCGTAGTTACGATGTCGCATGAATGATTCCCGGGGCTCTTACAGGCCCGCGGTTTCCTCCGGTGTCGGCGGCGCCGTCTGGCTGGGAAGCGGCGGCCAGATGATGCGGCCGTGCTCGTCAAACTTCATGCCCAGGCTCAAGCCCATCTTGTGGAGGATGTCCTTGATCTCATTGAGTGATTTTCTGCCGAAGTTTTTCGTCTTGAGCATTTCGTTTTCGCTCTTCTGCACGAGTTCGCGAATGGACTGAATGTTCGCGTTCTTCAGGCAGTTGTAGGAGCGCACGGAGAGTTCGAGTTCCTCGACCGAGCGGTCCAGATGCTCGACGCGCGGATCGTTGTAGGATTCGACGGACTCCTCGACCATTTCGGGCTGTTCCTCGAAGTTGATGAAGATGCTCATGTGATCCTTCACGAGCTTCGAGGCAAGGCCGATCGCGTCCTGCGGGGTAATCGCGCCGTTAGTCCAGACTTCCAGGTTGAGCTTTTCGTAGTCGGTCATCTGGCCAAGACGAGCCGCTTCGACGGCGTAGTTCACCTTGCGCACCGGCGAGTGGACCGAATCCACCGGAATGTAGCCGATCGGAAGATCTTCGTCGAAATTACGGTCGGCCGAGACGTAGCCGCGGCCGTTCTTGACGCGCATTTCCAGTTGCAGCTTGCCGCCTTCGTTCACCGTGGCGATATAGACGGTCTTGTCGAGGACAGCAAAATCGGCGTCCTCTTCGATCGTCGCGGAGGTGACCACACCGGGATTTTCGACATTGATAAAAATGGTTTTCGCCTGATCGTTGTTGAGCTTCAGGGGAACCTGTTTCAGGTTGAGAATGATGTCGGTGGCATCTTCCACGACACCGGGAATCGAAGAAAACTCGTGAAGCACGCCTTCGATCTTCACCGCCGTGATGGCCGCGCCTTCAATCGAGCTCAAAAGAGCCCGGCGAAGCGCGTTGCCCACGGTCGTACCCCATCCGCGCTCAAAGGGCTGCGCGGAAAATTTTCCAAACTTGTCGGTCAGCGACTCGAGCTCGGCCGCCAGCCGCTTCGGCTTCTGAAAACCTTTCCACATCTGTTTAGTCCTTCCTCCCCGCTCTTGCGGGGATTTAAAAGTCGTTGCCTGGGCGCGGCCCGTCAAGGCCGCGGCGGCCGGTGTTACTTCGAGTACAGCTCGACGATGAGCTGCTCGGTGATGGGCGGTGTCGTGACGTTCTCGCGCTTGGGCAGCGCCACGACGCGAGCCTTGAACGTCTCGCGGTCAATTTCGAGCCACGGCACGGCGTTCTGGCTCTGCGCGACATTCCGCGCTTCCAGAACCATCGTGTTTTCGTGCATCTTTCCCTTCAGCGAAATCTCTTCGCCCACGCCGACGAGATAGGAAGGAATATTGACCTTCTTGCCGTTGATCAGCACATGCCCGTGGAGGACGATCTGCCGCGCCTGCGAACGCGAACTGGCAAATCCCGACCGCCACACGGCGTTGTCGAGACGCCGCTCAAGCATCACAATGAGATTTTCACCCGTGGGTCCCTGCGCACGCTCGGACTTTTCCACGTAGTTCCGGAACTGGCGTTCCAGAAGCCCGTAGGTGCGCTTCACCTTCTGCTTCTCGCGCAACTGCAATCCGTATCCCGCCAGCTTTTTCACCCGGCGCGACTGGCCGTGCTGCCCCGGAACAAAGTTGCGCTTTTCGATGGCGCACTTTTCCGTAAAGCAACGCAGCCCTTTTAAGAACAGCTTCTGCCCTTCCCTGCGGCAGAGCCGGCAAACCGCTTCACGATGACGAGCCAAATGCGTATCTCCTTATATTAGGCGGGCTCCAAGTAGAGCCCGCACCATCTTGCTCTCTCTCAAAACCTGGTCTTGCCTGAGCGATCCCCAATTCCTGCGTCAGACCCGGCGGCGCTTCGGAGGACGGCAGCCGTTGTGCGGAATCGGCGTCACGTCCTTGATGTGCACGATGTGCAGGCCCGATGAAGCGAGCGCGCGCACGGCGGACTCACGGCCCGATCCCGGACCCTTGACGCGCACTTCCACGGATTTCATCCCGTACTGATCCCGCGCCACACCGGCAGCGATGCCGGAAGCCTGCTGGGCGGCGTACGGCGTGCCCTTGCGCGATCCCTTGAAGCCGATCGAACCCGCCGAAGACCACGAAACGGTCCGGCCATCCGGCCCGCAGATCGTGATGATCGTGTTGTTGAATGTCGCCTGAATATGCGCCACGCCATGCGGCACGACGCGCTTCTCGCGCTTCTTCTTGAACTCTTTTTTGCGCTTGGACGCTTTTGCCGGCGCTTCAGTGGCGGCATTCTGCTGCTGTGGTTCCTTTGCCAAGTCAGTGCTCCCTCTGGCGGGCTCCAAATAAAACCCGCTTCACAAACAGTTCCAAATCCTTCAAAAGCCTTCGCCCGGCTGAAAATTTCCGCTTCCGGCGGGCTCCAAGTAGAGCCCGCACCGGTTTCCGGCGGGCTCCAAGTAGAGCCCGCACCCGCGGGCGTTACTTACGCGCGGCGACCTTCTTCTTTGCCGCGACCGCGCCCTTGCGCGGACCTTTCCGCGTGCGGGCATTCGTGTGCGTCCGCTGCCCGCGCACCGGAAGATTCCGGCGATGCCGCAATCCGCGGTAGCACTGAATTTCAATAAGCCGGCGAATGTTCATCTGGATCTCCTTGCGGAGATCGCCTTCGACGCGGCCTTCGGATTCAATCGCCTGGCGCAGGCGGTTGACTTCTTCCTCGGTCAGGTCCTTGACCTTCTTCGTGTGTTCCACATCCGCCTTGGTGCAAAGCGCCAGCGCGCGCGGCTGTCCGATTCCATATATGGACGTGAGGCCGACCCAGATGCGCTTATGCAGCGGAAGATCCACTCCAGCAATGCGTGCCATGCGTGCTCCTTGATTCTTCTGACTTCTATCCCTGGCGCTGCTTGTGCTTGGGGTTGACGCAAATCACGCGCACCACCCCGCGCCGGTGAATGACCTTGCACTTGTCGCAAATTTTCTTTACCGATGCCCTGACTTTCATCTCGTGCTCCTGACTCTGATTCCCTACTTGTAGCGGTAGACGATGCGGCCGCGCGTAAGGTCGTACGGCGAAAGCTCGACCGCGACCTTGTCTCCGGCCAGTATACGGATGAAATTCTTCCGCATCTTTCCGGAAATGTGAGCAAGCACACGATGCTTGTTCTCGAGCTCGACCCGGAACATCGCGTTCGGCAGCGGCTCAATCACCGTGGCCATGACTTCAATGGCGTCTTCCTTCGGATTGGACGCGTCAGCCTTGCGTTTTTCTTGTTCCGGTCCTTTGACCATATATCCTCTCGCGCCGCCTACCAAGACGGTCCCTGCAGTTCGTCGGGACGCGTCAAAATCCATGGCCCCTTTGCGGTGACCGCCACTGTATGCTCAAAGTGCGCGGACTTCGTGCCATCCACCGTCACCGCGGTCCAATCATCGCTGAGCACTTTGACGTCAGGCCGGCCGATATTCACCATCGGTTCGATGGCGAAGACCATGCCTTCCTGCAATCGCGGGCCGCGTCCAGGTTCGCCGTAATTCAGCACATTGGGCTCCTCATGAATGTGGGTCCCGATCCCGTGTCCGCACAGATCGCGCACCACCGAGTACCCATGCTTCCGCTCGGCCCAGTCCTGCACGGCCGCCGAAATGTCCGACAGCCGGTTGCCCACGCGAACTTTTTCAATCGCCAAATCGAGTGACTCGCGCGTGACCCTCAAGAGCTTTTGCAGCTCGGGAGTAATCTCTCCCACCGGGACAGTAACGGCCGCATCCGCGTAATACCCGGCGTGCTCGACGCCAAAGTCCAGCGAGATAATGTCGCCTTCCTCGAGGCGGCGCGACTTCGAGGGTATCCCGTGCACGACTTCCGAATTCACCGAGGTGCACAGCGTCGCCGGATATCCCCGGTAATTCTTGAATGCCGGCCGCGCCTTCAGTTCCCTGGTCCGCCTCTCGGCGTAATCGTCCAGATCCTTCGTGGTGATTCCCGCTTTCACAATTCCCTTCAGTTCGTCTAGCACTTTCCAGAGCACCAGCCCGGCATGATGCATTTTTTCGAGTTCCGCCTGGGACCTGCAAACGATCATCGGGCTTCTTTCGCTCCGTTCAAAATCCTGTTGATGCTCGCCGTCACATCGTCGGCGCCGGCCATGGCGTCCACGGCGCTCAATTGCTTGCGCGACTGGTAGTACTCGACGAGCGGCCGGGTCTGCTTTTCATACGTGGCCAGACGCTCACCGATTACGCCCTCGGTGTCATCCGGACGGTGCAAGAGCGCGCTACCGTCCACGTCGCAAACACCCTGCTGCTTCGGCGGGCGGTCATAAATATTGTAAATATGCCCGTTCGCCTTGCAAATCCTGCGTCCCGTGAGCCGCCTCAACAACAGTTCGGGCTGCACGACCATGTGCAGGACAACCGTGCTCCCGAAATGGATTCTTCGGCAAATCCGCTCGAGATCATCGGCCTGCGCCAATGTGCGCGGAAAGCCGTCAAAAACAAACCCGTCCTTGCAATCGGGCTCGGCGATCCGCTCTTCCACCATCTGGAGAACGAGGTGGTCTGGAACGAGTTCTCCGTGTTCCATGAGCGGCTTCGCTTTCCGGCCAATCTCTGTTCCTAGCCGGATATTTTCGCGCAGCATGTCGCCCGTCGAAAGGTGCGGCAGGCGATACCGCTCAGCGACGCGCTGAGCCTGCGTTCCCTTGCCGGCGCCCGGAGGTCCCAGAAAAATGACGGCGTGCCCGAGCCTCTTGGATTCCCTTGCCCAGTTCCGATCAGCCGTAGCGGCGTCCACGAAGTTTTCCCTTCTTCACAAAACCTTCGTAGTTTCTCATTACCAACTGCGCTTCAATCTGCTGCACCGTGTCCATGGCCACGCCCACGACGATCAGCAAAGAAGTGCCGCCGAAATAGAAATTAACCTTCAGGCCCTCGAGCACGAATCGCCACATATGATTGTCAAACCAGTTGCCAACCAGCCATAAATGCTGCAAATGAATGCCCGTCATCAGCCATTCCGGGAGCAGGCAAACCGCGGCCAGGTACACACCGCCGACAAACGTCAGCCGGCGCAGGACGCGGTCAATATGGTCGGAGGTGTTGCGCCCTGGGCGGATACCGGGAATAAAGCCCCCATACTTCCGCATGTTGTCGGCCAGCTCAGTGGGATTGAAAACGATACCCACGTAGAAAAAGGCAAAGGTGATGATCAGAGTGATGTAGACCAGGATGTAGAGCGGCTCGCCCCACGAGAGGTTCGTCGCCACGGCATCCACGACTTTGAATCTGCGTCCGAGGAACAAGTTGATTGTTCCCGGGAACGTCAGGAGAGAGCTCGCAAAAATCGGCGGGATCACTCCGCCGGAATTGACGCGCAGCGGCAGGTAGGTCATCTGGCCGCCCATCATGCGGCGTCCCATGACGCGCTTGGCGTATTGCACGGGGATGCGCCGCTGGCCACCTTCCACGAAGACGATGACGCCGATGACTCCGATCATCATGGCCATCATAAAAATCAGCGCCAGACCAGTGAACGGTCCCCACTGCGCCGTCCTGAACTTATCGAACAGGTCCGCCACCGCGCGCGGCAAACCGACCACGATGCCGGCAAAAATAATCAGCGACATGCCGTTGCCCACGCCGCGCTCGGTAATCTGTTCGCCGAGCCACATGATGAAGGCCGAGCCGGTCGTCAGCGTCAGGATCGTCATCAACACAAAAGCAATTCCGGGGTTGTAGACCAGCGGCTGGTTGTTCGGCCCGCCGGACTTCTCGAGAGTGATGGCAATCGAGAACGACTGCACCACGCTCAATAGAATCGTCAGATACCGCGTGTATTGCGTGATTTTCCTGCGGCCGAGTTCGCCCTCTTTTTGCAGGCGCTCGAGGTACGGCCACACCACCGTCATCAGCTGCAGGATGATTGAGGCCGTGATATACGGCATGATGCCCAAGGCAAAAATCGTCAGCCGGCGGAAGTTGCCGCCGCTGAACAGGTCAATCACACCGAGCACGGAACCCTGATTTTGATTGAAAAACTGCGCCAGAACGTCCGTATTGATTCCCGGCGTCGGCAAAAACGCGCCGAGCCGGTACACCGCCAGCATCGCAAGCGTGAAGAACAGCCGCTTGCGCAGGTCCGGAATGCGGAACATGTTGGCGAATGCTTCAAAAAACTGGTTCATGACAGAATCTCGGCCTTGCCTCCCGCCTTGGTGATCTTTTCCTCGGCGGATTTGCTGAATTTATGCGCGCGCACGGTCAACGCGGATTTGAGTTCCCCGTCGCCGAGCACTTTGATTTCGGAACGCACCTGGCGGATCAGCCCGGCGGCGATCAGAAGCTCGGGCGTCACGGTCTCTCCCGCAGGAAACAGGTTTAGCATTTCCACATTCACCACGGCGTATTCGCTGTGCGTGGGATTGTGGAAGCCGCGCTTCGGGATGCGACGGCGCAGCGGCATCTGGCCGCCCTCAAACCCCGGCCGGCGCGAATAGCCCTTGCGCGATTTCTGGCCCTTGTTGCCGCGGCCCGATGTGCGGCCAAGCTTTGACCCGATTCCGCGGCCCACGCGCACCTTGCGGTGGCGCGAGCCTTTTGGCGGCCTCAAACTGGATAGATTCACTGCCATAGTTTCCTCGATCTCCGGCTCCGATACTGTTCCGGCCGCGCTATTCCTGCGCTTTATTCCTGCACTTCCACAAGGTGCCGAACCTTATGAATCATTCCGCGGACAGCCGGCGTATCTTCCCGCTCGACGACTTGCTGCATGCGGCGGAAGCCCAGCCCGCGGATCGTTTGCCGCATGTCCTGAGGACATGCGATAAAGCTGACCACCCACTTGATCTTTACCGTTTTCTTGGCCATAAAATCTTCCCCGGCAGAATTAATGCCCGAGTTCCTCCACCGTCTTGGAGCGAAGTTCCGCGACCTTGGCCACATCCTTGAGGCGAAGCAGCGCGTCAAACGTGGCCTTGATGACATTGTGCGGATTCGACGTGCCGATGGATTTCGTCAGCACATTGGAGATGCCCGCGACTTCCATCACGGCCCGCACTGGTCCGCCGGCGATGATGCCGGTTCCCTCGGACGCCGGTTTCAGCAGCACTTGCCCCGAACCGAATAGGCCCAGCACCTGATGCGGAATCGTGGTGCCCTTCAGGTTAAGGCGGATCAAGTTTTTCTTGGCTTGCTCGATCGCCTTGCGGATGGCCATGGGCACTTCGCGGGCCTTGCCCATGCCGAACCCGGCGTGGCCCGCCTGGTCTCCCACCACAACAAGAGCGGAAAAGCTGAGGTTCTTTCCTCCCTTGACCACCTTGGTGACGCGCTGGATCGCCACGACCTGATCCTTCAGATTGTTGGCGTTCACATTGAGGTTCCGCCGGACCGAGAGAGTATCTTTGAGAATGTGTTTGGACATAAACTTTAGAATTTCAACCCCGCTTCCCGGGCCGCTCCGGCCAGGGCTTCCACTCGACCGTGGTACATGTAACCGCCGCGGTCGAACACGACGGCTTCGATTCCTGCGGCGCGGGCGCGTTCGGCGACTTTTTTGCCAATCACTTTCGCCCCGGCAATGTTGTTGCCGCCCTTGAGCTCCTTGCGAATCTCTTTGTCCACGGAACTCGCGGAGATCAGCGTGCGTCCGCTGCGGTCGTCAATCACCTGCGCGTAAATATGGCCATTCGAGCGGTAGACGCAAAGCCGCGGACGCTCGGGCGTCCCGACGACGCGCATGCGCACGCGCCGGTGAATGCGCTGGCGGTGCAAGTCCCGCGATAGTTTTCGTACCGGTACAGTTGCCACGATGCTCTCCTTCAATCCTTCTCGAACTTAAAACCGCTCGAACTCAAAGCCCCTTCAAACTCAAAAACAGCCAAGGCTCACGACTGAGCCAGCGCGGAAAATTAAGCGCCCGGCTTGGTGGCGGCGCCGGCTTTTCCGGCCTTCTTCTTCAAGCGCTCGCCGGTGATGCGGATACCCTTTTGCTTGTAGGGGTCCGGCGGCCGAAGCGAACGAATGTTGGCGCATACCTGCCCGACCTGACCGCGGTCGGCGCCCGATACGACGAGGTGCGTCTGCTTATCCACCGAAATCGTGATTCCTTCCGGAATCGGAAACACGACAGGATGCGAATAGCCGAGGGCGAAGCTGACCATCTTGCCCTTGAGCTCCGCGCGATATCCCACGCCGACGATGTCCATATCTTTCTTGAAGCCCGTGGTGACGCCCGTAACGGCGTTGGCGACAAGAGCGCGCGCGAGGCCATGCAGCGCGGCCTGCTCGTCCGACTGCCGGATCGCGTGCAGCTCCGATCCCTTCTGTTCCAGGCTGATTCCGCCCGGCAAATTCACTTTCAATTTGCCCTTGGGGCCCTGCACTTCCACCGCGGTCGGGGCGATCTGGATCTTCACACCCGCGGGCACGGCTATCGGTTTTTTTCCAATGCGCGACATAGCTCTCCTGCCAGTCTCTCCTCGAACTCTCTACCAGACTCTTTTTCTACCAAACTTCGCACAGGACTTCCCCGCCCACATTTTGCTTGCGCGCGGCGCGTCCGGTCATGACGCCCTTGGGCGTCGTCATAATGCTGGTGCCCATTCCGCCCATGATGGGCCGGATCTCCACAGCGCCCTTGTAGCGGCGGCTGCCGGGCTTGGACACGCGGCGCAGGTCCGTGATGACGCTGCGGCGGTCCGGCGTATACTTCAGGAACACGCGCAGAGTCTTGCGCACCTTGTTCTCGTCGACCAGCTTGTAGGTCGAAATATAGCCTTCTTCCTTCAGAATGCGCGCGATCTCGGTCTTCAACTTCGAGTTCGGAATATCCACGCGGGCATGGCGCGCTTTGGCGGCATTGCGAATCCGCGTCAACAGATCGGAAATGGGATCAGTCTGCATAGTTCCTTTTTCTGGGCGGGCTGTACTTGCAGCCCGCACCCGCTTTTTACCAGCTTGCCTTCACCACGCCGGGAATCTCCCCGCGCAGCGCATGGGCGCGGAAACAGATGCGGCACATCTGGAACTTGCGCAAGTATCCGCGCGGGCGGCCGCACAGGCGGCAGCGGTTGCGAATACGGCATTTGAACTTCAACTTCTTCCGCATCTTGGCGAATTGTGAATCTCGCGCCATATCATCTCCTCGGTTCTTCTGAATTCTGCGAGCGCAGCGGCACACCCAGAAGCTTCAGAAGCTCGCGGCCTTCTTCATCGTTCTTGGCCGTCGTCGTCAGGGTGATGTTCATGCCCTTGATCTTGTCCACGCGCGTGTAGTCAATTTCCGGAAACACAAGCTGGTCCTTGAGCCCCAGCGTGTAGTTGCCGCGCCCGTCAAACGCGTTGGGCGGCAGCCCGCGGAAGTCGCGCACGCGGGGCAGCACCACGTTGCACAGCCGGTCGAGAAATTCGTACATGCGGTCGCCGCGCAGCGTGACGCAGCAGCCGATGGGCATGCCGCGGCGAATCTTGAAATTCGCGATGGATTTCTTGGCGCGCGTGACGATCGGCTTCTGGCCGGTAATCTGCCCCAACTCGATGACGGCGACGTCCAGCAGCTTCACGTTCTGGCTGGCCTCGCCCATGCCGATGTTGACGATCACCTTCGACACTTTCGGCACGGCCATCGGGTTGTCCCACCCGAAACGCTTCATCAGCGCGGGAACCACTTCCTTGCGATACTGTTCGTGCATTCGGCTCATCATGATTCCGTCTCTCGTTCCGTTCCTTTTCTTCTAATGGTCCGCTTACTTCTCGAGCGGATTGTCGCAGCGGCGGCAGACGCGCTGTTTGGTGCCGTCGGCGAGAACCTTGTGTCCCACGCGCGTGCCCTTGTTGCAGGCCGGGCACAGGAGCAGCACATTGGAAATCGCGATCGGCCCTTCTTTTTCCACGATCCCGCCCTTGATATTCTTTTGCGGGTTGGGGCGCGTGTGGCGCTTGATGATCCCCGCGTGCTCGACCATGATCGTGCGCTTGGCCGGATACACTCCCAGGACTCGTCCCGTCTTGCCGCGGTCGCGTCCCGACATCACGCGCACCTGGTCGCCTTTGCGGATTCCCGCGGTGGTCGCCGGCGTCTCATTCCGTCTTCTTACAATCGGCATTACCAAACCTCCGGCGCGAGCGAAACAATCTTCGCAAACTTCTTTTCGCGCAATTCGCGCGCCACGGGACCGAACACGCGCGTTCCCACCGGCTCGTTCGCGTCGTTGATCAGTACGGCGGCATTGTCGTCAAACCGGATGTAGGTGCCGTCCTTGCGGCGGTGCTCCTTGCGCGTGCGCACCACCACGGCCTTCACCACCGAGCCTTTTTTGACCTGGCTGTCGGGCGCGGCTTCCTTTACCGCGGCCGTAATCACGTCGCCGAGCCCGGCGCGGCTGCCGGCGTCGCCGCCGAGCGGGAGAATACATGTTATCTGGCGGGCCCCGGAATTATCGGCCACAGTGAGCCAGCTTCGCATCTGAATCATGGCAGTTGTCCTTATCCAAATCCAAAATCGTTCGCGAGCAGCTTATTCCACGCGCCTGCTGCGGGTGACCACTTCGGCCAGCCGCCAGCGCTTCAGCTTCGAGATCGGCCGGGTTTCGACGATTCGCACCGTGTCGCCCGGGCGCGCCTGGCGCTCTTCGTCATGCGCGTAAAACTTCTTCGTCTTCCGGATCACGCGGATATACAGGTTGTGCTTCACCAGGCGCGTGACCTTGACCACAATCGTTTTTTCCATCTTTGCGCTGGTCACGACGCCCGTAAGTTCGTGCCGCTGGTGCCGCGCGGATTGTGCCGCTTGTTCAGTTGCCATTTTGCTTCCTCAATTCACGCTCCCGCAGAAGAGTCTTGACGCGTGCCAGATCCTTGCGCGCTGACCGCAGCTTGGTGACCGCTTCGGCCTGCCCGGTGGAAAGCTGAAAGCGCAGCCGGAACACCTGTTCGGCCAGTTCGTTCTGCCGCTGGCTGAGCTCCGCCGTATCCTGATCCCGCATTTTTTCAATCCGCTTGGGCATCACAGGCCTCCCGCGCGGCTGACGAACTTGGTATGAATCGGCAGTTTGTGCGCCGCCAGTTCCATCGCTTCCTGCGCCGTCGCCAGATCCACTCCGGCCATTTCAAACATGATGCGGCCGGGCTTCACCACCGCGACCCAGCGCTCCGGCGCGCCCTTGCCCTTGCCCATGCGGGTTTCCGCGGGCTTCTTCGTGAACGGCTTGTCCGGAAAAATCCGGATCCACAGCTTTCCGCCGCGCTTGATGAAGCGGGTAATGGCCACGCGCGAAGCCTCGATCTGCCGGTCGGTAATCCACGCGGGCTCGAGCGCCTTCAGTCCATACTCACCGAAAGACAGCGTGCTGCCGGTCCACGCCTTCCCGGCGCGCCGGCCGCGCTGCTGCTTGCGGTACTTCACTTTCTTAGGCATTAACATCGCTATCGTCCCTCAATCCCGCCGAAATCCGTTTTGCCTGCCGGAGCTAGTCCGCCGCTACCGGCGCGAGTTCCTGCTTTTTGGTGCCGCGTTCAGGGATCTTTTCTCCCTGATAGACCCAGCACTTCACGCCAATGATTCCATACGTCGTAAGCGCCTGGGCGAAACCATAATCAATGTCCGCGCGCAGCGTTTGCAGCGGCAGCCGCCCCTGCAGGTACCATTCCTTGCGCGCGATTTCCGCGCCATTCAGCCGGCCCGCCACGCGGATCTTGATGCCCTTGCAGCCAAAGCGCAGCGCCGAGTCCACCGCCTTGCGCATCGCCCGCCGGAATGCCACGCGCTTTTCCAGTTGCAGCGCGATCGATTCGGCGACCAGTTGCGCGTCCAGTTCCGGGCGGTGCACTTCCTGAATATCAATGTGCACTTCGCGCTTGGTCCGCTTTTGAATTTCGGCCTTCAGCTTGTCAATCTCCGCGCCCTTGCGGCCGATGATGATGCCGGGCCGCGCGGTGTAGAGCCGTACGACCAGCTTGTTGGCCGCGCGCTCGATGTCAATCGAGCTGATGCCCGCGGACTTCAGGCGGTCCTTCAACTGCTCGCGCAGCTTCACGTCTTCGTGGAGCAGGTCGGCGTAATCGCGGTCCGCGTACCACCGGGATTTCCAGGGCTTGTTGTAGCCCAGGCGAAATCCGTATGGATGTGTCTTCTGTCCCAAAGCTTCCTCCCCGCTACTTCCTGGACTTTCCGGCCGGCCGTTTCTTCTTGCCGGTAAGCGCCTGGCGAGCCTTCTTGACAGCCCCCACGACGCCCTTCTGCGATTCAGCTTCCGCGGCAGCCGCGGCGATTCTTTCCTGGGCCGCCACATGGTGCTCGGCGACACCCACGATAATGTGGCAGGTGCGCCGCTGATAGCGGAACGCCCGGCCCATCGGCGCGGGGCGCAGCCGCTTCCAGCGCGACCCTTCATTCACGAAGCAGTTCGATACATACAGGTGATCCACGTCGAGCGACGCGCCCGCATCCTCGGCCTTGCGTTCGGCGTTGGCAATGGCGCTGCGCAAAACTTTTTCGACGTCCCGCGTGGCCCGCTTCTTCGCGAAGCGCAGAATCTGCAGCGCCGCTTCCGCGCGTTGCCCGCGAATCAGGTCCACCACGAGGCGAACCTTTTGCGGCGACATGCGCACGTGCTTCGCCATCGCTACTGCTTCAATTGCCGGAGCCTGCATAAGTTCATTGGCCATGGATTACGCCTTCGGCGCTGGTGCTGCGCCGCCTCCGGCGGCCGGTGCCGCCCCTGCCGCCGGCGCCCCTGCCACGCCCGCCGCCTTCTCCAGAGCTGCCTTGACCGAGTGGCCCTTGAACGTCCGCGTCCCCGCGAACTCGCCGAGCTTGTGCCCGATCATCTGTTCGGTGACGTACACGGGGATGAATTTCCGCCCGTTGTGCACGGCAATGGTGTGGCCGATCATCTCCGGCAGAATCGTGGACCGGCGCGACCAGGTCTTGATCACTTTCTTTTCATTGCGCGAGTTCATTCCTTCCACCTTTTCGCGAAGGTGGCCGTCAATGAACGGGCCTTTTTTGAGCGAGCGTCCCATTGTTTCTCCCTGCTCCTCGAATCTTTATTCTTCGACGCGGCGCTGCTTGACCCACTGGGCGCGCCGGAGTTTCTTGAATCCCCGCACGGGCCCCGGAACGCGGTGCGACAGCGGGCAGAACGGGCAGACAAAGCGCGTCCCTTGCGCGTTCGGAGCCGTCTCGACACTGACAGCCCAGCCGGGCTTGCACAGCCGGTACAGCACCTGCACCGGAGGCGCCGCGACAAACCGCGCCGCGGGCTTCACGGGCTTTGCGGGCCGCGCCGCGCGCACGGGCTTGCGCCGCCGGGCCACGCGTCTCGTAGCCGGTCGTGCTCTCCTCGTTCGTGTTGCACTCATGTTCATTGTCTCAACTTGCTCTCAAATACCCGCCGCGCCAGGCTGAGTATTTTTATTTCTGGTTCGTGCCGGGTTCTCCCCGGCCGTGCTGTGCGGGCGAGCGTTCCGCCCGGATTAAGGCTTGCGCCGCTGGACAATATGCTTGTCTGTGCGCTTGTTGTTCCGCGTCTTCGCGCCCAGAGTCGAAAAGCCCCAGGGCGTCTGCGGGTGGTTGCCCTTCACGCGGCCTTCGCCTCCGCCGTGCGGATGGTCCACCGGGTTCATGGCCACGCCGCGAACGGTTGGGCGGCGTCCATGCCACCGGGTGCGTCCCGCCTTGCCGTAAGTCACATTCTCGTGATCCAGATTGCCGACCTGTCCAATCGTCGCCATGCAATCCAGCCCGAACTTGCGAACCTCGCCGGACGGCAGCTTGACGAGAGCGATGTCGCCCTCTTTGCTCAACAGCTGCGCCGAGCCGCCTGCCGCGCGCACAATCTGCGCACCCTTGCCGGGCTGCAATTCCAGGTTGTGCAACTGCGTTCCGGGCGGGATAAACCGGATCGCCATCGCGTTTCCCGGAAGAATGTCCGCGCCTTCGCCTGTCTGCACCGTCGCTCCGACTTCGAGGCCGATGGGATGCAGGATGTAGCGCTTCTCGCCATCGGCGTAGTGCAGCAGCGCCAGGCGCGCCGAGCGGTTCGGGTCGTATTCAATCGCCGCTACCTGCGCTGGAATTCCCTTTTTCTCGCGGCGGAAATCGATGGCGCGATACTGCTTCTTGTGGCCGCCGCCGCGGTGCCAGATCGTGATTTCGCCGTGGGCATTGCGTCCGCCCGTGCGCTTCTTCGGCTCGACCAGCGACTTCTCCGGCTCCTGCTTCGTGATCTCGCTCTTGTCGAGCATGGTCAGGAAGCGCCGTGACGCTGTATATGGATTAAAGCTCTTCAGTGCCATAACTGTACTCTCTTCCCCTGGCACGCTCCGCAGGTCCCCGCTGACGGGCTGTCCTGCTTGCGTGCCCCCGAAAACCCGGGCTACAGATTGTCCGCGTACTCGATCATCTTTTCGCCGGCCGCCAGCTTGACATAGGCCTTCTTCCAGTCGCGGCGGAAGCCTTCCGCACGCCCGCGCCGGCGAAACTTCCCGTGAAAAATGGCCGTCCGGACAGCGGTCACCTTAACCTTGAAAATCTTCTGCACCGCTTCCTTGATCTCGGTCTTGGTCGCGCCCGGCGCGACTTCAAACACCACCGTGTGCTGGGTCTCCTTCACGCCGAGACCCTTCTCGGTGATGATCGGCCTGCGAATCACTTGGTACACGTTCGTGCTCATGGACTGTTCCTTATCCTGTTCCGCGGCCTACTTCTTGCCTTTGCTCTTCGCGGGCGCGTTCTTGGCCGCCGCCTTTTTTGCCGGAACTGCTTTTTTCTTTTTCGCCGGCTTTTTTGCCTGCGCGGGTTCAACAGGCGCCGCGTTCTGAATGGTCACCACGTCCGACGCGGCCGGTGCGACGCGCGGGCCAAGAGAACTGCCGAGGCGCTCGGCCGCGTCTTTCGACAGGATCAGCCGGTCATGCCGCAGGAGATCGTAAGTCTCGAGAGCATGTGAAGCGACGAGCTTCACGCCTTCGAGGTTGCGGCTGGCCAATTCCAGATTCTTGTTTTCCGCCGTTTCCACCAGCAGCATCGTCTTGGCCGCGCCGTCCAGGCGAAGCAGCGCTTCCCGGAACGCCTTCGTCTTGTGCGAATCCAGTTCCCAGCTCTCAACCACCGTCAATTTCGAGTCGGCCAGCTTTGCCGATAGCGCCGAACGCAGACCGCCAAGCACCATCTTGCGCGGCAAGCGGTAAGAGTAGCTGCGCGGTACGGGACCATGCACCGTGCCGCCCTTGCGCCAGATCGAGCTGCGGATCGAGCCGACACGCGCGCGGCCCGTGCCCTTCTGTTTCCACAATTTCCTGCCCGAGCCGGAGACTTCGCCGCGCCCCTTGGTCTTGTGCGTTCCGGCGTGCTGAGACGCCTGGTACCAGCGCACGGTCTCATGCAGCAGATTCGGATTGATCTTCGCGCCAAACACCGCGTCGGACAGATCCATCTGCCCCACGTTCTTGCCCTGAAGATTCTTTATGTCCACCAGCGCCATCGTCCGGTCCTCTGATTTCCCTTACTTCTACTTCCTTTAATTCCTGTACTTCCTGGATTTCCTTTACTTCCTCAATTTCCTTAGCTTCCTTAACTTCGCTTATTTCGCCTTCCGCGATTTGCAGATCATGAGGTAGCTGCCCACGGGCCCGGGAACCGAGCCATATACCAGTAGCAGATTTTCGTCCGCGTCCACTTTCACCACGCGCAGGTTTTTCGCGGTCACTCGCTGGTGGCCCATGTGCCCCGGGAAATGCTGCCCCGGCCAGACGCGCGAGGGAAACGAACTGCCGCCGATGCCCCCGGGAGCGCGATGATGCATCGAGCCGTGCGTTGCGTCGCCTCCTCTGTAGTGCCAGCGCTTGACGCCGCCCGCGAATCCTCGGCCCTTGCTGACGCCGATCACATCCACAAGCTCGCCCGGAGCGAACCGGTCCACCAGTACGCGGTCGCCCACTTTCGTTTCGTCGGCGGAATCTTCCAGCCGGATTTCGCCGAGACGCCGCATGGGCGCCGCGCCGGCCTTCTTGTAATGGCCGGTCATCGGCTTGTTCACGCGCTGCGGCTTGATGAATTCGACGAGGCCGAGTTGCGCGGCGTCGTAGCCGTCGGTTTCCTTTGTCCGGCGCTGCACGACCACGCAGGGGCCGGCTTGCAGCACGGTACAGCCGACCGCCGTGCCGTCGGTATTGAAGACCTGGGCCATGCCCAGCTTGATTCCCAGAATTCCATTCACTGCCATCGAAGTTCCCCGTCTCTTCCGTTTATTTCAGCTTACAGATCTCGCCTACTTCACCGCGTGTTCGCGGCCAAACGCCTTGATCTCGACGTCCACTCCGGGCGGCAGATCGAGCTTCATCAGCGCGTCCACCGTGTCCGGCGTCGGCTCGAGAATGTCAATAAGCCGCTTGTGCGTACGCATTTCGAACTGCTCGCGCGATTTCTTGTCCACGTGCGGCGAACGAAGCACGGTCCACCGGTTGATCGAAGTGGGCAGCGGAATCGGCCCGGCCACATTGGCTCCGGTGCGCTTGGCGGTCTCGACAATCTCGCGCGTGGACTGGTCGAGAATTCGGTGATCGTACGCCTTCAAACGAATGCGAATTTTTTCTCCGGCTGACATAAATTATTCGATAATCTCCGTTACCGCGCCCGCGCCGACCGTGTGGCCGCCTTCGCGAATCGCGAATCGCAATCCCTTTTCCAATGCCACCGGCGTGATCAAACTAATTTCCGCCGACACATTATCTCCCGGCATCACCATCTCCACTCCCGCCGGCAGCTTTACATCCCCCGTCACGTCCGTCGTCCGAAAGTAAAACTGCGGCCGGTACCCCGTGAAAAACGGCGTGTGCCGCCCGCCCTCTTCCTTCGTCAACACATACGCTTCCGCCTTGAACTTCGTGTGCGGCGTAATTGACCCCGGCTTGCAGATCACCTGCCCGCGCTCCACTTCTTCCTTTTCCGTGCCGCGCAGCAAGAGCCCTACGTTGTCGCCCGCCATTCCTTCATCGAGCAGCTTGCGGAACATCTCAATCCCCGTCACCACCCGCTTCATCGTCGGGCGGAATCCCACAATCTCCACTTCCTCGCCCACCTTCACCTTGCCGCGCTCCACGCGCCCCGTCACCACCGTCCCGCGCCCCGAAATCGAAAAAATATCCTCGATCGGCATCGCGAACGGCTTGTCCACGTCCCGCACCGGCTGCGGTATATTCTTGTCCACCGCTTCCATCAATTCGTCTATCGACTTCTCCCACTTCGGCTCCCCGTTCAAAGCCCCCAAAGCCGACCCGCGAATCACAGGTATCGTGTCCCCCGGAAACTGGTACAGCTTCAACAGTTCCCGCACTTCCAGTTCCACCAACTCCAGCAACTCCGGATCTTCCACCGAGTCGCACTTGTTCATGAACACCACGATCGAAGGCACGCCCACCTGCCGCGCCAGCAGAATGTGCTCCCGCGTCTGCGGCATCGGCCCGTCCGTCGCCGCCACCACCAAAATCGCTCCGTCCATCTGCGCCGCGCCCGTGATCATGTTCTTCACGTAGTCCGCGTGCCCCGGGCAATCAATGTGCGCGTAGTGCCGGTTCGCCGTCTCGTACTCCACGTGCGATACCGCAATCGTGATCCCGCGCTCGCGCTCTTCCGGCGCGTTGTCAATCGAATCAAACGCCCGAAAGGCCACCTTCGGGTTGTGCTTCGACAGCACCTTGGTGATCGCCGCCGTCAGCGTCGTCTTGCCGTGGTCAATGTGCCCGATCGTCCCGATATTCAGGTGCGGCTTGTTTCGCTCGAATTTTTCCT
>VFSW01001563.1_pt1 | contig 34940 bp, 33 predicted proteins | sample 5358111 | NCBI WGS metagenome assembly VFSW01 (sample SAMN11554181, study PRJNA540505) | mine drainage metagenome | isolation source: sediment from site ElyBrook_90M | place: USA: Ely Copper Mine, Vershire, VT | collected 2017
GTTATAAGTAACATTAAATACATAGGTCGCATCATGAATGTAGAAACAGCTCAATATCGTTATCTTACACCATGGGTCCCGTCGGCGGGTTCTGTGTCCCCCCTCAAAGTGGTCGTAAGTAGTTTTATTCATTCTGATGGTAAAGTTTTAGTGCTCCAACGGGCACGAAAAGATGAGCAACACGAGCTATGGGGAATTCCTGGAGGAAAACTTGATCAGGGTGAGCAACCCGCAGAGGGACTTTCCAGAGAACTTCTTGAGGAAACCCAAATAAGCTTTCCCCCTAATTCCTTTGAACTTCTAGGGACGGCGCTTAGCAAAACATCTTGTGATGGTCAATACGGCCTGTACGTCTATTATGTTCATCTTCCTATTCGACCGGATGTAAAGATTGATTTGGAAGAGCACTATGCTTACAAATGGGTCACAATTGAAGAGTTTGAGAGCCTTAACCTTCTTACGGCTCAATATGAAGCATATAGATTAGTCAAAGAATCACTTAATAAAATAATGAGGAAATATGAGTAGTCAACACCGTAATCCAGATATTTGCACAGTCATTAGCGGGTCTTTCCGTAAGCACTTACAAGAGATCATTACCTTGAAAAGACTTTTGGAAAAAAATGGGATTGCAGTTCTCTCTCCAGCAGGAAATATAGCCATTAATCCCGATGAAGAATTTATTATCCTAGACTCTGATCCTGTATCCAATCCAAAGCTTCTCCAAGATTCTGTTTTTGCAAAGATTCGCCAATCTACATTTATCGTCGTAGCTAACGTAGATGGATATCTTGGGAAAGCTGCCATACTAGAAATGGGATATGCCATAGCGCATGGAATTTCTATTTACACAATTGAGCCTGTGGAAGACCCTAATCTCAGTCCATATTGCCGACTTCTTAGCGAGCTGTTTAGCGAAATAGTGCTTTGAAATAACAAATCAACAAGGACATCAAAATGAAAAACCTTAATTTACTGTTTAAGGGAGATAATCTTGAGGTGCTCAAAGCCCTATTACCCACACACCTAAACCAAGTTAAATGCGTATATCTAGATCCCCCCTATAATACAGGCGTTAGCCGAAAACACTTCCGAGATGACCGAAGCAGCCATGAATGGGTAGAAATGATGCGGAAGCGCTTAAAGGTTCTCAAACAACTCCTCCGCGACGATGGATCAATTTGGATAAGTATAGATGACTCTGAGTTAGGCAATCTTAGAAAATTATGCGATGAAGTTTTTGGAAACGAAAATTTTTTAGCTACCATTGTCTGGCAGCACAAAATCAACTGGGATGGATATAAAGGTAAATTCCAATTGGATCATACTTATATCGTGGCCTACCGCAAAACAGAAAAATTTAAATTCGAAAAAAATGTAAAGCCTCGAACCGTGTGGCTCGAATCAGATGTCGGAGGCCAAGCAGATGCAATAAAAGAATCAAAGAGCCTCTTTGGCGAAAACAATACTTTTTCTACTCCAAAGCCCGAAGGTCTCATGCGTTATCTAATTGAGATCACCACAAAGAAAGGTGACATTGTGCTAGATGGTTTTTCAGGTTCTGGTACGACCGGCTCTGCGGCTCATAAGCTGGGAAGAAGGTGGATCATGATGGAAATTAATGACCAGTGCGAGAGCCATATTTTACCCAGAATGAAAAAAATTGCACAGTTACAGTCTTCGGAGTTGAAAAAGTCAAAAAAAGTTCCAAGCAGCTATTTTGCTTATTTCTCCAATATCAAAGACTATAAAGCTTTGATCAAGTAGATCTTATTTGGTCGCAATCGCCATGATGTGGGCGCTTGCGCCAATTATCGACTCTTCTGTTTCTAATAATTCAATTAGAGATAGGAGCTCCTCCCAATTTTTTGAGTCTTCCCTAAGGGTGTCTATTATGCCCGGATGCCACATAGGGCCTTCGATTCCCAAAATAGATGTATTCTTAAAGCCACAAGACTCAATTTCATTTTTCAGTTCTTGTGGACGATGAAAATATAAAAGAATTTTGGAGTTATCGCTGGGGTGTAATCCCGATTGAACATCTTGCTCCACAACCTGCAATTTTGAGTAGATACTGCTTTTATACATATTATCCATAAAGGATGTGAAACGAGAGATTGCTGAAGCAAATATAATACCACCAGATTTTAGCACTCGAAAGGCTTCTCGTAGAGCTAATTTGCGATCTTTTTCCTCGACTAAATGATAAAGAGGGCCAAAGAATAAAACCACATCAGCTGAATTGTTTGCTCTTTCGATTTTTCTAGCGTCTCCTATAGACGCACTTGCCAATTTAGCTTTGGGAAAATGTTGGCCATACTCATGGGACTGCTCAATATGAACAGCGATAGGATCGATCAGATGTACTTCATAACCGTTCTCAGCTAATGGGTATGAATAAACACCATATGCTCCACCCACGTCCAAAATAACCGCGGGTGCTGGGGGCATGGCTTTTCTTAGAATTTGTAGCGTTCGTTCTTTTTCTATGTGGGCAGCAGTTAAACGATCCTTTTCTTTGCCAAGAGAGTAGTATTTTTTTATTGCAGGATCTAAGGAGGGTTCTTTATTGCTTTTAGTCATATTTTTTATTCAATCGCATGCAATTGTCGATTTCTAATGAAAAAAAATGTTGTAAGGGAAATTATGGAAGCAAAAGAAAGTAAAAAAACAAAAGCAGCAACATCCCCAATGTGGTTTGTTAGGTAAAGGGCAAGAATTGGTGTTACCCCCCCAAGGAGGCTGTCACAAAGATTGAAACTCATTCCTATACCTGTATATCGAGTCGAAGTTGGAAATAGTTCGGCTATGAAACAAGGTAGAATTGCAAATTGTATGTTTAAAAAAACCAGCAGAATGAGTTCAAAAAGAGTTGTAAACAAAATAGACGAACTGGATGCAGCAAGATAAAAAGGATATGAAAAAACCAGTATTCCTAAAGCGCTTATCTTAAGCAATTGTCTGATTTGATATCTATCTCCTAACTTTCCGAGCAAAGGAAGAGTAATCGTTGAAATAGTCATCATTCCTATAGCAATTAATAAATTTTCCGACATGCTAATTTTCAAGACTTTATTGAAGTAAATTCCTAGAAATATTGTGAACATATAGAATCCAATTACAGCAAGAATAGAGGCGAAAAATCCAAATGCAAGATCTTTTTTATATCTATAGATGGATTCCATAATTGGCTTATGTAATACCTTCCTGTTTTCTTCTAGCCGCGTAAAGGCTGGGGTTTCTTTGAGTTTATGGCGAATGTAAAATCCTATCAAACCAAGAACGCCGCCAATAATAAAGGAAAGACGCCATCCCCAACTTATAAGAGCTTCATGAGGAATATACATTTCGAACAAATAGCACTCGACCATGCTAATGATGACACCTATTTGAGGGCCAAAGAAAGAAAAGCTGCATACATAAGATCTTCGTTCTGCCGGAGCGGACTCGGCTAAATAGCACATTGCTCCGGGAAGTTCTCCTCCCGCCGGAAGCCCTTGAAAAAACCGCAAAATACAAAGAATAATTGGACCCATTATTCCTATGCCGTTTGATGGGATGAGCCCAATGGCAAAACTTGGAAGAATCATCAAAGTTATTGATTTTACAAACGAAGTTTTTCTCCCGTAACGATCACCAATATGTCCAAATAATAAACCACCAATTGGGCGAGCAAGAAATCCAACGAAAAATATAAATAGGGTTTTCATTAACGAGACGGATTCTGAATCTGAACTAAAGAATAATTTGGAAAGTAAAGGAGCCCAGTAGACATACAGGAAGAGCTCATACCATTCTATGATTCCTCCTATTGTTGTGGCCAAAATTACGAAGGCTTGATGTTTTCTACTTATAGCCAAATTTGCAAATACCGGTTTGGGATTTTATCGATTTCCATACTTTAGGTATAAAATGCTTGTCAAGCATGAATGCACTTGATTTGTTGAGTTTATTAAATGATTGAACATGCGATCTCAATTTGGTTTTTTATTTTTAATTACATATATCATATAAGGGGAGTGTAACGCTTCTGAAATCCATTGCGTATGATCATTAGCATTGCCCAGAGGCAAAACCGTTTCTATAATTTCTAAAGAAGCAGCTTTAGCGAACTTGCGATAATCAACATCTTTCCAATAGTAGTTTGTGAGTTCGAGTTCCAGATCCTTGAGGTAAAAGCGCGCTTGGTCGCCGCTTTTGAGAGATTTGTTTTCTGGATAATCGGTATTATAAGATACCCACTTATTGGTATAAAAAATGTCACTGGCTGTTGTTACAATCATGACGCCATCTTTTTTTAGGCATCGGTGAGCCTCCTTGAGCGAGTCTATTAGTTGTTGCTGAGAGGGGATAGTGCAAAGAACTAAACAGGAAAAAATGACATCACAAGAATTATCAAGAACTGGAATTTTTGCATTTTCGATAAGCAAATAATGAGTGAGAGGATCAACTTTTAGCGCTTGTTCAAGCATGGGTTTATTAATATCTACCCCTAAAGTTTCATAGCCAAGGTCTTTTAGAAATTTGGTTGAGCGTCCTGTTCCACAGCCATAATCAATAGCTCGGTTGCCTTTGGCATGCTTTTTTAGAAGCTCAGGGATGTCTCGATATGCAAGATAATAGGTATCGTTAAGAGCTGAGTGCCGATATTTTTGAGCATTTGCCGTTGAATTGTAAACGCTTTCATTTTTTTGACTCATGTTCCTAATTCTATACCAATTTCTTCATTAAGCAACATTTTTTCTGAATCCAAAAGCTATTCTGGGCTGTTGAAGACCTCATTCTCTATCGATGATTGAGTTGATGCAGCGAATTGTTTTTTGAGAAAGAAGGCGCGCAGGAGGTTTATTGTGGCCACGAATATGAGACCAGTGCTGATGACAAGCCAAAGTTGGGGGGCTTCAATGGAAAAATTCTTGAGAATAAGATAAGCGCAGCCGGTTTCAAAAAGCCAGCAGAGAATTCCTCGCAGGAGCAACTGGAGAGTGTCTTTGAAAGCAAGGATATAGCCAAGCCCGACTACATTGAGGGCATCGAGGGTGAAACATGCCCAAAGACCCAGGGCTAGGGTGTTGAGTGAGGTGGTGGGTAGTGAGAGGGTGGGGAAGCAGATATGGAAGAGCTGTTGAGGAAATAGGATGAGGGGGATCGCTAAGCATGCTGAAATGCCACAGCTGAAAAGTAGTCCTGTGCGGAAGGGTTTTTCAATGAGAGAGCGTTGCTGACTTCCAATAATTTGGGAGACTTCTGTTGTGAGTAATTGCAGCAGGCCTTCTGTCAGAACGGAGGAAATTTCCCAAAGGACGCCTCCAAGGGTTAGGACGAGGAGAAAGTCATTTCCTTCGTGAATGACAAAAAACGATAGTACTGACCAAGCAAGTAGAGCGGAAGTGGTTGAGAAGGCGCGGGTTAGACCTGTACGAAGATATTCCCAGAGGAGGGAAGGGCGAAGCTTCCAAGAAGAGGGCGCATAAATGGTGGAGGATTGAGAAAAGTTGCGGAAGAGTACGAGGCAGAACAGGAGTTGGGTAGCGATGAATGCGATTGCTGCACCGATGAGGCCAAGGGGTGGGATAATGGAAGGGATTCCAAAGATAAGAGCGCAGGCGAGGCAGAGTCCAGCGGATTGGATGATGAAGGTGATTTTTAGCAGTTCTTTGCCTCTTCTATTCCCGAGATAGAAACAGGAAAGGGCAGAGCCTAAAGGGAAGAGAAAATTGCCTGCGGTCATGATGTAAAGATAGGGAAGGGCAAGGTCATGGATGGTTGTTCCTGCGAAGTAGTAATGACCGTAAATGAGGGTTATGGGAACTGTGACGATCATGGAGAGGAAGGAAAACCAGATCATCTGCCAAATGCAGGGGCCCATATGTTCTGGGGTGTTAGCTCCCGCAAAGCGGCCGATATGAACCTGAGCTATGAATGCGGCGGTTACGCAGGGGATTTTTACTACGTTGCATACAGTGGAGGCGGCGATGACGGCTTCCATGGCTTCCAAAGAGAAGCGACCGAGAAGGATTTTTTCAAGGAAAGGAAAGAGGGTAGAGAGGAGAGCTACTCCAACTAGGGGAAAAAATAGAAAAAAGAGGTGCTTGATGTTTCCAGCTTTAGAGTCTACAGAGGATGAGTTGTTCATTCTTAATAACTAGTCAAGGGCTTACATTCATCTTTGTTACAATGCATGATGAGATGTATGAAATTCACAAAGGGTAGAGCTGAGGGAATGCTTTTTAATGCATTACGGTAGGACCAACCATGGGGAGTCAACATGATTAGAAGTGGTTGATGTTTAAATGCTCCGTCTCTTTGAACAAAGGAGACGTAGTAATTCATAGGATGTTCTCCTTTTCGAATTAAAAATGTAAAAGGTGGTTTGTTGTTTAATAAGTCTTCCGCGTTTAAACCTGTGATATTACCTTGCCAAGAGGGATGAGATTCAATTTCCTCTTGGATTGGGTATTCTACATCAATGGTTTTTGTCATAATACTCATAATTATCTCCATTTTGTTGGATAGTGCGAAGCAGGTTGAAGTACCCATAAATAGAATGATACTGCAACTCAAGGTTTTGCCTAATTAAGGCTTGGCAATTTTGGTGATAAAGAGGAACAACGGGCATTTCTTGGATCAAAATATGCTCGGCTTTTGCCAGATATTGGCGACGCAGGTCTACATTGACTTCTTGATCTGCTTTTTCGAGCAATGCTTGAAATGAAGGATTTTCCCATTGAGCAAAGTTGATTTTTTCATGGGCAAATCGAAAGGCGTTTAAAGTATAAACAGGATCATCAATCCATGAACTCCACGAAATAAGGCTTATTTGGAAGGTTCCTTCTACGATATGTTCAAAAAGAGAGGACCAAGGTAATGGTTTTAACTCACATTCTATTCCGAAGGCCTCTTTCCAAGTTTTTTGCAGAGTTTCAGCCAGAATGCGTCGTCCTTTACTCATATGAAATAATAATTCAATTTTGGGCGGAAAGTTATGATCGAGCTTTGGGCTAGTGTCTTTCATATAAGATGGGGCAAATTGGCTATGAATAGGTGGGAGGGGAGAATACGCAGGAATAATTGGTAAGGAAAGAAGAGAAGCGAAGGATGATTTATCGAGAACGGAGGCAAGTGCCCGCCGATTATGAGCGGAGTGAAAAGGAGCCTGCTGTGTATTAAAAACGCACCAGCAGGTGAGGTTGTTGGGAATAGGGATTGTTTTCGAATGATCGGGATCGGTATGTATTGCATTGCTTGACACAAACGGAAGGCTTACTACGTCAATTTCTTTCTTTTGGTAAAGTTCCGCTACCTGATTTGGCGGTACACGAGTGAATACGAGTTTGTCGATGTCAATGTGCTCAGGGTCCCAATAGAGGGGGTTTTTTGTGAGGTGGTAACCGTTGTTGGGGTGGTTGACTTTGAGCTCAAAGGGACCGTTACATGTATAAGCATTGCCGACTCGGCTGGGCCATTCGGGCGATCGTTCGTCGTTTATCCGGTGAATGGGTGAGTAGAGAGGATGAGCGGTAAGTTGGAGAAAGTAGGGAGCTGGAAAGGCGAGTTTTACTTCGAGAGTATGGTCATCAAGGGCGCGAATACCGACTTGACTCATGGGAACTTGGTTGAGTTTGGCTTCTTTGGCAAATAGAATAGGATGAAAAAAATAATCGTAAACCGTGTCAAAATGTGGGGAAAGAAGTGTTTTCCAAGCGTACTCAAAATCATGGGCGGTAAGAGCTGTGCCATCATTCCAACAGGAATGTCGTAAATAGAATGTATATTTTTTTCCATCTTCTGAAATGGTGACCTTTTCGGCGATAGCAGGCTCGATTTGCCCCTGTCGATTGAGGCGTATTAATCCTTCGAAGAGCATTTTAAGAATTGCGGGAGTAGCATCGTCGCCTCCGATGCGAGGATCGAGAGAGGAGACGTTATTTTCAAGACAGATCCGAACTGTTTTTAGCTGGGCGGTTTGTTGATACCAGCTTTGAGCTGTATCGCGAATCAGCTGGATTATCGTCTGGCGGTCGGAGTCTTTTGACTGTACCAACATACAGGTAAAATAAAACGATTCTCCTATTGTTATTGTGCTGGAGATGATGTCTTTATCACATACAGAAGGATGAGTTATGAGAGACAGAAGAGCTTCTCTAATAGAAAGGGACGAGCTTTGAACCGAAATAAAAAAGAGGTCATGGGTTTCATGGCACCTCAAGGTGTAATCGAGAGGGGAGGGAAGGTGTGTGGCTTCAAGAAAAAAAGAAAAAAAATGCTGTAGGGGTGATCGTGAAAGAGTCGCTTGTTTTTCTAAAGGTGAAAGTGAGTAGAAAAAATTCTCGATCAGCTCAGGATCTTCGGCAGTGATGGTAGGAAATGCTTCTCTTAGATTTTGTAAAAGTTCACCTTGTTTGAGGAGCAGTCCTCCATTGCAGTCACGAAATTCTCCAAGCACTTCTTGAAGTTTTTTGGAGGTCTTTTCCCGAGCCGAATAAAAGTTCAAAGAGCCGTCTGATCGAAAAAGCTCGGGATTTCGGGTAAGAGATAGGCGCAGCAGATAGGCTCTAAGGCTCTCGCCAGTGGTCAAGGATCTAACGACTTGGCTTCGCTCGATAATAAAAGAAGGGTCAAATAAAAGGGGTTGTTCTTTTTTTGCGACAGCGACCAAGGTAATGAGAAAAACGATCTCCTCTGGTGTTTGCTCTTCTAAAGAGATCATGACTTGGGGAAGGTCGTTCAAAGAGTCAATCTGTTGGCTGAGAAGCAATATATTTTTAAACACTTCTTCCTGGTTCCTACGCATGAAAACCGCAGGGAACAATTTCGGTATCGTGCGTAGGAGTTGCTCTTTGAGTTCAGCTTGGAGAGTTTTACGCTGATGTAATGTGAAGAAGGTTTCACGTTTTTCTAGTTCAACGTAGAGAAGATGAAGATTTTTATTTTTTGTAGGATGTCGGTAAACACCTTCAGGTATGAGGCGAATCGGTCCTATGATTTTTTGCAGAGCTGCAACTAAAGCTTGCTCATCAAAGCGATCGTAAGAATCGGGTAGGTAGGCGCCAATAAGACATCCCAGAACTTTCTTGGAAGAAAATGGATAGAAGAGTGTCGCTGGAAAGGTTTTGAATTCGATGTGCCTGCTTTCTGGAAATTGGGTAAGAAGTCGCTCTATTTTTTGCTCGATTATAAGAAGGGAGAGAATAATCCGGGAAAGATGATGCGGCTCACGATGGTCGAGGAATTCATTTTTCGCGGACAAAAAGAGTAACGAAAAATGATCAAAGAGACGTGTGTTATCTCCTTGAGGAAAACGATGAAGCCAATGTTTGAGTTCGCTGCTAACCTCGGAGACAGCAGCATTATGATGAAGGGAAAGAGTTGATTCTTGCAACCATTGTGTCATGAAGATGAGAGTGTAATGGATTGCTAGAAATAAAAATAGACGTTGAAGGCGGCGCTGCGGAATTGAATCGTGTTGCGGCCTGCAACGGAGAACCAAAACCCTCCTGCCAGGCTGAGGGTTTCGTCAAAACTATATTCAAGACAGGGGGCAAGACTAAAAACTTCGGAGGAGGGAAGGCCTGCAGGAAAGAAGGTTTTGCCAGAGAACGGGGAACGGTTTTGGTGCATGTAGCGGGTGTCGAGGCCGAGGGCCCAGTAGCGATTGAGGCTGTAATCGATGGAGAGGTTGACGATGAACTGCTGGCCGGGCCTGACAGTGCCGTGAGTGCCAGGGCCACCTCCGTAAAGGCTGATGTTGTCGATATGGGTTTTGGTGGGGACGATGTAGAAGAGGTTGAGGTTGAGGTCAAAGGGGTGGCGGGGGATGTAGAATATCTTGCGGAGGACGATGAGGAAAATGGTCTGATAGGAACCGGCTCCGGAGATGTCGCTACCGTGTTTTTTGAGATTGAGATTTTTGTATCTGCCTGTGGGAAAGATTTCTCCGAGGAGGATACGGAAGTCAGGGATGGCAGTTCCTTTTTGATCGCGGGTGACTTGGAACCCGAGGAGGGCTTCGGTGTCGGAAGGAAGAAGGGTGTGGCGGCTTCCGCGACGGTTATAAGTGCCAGCGAGGTTGACAGTGAGGTCAAGAAAAGGGGTGATGCCGGTTTCAAGGTAGAGAGCTAGGGTGGTGAGGTCGATGTTTTTTATGGTTTGGGGAGACCAGTGGTGATTGTAGATGGCGTTTGTTCGGGTGTAATAGATGTAGGGTTGGACGGAGATGTGGCCGGGGGGAATGTTAGTGGCGTAGTAGGCGAGGAGTGTTCCGGCGTATAGGGGTTCGTAGTTGACGCGATCTTCTTCAGAGAAGAGGGGTTGGAGAAGTGTGATGAGAAAAAAAAGGATGGCTAAGAAAATTCTCAAAATGACTCCTGCTTTGCGCAAGGATATCTAAGTAGAAAGAATTTTGCAATTTAGGAAGAGAGGATCTCTATGTCTTGCGAGAGAAATTTTCTGGCAAGGAGTAGGTGGCGCATGGCTGTGCCAAGATAGAGTAGTGTAAGAATCAATGGGGCGGCTTGTTCCCAGGATGAGAAGGGATAGATGAGGTAAGCTACGAGACCGATGTGCAGAGCGATAACGAGGAGAGCGAGCATGATATCTTGGGAAGATTTTCTGTTGAAGATGCGCTGTTGAAAGTGTTTTCCACAGATGAGGAGGGTGATGATAGAGATGGTATATACGGTGGTGTTGGGGGTGAAGTTGTAAAGGAAAACGAACATAAAGATGGAGTAGAATCTCCAAGCTCTTTGGAGGTGTAGTTCGAGTGTGGAGGGGCTATGACGAGAAAAAAGCACCAAAGCGATCCAGACTAAAAAGAAGAACGTGCACCAAAGCTGGGAAGTTGAGGGTTGTGGTGTGGCTATGATCTGTTCTACAAACATGTGGCGGCTGATGTCGTGGGTTTGTTCCCAGTGATAGCGTAGATCGGCAGGGGCGATATGGTCACTTAGATTTTTGAGTTCGTAGTGATAGTCGGTCGTGTGACCTTTGGAGTTGTCGGAATAATGATAGGAGAAGGAATCATTGTCGCAGCGGCTGTGTTGTGAAGATGTGGGATAGTTGTAGTAGGGGTTTTCGATGTGGATGTGTTCTTTGACCCAAAGGGGATAGGCGAGGGCGAGGGGGGAAGATCTCGCAGGGTTGACTCCGGAGAAGAGATAATCGCGCAGAGTCATGGAGAAGGTGTCGAGGACTTTTTTTTCTGCGCTGTGGCGCGTGGGGATGGTGTAGGACTGGATGATGGTGAGAGTGTTCTTTTCTCGGTCGTCTGTAATTGCGAGAGGGCTCAGGGCGGATCCGCCGCCATAGATTTCCTGGATCTCTCGGAGATTATCATCGGAGAGTTTTTTTACACCTTTCCAATTGAGCAGGTCTCGGAAAATGTCGGCACGAGAGGTGTGGTAGGTCTGGCGAATGGTTAGATGCGCGGCGTCTTCGGAAATAAGAGTGATGGAGGTGTCGATTTCGTCGGGTTTTCGAGAGTGTTCGGGGATGGGAGTAAGGTCGGTGGTATTGGGTCTGAGTAAGAGGCCAAAGTGGTAGAGTGGGCAAGTGGTATCCTCGAGAGAGCCCCCCTGGAGGTTGATGGTGGGATCGACGGTATAGGTGCTATTGCCGATTTTGATCTGCAAAATGATGTGGTCGAAGAGAGAAGGTATGGGAAGAGAATCGGGAAGGATTTTTCCATGACGCGAATGGACGAGTAGGGGTGTGGATTCAATGCCCATTTGCTGTAAGAAGGCATGGAGGAGAAAGGTCTTATCTTTACAGTCTCCAAAGCGACGTTGGAGGGTGATGGAGGGATCGGTGGGCTTGAAGGCGCCGACGCCTTCTTCAAAACCGAGATACCGAACTTCATCCTGAACAAATCGGAGGGCGAGAAGGGCGCGTTCGGAAGGATGGGGGGTGATGGATTGCCATTTTTCGGTGAGGGCGGTCATCTCTGGTGAGGTAGCAAGGGGGAGAGTGTATAGGGGAGCGATCTTTTGGGCGAGTTCTTGCCAATTTTTATATTCACTGACTTCCGTATGAGCCAGAGGAAAATACCAATCGGGAAGGGAGGGCTCAAATGAGTAGGGAGAAGAGGAGGTTGTTTGCCACGTCCATTCGCGAAGAGAAGGCGAAATATCGGTAATGGTGGGTTCTAGGGAGGTGTTGAAATTTTTGAAGCTGAGGGGGGTAGTAGGAGGGGCGAGTATTTTATAGATGGTTTTTTCGATGGCTTGTTCGTGCTGCAGGTTGATGATGGTGTAGAGATGGGAGGCAAAAACAGGCGACTCTCCAATGGTGGAAAAAGAATAATCAAGGATGTCACCTTCCCGAAGATCGTCGATAAAGTAGACGAGTGAGAGGTTGCCATTATATTGGTTTTGATCGAGATTTTCCTCGCGCTGGATGGTATTGCGGCGGGATGTTTCTAATCGATCGAGCCACTGACCATCGCGATAGATGCGGAGGGAGTGTACGTCGACTTTTTGAAAGGTGGGGTCGTAATCAAAATTGAGTTGTGAGAGTTGATGGACGCCGCTCGAGGAGAGAACTTTAAAGGCAAAGTGGGCGTAAAGGGTATGCTCTTCTTTGTGTTGCTGTCTTTCTCTGAGAAGACATTGCACGCTGTTTTGGGAGGGATCGATAGGGATAGGGTTGAGAGCAAAATCGGATGGATGGGCCCATTCAGGGGCTGGTGAGGCCATGAGGAGGAGGGGAAGGCAGAACAAAAAAATAATACGGGAAAACATATGAGATGATTATAGACGAAAGGAACTTTACCTTCCTCTTTTTTTGGGGGTTCGGATATGCTGAAAGTTACAATTTGAAGGAGGCCCTATGCAATACAAACTGCCCGAACTGCCCTATGATTTCGGAGCTCTAGAACCCGTCATCTCGGGTCAAATCATGGAACTTCATTACACCAAACACCACCAAGCTTATGTCAATAATTTGAACGCTGCTTTGGAAAAATATGCGGAAGCTGAGAAAAAAGGCGATGTGGTGGCGATGATTGCGCTGCAGGCCGCGATTCGTTTTAATGGTGGCGGACATATAAACCACTCGATTTTTTGGACGAATTTAGCACCGCAAGGCGGAGAGCCTAAGGGTGAGCTGCTCGAGGCGATTAAAAAAGAATTTGGATCGGTAGATAAATTAGTAGAAATACTGAGTGCTGCGAGTGTGGGCATTCAGGGCTCAGGATGGGGCTGGCTGGGGTATGATAAGGCAAAGGGAAGGCTGGCGATTGCAGTCTGCAGCAATCAAGACCCCTTAAGTACGGTGGGACTCGTGCCGCTTTTGGGGATTGATGTGTGGGAACATGCTTATTACCTTCAGTATAAGAATGTTAGAGCAGACTATGTAAAAAATATTTGGAAAATTGTGAACTGGAGAAACGTCGAAGAAAGGTATGCGGGCGCAAAGTAAATATTTTGTGAGTGATTGTATTCTATCTTAAACTTTGATATGTTAGGACCCAAACTATGGCACTATTTTCTTGGAACAAACCTAAAATTAAAATTCAATCCACCAAGAAGGATGGATACAGCGGCTGGATCAAGTGCCCGCAATGCACGGACATGATCCATGCCAGTCAGCTGGAAGAGAACCTTCAATGTTGTCCCAAGTGTGATTACCACTATAGGTTGTCGGCGTTGCAGAGAGTGGAGATGCTGGTCGACAAGGATACGTTTGAAGAAAAATTTACTCAATTTAAGGCGGTCGATCCGCTCGGGTTTACCGATGAGCAACCTTATACCAAGAGATTAGAGAAGGCGCAAACGACGACGGGACGGGATGAGGCAGTCGTTGTTGGGACTTGCAAGATGAGTGGAAGGGTCGTTGCCTTAGGCGTGCTCGATTTTGGTTTCATGGCAGGATCGATGGGATCGGTTGTCGGCGAAAGGCTGACGTCGCTCATTGAGCTGGCGATTAGACGCCGCATGCCGGTTGTGATTGTGTCAGCGTCAGGTGGTGCACGGATGCAAGAATCGGTGCTGTCGCTGATGCAAATGGCCAAGACGTCGGCGGCGCTGGCGAAATTGCATGAAGCCGGTCTGCCTTTTATTTCAGTTCTGACGAATCCGACACTCGGAGGAGTCACAGCATCTTTCGCATCGCTCGGCGATGTGATTATCGCAGAGCCCGATGCATTGATCGGCTTTGCCGGACCCCGAATCGTGGAACAAACGATTGGACAGAAACTACCCCCGAAAGCGCAAAAATCTGAATTCTTACTCGAAAAAGGGATGATCGATTGCATTTTAAATCGACATCAGCTAAAAGATAAGTTATCATTTTTCTTGAGCTTTTTGATGGACAATGAACGAGAGTTTTTAGATGAATCAGATTTGGAGCCTCTCGCTAAATTGCCTCAAAAGTTTAAGGAATTGCTGGCCTTTTCCGAGCAAGAGTTAACAAATGTCCCTTGAACAGATAGAAGTACCGATCAATGTTGAAGAAGGTGGAGCGATACCTGAGTATGCTTCGTCTTTGGCCGCAGGAGCGGATGTGAGGGCGCGTCTCGACAAAGAAATTGTCGTGCAGCCCGGGGAACGGGCGCTCATTCCCACGGGACTGCGTTTTGAAATCCCTACAGGTTTTGAGATCCAAGTTAGGCCGCGTAGCGGGCTGGCGTTGAAGCAGGGGATCACTGTCATCAATTCACCCGGCACTATCGATGCCGACTACCGCGGAGAGCTCGGCGTCATCTTGATTAATCATGGAAAAGAGCCGGTGACGATCACACCGGGCATGCGTATTGCGCAAATTGTTTTGGCTCCCGTGTATCGTGCATTTTTTGTGACGAAAGAGAACCTTGCCACAACGGCAAGAGGGGAGAGTGGATTTGGCCATACTGGAACGCATTAATCATCTTCTCGTAGAGCTTCGAAATTTATTCAGAAAAGGAAAAGAGATGTCCATCGCCGATTATCTCGATGACCGGCAAGTGGTTTTTCTAAATGTAACGACACAAGAAGAAGCCATCAATGACCTCATCGAAGCTCTCGATAGCTCCCATAAACTCAAAGAAAAAGAGGCTTTTAAACAAGCCATCTTACAGCGAGAAAAACTTGTCTCCACCGGCATCGGCCTCGGTGTTGCTGTCCCTCACGCAAAACTTCAAGGCTACGATGATTTCTTTATCGCCATCGGTATTCAAAGCGGACGTGGAATCGAGTGGAACGCGATCGATGGTTTGCCTGCGCATTTGATTTTTATGATCGGGGGGCCTGATAATAGGCAGACAGAGTACCTAAAGATCTTATCGCGTCTCACAGCGGCGATTAAAGATCCTGAAAGACGCGCTAACCTTCTGAAGACGACGTCTGCGAGTCAAGTGATTGCTCTTTTTCAAGGATGCTAAAAAATTATGGACCTGAAGATCAAAGATGTAGCCGAGCTCCTCAACGTCTCTCAAACAACCATCCGCAGATGGCTCAAAGACCGTAAAATTCCTGCTTACTTACTTAACCACCAATACCGATTTGATAAAAGCGAGATCGAAGATTGGATGATGCGGTGCAAATTGCAAATGAACCAAGATGGATTCACACCGTTTGAAGAAAAACAGATTTATCCGCCAGCGACAGGATCTCAACAATTTAGTTTTTACCGCGCGATGCACAAAGGCGGTGCTCTCATCGACGTTCCTGGAAAAACGAAAGAAGAAGTGATTACCGCTGTCTCCAAAGAGATCGCTACGCGTGTCGGCCTCGATGCTGAAGTGATCGCAGATCTTCTCCTCGATCGCGAAGAGATGATGCCAACGGCGCTCAACCACGGTGTTGCTGTGCCTCATCCCCGAGATCCTGTACTCGAGCATCCCGGCGCTGATGTGATCATCACCGTTTTCCCTAAAAATCCTTTGGATTACGGCGCCTTAGATGGCAAAAAAGTCCATACGCTCTTTTTCCTCTTCTCCTCTTCGGATAAAAGTCATCTTCATTTGCTTGCTAAGATTGCACATTTTAGCAGTCAAGAAAACAACTTGGCATTTCTTCAAAAAAAGCCAAATTCTTCGGAGCTTCTCTCTTATGTTAAAGAGTGGGAAGCGACTATCACAAAATAAGGAACCCAATGAAAAAGGGACTTTTCGCAAGAAAATCGATCGCGTCGCTTCTGAAAGAAGCTGCCGATAACAAAAACGGTCTTAAACGTACTTTAGGTCCGATGAACTTGACTGCGATCGGCATTGGAGCCATCATAGGCGCCGGTCTATTCGTCTTAACGGGTGAAGCTGCAGCGAACGCTGCCGGCCCCGCTGTTGTTTTATCCTTCATCATCGCCGCGATCAGCTGCTTTTTTGCTGCGCTCTGCTATGCCGAGTTTGCTGCGCTGATCCCCATCGCTGGAAGCGCTTACACGTATGCTTACGCTACGATGGGCGAGTTCGTTGCATGGGTTATCGGATGGGGATTATCCCTCGAGTTTTTATTTTCCGTCGCTACTGTTGCCAGCGGCTGGTCGGGGTATCTCGCCAGTTTGCTTAAGGACTTTGGGATAACGCTTCCCGCGGCTATTTCCGCAGCGCCGATTGCCCATAACGTACAGACAGGATGGGTCACGACAGAAGGTCTCATGAACCTTCCTGCCATGGTCATTATCGGGTTGATGGGTATCCTCATCGCACGCGGTGTGCAGATGGCCGCCTTTCTCAACAACATTTTAGTTATTGTAAAACTCGGCATTATCGTGCTGTTCATCGCTTGCACGGTGGCCTTTGTAAAAACAGACAACTGGACTCCGTTTATACCGCCTAATACGGGTGTGTTTGGCGAGTTCGGATTCAGCGGTATCCTTCGTGGAGCTGGTATCGTGTTCTTCGCGTTCCTCGGATTTGATGCTGTGGCGACGATGTCGCAAGAAGCAAAAAATCCCCAGAAAGATATTCCTATCGGGATGCTCGGATCGCTGTCCATTTCAACGGTCGTCTATGTTATCTTCTCACTTCTCCTAACCGGAATCGTGAGCTACAAGATGCTCGGCGTGAGCGACCCTGTCGCCGTTGCCGTGGATGCTCTCGGTCCGAACTTTGTGTGGCTACGCTACGTGGCTAAACTGGCCATCCTCGCTGCCTTTACCTCGGTCATTTTGATCATGGCTATGGGTCAGGCGCGGATCTTTTACACGATGGCGCACGATGGTCTTATCCCAAAAGCGTTCGGAAAGATCCATACCAAGTTCCGTACACCGTTTTTTGCGACCGTCATGGTTACCCTCATTGCGATGGTGATGAGCGGATTCATGCCCGTCGGCCTTCTCGGTGCATTAACTTCGATGGGAGCACTCCTGGCCTTTGCACTCGTTTGCTTTGGCGTGTTGGTCCTGCGCTTTACGCAACCCACCCTCCATCGTCCGTTCAAGACGCCATGGATGCCCTGGGTTCCGCTTTTGGGCACGATCCTAACTGTTGCTCAGATGATAGCGCTTCCTGGTGTCACCTGGATGCAGTTCATCATTTGGATGGTGATCGGCTGTTTCATTTATTATTACTACGGCCGCCACCACAGCAAAGTGCGTAACGCCAAATAATATATTGCCGCCGAGGGCAACTTCGGCGGAATATTTTTTAGAACAAATCAGTTGACTTCATATTCGAGTATAAACAAAACTTCTTTTGAAAGTTTTATCACAGTTATCATGGAGTAAATCCATGACTGCCTGTGTTACTCGAAGTCAAAATGCAGCTGTACTATTACAACAAAATTCACAAAAGGAGATATGATGGACGTTTCAGCAACTCAAAGTTACAGGGGTGGAAATAACGCTTCCACGCCTCTCCTTCAAGAAAGAAGCCAATTCAAGAGAATTAAAACGGTGGTCAAAAAATGCCTCTGCCAATCCTTTGAGAGGACAACTCGTGGAAAAATACAGACGTTTGCATTTGCTGCGGTAAATGTCACTCTTTGGGGCTATTTGGGCTATTTGATTGGATCTCAAATCCCAACGCAAAGTTCCGCTCGCATTTGTTTTTGGGACGAAGAGACATGTTCATTTGAATTAAAAGGACCAGCTATTTTTGGAATAGTAGTTGGTGAGTTTGTTGCTGCTTGTTTTAACATGTGCTGTTGCTTGTGTGTTTTACATCATGCTGAAGATGAAAGTATAGTGTAAAGTTCGGAAGATTGTTTTATAAAACAAAGTCATCTAGGTTATGGTTTATGCAACAGCAAAACTTTTAGGCTCAAATTGACCAGACGTTACATTCCGTCAGTGTAGAAAGCTCTACTTATTGCCGCCCAGGGCTCTCCTCGGCGGATGATTGACTTATGCTCCTAGGCGATTTATAATCGCCTCTTCCTGAAAGGGGGCATATGTCTATCAAAACATCAGTGTTAAAATTTTCTTTCCTGCTGACGATCATTTGTGCGGGTTGCAGCCATCGCTCAGCCGGGGATGAAATGACCCAGCTTCAGATACGGGAAATTCAAACGCGAACATTTGCCACGGTCGACGCTAAAGCTGTTCTAAAAGAGATGATCAATGTCCTTCAAGACGATGCTTTCATTGTTAAAAACGCCAATGTAGAACTTGGGCTTCTCAACGGAGAAAAAGATATCGACTTAGAAAGCGGCTGGGAACGCACTTTGAGTATTTTGGCCAGCGGTCAGCATGCTTCCTGGAAAAAAAACGCTGTAACGGAAATCTCAGCGAATGTCACCCAATTTGGAGAGGATACACGTGTGAGGGTCAACTTTCAGAAAAAGTTGTTCAATAATAGAGGGGGCGTTATCGAAGTGGAACCTATTTATGACCTCGAATACTACCAACAATTCTTTGACAAGGTTCACAAGGGGTTGTTCGTTCAACAGGAGAAGCTGTGAAAAATTTTTTAGGATTATTAGTCGTTGCGGGTCTATTTGCTGGGTGTTCCAGTGCCGGCAAACATGCTGCGAGCCTCGATTCTGAGCGGCAAAGAGAAATGACGCTCGGCATCGTTCAAAAAGAACTGAAAAAAGGAATGACTCAAGGTGACGTTGCAATAGCCTTAGGGTCTCCCAATATCGTCACCAAAGACCAAGATGGGGTTCAGACTTGGATTTATGATAAAATTGCGACTGAGGTTTCTTATTCTCAAGATCGAGGGGGCATTTGGCTCATTCTTGCGGGTTTTGAGAAAAGCGCTGGAGCTAGAGCTTCAACGCAAAAAACCCTGACAGTCGTTATTAAATTCGATGAGAAAGAGTTAGTCGATAAAGTCTCGTACCACTCCAGCAAATTTTAATTTTCTAGCGACTCTGTTAGCTTTAGGTCAGCGGCTATTTCGTCGAGCTTGGGGCGAGCAAGGTCTACAACGTTAGCTTTACGGGATTCTAAAAAGGCGCGCCATTCGAGAAGAAGCTTGTTGGGGTTTTTGGCGACTTCTCGCTTGATGGTGTTGCCATTTTTTGTCACTTCCCAGCCATCGGATTGCTGCTCATCAAAAAAGATGCGCACTTGCGTGTTGTTTTGGCAGGTGAGGAGCACTTCGCGCTTTTGGGGCGCTTTGATAAATGAGCTATAGGCGGTTAGAGGAATTTTGCCGATCTGCATCTGAAAGGAGACTTCAGCGAGGGGAACGATTTTCTCGGGATTATTTGCGTAGAGAATATTTTGTTGGGCAACATCGACGATTCGGCTGTTATATGCCGTAGAAGTCACTTGCAGCGTGAGGGGTTCACGAGGAAGGCCAAGCTCACGCAAGAGATAATGCACCACGAGATCGATCGGATGTGTCGCTTCGTCGATGTGAACGCCTGCTGAAGGACGGGTGGGTGGTCTTTCTTTTTGCCAGATGACCTTGATGTCTTGGATTTGGAGATGCTCGGAGCGAAGATAGGCAATGGCATCGTTTAAGGCAGGAGAATAGCGGAATAGGTAGCCGCAGACGATGTTTCGATTTTTCTCGTAACCTTTGGCTCTGAGGAGGGGGAGAAGGGTGGAAAGTTCTTGAGAAGACTCCACGAGGGGTTTTTCCACAAATAAATCAGGAGGAGAAGATTGGGCAAGGACTGTTTGGAGAAGCGGAAAATGGGTGCAAGTGTTGGAAGCGATAACGAGAATATCGGGAGAGTGTTTTTCTAGCGCTGCTTCTAAGGATAAATAAGTGGGGTATTTGAGATCTTTGAGGCGGGCTGGATTGGTGTCTACGACGGCGACAATTTCTACTTCGCCTTCTTGTTGGAGGGTTTCTAAATTACGAACGTGATTGGCGCCCATAAATCCATGCCCAACGACGAGGGCTTTGGGAGGAGCAGCTGAGAGTAGCGTTGAGAAAAAGCAAAGGACCAAAAGTATGTATCGCATAAATCTCCTAGTTTAGGCCGGAACCATTAATATACGAGATAGGGGCATTTTAAAGAAATCTAGCCCGTCGATTATTCCTAACAACCCTGGATGGCTACTGTGATAAACGTTGTCCAATTTTTGAATTTCAGCGACGAGTTTGGGTTCTGAATTGCCCACAGCAATGCTTTTTAATCCTGTTTGAAACAAAGACAAGTCGTTCATCGAATCCCCTGCTGTAACGACAATGTCGAGGGGTATATTTGAATCGTTGAGGAGATTTAATAAACTTGAGCCTTTGTTGACACCGCGCGGGACGATATCCAGAAACATTTCAGACGACTGAATCACATCAAATCCAGCATCGATAATTTTTTGTACGGTTTGATTTTGCAAAAGATCGGGATCATAGTAATAGGCAACGCGATAAGGGGGATCGATGGGCTGAGGTTGAATGCCGATCTCCTCTCGCAATAACTCTTTTAGTAGACGATTGCTGTTATTCCATTTTTGGATGATAGGATTTTGTAGATGCTCAATGGGATGAAAACTTGTTCCATCAACGATATGTGTTCCATGGTCACCTATGATCACATGCGGATGAGGGAGATATCCATGTCGGCAAAATTGCTTGACGGTCTCAATGGGCCTGCCGGTTACGTAAACCAGCAGAACATGTTCTCGGAGATGGCATAGTTCTTGATAAAAGGAGTTTTTTGTTTGACGATCGCCTTCTAAAAAGGTTCCATCTAAATCTGTGGCGAGTACTAATTTATAGGGGGTCAATGATGGCTCCTCCAAGACAAATGTTGTCGTTATAGAAAACAATCGACTGGCGCGGTGTGATCGCGCGCTGCGGCGTGGAAAATGTCACAAACAGACGGCCGTTCTCGATTTTTTCTATGCGGCATTCTTGGCTGGGTTGTCGGTAGCGGATTTTGGCGTGGCAGGTGAAGGGCAGCGCCGGTGGTGCCTGAACCCAACTGATGTCGGTTGCGATGAGGTGATCGCGGTAGAGAGCAGGATGATCGGCGCCTTGCTCGACAAAGACGATGTTGCGCGCCGTATCTTTACCGACGACAAACCATGCGTCGCCCGGTCCTCCGATGGCAAGACCTTTGCGTTGGCCAATCGTGTAGTAAGCAACGCCGTTATGCTCACCGACGGTGCGGCCGTCGAGGGTCTGGAAGGGGCCAGGCTGATAGGCGATGTAGCGATTGATGAAAGTGCTGAACTTGCGCTCTCCGATGAAGCAGATGCCGGTGCTGTCTTTTTTCTCGGCGGTGGGAAGGTTGTGCTCAAGAGCGAGAGCGCGAACCTCAGGTTTGCTCAGATGGCCGATGGGAAAGAGGGTTTGTTGGAGAATGGGGGATTTGACGGTGTAGAGGAAGTAGGTCTGATCTTTGTCGGAGTCGGTGCTGCATAAGAGACGGCCGTCTTGGGTTTGTGCATAGTGGCCCGTCGCGACAAAATCGGCGCCGAGGGTGAGGGCTTTTTCAAAAAAGGCTTTAAATTTGATCTCGCGATTACAGAGAACATCCGGGTTGGGAGTGTAGCCAGCTTTAAGCTCTTCGATGAAAAGAGAGAAAACACGATCCCAATATTCCTGAGCAAAGTTGACGGTGTAGTAGGGGATGCCGATCTGGTCGCAGACTTTAGCGACATCTTCGTAATCTTGGGTGGCGTGGCACTGTCCATCGGGACCTTCCTCTTCCCAATTTTTCATGAAAAGGCCTGTGACTTCGTATCCCTGCTGCTTAAGCAGTAGTGCTGATACTGAAGAATCGACGCCTCCTGACATGCCAACAATTACTCTTTTCATAGGAAAGAATTATAAAGGATATTATGTAATAATTCTATGACGATGAAGGTCCAGCTTCAAGATGTTACCTTGGAAGGAAATCTTTTAATCCCCCCGGGGGCTAAAGGCCTCGTCATCTTCGCTCATGGAAGCGGAAGCAGCCGCCTCAGTCCTAGAAATCAATTTGTCGCTGAGCACCTCAGGGAAAGTGATTTAGGAACATTGCTCATCGATTTGCTGGTGCCCAAAGAAGATCGAGTCGAAGAAAGATTTAACATCGAGCTTTTGGCTAAGAGACTGGTGGGGATTACGGAGTGGCTGCGAAAACAGCCCGAAGTTAGGGGATTAAAAATCGGGTATTTTGGGGCGAGTACAGGCGCCGCCGCGGCGCTCATTGCTGCAGCGGGGGATCCGAAGATTGGAGCGGTAGTGTCTAGGGGAGGCCGGCCCGATTTGGCGGCGGGGGCCTTACCGAAGGTGAAGGCGCCCACGCTTCTCATCGTGGGTGGGGACGATGCTCCCGTGATCGAGATGAACCAGCAAGCGTATGAACTTTTGGGGTGTGTGAAAGATTTGCAGATAGTGCCAGGGGCGACGCATCTATTTGAAGAGGCGGGAACGCTCGAGCAAGTGGCAAGACTTGCAGAGCTGTGGTTTGTGAAACATCTATCTTGAGTCATTCTGTAACTTATTGCATAAATGTACATGTGTGCTATAGTGCTCATTTGAACATGGAGTTGGTACAATGGTTGCTAAAAGACGCAGTAGATTTACCCGTTCTCGCAAATCTTCGAGAATGAGAAACAAATCAAAAAAAGTTCGTCTCGCTATTCAGTGTTCTCCGAGGGAGCGTAAATTTATGAAAATTTATGCCGCCCATGAGGATCAGACTCTAAATGAATTTGTCATGGAGAGCGTTCGTATGAGGATGTCGGAGTGTGTTCATTCACATGAGCCCAATAGAGAAACTCGTGCAGCATTGGATGCAACAGAAAGAGGCGAGGATCTTATCGCATATAAATCGCTTGAAGACTTTTTTAAATCCCTGGAAAAATAATGCTTCGGCCTTTTAAGACCAGGCAATTTTCGAGAGATGAAGAGAAAGCTCGTAGGCAAAAGAAGGATTTTTCGCTTCTCATTGAAGTTATGAAAATGCTTATAGAGGAAAAGCAATTGCCTCAAAAATACTGCGATCATCCACTAAAAGGTCATTGGATGGGATGCAGAGATTGTCATGTGCAGAATGATTGGGTCTTAATCTACAGGGTCAGAAAAAAAGAGCAGTTAATCATTTTCGAACGTCTTGGTTCTCATGCCGAGCTTTTTAACTAAAAAAATATATCTTGTTATCTGGTCCAAGTAAATTCAAAGTCAGACTTTGAATTTACTTGGTAGTGCTTACTTCTTCTCAGGAGCGGCAAGTGCGAGGGGCGCCTTCGCATCGCTGGGCATCTCTTGCTCTTGGAACGAGACCTCTTCGCCTTTCACCGAGCAAAAGAGCGTTCCTTGCTTGTTGGGGTTGCGCAAGATCCACTCCGAGAGGGGCTCTTCGATATATTTTTCGATAGCGCGGCGGATCGGACGTGCTCCAAACTCGGGCTCGTAGCCTTTGAGCACGAGGAAGTCTTTGGCTGACTGATCGAGTGTGAGAAGGAGGTGTTTGCGCGTCAGGCGCTCTTGCACCTTTTTCATCTCGAGTTCGATGACGCGGAGGAGTTCGACTTTGTCGAGGGGTTTGAAGATGACGAGGCCGTCGAGCCTGTTGAGGAACTCGGGCTTGAAGTGTTTTTGGGCAGCTTTTTTGATCGTCTCTTGCATTTTTTTCGTGTCGAGAATCGCTTGGCTTGCACCGAATCCGACTTCGGTTTGACCGCGGATGAGGTCGGCGCCGAGGTTGGAGGTCATGATGATGATCGTATTGCGGAAATCGATCTTGCGGCCAAACGCGTCTGTGAGCCGGCCTTCCTCGAGCACTTGGAGGAGGAGGTTCATCACATCGGGATGAGCTTTTTCAATTTCATCAAAGAGAACGACGCAATAGGGGCGCTGACGGACTTGCTCGGTGAGCTGTCCACCTTCTTCGTAGCCGACGTAGCCGGGAGGCGATCCTGTCATGCGGCTGACGGCAAATTTCTCCATGTACTCGGACATGTCGACTTGGATGAGGGCATCTTCACCGCCGAACATATTGATGGCGAGTTGTTTGGCGAGGAGCGTTTTACCGACGCCTGTGGGGCCGAGGAAGAGGAACGCGCCAATGGGGCGGTTCGGATCTTTGATGTCTGCGCGGCTGCGGCGAATGGAGCTGCAGACGGTGCGGACGGCATCGTCTTGACCGATGATGTGTTGTTTGAGCTCTTCTTCCATCTTGAGGACTTTCGTGGTCTCGCCTTCTGTGAGGCGTGTGAGGGGAACGCCGGTTTGTTTGGCGACGATGAACGCGATCTCTTCTTCATCGACGATGACTTGCTGTTCGTCTTTGCGATTTTCCCATTGATGGATTTGGCTTTGGAGCTCATCGCGGAGATTTTTCTCTTTGTCGCGGAGCTTCGCGGCCTTTTCATATTCTTGCTTGGCGATGGAGTCTTCTTTGGCCAGGCGCACTTCTTCGATCTCCATTTCGTATTTGGTGATGTCTTGCGGCTGATGCATAGAAGCGATACGGGCTTTCGCGCCGGCTTCGTCCATGAGATCGATCGCCTTATCGGGGAGGAAACGGCCCGTGATGTAGCGGTCAGAGAGGTAGGCGGCGGCTTTTACAGCAGCATCGGTATAGAAGCAGCGGTGGTGCTGCTCGTATTTGGGTTTGAGGCCCATGAGGATCTGGATGCTCTCTTCCAGGGAGGGGGGAGCGACGAGAATTTTTTGGAAACGGCGCTCTAAGGCGGCATCTTTTTCGATGTGTTTGCGGTATTCATCGAGAGTGGTTGCTCCAATACACTGGATCTCTCCGCGAGCAAGCTCTGGCTTTAAAATGTTAGACGCATCGATGGCGCCTTCTGCGGCACCGGCTCCGACGATGGTGTGGAGCTCGTCGATGAACATCAGAACGTTGCCGCTCTTTTTGATCTCGTCCATGACAGCTTTGATGCGCTCTTCAAATTGGCCGCGGTATTTTGTGCCGGCGATCATGAGCGTGAGATCGAGCGAAATAAGTTTTTTCTTGGCGAGATTGTCGGGAACTTCGCCTTTGACGATCGCATGAGCGAGGCCTTCGACGATGGCCGTTTTACCAACACCCGCTTCTCCAATGAGAACGGGGTTGTTTTTGCGGCGGCGGCAGAGGATGAGGATGAGGCGTTCGACTTCTTCTTTACGGCCGATGACGGGGTCGAGTTTGCCTTCGCGGCAAAGTTCAGTAAGGTCATGACCATAGGCTTTTAGTGCGGGCATTTTGTCAGCGGAGAGGCCCCCTTTCTCGGGCATTTTTCCAGGAGTTGGTCCTCCGGCTGCAGGGGGAGGAGTTCCCATGCCCATGGGAGGAAGTTGAAGGTTGAATGTCTCGAGTTCTTTGAGAACTTCTTTGCGGACGTCTTTGAGGTTGATATTGAGGTTTTCGAGGACTTGCGCGGCGACGCCGTCGGTTTCTCTCAGGAGAGCGAGGAGAAGATGCTCGGTGCCGACATAATTATGTCCGAGGCTGGCGGCTTCTTCATTGGCAAATTCGAAGACTTTTTTAACTTTAGCAGTGAGGGCGGGGTCGCCGTAGACTTGGATCTCTGGTCCAAATCCGACGAGCCGTTCGACTTCTTGGCGGACAGTTTCATAGTCGAGGTTGAGGTTGCGCAGTACGTTGACGGCGATCCCTTGCCCGAGCTTGAGAAGCCCGAGGAGTACATGCTCTGTGCCAAGATAATTGTGATTGAGGCGTTGGGCTTCTTTCTTAGCGAGCTTGATGACTTGTTTTGCGCGATTAGTGAATTTATCGAACATGATTAACGTCCCCCGTGGCCTATTTTATGTGCTTTAGCCTTTTATTGGCAAATTTGGGCGAGAATAGCAAGATTTTTTTAATTTATTGTTCAAAAAAATGGTATGTGGCATGGATTGCATTCAATGTTATGAAAAACAGAGGCTAAAAATTGTATGAACTATATTTCGGGTCGATTAGCACAAGCCATGGGAGTTTCACTCCTTGTTTACACCAGCTTTTTACAAGCGGAAGAACAGAACGCTCCGTTGGATGCGGAAATAATGGAGACAACTAACAGAGATATACCTGCTCAAGAAAATAATCCTGCTCTTGTTGCAGGAATATTCGGGACCTCAAGCAAGATAGTGCCAACTGAAAAAGCAAAGAAGGAAAGGCCAGCGGAAGAAAAACGGGGAGGGATTTTTTCAGCCGAATTTTTATACTGGTCAACTAATTACAGTCTTCCTTTCGCTTTCGATTTCAATCTATCGAGTAGTCAACTCTTTTCTCAAGTTCCTGCGGTTGCTTTCCAATCTACGTCTGTGAAGGCTCATTTCATTCGGCCCCCTCAACGATGGACTCCGGGCTTTCGTTTAGGATTTGGTGGCAATACGGGTTTTGATGGATGGGAACTTCAAGCATATTATACTTATTATTCCAATGAGACAGAGAAGAAAGTCTTTTCTGATGAGCAGACAATCAATACAGCATGGCAAAAAGGCAAAGCCAAGTTCCATCTGAATTATCAAGTGGGAGATCTTGAATTAGGAAGAATATTTTATTCTTCCCCTAAGATCACTATACGACCTTTTTGCGGCATTAGAGGCGCCTGGATCGATCAAGACAACCATGCCTCATTTCAGGGGAATTCCGTTTCTTTTACAGATGCGTTCGACGCGCAGTTCGCGGCCGATCAGCCGCTTAGTATTAAAATCGATCTGGATGTTCGAGCCATTGGTCCAAGAATCGGCTTGAATTCGAATTGGGGAAGTTATCGAGGGCTCAGTATTTTAGCGAATGTTTCAGGTGCTCTTTTATATGGAAAAGGAAACACTCATGCCAATGTTAATGTAGTGAGCGTTACACAGAATAGTGATAATGCTATCACCGATTCCCAAACTAAAATCAACGTACGGGACAAATTTTGGGACCTTTTCCCGAATCTCCAAATGTTACTCGGCGTAACGTGGGGGTATTCGTTTGGCAAAAATAAAAATATGCTTCGCATCAGTGCGAGCTGGGAAACTAATTTCTGGTGGGAAGCAGCAAATATTTTAGTTTTCGATCGGGCCTTGAGTATGCAAGGGTTAACAGCGGGGATCGGAATAGATTTCTAAAAATTTGCAAAGGGTCTAAAATGGCTTGATGCAATGGAAAGAAATCGATACGGGTTCGGCTTCGGCGGAGGCCAATATGCGCCTCGATGCCGAGATGCTGGAAACAGTTCAGCAGCCGACTTTGCATTTCTATGACTGGGAGAGGCCGAGCATCACGTATGGCCATTTCATCGAGCCAAGCAAATTTTTAAATCTAACGTCCGCAGCAGAGCGGGGAATCGACTGCGCCCGTCGCCCCACCGGGGGAGGGATCGTCTTCCATCTGTGGGATTTGGCTTTTTCTGTATTGGTCCCGGCACAATCGAACTTCTTTTCCTTAAATACCTTGGACAATTATGCTTTCGTGAACCAAGCGGTTTTGCGCGCTGTACAAAATTTTTTGGGAGAAAGAAAAGATCTTTCTTTGACGTCCCAAGATTTGGCAGCGGCAAGCGTTGACTGCAAGCGATTTTGCATGGCCCAGCCGACGAAATACGATGTGGTGCTGCAAGGACGGAAGATCGCCGGCGCAGCGCAGCGTAAGACGAAACAGGGTTTTTTGCACCAGGGGACGATCGCCCTTATGATGCCGGAGATGGACGTATTGAAAGATGTGCTCCATGAGGGAGAGATCGCCGAGGCAATGCTGGCCCATACTTACCCCTTGATGGGCAAAAAAAAACTAGACGAAGCAAGACTTGAATTAAAACAACATTTGAGAAAAGAATTTATTGATGAAAACTGCGATTAGCCCAAGACGCGACGAAAATTATCCCGACTGGTACCAAGAAGTAGTGAAAGATCTCGCCGAGCACTCGCCCGTTCGCGGATGTATGGTGATCAAGCCCTGGGGTTATGCGATCTGGGAGAATATGCAGCGCATCCTCGATCAAAAGTTTAAGGAAACGGGCCATCAAAATGCTTACTTCCCCCTGTTCATTCGCTTGAGCGACCTGGAGAGGGAGGCCGCGCACGTCGAAGGGTTCGCCAAAGAATGCGCTGTCGTCACCCATCACCGGTTAGAGGCGGACAAAGATGGCAAGCTCGTTCCGGCAGGAGAGCTCGAAGAACCGCTTATCATCCGGCCCACGTCTGAGATGATCATCGGCGAGACGTTTGCCAAGTGGATCACGTCGTATCGCGACTTACCTCTCCTCATCAACCAGTGGGCGAATATTGTTCGGTGGGAACTGCGGACACGTCTTTTTTTGAGAACGACCGAGTTCCTATGGCAAGAGGGGCATACAGCCCATGCGACAGCGGAAGAAGCGCTCGAAGAGACGATGCGCATGCTCATGATCTACGAAGAATTTGCGAAAAAATCCCTTGCTCTTCCGGTGATCCGCGGAGAGAAGACTCCGACAGAGAGGTTCCCTGGCGCCGTCAGTACATTTACCATTGAAGGGATGATGCAAGATCGTAAAGCGCTGCAGTGCGGCACGTCTCACTTTTTGGGCCAAAATTTTGCCAAAGCATCTAACATTAAGTTCCGGGGCGCAGACGGGCAAGAATCGCATGTGTGGACGACTTCTTGGGGCGCGACGACCCGCCTGATCGGCGCGCTGGTCATGACGCATAGCGATGATGACGGCCTCGTTCTTCCTCCCAAAATAGCGTCGTCTCACATTGTGCTGCTCCCTGTCATCCATAAAGAAGAGACGCGGGCCGAAGTGATTCATTTTTGCCATGCCATTGCCGGCGAGCTTCGCCACGTGCTTTTCGATGGAAAACCGCTCAACGTTATGGTCGATGAGCGCGATATGCGCGGCGGCGATAAGATGTGGAGCTGGATCAAAAAAGGCGTTCCGGTTCGCATCGAGGTCGGTCCCCGCGATATCGCCGGCGATAAGTTCCCTGTGGCTCGCCGCGACAAAGCCCCTACCGAAAAGGCTCAACTTTCGCGTGGCGAGCTCGTCGCCACGATCTCCGACATCCTTCAAGATATTCAGGACAACCTCTACATGCGGGCCGAGAAATTCCGCGATGCAAACACTGTCAAGATCGACAGCAAGGAAGAGTTTTATCGATTCTTCACTCCCAAAAATGCAGAAAATCCCGAGATCCACGGCGGTTTTGCTCTCGCACATTGGAGCGGTGATCCTGAGATCGAGAAAAAAACAAAAGAAGATTTAGGAGTCACCATTCGGTGCATTCCATTGGATGCCGAAAAAGAAGAGGGGAAATGTCCCTTCACCGGCAAAAAAAGCCATCAGCGCGTAATATTCGCAAAGGCCTACTAATATGTTAACATTTTTGAGAAAGCATCAGCGTATCTTGTTTTTAGTGATCGCGGTGATCACGATCGCCTCGTTTTTATTTTTTGGTACTTCTGGTGCCATGGATTCGAGGGCACCTATGCCTGAGCGTAAAATCGGCAAGGCTCTCGATGGCTCACCTATCACCGATCGCGAAGTGCTTTCGATGATCCGTTTTTTCTCCCACGTCAACCCACGTGCGATCGAAACAGACTTCTTATCTACCGGCATGGCAACACTGCTTGCTGAACGCAATTTCGATGAGATCAAACCGGACTTGGCGGCTCGTTTAGAAAAAGTCCGTAAATTCCATCCTTATCAGCACCCCTTAGCTCCTTACCTGAGCGCCGAAGAAGTGTGGAAACGATTCATCCCCACCCTTCCTGAGCATTTATCGCAGCTGAAAAAGATGGAAGCCAGCCCCGATTCTTTTGCACTCCTCTGCCAGCTATACCTCGATCAAGCCGCCTTTTCTCCGGATGTCCTGCGCCGGATCCTTCTGTACCAACAAAGACAATATAACAACATCCAGGCTGACCCCAGACTCAGTGAAGAACAACCGCTGTCTCTCATGAACTTCCAAACGCTGGAAGACTGGCTGGGAACTACCTTCATGAACCGCCTCGCCATTTTTCTCATCAATGGAGCTCGCATGGCTGAGCAAAAAGGATATGCCATCTCGACAGAAGAGACACGGGTTGATCTCTTGCAAAATTCTCGCAACCTCCTGCAGTCCCTCGCCTCTAAAAAAGAGGTAACCTATGCCGATGCCGAAGAGTTTTTGCAATACCAACTTCGTTATAGCGGCCTCGACATGCCCAGTGCGATTTCTGTTTGGAAAAATGTCCTTCTTTACCGGCGTTTATTCGATGCGGTAGGGCAGAGCGTATTCGTCGATCCTCTCTCCTATCAGCAGATGGCCGCCTATGCCGGTGAGTGTGCCTCGGTCGAGCTTTACCAGCTTCCAGCCAATTTAAGGCTATCTAGTTTCCGCTCCCTCCTCAAGTTTCAATACTTTCTCGATGGTGTTTCACCCAAAGCCCGCGCTCCCAAACTTCCGACCCAGTTCTATACCATTGAAGAGGTAGAGAAACGATGTCCCGAGCTTGTCCATACAAGGGCGCACCTCCGCGTCGCTAAAATCAAAAAAGAAGATCTCACAGCACGCATCTCCCTTCGAGAGACGTGGGAATGGGAAGCCACCGACGCTGGCTGGCAGCTCCTTCAAAAAGAATTTCCTATTTTGGGGCGCTCCAAAGCTAAAACTCCCGATGAGCGCACCATTGCTATCGATGCTCTTGATACGCAGCAACGTGCCAAAGTCGACCAACATGCTCGTCAGTGCATCGTAGCCGCCCGTCCCGAGTGGCTAGAGGCTGAACTCCAAAACGCTCCTGCAACGGAAGTACAGATGAGTCTGCATAGCCGCGGCTCCGTCCATCCCTTCTCTGATGTCGAAGATACCAAACCGCTTCTCGACAAATTGCGCGCTACTGCCTTAAATGAAACCTTTTCTTTCACTCCTAACAAAGAGACTTACTACCGCGTCACTCTCTTAGAGCCCCTCGCCGAAAAGCAAATCATGACCTACGAAGAGGCAAGCCAAAATGACTATCTTGGTCGCCTTCTCGACAAACAGCTCGAAAATGCCTACACCGATGTGCGACGCAAAGATGCTGCTCTCTTCCAGTTACCCGGAGGCAATTACAAACCCTTTGCTCAAGTCAAAGATCTTGTAGGCAGCAAAGTCTACGCGGATTTCTTAAGCACGATCACCTCTGAAAAGGTCGGCCTAGAATATTACAGCTCTCATCGCCTAAATGGACATATGAGCGCCGCTCTCAAGAGCATCCGTGAGCAAGGAGAAGCATCTTCCTATCTTCAAACGACCGGCGACCCTCTCGTCGACCAGTGGAGGCTCATGCGAAGCACCACGGATGTCAAACGCTCTGAGCACCACTCGATTTCTCCGGATGATCTTTTTGCCACAGCGATCGGCTCATGGTCTCAAGTGCAAACCCCCGTTACCGGAGATCTCTGCTTTTTCCGTCTCCTCAGCCGCGGCGAAGCTCTCGAGCAAGTCGCTGACAATGTCGACATGGGACAAAAGATCCTCAGCCTCGATGCCCATCGTTTCCTGATGCAACAAATTCTCGACTCCATGGAGAAAATGTGAGCGAACTACTTGAAACCCTTCCGCCCACTCCGCCGATGCATTTTTTCGGGCTCTCCTTGGATGTGCCCGAAGGGAAAAAAGGGAAATCCCTCCCTTCCACTTCCGAACTGTTTGGGGAAACATCCTTCGCGGATGTTCACTTTGCTTGGACCTCCGAAGGCATCGCCCTCGAAGTGCGTGTGAAGCACTCTCTCAAAGATGTCGTCTATCCTGATTACAAAACGGGCGATGCTTTTGAGTTTTTCTTTGATACGCGCGATCTAAAAACCGCCGGTTTTCCTACCCGCTTTTGTCATCACTTCTTGGTTCTTCCCAAAGAAGTCCAAGGCGTCCAATGCCTCGAAATCACACGATTCCGCACCGATGACACCCATCCTCTCGTAGACGGTCATGACATCATCGTCAAACCCACCTTTGCCCTCAAAGGGTATGCTCTGAGCATTTTATTTCCTGCCCACACTCTCCATGGTTTCGATCCTGCCACTTTCGATCGCCTCGGCTTTTCCTACACGCTGCATCGCGCCGGCGGAGCACCCCAGCACCTCGCCCTCTCTTCTCTCTTTTTTTCCGTTGAACAACAGCCCAGCCTGTGGGCCACCATCTACTTAAAGAGGTCTTCATGAAATTTACAGATTCGCACGAATGGATCACCGCAGATGGCACGGTAGGCATCACCGCCCACGCGCAAAAAGAACTCGGCGATATCGTCTTTGTGCAGCTCCCTGAAGTCGGAACAAAACTAACAGCGGGGAAAGAAGCCGCTGTTCTCGAATCTACGAAAGCCGCTGCTGACATCTACTCTCCCGTTTCGGGCACCGTTATCGCCACCAATGAAGCTCTCCGAGATGCCCCCTCTCTTCTAAATACTGACCCTGAAAAAGCCGGCTGGCTCTTTAAGGTGGCACCAGAGGCCCCCACGGAGCTCGACCGCCTCCTAAATAAGGAGCAATATACCCAGTTTCTCAAAGAAAGCCTCTAGGAAATATGTTATTTGATCAAGATTCCTAATCGCAAGAACAGGTGTTGAAGGGGACATTGTTGATGGTTCCTGAAGTTGTAAAACTTCCGATGTTTCCTGATTGAGGTTCTAAATTGAAGGTGCCTGCTGCGTTTGTCAGACTATATCCCATCCCATTGGTGACTGTGTTATTTGTGAGATCTAAGCAGATGGTTGAAGCTCCCACCGTAAAAACATCTAGGCCGAAACTTGCAGCTCCCGGCATGTCGATGGTGTTATTTGTTACAGTGACATTTAAAGGGGCTATACTCGTTGACAGTGTCTGGATTTGAATCCCATCGCCTGCATTTGCTGGAGTTCCCATTATCTGATTGTTGGCGATAGTCATACATTGATTGGTCCCGCCAGTAATTACTAAAATTCCTACATCGTCCATGCTGAAAAGTTGATTGTTCAGGATACGTCCAGCACTACGTCCAGGGACGCCAGATGTGTTGCCCCAAAAGATCCCAATTCCACTACCTGTAGAATCAAAAATGGTATTATTGGAGATTTCATAGTCGGCAGATCCGCCATCATCAACATTCATTCCAATGCTGAGATTGAAACCATGGATGGTATTGCCGGAGGTTTTGCCAGAAAGAAGGGCATTTGCGTCTGTCACGATATTAATGGCCCAGCCGGTTAAAGCACCAGGACCGCTTACTTGGTTGTCAGTAATGATCAAAGATCCGCTGCCCGTGACTTGGATTCCAGAATAGCTTACGGCTCCAGATAGTACATTATTGTGAATGAAAAGATCTCCGATTCCTCCTCCTCCAAAGATTAGATTCGCCGCAGCGAGGCTCGCCTTTAAGTTAAGCCCGGACACCTCATTTCCACTAGAGAGGATAACGACGTTTCCAGATCCAGCCGTGTTAGTGAGTAGAGGAGAAGTTGACGATTGGGCTGGTATTTTGATTTTCCCCTCGGTCGTCAGAAGTATTTGTTCGAATCCGGAACCAAACAATTTTTGGTTATTTTGAAGGGTAATTCCTGAGCTCATTCCAGTTGTTGTTCCATCGCCTGGGAAGACATAGATCACATCATTAGGAGAGGAAGCCTTTTGCGCCAAAGCCAAGGTAGGGAAGGGCGACTCAAATGTCCCCAGCGAGTGGCTCGTATTGTCAACGAACCAGAAGAACCACGGCTGCCCCGTTACCGGGTTGATGGCAACCCGGTTTTTTCTTTTGCGGTCTACCACAACGATCTCTTGGCGGTCCACCCGCTGATACGCCCGCTGACGCAAAGCTCGATCTCTCTTACACACCATATTTTGACGAGGGGCAACGGTTTTTTTGCCTCCAAAGGGAATGATAACACTCAGTTCACCTTGGATGATTCCTTTGAATAGATTGTCATAGGAGCCACGAACTTCGAGCCCCAAATAATCACAGATCTTACTATAAAGACGGCCTTGCCCGCCGATAGCATTTTTTCCTTCACCGACAAAATAGTAAGGCCCTGCTGCAGCGTAGAGATCGACATATTGGCCTGCTCTAAAGTGAGCACCAATTTCAGCATTTGTTCCAGCCATGGCAAATTCTCTTTTAAGAGAGAGGATCATATGGTGCTGCTTGAATGCATGGAACTTGGCATGGTAAAAATGACTCTTTGTTCTTCCGATAGGACAATATCCATTGAGTCGAAAATCCCATATTTCTCCAAGAGCTTCCAATCCCAGTGCAACTTGGTTGTAATTTTGCCGCTTTGTTTTGCGGTAGTCATAATAGGCATTAAAGCCCCAAACCATAGAAGAGAGATGGCGCAGGCCGATGCCAGCATTGGCGGCCAACTTTCCATCATTAAATACATGGCCCCGAAGATCTAAGAAAGGAACAAAAGAACTATTGACCCCATTAGGCTGTGCAAAAAATCCTTCGATCGTGGTGTAACCTTGATTGTATCCGATCCCTTGAGACTCTATATGGCGAGCCGTGATTCGGTCGGGCATAACAGTGATATCGCAGGGCTCTTTTGCCAATAGGCACGAGCTGGCCACAAGAGAGAAAATAACTTTATTCATCTTATTTTTGAATAATCACTAAAACAGAAATGGATTTCAAGGTTATTTGAAAAAATTGCCGATATCTATGTTCCTGTTTCGGGTACCGTTATCGCCATCAAGGAATCCCTGCGGGATACCCCCTCCCTTCTTAATTACGGACTCCGAAAAAGCCGGCTGGCTCTTTAAGGTGGCACCAGAGGCCCCCACGGAGCTCGACC